>Ga0326726_10000883_pt1 | contig 27519 bp, 25 predicted proteins | sample MHFenrmetagenome_2_FD_207603 | JGI IMG/M metagenome (GOLD analysis project Ga0326726, IMG submission 207603) | Lab enriched peat soil microbial communities from Michigan Hollow, Ithaca, NY, United States - MHF15MN | ecosystem: Environmental > Terrestrial > Soil > Wetlands > Peat | place: USA... | reverse complement strand
GCTTGCCGTTGTACAGTTGCGGGTACAGTGTACGAATCTCACGTACTTCCCTATTCTCCGGCTTTCAAGCCGGCACCAGCTATCATGTGAAAGAACATCATCTTTGCGCCACATAAATAACGAATTCCAGAGAAAAATGCAATCGTACTCACGCCATCCGGCCAAGAATTTCACCCGTACGCCGGCGCCTGTACTCGAACACCTCGTCGAGGCGACGACCGACGATGAGCGAATCGACCAGATCCCCGAAAAGGTCCATGGGCAGTCGGTATTCGACAATGTCGGTCATCTCGACGCCACCCTCGATCGCCCGGAATTCATGGCGGTGATGCCAGGTCTCATAGGGCCCTTCAAGCTGGCGATCCTCGAAAAAATCGGGTTTCGAAACGCGCACGATCTCCGTCGTCCATTGTACAGGGATCATCATGAACGGGTAAAGGATATAGGAGAGGATCATGCCCTCATGGATCGCCGTCTCACCGCTTCCGGCCGTCACCCTGAACATCATCTCCGGTGGAGTGATCCTGGCGAGGTTGGAGGGGATCGAAAAAAAGTCCCACGCTTCGTCGATCGAGACTGGAAGCTTCTGAACCCACGTTTTTGTGTGCAGACTCATTGAAAGAAATGCTTCATTACATTTTTGTTGACAAGTCGAGGGGAGCGCCATGGACGACCCTCTTGTAAGACAACGCGGAACCGGCGTAAAAGTATCCCCTTGGCTCTTTTACTGTTGGTGTTTACCTTTGACGATCGCAATCATCCTCGAATCCTTAACAGACACAATGGCAAAAGCGACCGTAGCCGCCGTCGTCACTCCCGAAATCGGCAACCGCAGGAGCGTTCTGCTCACCAGGCGCAGCGTAGCTCCTTTTATGGGATCCTGGTGCCTGCCCGGCGGCCACATCGACGACTTCGAGACCGCTGCCGACGCGATCCGCCGCGAAGTGTCCGAAGAGACCGGGCTCGACTTCATGCCGGACGGGTGCATAGGCTGGTTCGAGGAGATCTTTCCGGAACACCGGTTCCACGCCGTGGCGCTCGCCTTCCAGGGCACCGGAAGCGGCACGTTGCGCAGTCAGCCTGACGAAGTCTCGGAGATCGGCTGGTTCGCTCTCGAAGAGGCGCTCTCGATGCCGCTCGCATTCAACCACAACCTTGTGCTCCAACACTATGCCCGTTCGCTCACGCAGTAATTCCGGGGCATCCCGCCTTCTCCTGACAGCCCTGCTCCTTTGTTCGCTTGCGGGATGCGCACGGCAATCCCATGAAACATCGAACAGGGCCGATACCCCGCACCGCATCGTCAGCCTTGCGCCGAGCCTTACCGAGATGCTCTATGCCATAGGCGCCGGGAACCAGCTCATCGGAAGGACCAGCGCCTGCGACTGGCCCGTCGAAGTGAAAAAGGTACCTGTAATCGGAGCGTTCGGGCGCCCCTCGCTCGAAGTGCTTGCCGCGGCCGAACCGGATCTGGTGATCGATGTCGATCTGGCCGACCTGCAGATCGGGAAAAAAATCGAAGCCATGAACATCCGCCTCGAAAGCATCCGATGCCGGACTCCTGAGGACGTTCCGCCGGCACTCAGGAAACTCGGTGCGCTCACCGGCCACGTCAGGAAAGCCGACAGCCTTGCCGACGTGATCGACAAAGGGCTCGCCGCATTCCGGAAAGAGGCGGAAATTAAAACAGATAAAACAGGCATCTACCTCGAAATCTGGAACGATCCGCTATGGACAGGCGGCAAAAACAGCTTTACCTCACGCATGATCGCCTATGCCGGCGGCCGGAACATCGGCGACGTTGTCGACAAAGAGTATTTCGAGGTCTCTCCGGAATGGGTAATACGCCAGAATCCCGACGTGATCGCCTGCATGTACATGTCGAAAAAAAGTCCAGCACAGGAGAGTGTCAGGAACCGTCCCGGATGGTCGGAGATCAGCGCCGTAAAGAATGGCCGCGTCTACGGGGATTTCGACAACAACATCTACCTGCGCCCCGGTCCGAGGGTGCTTGAAGGGATCGCGAGTCTCAGGGCCCTTCTGGAAAAGACACCTGACAGTAACCGCTGAACCCGTCCATCAGCTTTTCCTGCTTATATTTGGCGGCTATAATCTTGACACTCCATTTCGTCATGGCAGTCGTTTTTTGTATTTTGGGGCTTTTACGCTTCACCTAAAGGCTGGCCTTTCATGAAAAAATCACCGTTGTCACCGCTGGTCATCCTGTTCCTGACTGTACTGCTCGACCTGATCGGCTTCGGCATCGTGCTGCCCCTGCTGCCGACCTATGCGAAACAGCTGGGAGCTTCCCCCTTCATGATCGGCCTGATCGCCGCGATCTATTCATCGATGCAATTCATCTTTTCTCCAATCTGGGGAAAGTTGAGCGACAAGATCGGACGGCGGCCGGTGATGCTGTCGAGCATCTTCCTTGCTTCGATCTCTTATATCTTTTTATCCAAGGCAGCCTCCATACCATTGCTGATCCTGGCCCGCTCCATGTCCGGCATCGGCTCGGCGAACATCTCCGCCGCCCAGGCATCGATAACCGACCTCACCGATTCAAAAAGCCGTTCAGGAGCCATGGGCATGCTCGGAGCTGCATTCGGCATCGGCTTCATCATAGGCCCTGTGATCGGCGGGGTGCTGATGACGAACTACGGCATCTCGGTTGTAGGCATCGTGGCCGCTGCACTCAACAGCACCAATTTCATCCTTGCGCTCATTTTCCTGACCGAATCGAACACCCATGCGGTCAGCATCGCTTCACTGTTTAAAAAACACCCCAAAACCGTTCATGCCGACACATCACTGATCGCATCCTTCAAAAGGAAAAGCGCAGCCTACTCGGAAACACTCCGGTCAGCTTTCAGTTCGAGGCCTGTCGCCCTCATGATGATCATCAATTTCATCTATTCGCTGGCGATCGTGAACATGCAGGTCTCGGCCATCCTGCTATGGAACGATTTTTACCATGCTTCTGAACAGCAGATCGGGTACCTGTTCGCTTTCGTCGGATTCATTTCGGTCATTATCCAGGGCGGATTGCTCCCGAAAATCGGCAAGAAGTTCGGGGAGCACAAACTGATGGTGTTCGGACACATCACATCCTTCGTCGGCGTGTTTTTCATACCGTTCATACCGCAGAGTTCGCTCTTTACGCTCGGACTCGTCATTCTGTTCTTCTTCGCGATCGGTACGAGCCTGGTAAATCCGCTCATCATTTCAATGATCTCCCTTTACAGCTACAAGCAGAAGCAGGGCCGTATCATGGGGTTCGCTCAGTCGATCAACGCCCTGGCCCGCATCCTGGGGCCCTTCAGCGGCAGCATACTCTATGGAATCGACCACCGTTTCCCATACATCCTGGCCGGTGCGCTGACCGTCGTCGGAACGCTCATCTCGTTCAGTCTGTTCAAATATGATATCGAGGCCCTCGAACCATCGGCAGGACTCGCCGAATAGCGGCACAACCGAAGCAATGACAAGGAGTATACCATGCGCATTGGCGTAGCAGGCGTCGGCAAGCTCGGCGAGTACCATACAGGCCTTCTCAAGGAGATCGCGTCCGCCATGCCGGATGTCGAATTTTCCGGCGTGTTCGACCTGAGCAGTGAACGGCTTCAGGAGATCGGGCGCAAATATTCGATCCGCTGCTTTTCCTCCCTGGAGGAGATGGCCGCTTCGTGCGATGCCGTCGTGATCTCCACGACCACGAGCTCGCATTTCGTCATCGCCAGGCAACTTCTGGAAGCAGGCCTGAGCCTGTTCATCGAAAAGCCGATCACGGCTACGCTCGAAGAGGCCGACGAACTCATAAGGATCGAACAGGAGAAGGGGCTGACTATCCAGGTGGGCCATATCGAACGGTTCAACCCTGCCATCCTGGCCGTGGAGCCGTACATCGGCGAACCGATGTACATCCAGGCCGAACGGCTGAGCGGCTTCTCGCGAAGGGTGACCGACGTTTCGGTAGTGCTCGACCTTATGATCCATGACATCGACCTGGTGCTTTCGCTGATCAAGTCGGACATCAGAAGCATCGCGGCTTCGGGAGTAAAAGTCTTCTCGAACGAGCTCGATATGGCTACGGCGAGGATCGAATTCGAAAACGGCGCCATCGCCAACGTGACAGCAAGCCGCCTGAGCAGGAGCCGCCTTCGCAAACTGCGATTCTTCAGCAAAAATCCGAAAAGCTACGCATCGCTCGACTTCACCACCGGCAAGTCAGAGGTGTTCCGCCTGGTGAAACCCGATCAGCTTTCGTCGAAAAACCCGATAAAGAATTTCGCGACAAAAAAAATCCTCGAGCAGTTCGGCGAGATCCAGGAGTCGCTGAAGGATCTGGTACTCGATTACGTAAGCCCGGATGTGCCCAAAGTAAACGCCCTCAAGGTGGAGCTGGAACATTTCATCGACGCTCTCCGCACAGGCAAACCTGCAGTGGTGACTTCGGCTGACGGACGCAGAGCCCTGATGGTTGCCGGCAGCATCACCAGGGAAATCCAGAAAAACACGGCCGATCTTGACTGAACCCTTCCCGATGAATACCGGGTCTGATCCCATGCAGATGTTCGAAACCGGATCGATCCCCGAAATCCTCTACCGCATCGGCGACCTTGCCGACGAGGTGGGGCTCCCCTGCTTCCTGGTGGGTGGATATGTTCGCGACCTCATTATGAACCGACCCTGCACCGATGTCGACATCATGGTGATCGGCGACCCTGTGCCTTTCGCCCGGAAGATCGTCGAGCGCCTCGGTGGCAGGCATTTCGTACTGTTCGAAAAGTTTCGCACTGCCCAGCTTGAACTTCCCGACGGGCATGGACACAATTTCAAGCTCGAAATCGTCGGAGCCCGCAAAGAAAGCTACAACTCTGAATCCCGCAAGCCGATCACCAGCATCGGCACGCTTGAAGACGACCTCTCCAGGCGCGATTTCACCATCAACGCCCTCACCCTGCGTCTGAACAGCGAGAATCGAGGCAAGGTGATCGACCTGTTCGAAGGCATGCTCCACATCAGCGAAGGAGTTCTCAAGACCCCGCTCGATCCGGAAAAAACCTTTTCGGACGACCCGCTCAGAATGATGCGCGCAGCAAGGTTCGCCTGTCAGCTCGAGTTCAGGCTCGACAAGGTGACGCTGGAAGCGATGAGCGCCATGTGCGACCGGATCCGGATAGTGTCACGCGAGCGAATCAGCAATGAGTTCCTGAAGATCATGGAGTGCCGGAAACCTTCAATCGGTCTGGAGATTCTCTACTCGACAGGACTTCTGAAGGAGATCATCCCCGAAATCGCCGCCATGTCGGGCATCGAGCAGGTGGACGGACTCGGCCACAAAGACACGCTGTTCCATACCTTCCAGGTCGTGGACAACCTGTCGACCCACTCCGACAAGCTCTGGCTCAGGATAAGCGCCCTTTTCCACGACATCGCCAAACCGGTGACCAAACGATTCAGCAAGGGAACCGGCTGGACCTTCCACGGTCACGAAGCGGTCGGCGGCAAGCTGGTGGCCAAAATCTTCAGATACATGAAGTGGCCGATGGAGCCGATGGAGTACGTTCAGAAAATGGTCCGGCTTCACCACCGGCCCATACCGCTTTCCAAGGAGGAGATAACCGATTCTGCAGTGCGTCGCCTGATGTTCGATGCAGGAGCCGACCTGGAAGACCTGATGTCCCTCTGCCGGGCCGACGTGACCAGCAAGAACCCGCGCAAGGTGCAGCGGATCATGATGAACTTCAACAACGTCGAGGAAAAGATCTCGGAGGTAAGCGAAAAGGACCTGCTCGCCAAATGGCGTCCCCCGGTCAGCGGACACGACATCATGGAGATGCTGCAGCTTTCCGAAGGACGTCTGGTCGGCATCATCAAATCGCGCATGGAAAGTGCGATCATCGATGGGCTCATCCCGTACGACCGTCAGGCTGCGCTCGACTATGTCATGGAGTTATACCGTGAACTGCAGGAGGAGAGCGTGAAAAAACCTTGAGGGAGTTCACCGCGCCTTTCAGTTTTTTTCTCACCTGCACCAGTTTATATTACGCTCGTATTTTGTGACCATGCATTCTCAACCAAAAGATACCCGACCTTGATACCACGTTACTCGCCGAAAGACATCTCGGCAATCTGGACAGACGACGCAAAGTTCAAACGCTGGCTGCAGCTTGAAATCGCTGCCGTCGAAGCCCGTATGGAAGCCGGCCTCGTCCCGGCCGATGCCCTGTCGACAATCAGGCAAAAGGCGAAGTTCAATGTGGAGGAGATCCTGGTCATCGAGCGCGAAACCAAGCATGACGTCATCGCCTTCCTGACCAACGTCGCCGGCTATGTCGGACCGGATTCGCGTTACATCCATGAAGGTCTCACCTCTTCGGACGTTGTCGATACCTGCCTTGCGATGCAGATGCGCGACGCGGCCAAAATCATCGTCACCGAGATCGAATCGCTCATCGAAGTGATCGCGAGGCGAGCCGTAGAGCACAAATATACCCTGCAGATGGGCCGCACGCACGGCATCCATGCCGAGCCGACCACCTTCGGACTCAAGCTGCTGCTCTGGCACGAGGAGATGAAAAGGAACCTCGAACGGATGAAACGCGCCCTGGAGATCATATCCGTCGGAAAGATTTCCGGAGCGGTCGGCACGTACCAGCATTTATCGCCGGACATCGAAGCCGCAGTCTGCCGTAAGCTCGACCTGACACCTTCGTCCATCTCGACCCAGATCCTTCAGCGCGACCGACACGCCGAATACGCCACGACACTGGCCATCATCGCTTCGTCGATCGAAAAGTTCTCGGTCGAGCTGCGACACCTGCAGCGCACCGAGGTCCGTGAAACCGAAGAGTTCTTCAGCAAAGGCCAGAAAGGCAGCTCTGCAATGCCGCACAAGCGCAATCCGATCACCTTCGAACGGCTGACCGGCCTTGCCAGGGTCGTACGCTGCAACTCGATCGCCGCTATGGAAAACGTCGCACTGTGGCACGAACGCGACATCTCGCACTCTTCCGTGGAACGCGTCATCATGCCCGACTCGACGATCGCCGTGGTCTACATGCTGCGCACCTTCAGGGACTCGATCGACACCCTGCTTGTCTACCCGGAAAGGATGGAACAGAACTTCGATACCTCATACGGCCTGACCCTGTCGCAGACGCTTCTTCTCGCCCTGACCGGCAAGGGACTCACCCGCGAGGACGCCTACCGCCTGGTGCAGCGCAACGCCATGAAAAGCTGGGAGGAGAAGGTTCAGCTCAAGGAGCTTGTGCTCCAGGACCAGGAGATCCTCGCACACGTTTCGGAAAGCGAAATCGCAACGCTGTTCAGCCCCGCGACCACCCAGCAGAAGCTCAAAAACAGCGTCGACACCATTTTCAAGCGTAACGGGCTCTGAGGCTACGTTTGACACACTTATGAAAAAAGCGGCAAATGCCGCTTTTTTCATTGGTATAGTCAGGAGTTCGCCGTTCCATCATCCTCTTCTCCTGAACCCTTATGTCCTTTTGGTCCCTTGAGTCCTTTTGGTCCTTTTTCCCCTCTTCTTCTCAATCGAACATCGAAAGCTGCGGTGGTGGCACTGGTTCATTGCTGCTTTTGAACTCCCTGTAACGATTGATCAGGCTGTTGGTCGAAGCGTCGTGGGTCACGACAGCTTCTGCAGCGTCAAGTTCCGGAAGGATCACCTTTGCCAGTTGCTTGCCCAGCTCCACGCCCCACTGGTCGAATGAGTTGATATCCCAGATAGCTCCCTGAACGAACACCTTGTGCTCATAGAGGGCAATCAGGCTTCCGAGGGTGAAGGGGTTCAGCTCGTCGAGCAAGATGGTGTTGGTCGGACGATTGCCTGGAAAAACCTTGTGAGGGAGAAGCATCTTGAGATCGAGACCTTCGTAGCCGGCTGCCTCGAGCTCGACACGAGCCTCCGCTTCGCTTTTACCGCGCATGAGCGCTTCGGTCTGGGCAAAACAGTTTGCAACGAGCATGTCGTGATGGGGCCCCATCGGGTTCTGACTCTTCAGCGATACGATGAAATCGGCCGGAACGATGCCTGGGCCCTGATGCAGGAGCTGGAAAAAAGCGTGCTGGGCGTTTGTACCGGGTTCGCCCCAGATCACCGGACCGGTCGCATAGTCGATTTCCCTGCCGGCCCTGTCGACCCGCTTGCCGTTGCTTTCCATGTCGAGCTGCTGCAGATATGCCGGAAAACGATGCAGATACTGGTCGTAAGGAATGATCGCGTGTGATTTGGCATCGAAAAAGTTGTTGTACCAGATTCCGAGCATGGCGAGGATGACCGGCATATTCTCGAGCAGTGGCGCATTCTGGAAGTGCTCATCCATGGCATATGCCCCGGCGAGCAGTTCGCTGAATCGGTCGAAACCCAGATAAAGCGCAATTGAAAGCCCGATGGCCGACCAGAGGGAATAGCGACCGCCGACCCAGTCCCAGAACCTGAACATGTTATCAGCATCGATGCCGAACTCCTCGACCTGCTTCCTGTTGGTGGACACCGCCACGAAATGCCTGGCCACATGTGCACGGTCCGCTACCCCGGCGAGGAACCAATCCCTGGCGCTGATCGCGTTTGTCAGTGTCTCCTGTGTGGTGAAGGTCTTGGACGCGACGATGAAGAGTGTCGTTTCCGGTTTGAGTCTCTTGAGCGTCTCGGCAAGATGGGAACCATCGATGTTCGACACGAAGTGTACGTCCAGGTTTCCATGTGCGAAGGGCTTCAGGGCCTCGGTGACCATATAGGGGCCGAGGTCGGAGCCCCCTATGCCGATATTGACCACATCGGTAATCCGTGATCCGGAATAGCCGGTCCATTCGCCCGAGATCACCTTTCCGCAAAAAGCCTTCATCTGACCGAGCACGGATGATACTTCCGATGCGACATCATCTCCGTCGATCTCCATCTTGTAACCCGGAGGACGGCGCAATGCGGTGTGGAGCACTGAACGGCGTTCGGTGAAATTGATCACCTCGCCACCGAACATCTGGCTGCGTTTCTGTTCGAACCTGGCACTTCCGGCAAGCTCCATCAGAAGTTCCATGGTACGCGTTGTAATCCTGTTTTTCGAATAATCGAGGTGCATGCCCATAGACGAGACAGAAAAACGGGGGTAGCGGTCTTGGTCCGTCCTGAACATATCGTTCATGGCGGTCTTCTGGATATCGTGATGGTGGGATACCAGGGCACTCCATTCGGCACTGCGGGACAGATCCATGGTCAACCTGAGAGTTAGAGGTGAATGCGAGACTATTGAGGGTGAATCAGAATGGAATATAATGCAATGTCAGCACACTCCCTTCCGAAGTCGTCTCGATATCGATGCGCTCGGTATAATGCCTGATAAACCGGACGCCACGCCCGCCCAGGGCCATTTCGCTCTCTTCGTCAAATGAATTATCGAGCGCCATGAGATCAAACCCTTTTCCGCAGTCCGTTACCTGAACCTGCAGAGTACATCCGGAACAAGTTTCCCCGCAACGGAATATAATCGAAACGGTTAAAACGGGATTTTCCCCGTTTCCATGCCTGACGGCGTTGACGAAAGCCTCATGCACGGACAGTTCGAGCTGCGATAAAAAAAGCTCACTATAGCCTTCCATTCTGCCGATAGTCCTGACGCAACCTCGAAGATCACCACAGTGGCTCAAGCTGCTGCTATATGCTATGCGGTAAAGATTCATGGTCCTGTGATGTCCGTTTGATGCTGGATGCCTTCTTTATGAATGTAGCCACGACGCCTTACCTGCACAAATTACCCATAGAGCCAATACTGCTTATTATTTTAGCCGCCATGCTCTCGCGGCATTAATTAATTCTTACTTTTTTGTATTTTTGTATTAGATTTTTATATTTACCGGTAGTTCTCATTAAGAGAATTCAATGGCACGTCAAAAAAGATATCCTTTTTCGGATCGAGGGGGATTGATCGGCGTGATAACCACAATGTTTTTTCTTAACAGCACTTAAACAACAAAAAAGAAGGAGTAAACGTCAATGAAAAGGTCAGCAAAACTTTTGACCCTTGCCGTAGCATTGTTTGCAGGATTCGGAACCAGCACCGCTCAGGCGGCCGATGGCGGTTTCAAAGTAGGCGCAGATCTGGTCAGCAGCTATGTATGGAGAGGTACTGAATTCGGCAATTCGCCTGCCGTTCAGCCTGCTGTTTCATATACGTTCCCTGGCACTGGCGGCATCGTAGCCGGCTTCTGGGGTTCCTATGCAATCAACGGCAACTCTGACCGCTACAAAGAGGTCGACACCTACATCACCGTTCCAGCCGGCCCGCTCAGCTTCACGGTTACGGATTACAATGTCCTGCCGAACACCTCCAACCTCAGCAATACAGACACGTTCAACTTTGACAAAGACGGACCGAACGTGGTCGAAATCAGCGTGGGTTATTCGTCCGGCAACCTCGCTCTCCTTGGAGCTATCAATGTCGCAGGCAAAGACACCAATAGCGCAAAATACTGCGAAGCCAGCTACAAGTTCTACGATAAGGACGGGTACAGCGCCAAGGGTGTCGTAGGAATGGGTAACAGAAACTGGTATGGAGACGGCACCAGCAACCGCTTCGTGTTCGCCAACACGGGCATTTCAGTGTCTAAAGACCGTTACACTGGTTCATATGTTTACAATCCTGACCTTAAAACATCGAACCTCGTGTTCATGGCATCGTTCTAAACTTGTGGGAAGTTCTTTGTCGACGTTAGGTTAAAGACAAAACGAAAAGAGGAGCTCTTCGAGCTCCTCTTTTCGTTTCTGTCTGGTCAGACAGCGGAATCAGATTGCCTTTTCGTAGATCACATACTCCTTGTACGGCTTTCCTCCGATCACCTGCGCCAGCTTGCTCATCGCTTCGTTGGATTTGAGCACCCAGCTCATCTCGCTTGCAAAAACGCCATGCTTTCCGCCGTAATCAGCGATCTGGGTGTTGAGGATGCTGTCGATTCCCTTGTTCCGATATTCCGGAAGCACGCCCATCACAATGGTCCTGACCATACTGATATTTCGTTTGTACCAGAGATACTTGACCAGGCCCCAGGGTGTGAACGGATTTCCGTTGACATGTTTCAACGCCTGGTTAATATCAGGCAGGGAAAGCGAGAAACCGATCGTCTTGCCTTCCCGATTCTCGACGAAATAGACGTAATGAGGATTCGCGATCGGCTTGAGGCTCTTGGCGAGGTAATCGAACTCCTTGTCGGTCATCGGCACGAATCCCCAGTTTTTCTCCCAGGCACCGTTATAGATATCCCTCATCTTTTCGATCTCGCTGTCGAAATTCTTCATATCGAGAATGCGGATGGAAAGCCCCTCCCTTTTCATGACATGCTGCGAGATGCGACGCAGACGTTCGATATCGATCATTTTCTGGTCGATGTACCAGGCGAGCAACTCCTGCGCCACCTTTTGACCGCTGTTCAGACAGAGCTCATTATAGTATGGCGGATTGTAGAGCATCAGGAACACCGGCGGGCTGTCGTAACCGCGGACGAGCATGCCGCACTGGTCGTTCATCGAAGGGCTGACCGGCCCCCTCATGGCATCGAGCCCTTTGCTTTTAAGCCACATTGCGGCTGCGTCGAACAGGGCGTCGGCCACTTTCTGATCGTTCAAACACTCGAAAAAGCCCCAGAACCCTACCTTGTCCTCATGAATCTCGTTGTGCCGCCTGTTCTTGATCGCAGCGATCGTTCCGGCCATTACTCCGTCTTTCCAGGCAGTGAACATGGCCAGTTCCGCGTGATCGTAGAGCGGATAACTTTCGGTATCCAGGGTTTTCATGTAATCCGAGATCACCGGAGGCACCCAGTTCCGATTCAGTTTCGGGTCGTTTCGGTAAACCTTCCACGCAAATTTGATGAACTGTTTCCGTTCATTTTTGGTGTTGACGCGTCTGATTTCGATGCTCATTATGGTCAATGGAATGTGTGGAGTGACTCGGGAATAAGAATCCCCCTGGGATGGGGGAATTCAGGGCCGGACGAGGCCGGGGATCAATTGAAAGCTTGACCGGGTTTTATACCAAGGGCTTTCAGGATCCTGGCCAACGGACAGAAGCCGGTAAAGGCTGCCTGAAAAAGGTTCAGTCCGACAAATCCGGTAAACCAGAGCCAGTTCTGGTTATGATATATGGAGAGCAGGAGGCTGCTGACAACGAAAAAGCCGGCCACAGCAAAAACGACACGATCAATATTCATGGCGTTGGATTAATTGGTTGTGACGATGGCTACGCACCATGCGTCAATGTGCTTTCGATCTCACCCTGTTCATGAAGTCGGCTCCGGACCTGAGCATCTTTTCGGTTTCGTCCCAGGAGACACACTCGTCGGTAATGGAAACGCCATACCTGAGGGACGCGGGATCAACCGGGAATGGCTGGTTTCCGGAACAGATATTGCTTTCGATCATCACCCCGGCTATGCTTCTGTTCCCCTTCTCTTTCTGGGCAAGGATATCATGCCACACATTGAGCTGATTCTCGAATTTCTTGCCGGAGTTGGCATGGCTGCAATCGACCAGGAGATAGTTGGCGAGCTCGGCTTTTTCGAGCTGGGCCTCTGCCGTCGCAATGCTTTCGGCATCATAGTTCGGACGGTCCGAACCCCCGCGCAGCACAAGATGTCCGAAGGGGTTGCCCTTGGTCGTGATGACGCTGCTGTGCCCCTCCTGGTCGATACCCAGGAAACTGTGCTGATGCATTGCAGAACGTATCGCATCGATAGCGACCTGTAAACGGCCGTCAGTCGAATTCTTGAAGCCGACCGGCATCGACAGCCCGCTGGCCATCTGGCGGTGGGTCTGCGATTCGATGGTACGGGCACCAATGGCAGCCCAGCTGATCAGGTCGGCCACATACTGGGGAGATATCGGGTCCAGGAATTCCGTTCCTGTCGGCAGGCCCATTTCGTTCAGCTCGATAAGGAGCTTGCGTGCGTGGTACAGCCCATGCTCGATATCGTACGTATCGTTGAGGTGCGGGTCGTTGATGAACCCTTTCCAACCGATAGTCGTCCTCGGTTTCTCGAAGTAGACACGCATGATAATGCAGAACTGATCCTCAAGTTCCTTGCGCAGCGAAACAAGCTTCAACGCATAGTCCCGCGCCGCTTTCATGTCATGGATGGAACAGGGGCCGACAATGACCAGCAGCCTGCTGTCCTTGCCGCTCAGAATATCCTCCACCTCGCGACGGGCGCGACAAACAGTATCAGCAATATGATCCGTAACCGGCAGCTTTTCCTTGAGCGCCCGTGGTGAAGAAAGTGTAATAATTCGCGAAACTCTTAAATCCTGTAACTGTTGCATTCGTTTTACTGAATAAAATCGTCAATAATACCTTATCTGACTTGAAGATAACAAATCAACCATAATAATGGGACTGGGCACCTATAAATTCCCGGCTGTCCCTGACGGCCTGAAAACAGGAGAACCTGCCGTTCCGGCAGGTTCTCCTGTTCCTACAATCTGGTATGAAAAAGGTCAGGAGCGGCTCACTCCTTGCTAAATTCGATATTGAGCCAGCCCGAGTCGAAAGAGGCACCGGTAGATTCCAGGCCGGCGAGGAAAATCGGAAGAGCCACGATTTTCTGGTAATCGCCGATACGGATGGTCAGATCGTCGCCGAGTTTGAGGATCTTGGGTTCGAGGCCCATAGTTTCCATGAACGGCAGCTTGACGCGAACCTTGTAGTGACCGTCTGAAACCTTGGAAATGTTGATCGGGTCTTCCTTGAAGAAGATGTCGAGGGGATTCAGGTCTCCATAGACCTTCTCACCCACCCTGCGCAGCATGGTGAGGCCGACGACTTCGTCATCGAACAACGGAACTTCGGCGATCGGAATCGGTGCAAACGCATCTCTGATCTGCTCGATGTACTTCTGCTGGATGGCACGCCATTTCTGGAAGTACGGATCGGGGCTCTGGTCGGGCATCACACGGTTGATGGTGATCCTGTCGACCGTGATGCCGTAAAGGTTCAGATAGGTCAGCGCGCGCATGGACTCTTTGATGACCATCTTTTCCGGGTTCATCACAAGACGCATGGTGGTTTTCGTACCGTCGGCAAGCAGCTCGATGATGCCTTCAGTCGAGGAGAACAGGTTGTCCACCTTTTCGTAGACCTCTTCGGGAGCCACGAAATCGTCAAGCTTCTTGACTTTCTTGGACAGCGGCCGGATCATCGGCTTGACCATGTATTTCTCGACGTTGCGGATAAACTTGATGAACCAGCCGAACGTTTCGGGCAGCGAGAGCAGCCTGAGCGTTTCACCGGTCGGTGCGCAGTCGACGACGAGAAGATCGAAATCTTTCTGCTCTTCGTTGTAGCGCTTGATGTAGGAGAGCGAGAAGAGCTCTTCCATGCCGGGAAGAACACCCATCTCTTCGGCGTAGACGCCTTCGATTCCACGTGACGCCATCAGGTGTGCGAAGTGCTCCCTGACTACGTCCCAGTTAAGATTGAGATCACCGTAAACGCTGACTTCCTGACCCCAGAGGTTTTCTGTGATCTTGATCGGCGACGGGCCAAGCTCGACATCGAGCGAGTCACCAAGGCTGTGGGCCGGGTCGGTCGACATGATGAGGGTTTTGTAACCCATATCTGCTGCTTTCAGGGCAGTCGCTGCAGCAACAGAGGTTTTGCCGACGCCTCCCTTACCGGTGAAAATGATATTACGCATACGTGTTGTAGTACCCTTTGAATAGGTGGTTGAAAAATCTATCCGTATCGCCGAATTACTGGTCTTCCGGTGCGTGCGAATTAGAAATCGCTAAAGATAAGAAAAAACTTCATTCATAAGAAAAACAACTGTGAAACTCGCGCCCTTGCTGAGGGTCGGCTTCCACAAAAAAGACCGCAATAATACACCGGAAAAAACTCGACATCCGTCACACTATTTTTTGCGGCGATGTCCCTTGACGGCTTTGCCTTTGACGGCCTTGTGAGTCTTGCCTGCCTTGACAGCATGAACCTTCACTTTGCCTTTCTTGCCGTTTATTTTCGCAGTCGAACCCTTCGCGGCTGCCCGGTACTTCACTGCCTTGTATACGACAAGCTTCTGCCCCGGCTTCAGCCTGGAACTTTTCAGGTCGTTCCAATCGATAAGCTGGCTGACGGAGCAACCGTATTTCCTGGCGACACTGGCAATCGTCTCTTTTTTCCTGACGACATACACCGTCCTGCTTTTGCTGGATGAGCCATTCTCGTTCTGGCTGTCAATGGTCCGGACCATCGCATAGAGCCGCTGTTTCTCGGCAACCTGTTCAGAATGGTAGGCATAGATATCCTGCTCTTTCTGCATGAAAGGCTGAACATACTTTTTGGGAAGCCTCAACATGTTCGGAGACGGGGAGAGGGCTGGAATAAGGCCCACCTTGTATTGCGGGTTCAGGAACTTGAGATCCTCGAGGGGTACCCCGAGCGTCTCCTGGAGCTGATCGAAACTGAGCGGAGACTTTACCGGAACCCTGTCCGTGTCCGAATAGAGGAATCCGGGTTCGGCAGGCCTTATGTTGTGCTCCCGGTAAAAGTTCATGACGTAGGTCACGGCGATGAATGCAGGAACGTATCCCCGTGTTTCCTGGGGAAGGTAAGGCCATATCTGCCAGTAGTCCTTTGCCCCTCCGGCAGCCCGGATAGCCTTCTGGACGGTGCCTGCTCCAGCGTTGTAAGCCGCGAGCACAAGGAACCAGTCGCCGAACATGCCGTAGAGATCGTGAAGGTGCTCGCAAGCCGCTACCGTAGCCTTGTTCGGGTCGTAACGGTCCTCGATGAACGACGAAGACTGCAGGCCATACATTTTTCCTGTGCCGGGCATGAATTGCCAGAGCCCGCGGGCGCCGGCATGGGAGACCGCAGTGGGGTTCAGGGCGGATTCCACGACGGCGAGGTATTTCATTTCCTGAGGAATGTTGTACTCCCTGAGCTTCTCTTCGAACAGCGGGAAATAGACGCTGGTAAGTCCAAGCACTTTGGAGACAAGTTTTCTCTTGTCTACGGCGTAAACTCGGATAAAACCCTTTACATGCTGATTATAAACGAGCTTGAACTGGCTTTTCTTACCGAGTTCAGCGATTCTCGATGCGTAGACCGAGTCACTGAACTGAGGAACGAACTGCCTGGGGAACACATCCCTCTCCAATCCGGGTGAGGAGGGAGAAAAACGGTCATCCTGGAAATAGGTCGTGTTGACGAGGCTGTCGAGCATTTCGGAAACGCCTGACTGCTTCGGGACAGACGCACTTTCCTGATCAGCGCCGAATGAGACGCACGAAAAAGCGGCAACCTGCAGAAATACGCAGAGGAAAAAAAGCCTGAACTGAAACAAAATCTTCACAAGCTGGGCCAATTTAACAGGAGAGATTGCAGGGGCAACCCCGCATTTTTACAAAAAAGCAATAGCTTGAACATAACCAGACCAAGCGATTAATACAAAATCTGCCCGATTATCAAGGCCCTGCCTGACTCTTCCGGCCTGTGAAATCCTCATAAAAACCCGGAAAGTCCTGATTTTTTTCCTGAAACGGCTTCCGGAGCGAAAAAATATCTTGCCGGTGCGCCGGCCGATTTACCGACGATCCGGGTAGGAAACTTTCCAGAGAAAAAGTCCTGCCGCATCGGCAGGAACGAAATGTGGCGACCGCCCTTCACCGTTGAGCATCGCCTCGAACTCATCCTCGCCCATGTTTCCCAGCCCGGCCTCGACCATGCCTGAAACCAGATAACGGACCATGCTCCGGAGAAAACGATTTGCCGAGATCCTGAATACATGGAAGCGGCCGTATCGGTACCATCCGGCACTATGAACCGTGCACTCATAGCCCTTCTGCTGGGGATCGTCCTTCGAAAAAGCCGAAAAGTCATGGGTGCCTGAAAGAGTGGCGGCCAGCCTGTTCATGACCCCGGTATCAGGCCGGCCGTGGCAGCACCCGGCAAAACGTCCGTCAAGGGCAGAGGGCTGCTCGATCAGGAAGTAGCGGTACTCCCTCGACGTGGCGCTGAAGCGTGCGTGAAATTCCTCGGGGACATGCCTCATTCCAGTGATCCTTACCGTTTCGGGCAGGAGCGAATTCGAGGAGTGAAGGAGTCGATCCAATTCCATCGACGAACCGGTCGTGAAGCTGGCCGTCTGGCCCCTTGCGTGGACACCCTTGTCGGTCCTTCCCGCACCCATGATTCTGACCTCTTCCTGCACTATCCTGCCGAGTACCGACTCGATGGTACCCTGGACGGTCGCGATCTCCCCGGACTGACGCTGCCATCCGGAAAAGCCTGTCCCGTCGTACTCGATCTCCATCCTGACGTTTTTCATGAACACTGGGTTGACTTTGGGGAACCATGTTAGAAGACCATTATTTATATTATGGCTCATCTATTGGTTTCACGATAATAATTATCTTTCGCTTAATCATCCTGAAAATCCGGCAACAAGCTTGACGACACCATCCCTCGACATCCTTCTCGAATCTCTTGGCACGGCATTACTCCGTAAGCCATCGCACCCATACGCCGTACCGAACCTGTGGCACAATGATACGACAGGCATATCGACGATAGATCCTGCGCAATACTACGGCGACATCATCAGTTCAATCCTCGCCTCCCCATCCGTTGATGAACGCCGGACAGGCGTCAGCGCGGCTGAGTGGTCAGCAGACGCAACGGTCTACAACCTTTTCGTCAGGTTTGCCACGGCTTTCGACCATGACCGTGACGGCAGCATCGGCACAGCGCCGCTCCCGTGCGGATTCAGGGAGACCGGTACCCTGCTCAAGGCGATCGCCATGCTGCCATACATCAAGCGGCTGGGTGCCAATACGGTCTATCTCCTTCCCCTGACCAGCATCGGCATGATGAACAGGAAAGGAGCTCTCGGTTCCCCGTACGCCATAAAGAACCCTTACCTGCTCGACCCGATGCTCGGTGAACCGGCGCTCGACCTGCCGACGGAAATCCAGCTGAAGGCGTTCGTCGAAGCGGCCCACCTCATGGGAATGAGAGTCGTGTTCGAATATGTGTTCAGGACCGCATCGATTGACAGCGACTGGGTTCGGGACCATCCCGACTGGTTCTACTGGATCCGCGACGACAAAGGCAACGTTCCTTACGGACCTCCGGGCTTCAATCATGACACGCTTGCTGAAATTTACGAAAAAGTCGACAAGCACGACCTGCGCAACCTTCCGGTTCCCGACGAGGCTTACCGTCAGCGCTTCGTGGCGCCCCCCGCAACGGTCACGACTCATGGCGACTCCTATCTGGGGCAAAGCGATGACGGAAGTTCCTGTGTTATCGCCAGCGCCTTCTCGGACTGGCCCCCGGACGATCAACAGCCGCCATGGACCGACGTCGCTTACCTGAAGATGCACCAGGACCCCCGGTTCAACTATATCGCCTACAACACCATAAGGATGTACGACGAAGAGCTCGACCGTCCTGAATCCAGGAACGCATCGCTGTGGGACGAGATCTCCGGCATCATCCCCTGGTACCAGGAGCAATACGGCATCGACGGCGCCATGATCGACATGGGCCACGCGTTGCCGCCGGCTCTCAAGGCTTCGATCGTGGAAAAAGCGCGCAACGGCCGACCGGAATTCGCTTTCTGGGACGAGAATTTCGACCCCTCTCCCCAACTGAAGGAGGAGGGGTTTAACGCCGTCTTCGGATCGCTCCCGTTCGTCATCCAGGACGTCCAGTACATCAAGGGGCTCCTGAATTTCCTGAACAAGACCGGTGTGGCGATACCTTTTTTCGCGACCGGGGAGAACCACAACACCCCGCGCGTCTGCCACAATCTCGCAGGCCAGGAGGCAGGACGGCGCCGGGCGCTGTTCCTCTTCACTCTCGGAGCCATCCTGCCCGCGATGCCTTTCATCCATTCGGGCATGGAGATCTGCGAGTGGCATCCGGTCAACCTCGGGCTGAATTTCACCGATGAGGACCGGCGACGCTTCCCGGCAGAAACCTTGCCGCTGTTCAGCGCTGGTTCCTGCGACTGGGAAAACGCCAACGGCCTCGAACCGCTCTGCCACGATATCCGCAAAATCCTCGAAATCAGAAGCCGTTACCTCGAACTGGTCCGGTGCGGCGACAAAGGTTCGATAATCCAGCCCTACATCTCCGATCCCGCACTGATGACCGTCATGCGGAAATTCGGGGGGAAAACCCTTATTTTTGCCGGCAACAGCAACATGAACGATCACGTTTCGGGCACCATGGAGTTCGAACAGCCTGAGATGCGGCTCGAAGACTTCGTCTCCGGAAGGCCGCTGGTCGTCGCCGACCACAGGATCGTACTCGACTTCGCTCCCGGACAGTGCTATCTTTTCGAACTGCCCGAAGCTCCGGAAGAATTTCCGGAAAACATCTGAAAACGACCCAGTTCCAGTAACCCAGTAAAAAAAACAAATCATTATGTCACTCCTTATCATCGGATCCCTCGCTTTCGACGATATCGAAACCCCTTTCGGCCGCTCAGACGACACGCTCGGCGGCTCATCGACCTACATCGCGCTTTCGGCAAGCTATTTCACCGATCCGATCAGGATGGTTGGCGTCGTCGGATCCGATTTCGATGAAAGCCATTTCGGTCTTCTCCACTCGAAAAATATCGACACGAAAGGGATCAAGGTGGTCGATGAGGGCAAGACATTCCGCTGGGCCGGCCGGTACCATTACGACATGAACACCCGCGACACGCTCGACACGCAGTTGAACGTCTTCGCCAGCTTCGACCCGCACATCCCCCAGCAGTACCGGGATTCGAAATATATCTGCCTTGGCAACATCGACCCGGAACTTCAGCTCAAGGTGTTAGACCAGATCACAAAACCGGAACTGGTCATCTGCGACACGATGAACTTCTGGATCGAAGGCAAGCCTGAAGAGCTGAAAAAGGTGCTCGAAAGGGTGGATATCTTCATCATCAACGACAGTGAAGCCCGCCTGCTCAGCGGCGACCCGAACCTGGTCAGGACAGCCCGGATTATCCGCAACATGGGCCCCAAAACCCTGATCATCAAGAAAGGCGAACACGGCGCCCTGCTCTTCACGGACAAAGGCATATTCGCAGCTCCTGCATACCCGCTCGAATCGATCTTCGATCCGACCGGTGCAGGCGACACCTTCGCCGGCGGCTTCATCGGCCACCTCGCCCGCTGCGGCACCATCAACGAGGCTGAAATGAGGAGAGCCGTGCTGTACGGCAGCGCCATGGCCAGCTTCTGCGTGGAGCAGTTCGGCACAGACAGGATCAACGATCTCGACCTGCTCGAAATCGAGGATCGCTACCAGAGCTTCCTGGATCTGTCGCGCATCGAAGCATAAGAGTCGCGACGCTGCTTTATATCCATTTCGTGCACAGGCTGACACGTTGCTGCCTGTGCACGAAATGCCCATAGGTCTCCCGTCTGATGGCCGGGACAAGTGAAAATACTGTTGCTGATATCCGTCGGGTTGCCGCTCAGTGCGCCCCAGTAACCGCTCATCAAGGGCCGATATCGACGATCTGCAGAAACTCCATAAGACTATCAGGAAGAGCCCTGTAACTATAACGCGTCAATGGCATAATTATGGCTCAACTCACCCCCCTCGACATTGCCTTCATCGCAGGATATTTACTGCTTACCCTTCTGATCGGACTGGCCTTCTCTTCAAAGGCCTCCGAAAACGTCGGGGAGTTCTTTCTTTCCGGGCGACAGCTCCCATGGTGGATCGCAGGCACCGGCATGGTGGCCACCACTTTTGCGGCCGATACCCCGCTTGCCGTTGCAGGCTTCGTGGCCAGGAACGGCATCGCAGGAAACTGGGTCTGGTGGACCTTCGTATCCGGCGGCATGCTCACGGTATTCTTTTTCGCCAGGTTATGGAGACGCGCCAATATCCTGACGGACCTTGAATTCATCGAACTTCGATACAGCGGACGCGCAGCAACCTTCCTGAGGGGCTTCAAGGCGGTCTATTTCGGCCTGTTCATCAATGCCGTCATCATCGGATGGGTCAACCTGGCCATGTTCAAGATCATCAAGATCATGATACCCGGCCTCAATCCTGAACTTGCAATCGTAGGACTGGTAATCTTCACGACCGTGTACTCAGGCATGTCAGGGCTCTGGGGCGTATCGATCACCGATGCCGTCCAGTTCATCATCGCCATGGCAGGCTGCATCATCCTTGCAGTGCTTGCCGTGAACTCCCCGGCCGTTGTCGCTGCCGGTGGCCTGAAGCACGCCCTTCCGGGATGGATGTTCGACTTTTTCCCGTCATTCTCCGCCACCAAAGATTCGGGGACCGGTGCTTACGCCCTCCCGTTCGCGTCGTTTGCAGCCATGGCCTTCGTCCAGTGGTGGTCATCGTGGTATCCGGGCGCTGAGCCAGGCGGAGGCGGCTATGTAGCCCAGAGGATGATGAGTGCAAAAGACGAAAAGCACTCCCTGCTGGCTACGCTCTGGTTCACCGTCGCCCATTACTGCGTCCGGCCATGGCCCTGGATAGTCGTCGGCCTGGTCAGCCTGGTGATGTTCCCCAACCTCCCGGCCAACCAGAAGGAGGACGGATTCGTCCATGTCATGAACGCCGTGCTTCCTCCCGGCCTGAAAGGGCTCCTGATCGCAGCATTCCTCGCGGCATATATGTCGACGCTTTCGACCCATCTCAACTGGGGTACGAGCTATCTGATCAACGACTTCTACAAACGATTCTTCAAGCCCGAGGCAGAGCAGAAGCACTACGTCCTCATGTCGAGGGCCGTCACGGCGCTGACCGCCGTCTTCGCTCTCTACATAACGTTCTTCGTGCTCCACAGCATCACCAGTGCATGGGAGTTCATCATCCAGTGCGGCGCAGGCACAGGCTTCGTGCTGATCATGCGCTGGTTCTGGTGGCGCCTGAACGCATGGTCGGAAATCACCTCGATGATCGCCCCGATCGTGGCATTTTCCCTGCTCAGCATTTTCACCGGCATCACGTTCCCGAACTCGCTGTTCATCATCGTGCTGTTCACGATCGTATGCACCCTTCTGGTCACCTGGCTCACTCCTCCTACCGAAGCGTCGAGGCTTGAATCCTTCTTCAGGACCACGAGGGTCGGCGGAGCTCTCTGGAAACCCGTGTCCGATCGCCTTCCCGACGTCAAGGCAGACCATGGGTTCCTCGCCCTTTTCGCCGACTGGTTTTTCGGCGTCGTACTCGTCTATTCAATGCTTTTCGGCACCGGGAAACTTATTTTCGGTGAAACAGGCCTTGCAATGATCTATTATGCAGCCGGTGCCGTGGCCGGATTCATGATCTATCGGGACCTGTCGCGCAGAAACTGGAAAACGTTCGATTAACCAATGGCTGTACAGCTGAGACTCATCCTTGCCTCCCAATCGCCCCGTCGGCGCGAACTTCTTTCGCTGACGGGCATCCCTTTCGAAACGGCTTCGATCGACATCGACGAAACCTTCGACCTCTCGTTGCCGGTCGAAAGGAACGTGACGGAAATCTCCCTGAAAAAGGCTGAGGCCGTCCGCTCTTCGCTTCGGCTTCCGGCAGACGAAACGGTCGTGCTCGGCTCCGACACTACGGTGCTCCTGGACGGCAGGCCGCTGGGAAAACCCCTGGATTACGAACATGCGTTCTCGATGCTCTCAGCCCTGCAGGGACGAACGCACGAGGTGCTGACCGGGTTCTGCATCCTGCACGGCCAGGAAGCCGTCCTGGACTATGCCAGGACCGTCGTCGAGTTCGCGCCGATGACGCCTGCCGAGATCAACAGGTACATCGAAATCATGAAGCCCTTCGACAAAGCCGGGTCTTACGGAATCCAGGATCCGATACTCGCCTGCTTCATCAGACGTATCGATGGCTGCTACTACAACGTCGTCGGACTTCCCGTTTCGAAAGTATTTGCCGCCCTGAAGCCCCTGTTCCCATTTCCCCCATCTGAACCATGACCAGGAAACCGGTGCTCGTGATCCTCGGCCCTACCGCTTCCGGAAAATCGGAGCTGGCCTTCAGGGTCGCCCGCATGAGCGGCGGTGAGATCATTTCGGCCGATTCGCGCCAGATTTTCCGTGGTATGGATATCGGCACGGCAAAACCGCCCCGCCGGATGCTGGAGGCCGTCAAACACCACTTCATCAACGAAAAGGAGATCGGGGAGCCCTTCAGTTCCGGGGATTTCGCCACCCAGGCTAGCGAAAGGATCAATGAGCTTCAGGAACGCGGAGTGCCTGCGATCTTGGCCGGCGGCTCGACGCTCTATCTCGAAGGTCTTCTGAAAGGATTTGCAGCACTCCCCTCCTCCGACCCGGAGGTCAGGGCGCGCCTGATGCACGAACTGGAACGCGAAGGTGCCGGGAGCCTTTACCGGCGACTCGAATCAATCGATCCGGAGCAGGCGGGAACTTTGGACCCGACCAAGACCCAGCGACTCATCAGGAGCCTCGAGATCATCGAAATCTCGGGCATGACGGTCACAGCCCTTCAGCAATCGCCTGCAGGCACCCCACATGGCCTCCGCTTCATCGTAACCGGCCTGGAGATGCCGCGGCCCCTGCTGTACGACAGAATCAACCGCAGGACCGCAGGAATGATCGAAGCAGGCCTGCTCGAAGAAGCGAGCCGCCTGTATGAACTCCATCGACGGGATCTGATGGAAGGCGCAATCAACGCCCTGGCGACTGTAGGGTATCGCGAACTGTTCGGGTATTTCGAAAGAAACACTGATCTTGAGAAGGCAATCGGGCTCATTCGCCAGCATACCCGCAATTATGCAAAACGCCAGTTGACTTTTTTCAAAAATAGGCTTAATGTTGAGTGGTTGGACTCCCCGTTAAACGAATCCGGAATTGCTGAGCTTGCCGAAAAACTCTGCTGCAGGATTTCGTGAAGAATGTTTATTTCACAAAGCCATCGATGAAATGAAACACATGGAAAATTATCGATGCTGAACTTCTTCAATCCGATCCGTCTGAATATGCATCGAGTTCGATTTTCTCTGAATTTCGTTGCACACCCAAGGTGTTAAACAGCAGTACCAGCAATGAAACACTCCGTATCGACCCGCAAGGAACTGACCATCCTCAAACTTGAAGAGGTGGTTTTCGATGTCCGCCATGCAGACTGGTTCAGGACAACAATCGACGAACTGGTCAGCAACAACCTAAGTCGAAACCTGATCATAGATTTCTCTCATGTGAAGGCCATAGACTCCTCAGGCATCAGTTCGATGCTTCTTGCGCATCAGCTCGCCAACCGCTCCGAGGGCCTTGCGATCTTCGTTTCGCTCTGCCAGCAGATCAAGGATCTCCTGAAACTTACCAACCTCGACAAGCAGCTCTACATCTTCTCCTCGATCAACGAGGTCATGACGCTCATCGAACCCGCCCTGAAGGGAAAACGTGCCCACAAATCACGGCACCAGTCTGCGCCTTACGAACCTCCGGACGAGATTGCCGACGAAATCGAACTGCTTCCCGAAGAGGTATTCGACAGCGGACCATTCCCCGAACTCATCGAAGAGTCGGCCGATGACCATCATGATGACGACCAACAGGATGTCAAAGAACCCTCTGCCGAAGAGATCCCCGCAAAAAAGAGGGGTCGTCCGAAAAAAACGTAGCTCCCGACAGAGAAAAGAACTGGTCGTACGCGACTGACCGGACAGATGACCGCAGCCGCAGGCATGAAACAGATCGTGCGTCCCGCTCCGCTAGACCGGTCATTCATGAAACTTCCTGATCCCCACGGGAGGTCGCGTCCGTCATGGAAAGGCCTGTTTAATCTCAAGCATTGACAAATCGTCTGATCTGACGTACTTTACTGTGATGATGAGTATCGGTTTACCCCCTGGCTGGAATTTCCTGATTCCCCTGGTAACCGGAGCTCTGCACCATGCTGGACAATCTCATTCAATACAGGCTGAAAAAGCTTTTCGACTCGGCGGCTGTTACCGTTAACGGGAACCGGCCCTGGGACGTCAAAATTCATGACCGACGCACTTACCGGAAGACCCTCCTTCAGGGAAACCTCGGCTTCGGGGAGTCCTATGTGGATGGATGGTGGGACTGCGACGAGCTAGACGAACTGTTTTTCAGGATCCTTTCTACAGGCATCGACAAAAAGGTCGGCACCCTGTCCAATGCCATGGAGGCCATCGTCGGAAAAATCCTGAACATGCAGAGTCCTGCACGTGCTTTTACCGTAGGCAAACGCCATTACGATGCAGGCAACGATCTTTTCGAGGCGATGCTCGACCGGCTGATGATCTACAGTTGCGCTTTCTGGAGCGGCGCCCGGGACCTGGACGATGCGCAGGAAAACAAGCTTCGCCTGGTCTTCGACAAACTGGGCATCGAACCGGGCATGAAGCTTCTCGACATAGGATGCGGATGGGGAGGAACCGCTCGCTTCGCCGCGGAACACTTCGGGGCACATGTCGTTGCCGTCACCGTCTCAAGGGAGCAGGCGGAATATGCAGCGACACACTGCATGGGGTTCGACGTCGATGTCAGGCTGATGGACTACCGCAAAGTCGAAGGCCTGTACGACAGGATCGTATCTCTCGGCATGCTCGAACATGTGGGACACAAAAACTACCGGACGTTCTTCGACAAGGCCCGAAAGTGCCTCAAACCGGATGGTCGGCTTCTGGTCCAGACAATAGGAGGCAACCTGCCTGTTGCATGCACGGATCCATGGATAGGCACCTACATCTTCCCGAACTCCATGATTCCGTCCGCCAGCCAGATCAGCACAGGGTATGAGGGACGATTCGTCCTCGAAGACTGGCACTCGCTTTCATACGATTATGCGCTGACGCTCAAAGCCTGGGAGCGGAACATCACCCACAACTGGCCTCAGTTGAAGAATAACTACGACGGAAAATTCTATAGGATGTGGCGCTATTACCTGCTGAGTTGCGCAGGAGCATTCAGGGCAAGAACCATCCAGCTATGGCAGATACTCCTTAGTCCGTCCGGCATCAGGGGTGAATGCCGGATCCCTCACGAACCTGCATCCAGACAATTCAGGGATAAAGGAAACGGCCACTGGAAGCCGCTTCGAATGCCTGTACCTGGCCACGGGCAGCATCGAGAATCTCCCCGATCGGGCGCTGCTTCAGAATCATGATCCGGTATCCGGAAGTACCGGCAAGCTGGTCGAAAAAGGTCGCGTTGCTGTTCAACCCGATCTTTTCCGGGTAGAGTTTCTGCAGGGAGAGCAGGATTGCCGTGGCGCTCCTGAAGGGATCGAACAGGCGCCTGTCGGTCACCGTGAGACGCAGGCCATTACACCTGGTGCCGGCGAATTTACTGCTTCCGGGAGTAAAGGTCGCCACATGGAGATCTACCCCGGGAAGATGATACCGGTCGATCTCGCATTTAAGGCTTCCGGCATCGATAAATGGCGCCCCGAACATCCTGAACGGTGCATCGGTGCCGCGCCCTTCACTGACCAGCGTAGCCTCCAGCATAACCGTAGCCGGGTAGAGAAGCAGGGTCTCGAAATCCCGGATGTTGGGCGAAGGGGATCGGAAACGGAAACCGGGAAGTTCGTCGGCAAATTTGCCGTGGCTGTACCCCTGCATCTGCACAACCTTCAGGGGAAGCTTCGGGTAAAGGCGCTTCTGGAGCCAGACAGCGATCTCCCCTGTCGTCATGCCGTGAATGAATGGAATTTCAGCGGCGCCGACAAACGACTCGAGCGATGGCTCCAGCATGAACCCGCCGGCAGGGATCGGTGATATCGGATCCGGGCGGTCAAGCACCATGAAGGTTATGCCTGCGTCCCGGCAAGCTTCCATGGCGAGCTTCATGGTAGAGATGTAGGTATAACAACGGACGCCTGCATCCTGAAGATCGAAAACCAGAACGTCGATCCTGTTCAGGAGAGCGGCATCGGGTTTTCTGGAAGCGCCGTAGAGCGAGTATACCTTGAGGGTGCCGGCAATGGAGCTGTTGCCCACCGTTTTGCCCGCTTCGCGATCAAGGGAAAAACCGTGTTCCGGAGCCATGAGGAACTTCAGGTCCACACCACGGTTCTGCAACACGCGATAGCCCGGCTCGCCGGAGCGGGAGATCGCGGCCGCGTTGGTGATCAGCCCGACCCTTTTGCCCTTGAGCTCAGTGTACTGTCCCGCATCGATCTGGTCGAGTCCGTAGCGGAACTCCTCTGCATGGAGATTACGGGAAAAACAAAAAAGGAAAAGCAGACTGACCAGCAGCCGGATTCCAGGGGCTGAAACTCTTCTCCTCATAACTCCGCATCGTTGATGGTTTGCTTCCGGCCGGGCGTCGGCTCTGAAAGGACATCAGCCAAAATAGCCTTCCTTTCACACACGGACAATACCGGTGAAAAATGGAGCAAAGAAGCTGCGCGAGGGCAAAAAAAAAGACCGCACAACATGGCGCGGTCTTTTCAATGGTGGTGGGGACAGGACTTGAACCTGCAACCTTCGGGTTATGAGCCCGACGAGCTACCAATTGCTCCACCCCACGATGTTAGT
>Ga0326726_10000882_pt1 | contig 27519 bp, 23 predicted proteins | sample MHFenrmetagenome_2_FD_207603 | JGI IMG/M metagenome (GOLD analysis project Ga0326726, IMG submission 207603) | Lab enriched peat soil microbial communities from Michigan Hollow, Ithaca, NY, United States - MHF15MN | ecosystem: Environmental > Terrestrial > Soil > Wetlands > Peat | place: USA... | reverse complement strand
GGGCTCGATCTCTTCATGATGGACGGTTTCGCCGAGAAATCGAAGGCCTCCTTTTCGACGGGCGGCCCGCTCGTGGCCGAGCTCGAGAAGACGGCCCGGCCTCCGGAGTCCGCTCCGCCCGCGGGGAGCGCCACCGCCGATACGCTCGCGCACGCCGTCGATACCCTTCGGCCGCCGGTCAGTGCCGGGGGAGGGGCCGCCCCTGGACCCGGGGGCGTGCACGGCAGCATCACCGTCGAGGCAACGCAGACTGCGCGGGTCGAGCCGCCGGGGCGCGAGCTTTCGCCGGCGTCCTCCGAAAAGCGAGAGTTTCCGCAGGTTGTCGTCGACGAGGACTCGAAAGAGGACATCCAGCCCGATACGCTCGAGGCGATCCGGCGGCGGCTCGAGCGGGAGATTGGCACCGTGCAGCGCTACCACGCCAAGTTCGCGCCCGACTACGTTGGTGATATGATGGGCGTCGGCTATTCGACCGGGTTCGGATTCCAGCTCTTCAACCAGATCGCGTTCAGCGACCTTCTCGGAGATCACCATCTGTCGGTCGGGTTCAATTTCTTCCGTTCGATCGAGGACAGTGATTTCCTCATCACGTACCAGTATCTCAAGAGACGCATCGATTACGGCGCCGGCATCTTCCAGTTCAAGAATTACCTCAACTCCCGCGTTTCCTCGCTCGGAGAGTCGTTCATCGACTACCAGCTCTTCACCGAGCGCAACTACGGGCTCTTTGCGATGGCCAGCTACCCGTTCTCGACCTTTACGCGTGCGGATCTCGAGGTCGAGGGATTCGTATCCGAGCGGACGTTCTTCGCGACGTACCGGCAGGACTCCCAGGGGTACATATACTACGTCCCGACGACATCAAAGCGGAATCTTCTTCAACCGACCTTCTCGATCATTCACGATTCGGCATATTTCTCCTCCTTCGGTCCCGTGATCGGCTCGCGCTGGATGTTGAGCGCCTCGAAGGCGTTGGCGGTCTCGGGGGCCGGTATATCGCGCTCCATGGTGTTCGGCGATTACCGGAGGTACATGCCGCTCTTTTACCGGAACTACCTCGCCGTGCGCGGGATCGGCGCGTACGGCCAAGGGGATGATCCCCAGATCTTTTTCCTCGGCGGTCCGCTTACGATGCGGGGCTTCGATTACCTCCAGTTCAGCGGTTCACGGATGCTCCTCTTCAACGTCGAGTACCGCTATCCGCTCATCGACGCCCTCATATTCGGCTGGCCGGGACGTTGGGGATTCCAAGGCATCGGCGGCACGCTCTTCCTCGACTCGGGATCGGTCTGGGGGAAGGGAAGATTCGTGGAGCCTCTCCCGAAGTGGCTCAAGCCGCGCTTCGTCGGCGAGCTCGCCTTCTTCAGCGACTTCGGCATCGGCGCCTACATGCGGCTCGGGTACCTGATTCTGAACTTCCAACTCGGCTGGCCGACCGATTTCAACAGGACCGGCGGCGCGATGTTCCACTTCTTCATCGGACCACAATTCTGAGACGTCCCTCGAGTTTCCCGGAAGTTTGCAGGCGCGCGAGGAGAGGTATGGACAAGCTCAACCCGCAACAGAGGCAGGCGGTACTCGCGACGGAAGGTCCCGTGCTCGTTCTCGCCGGCGCAGGGAGCGGGAAGACGCGGGTTCTCACCGAGCGCATCGCGCACCTCATTCGCGATAGAGGGGTCTCGCCGGAGCGCATTCTCGCGTTCACGTTCACGAACAAGGCGGCGGGGGAGATGCGCTCCCGGGTCCAGCGGCTGCTCGGTCGAGGGGAGCTGCCGTTCTGGATCGGGACCTTTCACGCGACGGGGCTCAAGATCCTTCGGCGGGAGGCCGGGCACCTCGGCCTCGGGCGCAACTTCGCCGTGTTCGACGAGGACGACTCCGCGCGGCTCATCAAGGACGTCATAAAGGCGGCGGGGTGGGGGCTCGACGAGAATCCGGTCGCGGTCGTGCGCGACCGCATCTCGCGCTGGAAATCCGGTCTCGTGACCCCCGCCGAGGCTCTCGAGCGCTCCGGGGACCCGTCCGAGGCTCGTCACGCGGAGCTCTTCAAGGCGTACACGGTTGCGCTCGCGAAGAACAACGCGCTCGATTTCGACGATCTCATCGCCCGCGTCGTTGAACTGTTCACGGCCTATCCGCGCGTGAAGGAACGATACGCACGGCAGTTCCAGTACGTTCTCGTCGACGAGTTCCAGGACACGAACACGATTCAGATGGTCATGATCGACGCTCTCGCCTCGCAGCATGGGAACCTCTTCGTGGTCGGCGACGACGACCAGGCGATCTACGGATGGCGCGGTGCGACCGTCGACAACATTCTCCAGTTCGATCGCGTCTACGAAGGCACCCTCGTCGTCAGGCTCGAGGAGAACTATCGGACGACGAACGCGATCCTCGAGGCGGCGAATTGCCTCATCGAGCACAACAAGGGACGCAAGGGCAAGACGCTCTGGTCCTCGAAGGGGACGGGTGAGAAGGGGGTGCTCGCGTTCGTCGAGGACGAGGAGGAGGAAGCCGCTGCCGTGCGCGAGACGATCATCGGTCTCTTGCGGTCGGGCTACCGGAGGAATGAAATCGCCATACTCTACCGGACGCACGCGCAATCGCGGGCGATAGAGAACGCGCTCCGGACCGGCGGAATGCCCTATCAGATCATAGGGGGGGTGCGCTTCTACGAGCGCAGGGAGGTCCGGGACCTGCTCGGGTACCTGAAGCTCGTCAACAATCCGAACGACAATGTGAATTTCAAGCGCGTCGTCAACGTGCCGCGGCGCGGTATCGGAGACGTGACGCTCGCGCGTCTCGAGCGAGCGGCCGGCGATCAGAGCCTCCTCGTCGCGCTCGGTTCCGCGGATCTTCTCGCGGAGCTTCCGCGCGCCCAGCGCGAGAGGGTCCACGAGTTTCATAATCTCATGGCGTCCCTTCAGCTCCTCGCGCGGGAGACCTCCGCGCACGATGTTCTCGCCGCCGTGATCGAGAAGACACGCTACCGCGACCACCTGAAGGAAGACCCGAAAACGGCGCAGACGCGCCTCGAGAACATCGAAGAGCTTCTCGTCGAGACCCAGCGTTTCGCGCTCACGGCAAGCGACCCGAAGCTCGCGGCGTTCCTCGAGAATATCGCCCTCATGAGCGACATCGATGGCCTGAAGGAAGAGGAGACGGTCGCGCTCATGACGCTCCACAACGCAAAGGGGCTCGAGTACCGCGCGGTCATCATCACGGGGCTCGAGGAGGGGCTCCTCCCGCACTACTCGAGCTTCGAGGCGGTTGATGAGCTCGAGGAGGAGCGGCGGCTCTTCTATGTCGGGATCACGCGGGCGAAGGAGAGACTTTTCATGTTCTCGGCGGCGAATCGGATGCGTTTCGGAAGCTGGATCGGGAACGCTCCGTCGCGATTCATCGGGGAGATACCGACCAATCTCCTCGACATCGTCGGCGGGGACGAGATTGAGCCTGAAGGTGAGGCGATCGGGAACGCGCACGATATCCTCGAGGCGCCGAGATCCGCCGGCGACGGCTCCTCCCTGAGCAAACGATTCAGGAAGGGTGTGACCGTCATACATCCGAATTACGGGGAGGGCACGGTTCGCAAGGTCGAGGGTTCCGGCAAGGACATGAAGGTCACGGTTCATTTCCCGGGTCATGGAGAGAAGAAGTTCCTCGTCGCGTACGCGCCCTTCAGGTTCGCCTGAGCAGTTCGCCGCGGGCACTCCGCCCCGATGTTGACATATCCCCCTCAGTGCTGGTAGTGTTACACCCCTCGAACGGATCAGACGTGGAGGTGCTTCGTGGCGTTGACCGAGAAAGATCTCGAACATCTCGAGAAGCTCGCGCGCGTGAAGCTGAGCGGAGAGTCGCGAGAGAGGCTGCGCGCTCAGCTCGAGCGGATCATCGAGTTCGTGAGACAGCTCGAGGGGGTCGATACGACCGGTGTCGAGGCGCGCTCGTATACGTACGAGTTCAAGCCGGAGCTTCGCGAGGACGCGACGAAGCCCTGTCTCCCGCGGGCGGAAGTGCTCGCCGCGGCACCCGCGAAGCGCGAGGGGTACTTCGCCGTTCCCTCCGTTATCGAGGCGGATGAGCTCTGAGGCGGACCCGTGCCGCACGTGAGGGCGTGGCATGAACGATTTCGTTCAATATTCGATAGCTGGTCTCGCGGGGCTGTACCGCTCGCATGAGACGACGGTGAGGGACGTCGTTCGCGCGTACCTCGACGTGATCGCCGAACGGGAACCCCGGACCAAGGCCTATCTCCAGGTTTTCGCCGAAGGCGCGCTCGACGAGGCGGCGAGGCTCGACGCGAAGGGCTACGACGGCCGGGCGCTCTACGGCGTTCCGATTGCCGTGAAGGACAATATCTGCACGAGGGGAATTCCGACGACGTGCGGGTCGAAGATCCTCGAGGGGTATCGTCCCCCGTACGACGCCGCTGCCATCGAGCGTCTCAAGGCCGCCGGCGCCGTGATCATCGGAAAAACGAACATGGACGAGTTCGCCATGGGCTCATCGACCGAGAACTCGGCCTACCAGGTCACGCGAAACCCGTGGAACGAGGGATACGTTCCCGGGGGCTCGAGCGGTGGATCCGCCGCGGCCGTCGCGGCCGGCATGACGCTCGCCGCTCTCGGCTCCGACACGGGAGGCTCCGTGCGTCAGCCCGCCTCGCTGTGCGGGGTCGTGGGGCTCAAGGGCACCTACGGGAGGGTGTCCCGCTACGGTCTCGTCGCCTTCGCGTCGAGCCTCGACCAGATCGGTCCGCTCGCGAGAGATGTGGGTGACTGCGCCGCGGTCATGGAGGTTGTCGCGGGGCATGACGAGCGCGACGCGACGACGATCCCCGAGCCCGCGCCCGACCTTCGAGGCGGTCTCGAGAAGGGTCTCGAAGGGCTGCGAATCGCGGCGCCGCGCGATCTCGAGAATTGGGAGATCGAGACTTCCGTCAAGGAGATCACCCTCGGGACGATTCGCGATCTCGAGAGCGCTCGTATGAAGGTCGATCGCGTCGATCTTCCCTCGACCGATATTTCAATCGCGAGCTACTACATCCTTGCGAATGCGGAGGCTTCGTCGAACCTCGCCCGGTACGACGGCGTGAAGTACGGCCTCCGCTCGAGCTCCGAGTCGCTCGAGCGGATGTACGAGGAGACGCGCGGCCAGGGATTCGGCGACGAGGTCAAGCGGAGGATTCTTCTCGGGACCTACGTTCTCTCGGCGGGCTACTACGACGCCTACTACGCGAAGGCGCAGAAGGTGCGCGCTCTCATCTGCTCGGGCTTCAAGCGCCTGTTCGAGAGCTGCGACCTCCTCATGCTTCCGACCTCTCCGACGAGCGCGTTCAGGCTCGGAGAGAAGCTCGACGACCCGATCACGATGTATCTCACGGACGTCTTCACGACCCAGGCGAATATCGCCGGGCTTCCCGCCATTTCCATTCCCGCCGGGCTCTCTCCCGGAGGACTTCCCATTGGCATGCAGCTCGTCGCCGCCTGGGGCGAAGAGGCGACGCTCATGCGCGGGGCCTTCGGGCTCGAGCGCATCTACCGGTTCAGGGAGCTGTTCTCGCCAGGCTCGTCAAAGGGGAAGGGGCGCCATGCCTAGCTTCGAATTCGAACCGGTCATCGGGATCGAGGTGCACGCGCAGCTCGTGACGAAGAGCAAGGTTTTCTGCTCCTGCCCATCCACGTACGGGGCTGAGCCGAACACGCAGGCCTGTCCCGTGTGTCTCGGACTTCCCGGCGCGCTCCCCGTTCTCAACCGGGAGGCGGTCTCGATGGCGATCCTCATGGGGCTCGCGACGGGCTGCCGGATCGCGTCCCGGAGCATATTTTCGCGCAAGAACTACTTTTATCCCGATTGTCCCAAGAACTACCAGATCTCCATGTACGACAAACCGCTCTGCGTGGAGGGACGCCTCGAGTTCGAGCTCGACGGTGAGCAGCGCAGCATCGGTATCGAGCGCATCCACCTCGAGGAGGACGCGGGAAAGCTCATCCACGCCGAAACGGGTGGAAGCCTCGTCGACTTCAACCGGTGCGGCGTGCCGCTCATCGAGATCGTGACGAGGCCCGAGATTACATCCCCGGAAGAGGCGTCCACGTATCTCACATCGCTCAGGCAGCTTCTGAGATACCTCGAGGTCTGCGACGGGAACATGGAGGAAGGCTCCCTGCGCTGCGATGTGAACATCTCGCTCAGGCGTCCGGGGGACAAGCTCGGCACGAAAACGGAGATCAAGAACCTCAACTCCTTCAAGGCTGTCGAAATGGGGATCCGTTTCGAGATCGAGCGCCAAGCGGGGGTTCTCAGGAGCGGAGGACGTATCGAGCAGGTGACGAACCTCTGGGATTCGACTCAGAAGAAGCTCCTCACGATGCGGAGCAAGGAATACGCGCATGACTATCGTTACTTCCCGGAGCCCGATCTTCTTCCCCTCGACGTCGATGCGGACTGGATCGAGGGACTTCGCTCGGCCCTTCCGGAGCTCCCCCTCGCGCGCGAGAGGAGATTCCGGGAGGAATATGGTCTGAGCGCCTACGATGCAGCCGTGCTCTGTGCCGAGCGCGGCCTCGCCGATTATCACGAGGAGGTCGTGAAAGCCGGCAGCGACCCGAAGCTCGCGGCAAACTGGATAATGCGAGAGGTTCTCGAGGAGATGAAGTCGGAAGCCGGGACGGCGCCCGCGTCGGCGGATGCCTTCGCGTTCAGGGCCCCGATCGCGGCTCGCCGTCTCGCGGAGCTCATCGTCTTGATATCGGGAGGAGTCATCAGCAGCTCCGCGGGCCGCGAGGTTTTCAAGGAAATGGTCCGATCGGGGGAGAGCGCCGAGAATGTCGTGGGGAAGCTCGGCCTCACCCAGGTGAGCGGCGAGAGGGAGCTCGAGCAGTGGGCGGTGGAAGTGATCTCTGCGAACCCTGACGAGGTCGCGCGTTACAAGGCCGGGAAGACCCAGCTTCTTGGCTTTTTCGTCGGTCAGGTCATGAAGAAGAGCGCCGGGAAGGCGAATCCGAGGCTCACCGGAGAGATTGTAAAGAAGAAGCTCGAAGGCTGAGCGCCCCGCGAATGCCCGCCTCTATCTCCTTCCGAATCCCATGACGATCTCCCTGCCCGCGTACAGGAGCGCGAGGGTGAGGAGCACGTATATCGACAGGAGCACGGCGATGTCGGTGCCCGCCGCCGCCGCAAACAAGCGGGAGAGAGCACCCTCGAAACCCGAGAGCGGCGCCGAGAGGCGGGACCCGAGAGACCCAAGGGAGAGAAGGATGAGTCTCCCCCGCGTGAAGAGAACGATGCCGAGCACGATGAACGAAAGCCCGAGGAGAACGGGGGCGTTGAAAACGAGCGAGACGCCCGCCCGTCGCTGTCTAAACCCGAGGCTCCGTGTGAATCTCGCTTCCGCCGTTCTCCACGAGGGGACCGCAACCGCGAGCTCGACGAGCGAGTCCTCGAGCGCCTTGAACGTCTCGAGCGACGAGCGGCACTCCGCGCATGAGGCGAGGTGTGCATCGAACATTCTCCGTTCATCCTCGGACAGGTCGTCATCGAGATACCGCGGGATGAGCTCCTCAATGTGTTTATCGTTCATGACTCGCCGGCGCCTTTCTCGAACGTTCTCGCTCTCCTTGCCGTCATCATTCTCTTGAGCGAAAGCTTTCCACGATAGATATAGGTCTTCACCGTTCCGAGGGGAATACCCATGATATCGGCGATCTCGTCGTATGATTTCTCTCCCATGTACCGCAGCTCGAGCGCGACGCGCTGTGACTCGTCGAGCCGGTCCATGAGGCGCTCGAGGCGCTCACGCGTAACCTTCCGTCGATGCGTCGCCGCGGGATCCTCGTCGCAATCGGCGAGCTCCTCGCAGTCCTCGAGAGGGACGAAGGTCGGCCTTCGCGTGTCGATCGCGTTGAGGGCCTCATTCCGTGCGACTCGGTAGATCCACGTCGAGAGCCGGGCCTCTCCCCTGAAACCGGGGAGCGCGCGGAATATCTTCACGAACACATCCTGCACGACGTCCTCCGTATCACCCCTGGACCCGACGATCCCGCGCACGACGGAATAGATGAGCCTGTAGTGCTCTTCCAGAATCTTCGCGAACGATCGCTCATCCCCCGCGATAGCCTTTTCGACGAGGCCTCGATCGCTGTCCATCAAACGGGTATCCTCCACTTCATATGACAGACCGATGGTGCGGGAAGTTTCAGCGAAATTATCGCACATTCGTCCGCCGCTACAAAGGCCGCGTTTTGCGCCCGGGCACTTTTCTTGAAACAAATCGGCGTGTTTCCTGTCCAACCCTTCGAAAGGTCAATGCATCGGTTGTCACGGTCGTTCGGTCGTCACGGAAGGTCTCAGGAAAGGAGCTGTCATGTTCAACTTCGATCCGGGTGTCGTAGCTCTCTTGATTCCGATTCTCGCCGTTATCGGCGGTATCGCGCTCGCAATCGTAGGGATCATCACGAAGAGCAGAGAGGAGGAGCTCAAGCATAAGGAGCGTATCGTCGCGATGGAGAAAGGATTGCCGGTGCCCGAGATGCCGAAAGAGGAGAGACGGACGCATTTCTCGCGGCACCGGACCTGGGGGCTCGTGCTCACGTTTCTGGGGCTCGCGCTCATCGCTCAGAGGCTCTTCTCCGGCAACGAGACTGCTGGAACGGGGGGTATCATCGTCGCCGCAATCGGCATAGCCTTCCTGTGTGCCTCCTGGTTGGATAGAAGGGATGCAGAGCGGCGCTAGCCGGCCCGTCGCCCTCGTTCGAGGCGACGACATTCAGCGAACACCGGATGGAAGGCTCGGAAGGCCTTCCATTCTTTTTTTGCAGACAAAACGTGTGAAATATGATATAATATTTAAAAATAACGAGTTGCGGCGTTCTATTGAAGTGATTAGTGATTGCTGCGGAGTTCGGGGGGCCTTCGGCCTCCATGGCATCGAAAGGGGATTGCAATGAGGTCTGCTATCGTATCAGTTGTGGCACTCGGATTTGTCGCGCTTCTCTCGGTGAACGCATTCTCGCTTACCACGAAGCATTTGTCGACCGACGCGGAGCTCCTCGCGCTCATCTCCGATACCCTCTTTGTCGCCGAGGGAAGGATCGGGGATCTAGGCGGGGCGGCGACATTCGAGCTTGACCTCGGGCAGAGCACGGCCGCGCCAAACACAACGGCTCAGTATGGCTGGGTCAATGGCCAGGTCGAGTCGTTCACGCTGACGTACAGCAATGTCACGAAGCTCGTGAGCTTCACGCTCGGCGGCAGGAGTCTCACGTATACGACGCCGTTCCCCATGTTCGGGGATATCTTTGTGCGGACGAGAGCAGTCGATTCGGGAAGAGAGATCATCCTGCAGAACCTCGTTCTGGACGGCCAGGGCGTCGGCGACGTCTCGCACGCCGTCGGCGACGGTCTCGATATCCTCTGGATATCGGGGGGCATGCTCTCCGACGGTTTCACTCTGACGGGCACCGCGACTCTTTCCTGGGTCGGTGCACCTCCGACCCAGTCGAGGCTCGCGTTCCAGATCAAAGTCGCGAAGCTCAGTGTCATCGGCGTTGAGAATGATACCTGGGGGGGAATAAAGGCGCTCTACCGCTAGGTAGCACGCTCTCGACAGGATCCATTGTCAGCATATCCGCTCTCACGCGCCCCGAAGATTTTCTTATGGATTTCCGGGGCGCCTCTGTGATAGAGTCGTTTCCGACGGGGTTTGCACGGCGGCTCCATGCACGACCCCGCGAAGGAATATTTTCCCGGGGTGTTGGTGAAGGGAGGACGATGATGAGGAAGGTATTCCATTTTTGTTTCTTCCTCGCTCTTGTTTCCTGCACAGGCGTTGTTCATGCCCCCGATTGTCTCGCGCAGGTCGCCATCAACGAGTTCGTGGCCGACCCGGCGAGGGACTGGGACGGCGACGGCGCCCTGAGCTCCCGAGATGATGAATGGGTCGAGATTGCGAATCTCGGCAAAACGGCGATCGATCTCGCGGGGTACCGCCTCGCGGACGGCGACGGAAGGCCGGTGTGGCGGTACGAGTTTGCCGGGACGCTCGCGCCCGGTGCGGTCGCGGTCGCGTACGGGAGCGACTCGAGGGCGTGGGAGGAGGCGAACGGATTTCCCATGTACGGGTTGAGCCTCAACAACTCGGGGGACGCGATCAGGCTCTACCGCATCGCGGGCGCCGATACGTCGCTCATGGACAGCTACGCGTATATCGAGGCCTCGGTCCGGAAGGACCGCGCGATCGGAAGACAGGGCGATGCTCCCGAGACGTGGGTCGTCTTCGACGCCTGGAATCCGTGCACCGCGACCTGCAGTCCGGCCGGCACGGGATGCTATCCGACTCCCGGGTCGAAGAACACCTGCACGACGGCGGCGGAATCGCGGTCGTGGGGTGCGATAAAGTCGATGTACCGGTAACGGGGGGAATGGGGCCCCGCGGACGGCCCCGAACGTCCGCATAGATTCGGAGCCGCCGTGCACCCACATTATCCGCTTTACGGATTTTGTCCACGTATGGTACTCTCCATGGAGGGTCACCTACCATGAAAGACGAAAAGTACTCCAACAGGCTCAATAACTGCTGGGAGTTTCTCTCCTGCGACAAGAAAGACTGCCCTGCCTACGGTCAGGAGAACGCCCCGTGCTGGGAGATCACGGGGCACCGATGCAAGGACCGGGTCTTCCCGAGGCTCGAGGAAAAGCTCATCCAGTGCTGTTTCAAGTGCCCGTTCTTCAAGCAGCTCAAGGAACGGGTCAAGGGGCGCCGGTGGGTGGACATCACGCTTCTCGAGACGCTCGAGGACGCCCTCGTCCGGTCCTCGATGTACTCGAAGAAGGTCGAGGACCTCTACATGGAGGTTATCCGCCGAAGCAAGCTCATGAATCTCCTCGGTGAGGTCAGCAAGATCATTTCACACCTCGATAAGGAAGAAGACATCATCCTCGCCATTCTCACCGTCATCACCGCCAAGCAGGGGCTCGGTTTCAACCGCGCGTTCGTCTTCCTGCGGGGGCAGGAGTTCGACGTTCTACGCGGCAAGTACGCGCTCGGGCCCTCTTCGGCGGAGGAAGCCGACAGCATCTGGAGGATTCTCGAGAAGGATGATTCCCTTTCGCTCGACAAGCTCGTGAGCAAGGGGCAGAAGCTGCACTACCTGCGGAACAGCCCGCTGACCAAGATCACGAGCCAGCTCGCGATCTCCATCAACGATCTCGACGGTGTCGTCGTGCGAGGGATGCACGAGGTGCGGTTCGTGAAGAAGGAAGATCTGACCTCGGAAGCGGACACGAAGGTTTCAATGGCGCTCGGCCTCGAGGATTTCTGCATATGCCCCATTGCGACCGTCGAGGACAGCCTCGGGCTTCTCATCGTGGACAATATCTTCACCGGAAAGGCGATCACGGCCGAGGACGCGCATCTCCTCGAGATGATCGTGAGCCACGCGACGACGTCCCTGAGAGCCGCGCAGCTCAAGGAATCGCTCAAGAAGAACGTCGAGAGCCTGAAGGCGACGTACCGGAAGCTCAAGGCGTACGAGGAGCGGATGATGAAGGCGGAACGGCTCGCGATCTCCGGAGAGCTCACCTCGTCCGTGATCCACGAGATCAAGAATCCCCTCGTCGCGATCGGGGGCTTCGCGAGGAACCTCCTCCAGTCGAACGGGGTCGCGGGCCCCGACAGGGACAAGCTCGAAATCATCATGAACGAGGCGCTGCGGCTCGAGCGGTACCTCGAGAGCCTCCAGTCGAAGGTGAGTGAGATCAAGCTCGAGGAGGGGGACATCAACCAGGTCATCGAGGACAACTGCCAGCTCCTCCAGAAGGATTTTGAGGAGCGCGGCATCACGATCCTCAAGAGCCTCGCGCCCGACCTTCCGCACTGCCATTTCGACGTCGTGAAGATTCACGAGGTGTTTCTCAATATCATCCAGAACGCGATCGAGGCGATTCGCGACAGCGGGGTCGTTCGTCTCAGCACGTGGCTGGATTCCGACAAGATCTGCGTTCAGATTTCCGACAACGGCAAGGGAATCCCGAACGATCAGATATACAAGATCTTCACTCCCTTCTTCACGACAAAGGAGGAAGGCTCCGGCCTGGGGCTCGCCTTTGCACAGCGGATCGTGAAGGACCACGGCGGCAACATTTCGGTCACGAGCTCGGAGGGCAGAGGGGCGACCTTCCTCGTCACGTTGCCGTACGTGAAGGAACCGAAGGAAGTCGAGGCCTTCGAGGCTCATTCCTGAGACATTCTCCGACATGATGGCAGTAGATCCTCCGCGGGGCCGGCACCCGTGCTTCGACGATTGACAATTCGAGAGAATTGATATAATCTACAACCTCTTACGGTCTTGAGGACGGGTTGCCATGCGGCTCCCGGCGAGACGAGGGAGCGTGCCGATGGGCGATACGGAGCGAGGAACGATTCAGCTCTATACGGGCGATGGCAAGGGCAAAACGACGGCCGCCCTCGGCGCCGCGCTGCGCGCGGTAGGGCACGGGAAGCGCGTCGTCATCATACAGTTCATGAAGGGGAGACTCTATGGCGAGCTCGAGGCGGCGAAGAGTCTCGCGGGCCTCGCGATCGAGCAGTACGGCAGGGATGAGTTCGTCGATCCGAAGACCCCGGCCGCGGTCGACAGGAATCTAGCCGAAGAGGGGTGGCGACGAGCCGAGGAGCTCGCGCGCGAGGGGGGCGTCGATATGCTGATCCTCGACGAGATCAATGTCGCCGTCTCTTTCGGTCTCATCGAGCTCGAGAGGGTTCTCTCATTCATGCGGGAGAAGCCCGATCGGCTCGAGCTCATCTTGACGGGGCGCTACGCCCCCGGTGAGATGATTGATCTCGCCGATACGGTCACCGAGATGCGGGAGATACGCCACCATTACAAGGGCGGCGTCCCGGCACGGAAAGGCATCGAGTACTGAACGCCAATGAGAGACGACGCTGATATCGCGGGACTCATCAAGGGTCTCGCCGCCGGTTCGGTGGCCGCGGCGGCGCGGCTCATCACGATCATCGAGAACGGAGGCGGCGCCGCCGAGCGGGTTATGGACTCGATCTTTCCACGGACGCGGGGCACCTACCGGGTCGGTTTCACGGGGCCGCCGGGCGCGGGCAAGAGCAGCCTCGTCTACCGCCTCGCCCGCCTCCTGCGCGCGCGGGGGAGCACGCTCGGGATCATCGCGGTCGATCCGACGAGCCCGTTCAGCGGCGGGGCGCTCCTCGGCGATCGAATCCGTATGCAGCGGCTCGCCGACGATCCGGGGGTTTTCGTTCGGAGCCTCGCGAGCCGTGGGAGCCTCGGGGGCATCTCGAATTGCACCGATGAGGTCGCCGACCTCCTCGACGCGTTTGGAAAGGACCTCATTCTCATCGAGACGGTGGGCGTGGGACAGTCGGAGCTCGAGATAGCCGAGAAGACGCATACGGTAGTCGTCGTTCTGGTGCCCGAATCGGGTGACGGGGTCCAGGCGATGAAGGCGGGGCTCATGGAGATCGGCGACATCTTCGTCATGAACAAGGCCGATCACCCCGACGCGATTCGCGCGGCGCGCGAGCTCGAGGATGCGCTCCGAATCAAGGACGCGCCCGAGCATTCATGGATGCCGCCCGTCGTTCTCGCCTCGGCGCTCGACGGGACCGGGATCGAGGAGATCGCGGCGCGGATCGAGGAGCACCGTCGTCATCTCGAATCGCGGGGGCTCCTTGAGTCCAAGCGGAGGCGCATTCTCTATTCGCGGGTGCGCGACTCGTTCATGGAGCGGATGGAGCAGCGGATCTGGAACGATTCTGACACGCGATCGCTCATCGAAGGGAAAATGGAAGACGTCTATTCGGGGAGGCTGTCCCCGTCGAGGCTCGTCCGCGAACTCGAAATGCTTTTCACGGACGGTATGCGGCCCGAACCGCGAGATCTCTCGGAGAGGGGTGAATAGGTTCACATGAAGAAGGGTGCGCGATCGGAATTCGAGAAAGGGAAACGACAGTGGGAGCTCTCGTTCGAGAGCGAGCCCGTTCAGGACGTCGATTTTACGACCGTCTCCGCGGAATCCGTCGACCCCCTCTACGACCCGGACCATATCGAGGGCTTCGACTACTGCCGGGACCTCGGTTTCCCCGGTGAGTACCCGTTCACGCGGGGCGTTTATCCGACGATGTACCGGGGTCGCTTCTGGACGATGCGCCAGTTCTCGGGCTTCGGCACGGCGCGCGACACGAACGGGCGCTACCACTACCTCCTCGATCACGGGCAGACGGGTCTCTCCGTGGCCTTCGACATGCCGACGATCATGGGGTACGACTCCGACCACCCCCGGGCCGAAGGGGAGGTTGGGCGCTGCGGCGTCGCGATCGATTCGCTCCGCGACGTGGAGATTCTCTTCGACGGCATCGATCTCGCGAAGATCACGACCTCGATGACGATCAACGCGCCGGCCTCGATCCTTCTCGCCTTCTATCTCTGCACGGGGGAAAAGAGGGGGGTGCGGTTCGATCAGATGGGGGGAACGATCCAGAACGACATTCTCAAGGAGTACATCGCCCAGAAATCATGGATCTTTCCGCCTGAACCCTCGATGCGGATCATCACCGATATCATGGCGTTCTGCTCGAACCGGGTACCCCGGTGGAACACGATCAGCATCAGCGGGTACCATATCCGTGAGGCGGGATCGACCGCCGTGCAGGAGCTCGCGTTCACTCTGGCCGACGGCTTCGCCTATGTCGAGGCCGGCATCCGCGCCGGGCTCGACGTCGATGATTTCGCGCCCCGGCTCTCCTTCTTCTTCAACGCGCACCTCGATTTCTTCGAGGAGATCGCGAAGTACCGCGCCGCCCGCCGCATCTGGGCGAAGCGGATGCGCGACACGTACGGCGCGAAGGATCCGCGCTCCTGGCTGTGTCGGTTCCACACGCAGACCGCGGGCTGCTCCCTCACCGCGCAGCAGCCGGAAAACAACATCGTCCGCACGGCCTTCCAGGCGCTCTCCGCCGTTCTGGGGGGCACGCAGTCGCTGCACACAAACTCGATGGACGAGACGCTCGCGCTCCCGTCAGAGAAGGCGGTCCGGATTGCGCTGAGGACGCAGCAGCTCATCGCGCACGAGACGGGCGTCGTCAACACGATCGATCCGCTCGCGGGGAGCTACTTCATCGAGGCGAAAACGCGCGAGCTGGAGGAGAAGGCGGAGGAGTATTTCAGGAGGGTCGACGAGCTGGGGGGCGTCGTCAAGGCGATCGAAGCGGGATTCTTCCAGCGTGAGATCGGCCGATCGGCCTACGAATATCAGAAGGCGGTCGAGCGGGAGCGAAAGATCGTCGTCGGCGTCAACCGTTTCCAGCTCGAGGATGAGAAGATCGACATCCCGCTCCTCAAGATCGACCCGCAGACCGAGATCGAACAGCGGAACGCCGTGCGGAAAGTCCGCGCCGACCGCGACAACGACAAGGCCGCCCGGGAGCTCGCGCGGCTCAAGACGGCGGCGGCGAGCGAGGACAACCTCATGCCGGTCATCCTCGACTGCGCGCGCTGCTACTGTACCGAGGGAGAGATCATCGAAACGCTCAAGGAAGTCTTCGGCGAATACCAGGAACCGCCGATATTCTGATACGTCTACGTTTTGGGCAATGACAGGAGGGTACCGCAATGGCGCGAAAGATCAGGGTGCTCATCGCGAAGCCGGGGCTCGACGGCCATGACCGTGGCGCCAAGGTCGTGGCGAACGCGCTCAAGGACGCGGGGATGGAGGTCATCTACACGGGGCTACACCAGACTCCCGAGATGATCGCCGAATCCGCCGTGCAGGAGGACGTCGATGTCGTCGGGCTCAGCATTCTCTCGGGCGCGCACATGACCATGTTTCCCCGGATCATGGAGCTTCTCAGGGAGAAGGGCGCCGGGGACATCAAGATCGTCGGCGGCGGGATCATCCCCGAGGAGGACGTCGGGAAGCTCGAGTCGATGGGGGTCGCGAAGGTTTTCGGCCCTGGGACCGATACGAGAGAAATCGTCGACTTCATCGAGAAGAACTTTCAGCATGCTGCGTGAGAAACGCGGAAGGAGGAGTAATGCCTGAGGTTTTCATCGCCGGTGCCGTACGTACACCTCTCGGCAAGTTTCTGGGAGGCCTCTCGTCGTTCCCAGCCCCCCAGCTGGGCGCCATGGTCGTCAGGGAGTCGTTGAGGCGCTCCGGAGTCCCGGCCGACCGGGTGGACGAGGTGATCATGGGGAACGTCATCTCCGCGGGGCTCGGGCAGAATCCGGCCCGTCAGGCATCGATCTACGGCGGGGTCACGGAAACCGCCGGGGCGCTGACCGTGAACAAGGTCTGCGGCTCTGGGCTCAAGGCGGTCTCTCTCGGGACGCAGGCGATCTTGCTCGGCGACGCGGACATCGTCGTGGCGGGGGGCATGGAGAACATGAGCGCCGCCCCCTACATTCTGCGGCAGGCGAGGACGGGCTACCGGCTCAACGACGGTACGATCGTCGACACCATGGTCTTCGACGGGCTCTGGGACATCTACAACAATTTTCATATGGGAAACACGGCCGAGCTCGTCTCCGAGAAGTACAAGATCTCTCGCCGGGAGATGGACGAATACGCGAACAACAGCCACCGGAAGGCCGTGGAGGCGCACGAGAAAGGCAAATTCAAAGAGGAGATGATGACGGTCGAGATCCCGCAGAAGAAAGGGGCTCCGGTGCGGATCGATCGCGACGAGGGCCCGCGTGCAGACTCGACGCTGGAGGGCATGGCGAAACTCAGGCCGGCGTTCAAGGCTGACGGCACCATCACGGCCGCGAATGCCTCGCAGATCTCCGACGGCGCCGCGGCGATGGTGCTGCTCTCCGGGGCGAAGGTGAAGGAACTCAAGGTGACTCCGATCGCGCGCGTGATGGGCTACGCGACCGGTGGCATGAAGCCCGAATGGGTCATGATGGCGCCGACCGTCGCGATCCCGAAGCTCCTCAAGAAGGTGGGGCTTACGATCGACGATTTCGACGCGATCGAGCTCAACGAGGCCTTCGCCGTGCAGCCGTGCGCTGTCATGAAGGAGCTCAAGATGGATCCGCGGAAGGTCAACATCCACGGCGGCGCGGTTGCGCTCGGTCATCCGATCGGTTGCTCGGGGGCGCGCGTGCTGGTGACGCTGCTCCACGTTCTGCGGGACACGGGGGGGAAGCGGGGTCTCGCCTCGCTCTGCCTCGGGGGGGGCAACGCGGTCGCGCTCTCGGTCGAGCTCGTGTAAGGGAGGAACGCCACATGGAAGTGAAAAAGGTCGCGGTCATCGGCGCGGGGACGATGGGAAACGGCATCGCGCAGGTTTTCGCCCACCACGGCTACCCGGTCGTCATGATCGATATAAAGGACGAATTCGTGCGGCGCGGTCTCGGCGCCATCGAGAAGAGCCTCGCGCGCCTGGTCAAGAAAGAGGTCATCGACGAGAAGACGAAAGACGACGTACTCGCTCGTATAAAGGGTTCGACGAATCCGAAAGAGGCCGCCTCGTCCGATCTCGTCGTCGAGGCGGCCCTCGAGGATTTCGCCGTGAAGACGAAGATCTTCAAGGAGCTCGACGGGCTTCTGGCCAGGCAGGCGATTCTCGCGACGAACACCTCTTCGATCTCGATCACGGCGCTCGCGGCGCAGACCTCGCGCGCGGACCGCTTCATCGGCATGCACTTCATGAACCCCGTCCCGGTGATGAAGCTCGTCGAGATCATCAGGGGGCTCGCGACGAGCGACGAAACGACCGCCGCGATCGTCAAACTCGCGACGACGCTCGAGAAGACTCCCGTCGAGGTGAACGACTACCCGGGATTCATCTCAAACCGCGTTCTCATGCCGATGATCAACGAGGCGGTATTCTGCCTGATGGAAGGGGTCGCGACGGCGGAGGCGATCGACGACGTGATGAAGCTCGGGATGAACCATCCGCTGGGGCCGCTCGCGCTCGCAGACCTCATTGGGCTCGACATCTGTCTCAATATTCTCAACGTGCTCTACTGCGGGCTCGGGGACCCGAAATACCGCGCGTGCCCGCTTCTCAAGAAGATGGTCGATGCCGGATTCCTCGGGAGAAAGACGGGGAGGGGCTTCTACACGTACGAGAAGGCATGAGGGGGATCCGTCACGGAGCGTCGCCTCTCACGGCGCCTCTGGCGGTTCCGGCCGGCCTATTTCTCGATGAGCTCGACGAGGACCCCGAGCGTCGATTTTGGATGAACGAAGGCGACGGGTTTTCCCTCGGCGCCGGGACGCGGTTTGTCGTCGACGAGCCGCATGCCGCTCGCTGAGAGCTCCTCCATCACGCGTTCGATTCCGTCAACCTCGAAGCAGAGATGGTGGATCCCGGGGCCCCGCTGCTCGATGAACTTCGCGATCGTGCTCTCGGGCCCGATACCCTCGAGAAGCTCGACGGTCGTATTTCCCGACGAGAGAAACGCGATCTTGACGCCTCGTTCGGGGAGCGACCTTTCCTCGACGCAGGGGAGGCCGAGCGCCTCGGAGAATACCTTCTTCGCCTCTTCGATGTTTTTCACGGCAATTCCGATATGATTGACGGCACCGAGCCGGTGATGCATACGGACCTCCTTGGTTTGGACGGCGCGGGGGGGAGCTGCGTGGTGCCCTCTCAGGGGCTCAGCGCCGGGTTGTATCGGCCGAAGACCTTCTCGAGGCAGCCCGAAATCTCGCCGAGCGTCGAGCCTCCCTTGACCGCCTCGATGATGGGAGGCATGAGGTTCGTCTCGCTGCGGGCCGCCTCCTCGAGGGCGGCGAGCAGGCGCCGAATGGCGGCGGCGTCCCGAGCCGCCTTGAAACGCGCGAGCCGTTCCGTCTGACGGCCGGCGACAGATGGATCGATCCTGAAGGCGCCGCTGCGCGCCGTGCTCGCGTCCGTGTAGCGATTGAGACCGACGACGCCGATGAGTCCGCTTTCGACCGCCTTCTGATACTCATACGCGCTCCGCTCGATCTCGCGCTGGGGGAAGCGCGCCTCGATCGCCTTGATCATTCCGCCCATGTCGTCGATCCGTTTCATGAGGTCCACCGCGTGCTCCTCTATCTCGTCGGTCAGCCTCTCGATGAAATAGGAGCCCCCGAGCGGATCGATGCTGTCACAGGCGCCCGATTCCTCCGCGATGACCTGCTGCGTCCGGAGCGCGGTGAGGGCGGCCTCTTCGGACGGGAGGTTGAGCGCCTCGTCTTTCGAATTCGTGTGAAGGGACTGTGTGCCGCCGAGAACTGCAGCGAGCGCCTGAAGCGTGACGCGGATCACGTTGTTTTCGATCTGCTGGGCCGTCAGCGTGCAGCCGGCCGTCTGCGAGTGGAAGCGCAGGAGCATCGAGCGCTCCGAGCGGGACCCGAAGCGATCCCGCAGAATCTTCGCCCAGAGGCGGCGTGCCGCGCGAAACTTCGCGACCTCCTCGAAGAGGTTGTTGTGGACGCCGAAGAAGAAGGACAGGCGCGGCGCGAAGTCGTCGACGGAAAGCCCCGCGGCGGTCGCCGCCTCAACGTACGATACGGCGTCCGAAAGCGTGAATGCGACCTCCTGAACGGCAGTCGAGCCGGCCTCGCGAATATGGTAGCCGCTGATGCTGATCGTGTTCCAGGCGGGCGTGTTCTCCCGGCACCAGGCGAAGATGTCCGTCACGATGCGCATCGAGGGGGCGGGGGGATAGATGTACGTCCCGCGAGCGTAGTACTCCTTGAGGATGTCGTTCTGGATCGTGCCCGAGAGTTTCGCGAGCGGCACGCCAGTCTCGTCCGCCAGCGCCACGTACATGGCCAGCAGTACGGCCGCCGTGGCGTTGATCGTCATGGACGTGCTCACCCTCTCCAGAGGAATGTCCTTCATGAGCGTTCTGAAATCATCGATGGAATCTATTGCCACGCCGACTCTTCCGATTTCGCCCTCCGCCATTTTGTGGTCAGAGTCGTAGCCCATCTGCGTGGGAAGATCGAAGGCGATCGAGAGCCCCGTTTGTCCCTTTTCGAGAAGGTATCGGAAGCGTCTGTTCGTCTCCTCGGCGGATCCGAAGCCCGCGTACTGGCGCATCGTCCAGAATTTTCCCCTGAACATGGTAGGGTAGACGCCCCTCGTGAAGGGATACGTCCCGGGGAAGCCGAGGCTCTCGAGATAATCGGCCTCGGGTGCATCGAGCGGGGTGTAGAGCGGCTTGATCTCGATTCCGGAGGTCGTCGCGAAGGGGTTCTTTCGCTCGCCCCCCTTCACGCTGAAAGGCCCGTATACGGACTCTCGCCATCGCGCGAGACCCGATTTGAGATCACTCTTCTTTTTCCCTGCCGCCATGCGCCACCTCTAGAGCGGAATGTTTCCGTGCTTTTTCGGCGGAAGCTGCTGTCTCTTGTTGAGAAGGTTCTCCAGGGAGTGAATGATCATCGGTCTCGTGTTCTCCGGGCTTATGACGTCGTCGAGGTATCCGAGAGAGGCCGCGATGTAGGGGTTCGCGAACGACTCGACGTACATGTCGATGTATCGCTGCAGCTCCGCCTCGGGATCCTCCGCGGAGGAGATCTCCTTGCGGTAGAGTATGTTGACGGCGCCGTCGGCGCCCATGACCGCTATCTCTGCCGTCGGCCAGGCGACGTTGTAGTCCCCCCTGATGTGTTTGCTCGACATGACGCAGTAGGCGCCACCGTACGCCTTCCGCGTGATGACGGTGATCTTCGGAACCGTCGCCTCGCAGTAGGCGAAAATAAGCTTCGCGCCGTGCCGGATGATGCCCCCCCATTCCTGGTGCGTCCCTGGAAGGAACCCCGGGACGTCCTCGAAGGTGATGAGCGGTACGTTGAACGCGTCGCAGAAGCGCACGAAGCGGGCTCCCTTGATCGCGGAGTCTATATCGAGGACGCCCGCCATGTGGAGCGGTTGGTTCGCGACGACTCCCACGACGTGCCCGTTGAGGCGGGCGAACCCGACGACGATGTTCTTCGCCCACAGCGGTTGAACCTCGAAGAACCCCTTGTCATCGACGATGAGGTCGATGATCTCCTTGACGTCGTACGGCTGCCGGGGGTCGTCCGGGATTATGTCGGCGAGCTTCGGCTCCTTGCGCCCCGGATCGTCGTTGGGAGGATTGTACGGAGGATCCTCGAGGTTGTTCTGCGGGAGATAGGAGAGGAGCTCCTTGATCATCGCGATGCACCCTTCGTCGTTGTCCGCCACGAAGTGAGCCACTCCGCTCTTGCTGTTGTGCGTGAGCGCCCCCCCGAGCTCCTCGAAGGTCACGTCTTCGTGCGTTACCTTCTTGATGACGTTCGGGCCCGTGATGAACATGTGGCTCGTGTCCTTGACCATGAAGATGAAGTCCGTGATCGCCGGGGAATAGACGGCGCCCCCCGCGCAGGGGCCCATGATCGCCGAGATTTGAGGTATGACCCCCGAGGCGAGGGTGTTGCGGAGAAATATATCGGCATACCCACCGAGGCTCGCGACACCCTCCTGGATGCGCGCGCCGCCGCTGTCACAGAGGCCTACCACGGGCGCCCCGTTCTCCATCGCCATGTCGAGGAGGCGGGTGATCTTGCCGGCGTTCGCCTCGCTGAGGGAGCCGCCGAAGACGGTGAAGTCCTGGGCGAACGCGAAGACGTTGCGTCCGTTAACCAGCCCGTGCCCGCATACGACGCCATCGCCCACCGTTTTGTTCTCTTCCATGCCGGGCCAGGTCGAGCGGTGCGTGACGAACACGCCGAGCTCCTGGAACGTGCCCTCGTCGAAGAGCATATGGATCCGCTCGCGCGCCGTGAGGCGCCCCGATTCATGGATCTTCTGGATGCGCTCGAGGCCGCCGCCGAGAAGCGCCTGCTCACGCGTCTTTGCGAGAAGCTCGAACTTGTCTTTCTTGGCTTTCAAGGGAGATACCTCCTCGGGAGGTTTGGAGCCGATCTGCACGCACGCTTGAGGACCGCGTGCGTTTATAGTAGAGGGTATTCTAGCCGAAGCGGTGCCCCCGGTCAACCGGAATGTAACCGAAATCCGTTGTAATATTGGGCGATTGCTCATATGATACACCATTCGGCCGTTGCGAACGGCGGGTGCGAAGGACATGTTTTGACGGGAGGTTGTTTGATGCGTAGCTACACGCGCATTGGGCTCGTTGCAGTTGCGATGATGGGCCTCGTTCTCCTCTTCTCCTGCTCCAAGAAGGAGAAGAAGGAGGCCGGGGGCGCTCCAGCGGATTCGACGAAGAAAGACACGACCCTCTCGTACGTCTCCCAGGAGGTGGGGTTCGGAGTCTTCTTCGACGAGCAGGGCACCAAGCGCACGGTGAAGCTCGGAGCCCGGGATAAGCAGGTCATGATCCATATCGTCGTGAATTTCCCCGAGACGATGCAGGTCTCGGCGGTCGAGTACCGGCTCGTCCTTCCGACTGGCGTCACGATCGAGAATGACAAGTTCTATCCGGAGCGGGTGGCGCTCCTCGGAACGTTCGAAGGGGGAATCAGCGAGACCTTCCCATGCGTTCCCGGTCCTAAGATCCTGCTCCATTCACTGACGCTGAACGTCCCCCCTGGTCTCAAGGACGCGGAGATCGCCCTCATGCCGCACGCGGAGAGCAAGTTCATCGGCATCGCGATGTGCGACGAGGAGCATACGATGGTGGCGGGGACGTCGTATAAGGCCGTAATCAACCCGACCGAGTGATTCGACCGCCCGGCCGGCAAACCCTCGCATCGGCAGGTTCGCTCTTGAAGAGACTCGCGGCGCAGATCCTCATCGGGGCGTGCATCGTCGCTTTCGCGCCGGCACTGCGGGCGGGGATCGTATCGCCTCGAAACGGCGGGCCCCTGCCTCGGCAGTTCCGGGAGCTTAAGGAGCGCAAGAAGGGTGCCTTCACGCTCGCCCACGCCTGGCTCGAGAGGCGCTTGAACCAGGTGAGGGGGGACGCCCGGTACCGGCTCCTCTTTTCCCCCGGGGGCACCGCGCTGCGAAACCCCGGTCGAGCCCTGAGTGGACGGCTCTCCGTCCCGGTCTTCCTCGGACTCTACAATGACATGAGCGAGGCTCCGTTCACGAGGAACGCCTTCGATACGGAGTTTTTCACGGGGCCGTGGTCGCCGGGTACCATGCACCACTATTGGAGCGAGGTATCGTACGGCCTCTTCGACCTTTCGGGGACCGTGTACGATTGGGTGCCGCTCTCGCAGCCGGAGTCGTTCTACACGGGGGGGATATATCAGGGGCTCACCCCGGGACGCTCCCACACGGGGGACATGATCAAGGAGATCGCCGACGCGCTCGATCCCTCCGTGGATTTCGGCGCGTACGATAATGACGGCCCCGACGGAATTCCCAACTCCGGGGACGACGATGGGTACGTCGACGTGCTGCTCGTGGTTCATCCGACCTTCGGGGCCGAATGCGACGGCTTTTCGCCCCACATATGGTCTCATTCCTGGAACTATCGCGCCTGGCCCGTTTCGGGAGGGGAGCCCTACCCGACGAACGACGCGGCGGCAGGAGGCGGGTTCATCAAGATCGACGACTACATCATCGTGCCCTCGTACTCATGCGGCACCGGGATGATCGAGATCGGGGTCATCTGCCACGAGCTCGGCCACGCCCTCGGTCTTCCGGATCTCTACGATCCCGAGGGCGACTCGAGCGGCATCGGTTACTGGGGGCTCATGGGAATCGGCAATTGGAACACGCCGTCCTCTCCGGCACACCTCTGTGTGTGGTCGCGGGAGCAGCTCGGCTGGCTGAACCCCGTCGAGATCGACTGGAGGCCGCGCGCGGTCACGCTCGATCCCGTCGGAACGTCCGGCGATGCGGTGAAGCTCGATCTTCCCACGAGGCGCTTCAGACGGTTGGAATACAGCCCCGGCAACCATGCACTCATCGTCGGCTACACCGACGCCGAGGCGGCGGTGCGCGCATGGCCGGGGTTGGCGGGCTACGGAAACGGCTGGCACGAATCGATGTTTCATGAGTTTTCGGTGAACGGCGACCGCCCCGTGTCGCTCCAGTACGACGTGACGGTCGACGCGGAAGATACCTTCGACTTCGGGAGGCTCCTCCTCGAAACGGAAGGCGCGGTCGAAACGCTCGAGGTCTATGCGGGGCAGACCTCCCGCAGAGAAACGATCGATCTCGGCGCGCACCTCCCGGCGGGTCCCGTGGACTTTACGCTCCGTTTTGAGTTCACGTCCGACGTGAGCTTCAGCGACGAGGACGGCTTCTATGATTCGCGGGGAGGATTCTCGTTCCATATCGACAACGTGAGCGTTCAGGGGGGAGGCCTCGACTATTCCGCGGATTTCGAGCTCGACTCGGGCGCCTGGAGGAACGACTCGGCGCCGGCCGAGTATTTCATCGTCGAGAACAGGCGGAAGACCGGCTTCGACGCGAATCTCGAGGGTGAGGGGATGCTCATCTGGCACGCCGAAAACAGCATCGCCTACTCGGCGCTCGGTAATGGCGGGGGCTCGAGTAACACGGAAGCGCGGGGGCTCGTTCTCGAGGAGGCGGACGGTCAGTTCAACCTCCTCCTCCCGAGTTTTCTCGGGGGAAACAAGGGGGACGACGGCGATCCCTACCCGGGGAGCTCGAGCAACCACGCGTTCGGCCCCGCAACGGTGCCGCGGAGCCAGACCAACAGCGGCATCCTCACGCCGGTGAACATCACCGGCATCTCGTCCGGGTCGACCTCTGTTTCGGCAACTTTCAGAGGGGGCATGCCCGCGCCTTCCGCGGACGTGATTGTGCCCGATACGATAGACAAGGAGAGGGACGCGGAGGCGATTGTCGATATACGCGGCTCCTGGATGCAGTACGGGGCGAGCGCCTATCTCTCGATCGGGCGGGACACGGTTCGCCCGGCAACCGTCGACTGGCGGGGGGAGGAACGCATCATCGCGACCTTTCCGATCGAGCTCCTCTTTGCGGGGCAGTGGGATGTGAGCGTCGTGAGCGGGGATGGGCAGACATCGACGGTCCGGAACGCAATCGACGTGCAATCGGTGTACGTGAGCGCGGGAGTGACGTCCGGGAGGGATTATCTCCTCGCGGAATGGCAGCTCAAGAACACGGCAGGAATCCGGGGGTGCCTGCTGTACCGGTCCGTTCTCGGACTAATCCCTGGTGGAACCTTTGACCTCATCACTCCCGATACGCTTCGGAGCGCCTCCGGCACATTTTCGTTCAAGGACGTCAGCGTGCAGCCGGAGGTGCCGTACGCGTACCGCATCGTGACGTACCTGACCGGGGGGCGGGAGGAGATCTACATGCTGACTGGCGCCTTCCGCATCGGGCGGTTCCCGTTCATCGCCGATCAGAACCACCCAAACCCGTTCGCGGGCGAAACGACGCTGAGCTTCTTTGTGCCGGCGACTCGGACCGTGTCGATCGACGTGTATGACGTTTCGGGCAGACGCGTCGCGCGTCTCGGCGAAGGCGTCTACGGGAGAGGCACGCACACGCTCCGCTGGACGCCCGCCGGGAGCGGCATTCGAGCCGGCGTCTACTTCTGCGTCTTTCGCGCGGGGGGCGAGAGGAAGTCGGTCAAGATGATCTACGTTCCATGAGCTTCGAGACAATCAGAAGGTATACGTAATCCCGAGAGATATCGATACGTGCGTGAACCGCTCGAGCTCGGTGTCGACGTCGGACCGGTTGAAGCGGTAGATGCGGTATTGGTACGGGGTAATCCAGAATTCCGCGCTCGCATCCAGCATCACGCGATCGAGGATGGCCCGGGTGACCCCCGCGCCACCGAGGATGTAGAACGTTGTTTGGGTCGGGCGGAACGTGCTCGTCGGCGTCACCGTCACCGGATTCACCGAGAGGAACCCGACGCCCAGACGGGCGACGGGACGGTACGGGACGAGGACGGGGAAGATCGCGAGCATATTCAGACGATAATCGACTCCGTCGACCGTGACGCCGTCCCCTTTCGTTTTGAACAACCCGAGAGTGTTCTCGAAGTAGATGTCCGAGCCGATCTCGCACCGCAGCGCCGCGTCGACGCCGAAGCCGCTCGAGAGGCCGAAGAACTGCGAATCGAAGACGTACGACGTGGGCTCGAGGGTGGCGGCGATGCGACGCTCCTGGGCCCCGCGAGCGGCGGTGCAGAAGCCGAGCACGACGATCGCCGCGCACGCTGCGCCGAGGCGCGCCCGATGAATGAGACGTTCTGTCACCGTTGCCGTGTCGTTCATGGCCGGAATGCCACCTGCTTTCCGAGTGAGCGCATGTCCCGTTTTCCCGCCGGCCGGAACCAGGCATCGATGATCCGGACTATGCGTTTCGCCGCGTGAGCGTCGCCGAACGGGTTTCTCACACGTGCCATACGATCATACACCTGTTTGCTCGCGAGGATCCGTTCGACCTCGGTGACGATTCTCTCGCGGTGGGGGCCGGCGAGAACGGCGCCGCCTGCCTCGACGATCTCGGGGCGCTCCGTGTCGTCACGCATCACCACGACGGGAAGCCCGAGCGCCGGCGCCTCCTCCTGGAGCCCGCCCGAATCGGTGAGAACGATGCTGGCCTCCTTCATGACGCCGACGAGGTCCATATATTCGAGTGGAGGCGTGAGCGTGATCCGCGGGTGCAACGAGAGGGCGCGCTCTATCGGTTCCTTGACCGCGGGATTCGGATGCACCGGGAGCACTATCTCGACGTCTTCGTTCCGTTCCACGAGGTCGAGAAGGGCGGCGCAGATCTCCTCGATTCCCTTGCCGAAGCTCTCCCTGCGATGCGCGGTCACGAGAATGAGCCGCGGTGCCCGCCGCGGGATCCGGCGGCGCCGTTTGCCCGATTTCAGCTTCCCAAGGGTGAGATGGAGCGCGTCGATCACCGTGTTTCCCGTCACGAACACGTTTCTCTCGTCTACCCCTTCGTCAGCGAGCGCCCGTGCGGCGCGCCGCGTCGGAGCAAAATGAAGCTGCGCGACCCGCCCGATGAGCTGCCGGTTGATCTCCTCGGGGTAGGGATTCCAGATGTTGTGCGTTCTGAGACCCGCCTCGACGTGCGCGACGGGGATGTGCCGGTAGAAGGCGACGAGCGCGGCCGCGAACGCCGAGGTCGTGTCACCCTGCACGACGACCATATCGGTCCTCTCGCGCTCGAGAATCGCGTCGAGCCGCTGCATGGTCCGCGTCGCGATATCCATGAGCGACTGGTTCTCGATCATGACGTTCAAATCGTGGGCGGGCTTGATGGAGAAGAACCGCAGCAGCGGTTCGCACATCTGCCGGTGCTGCGCGGTGAAACAGGTTCGTACGGAAAAGGTGTCCGGGTGCTTCCGAAGCTCCTCGATCACGGGGGCGAGCTTGATCACCTCGGGGCGCGTGCCGAAGACGATCATGAGGCGACGTTTCGCGATCTTCGTTCTCACAATGATTCCCTTTCCCGTCGGGACAATCGCGGCGATCGTTTCACCGCACCTCGAGCACCGAGTTCCTTCCGCCGAAGCCGTCCGGCTCGGTCACCGGGTTCGACGGGTCGACGATCTTCTGCTTCCGGTTCACGAGCAACTTGTACGTGTACCG
>Ga0326726_10000881_pt1 | contig 27543 bp, 23 predicted proteins | sample MHFenrmetagenome_2_FD_207603 | JGI IMG/M metagenome (GOLD analysis project Ga0326726, IMG submission 207603) | Lab enriched peat soil microbial communities from Michigan Hollow, Ithaca, NY, United States - MHF15MN | ecosystem: Environmental > Terrestrial > Soil > Wetlands > Peat | place: USA... | reverse complement strand
TTACGGCCTCGACAAAAAGAAGAACGGCATAGTCGCGGTGTACGACTTGGGTGGCGGCACGTTTGATATTTCGATTCTCAGGCTGCACGATGGCATTTTCGAGGTCATTGCCACCAACGGCGACACACATCTGGGCGGCGATGACATTGACAATCTGCTGATCACCATCGCGCTCGACGACATCCAGGGTGACTTGAAGCTCGATATGCGGCGCAGCGGCGAGGCCGTGCAGCGCATCCGTAAGGCCGTGATCGAGGCCAAGATTGCGCTCTCATCTCAGGCCTCCGCAAAACTCGACGTGGAGTTGCCCGGCGGAAAACGCTATCAGCGGGAGATCACGCGCGAGGCGTTCGAGCAGTTGATTGAGCCGGTGGTGCAGCGTACGGTTGCGCCCACCAAGCAGGCATTGAAAGACGCGTCGCTCAAGCCCGAGCAGATCGATGAAGTCGTGCTGGTGGGCGGATCCACGCGAATTCCGAGAGTCCGGCAACTGGTCCAGGGCTTATTCAGACGGGTACCGCACACCGATCTGAATCCCGATGAAGTCGTGGCGCTGGGGGCAGCAGTACAGGCGAACATTCTGGGTGGCGGCTCCGAGATCACAAAAGAGATGCTTCTGCTCGACGTAACGCCGCTGTCTTTGGGGATTGAAGTTGCCGGGGGCGTGACCGACAAGATCATCCTGCGCAACTCGACGATCCCCGCGTCCGCGACGCAGCACTACACGACGCAGGTGGACGGACAGACAAACGTAGCGATTCACGTCCTGCAGGGGGAGCGGGAACTGGCGCAGGACTGCCGGTCGCTGGCGCGCTTCGATCTGAAGGGCCTTCCACCCATGCCGGCCGGCCTGCCGCGGATTGAAGTCAGGTTTCTGATCGACGCCAACGGCATCCTGCAGGTGTCGGCGCGCGAGCAGCGCAGCGGACAGGAAGCGCAGATCGAAGTGCAACCCAGTTACGGCCTGACCGACGAGCAGGTCGAGAACATGCTGTTGGAGTCTTTCAACTACGCGGAAGCAGATTTCCGCCAGCGGCAGGTGATCGAGGCGCGCCGCGAAGCCGAGACCATCCTGGCGGCGCTGGCCAAGGGAAAGAAAAATGAAGCCTGGCGCACGCTCGCCAGCGATGAACGCCGCCGGATTGAGACGCTGGAGAAAGCGCTGGTGGCAGTGAAAGAGGGCGATGACTATCAGGCAATCCGCAAAGGCATCGACACTCTCAATCAGGGCACGATGCATCTGGCCGAGTTGATGATGGACACTGCCGTGTCCACCGCGCTTAAAGGAAAGACCAAAGACCATGGATGAGGCCGACCTGGGCGAAGGACCGCAGGCTGGGCACCCGGTGGCGAAAGCAGAGTTTGAATAGAGCAGGAGTCAGTAGTCGGTAGTGAGGAGTCAGTAGTCAAGAATCAAGGCGCGGGACACAGCCGCGGCAGCTTATCAGGAGTGATGATGTCAGAAGAGAAAACGCAAGGAACGGGAGCGGCTACGATGGAGTCCCCCGGCGAAAATACAGTCGAGGTCACGTTTCTTCCCGAGGGAAAGACTGTCACCTTCGAGCATGGCAAACTGCCTTACAAGGATCATGGCAAGGAAGAGTCCATTCTCGACGTGGCGCTGAACTTCGGCGTGCATCTCGATCATGCCTGCGGCGGAAACTGCGCTTGCACGACCTGCCATGTCTGGGTCAGGGAAGGCGCAGGCCTGATCTCGGAGATGGAAGATGACGAGGCCGACAAGCTCGACATGGCTGCGGATTTGCAATTAAACTCGCGTCTCGGATGCCAGGCCGTGATTCAAAAACCTGGGAAAGTCGTGGTCGAAATCCCGGCGTGGAATCGGAATTATGTGTCGGAAGGACACTGAGAGCAGTTTCTAGTTTTTTGTTTCTGAGTTTCCGGTTTCTAGTTCTTGGTTTTCGATTTTCACAAGAAACTGGCAACCAGCAACTAGAAACTATTTCAGGAGCATGCATGCCCAAGCAACTCAACTGGGACGACGCCGAAGACATTGGAATTCTGCTGTGCGAGACCCATCCCGAAATTGATCCACTGACCGTCCGCTTCACCGACCTGCACAAGCACGTCATCGAGCTTCCCGACTTCAAAGACGATCCCAAGAAATCCAACGAGGGAAAACTGGAGGCGATCCAGATGGCGTGGCATAACGAGTTTCTCGATCAAACCCAGGGCTAAGGACTCACTCGCAGGCCTCCAGCATTCCATCCTCACACTCTGCGCGCCGTTGTATAGCCGCGTTTTGTCTCGTTCTTCTTTTCGATCTAACATTCTTTTTACGAGACCATGACATCTGTCGTCGGCCTTTGCCTTAGCTTCGAATCAAGGCGCTGCGGGGACGAAAGCAGAGTGGCGCACTCACCAGCCGGGAAGCAAATGGGGACAGGCGGCGTCGGCGCCGTTTGCAGCTTCCACGACCGGGAAGAGCGCGGCCCGTTATCGCCGCACTGGAGTATCTCCTGGAAGGCACGGCTCGACACCGTGCCTCTTTTTTGTTTCTGATGGTCGGGAAGGCTACTGCAACTGGGACGCTCCCTGCCCCCAAAGAAAGTCTTTCCCTAGCCCACGCTCGCTGGGACAGGTTCTTCCACGCTTGCTTCGCGCAGAAACCTGGCAGCTTCTTCCGGGGGAGTGGGGTTGATGTAGAATCCCGTGCCCCATTCGAATCCGGCGGTCTTGGTCAGCTTGGGCATGAACTCGATGTGCCAGTGGTAGTGCTCGTTGTTGGGATCCTGCACCGGGGAGGAGTGAATTACCAGGTTGTAGGGCGGGTTGTCGAGCACCCGGTCGGCTTTCAGGAGCAGCGACTTCAAGGCCTTCGCGAGATTTTCGAACATGTGCGACGACGAGTTCTCGAAGGCCGACTCGTGTCGTTTGGGAAGAATCCAGGTTTCAAACGGAAAGCGTGGAGCGTAAGGAGCGAGCGTCAGGAAGTCCTCATTCTCTCCCACCACGCGGATGCCGTTGTCGGTTTCCTGCCGAATGATGTCGCAAAAGACGCAGCGCTCTTTGTAGATGTAATACTGCTTGGCTCCCTGCAGTTCCTCGACCACGTAAATAGGCAGAATGGGCAAAGCGATCAACTGCGAATGAGCATGCTCGAGCGAAGCCCCTGCGGCCTCGCCGTGGTTCTTGAAGATCAGAATGTATTTGAAGCGGCGGTCTTTCTTGAGATCGAGGATGCGGTCGCGAAAGGCCCATAAAACATCTTCGATTCGCTTGGAAGGCAGAGTAGCCAGGCTGGCGTTGTGGTCGGGGGTTTCGATGATGACTTCGTGGGCCCCGATGCCATTCATCTTGTCGAACATTCCCTCTGCCTGTTTGTTCAGGGTACCTTCGATTCCGAGGGCAGGGAACTTGTTGGGAACCACGCGGATCGTCCAACCGGGACTGTCCTTCGCGGGAGCGGCGCCGTTCGTGCTGGGACGATAGGCCAGAATCTCGGGCGGCGTCTTGCTCTCATTTCCATAGCAGAAGGGGCAAAAGCCACCCTTGATTTTGACTCCCTCGCGCACGAAGTCGGTGGGCCTTTTGGCCCGATCGGTGGAGATAATGACCCACCGGCCCACAATGGGGTCTTTTCTTAATTCTGGCACGTACTAAATCCTTTCAGTTCCCGGTTTCCACGCTTTCCAGAGATCCGCAAGTTAGCGATTGTACGACACGGAAAAGGCATTTTGAAACAACTCAAACGAAGGCTGGAGTTGCGAGTCATAGTATACGGCCAGGACATCGAAACGGGACTGGCACGAGAGTGGCATCCTCCTCAGAAAATCACGCGCCACCCGCGCTAATTCCCTTTGTTTGTCACGATCTACAGCGGCCTCGGCGGGCTTGACAGCATGGCTAGTACGGGCCTTGACCTCGATGAAACAGAGCACGTCCTGGTCCCAGCCCACCAGGTCCAGTTCGCCGCGATGATTGGGCGAACGGTAATTGCGCGCAATGATGGTGTAGCCCCGCTGCCGCAGGTAGAAGTAGGCATCTTCTTCGCCGCGGCGGCCGGTGCGCTGATGTTCGGGCAGGTCCTCGGGCGGAAGCGCGCGAGCGGAGAACCAGTCGAGCGCTCGCAGCGTGGCTTGGGTCAGGCGTCCGGCGAACATGGCAATGCAGACATACCACCCGGACTATAAGAGAGAGAAGAAACGGCCGATGTGACGGTGGTCACGCGGCGTCTGGTACATTTTCGACGGCTAGCAGCCTTTCCTTCCCTTTCGTGTTCACCAACACGACACCCGCCAGCGCGATGGCTCCGCCCAGCAATGAAATCCACCGCGGCACCTCCCCCAGCCAAACCCACGCGATGCCGATCGCGAGGACGGGGATCAGGTAGAGCAGAGTAGTGGTTCTGCCGGCCGTCCCGTGCGAAAGCACGTAAGCCCACGCGACATAGGCTAATGCCCCCGGAAAGATTCCCAGGTAGATGACCGAGAGAGTGGCGGAAGCGGGCGCGCTACGCAGAGAGTGCAGGAAGCCACCGCCGAAGGGCAACATCAGCAAGGTTCCGAACCAGATCGAGTAGGCCGAGAATTCGAGCGCGCTGTAACGTCCCAGATAACGCTTCTGCATGATCATGTAAACGGCGGAGGTGATGGCCGCGGCCAGGATGACCAGTGCTTGCGGTGAAAGGCGAATGCCTTCTCCTTCGCCGCTGGCGATGAGCGCGACACCAGCGAAGCTCAGGAACACTCCAAACCATCCCAGCGCAGTCAGCTTCTCGTGCAGCATGAATCGGGCAAAGAGCGCAGTCCAGATGGGCACGGAGGCAATCAGGAGGCTCGCGGCTCCAGCCGTGACGCGCGTTTCTCCGTAGTTGATCGCCAGGTTGTAGAAGGTGACGCCGACGGCACCGGTCAGAGCCAGCCCGGGAAGATCGCGCGTTGCAGGACGCCGGAAGTGTGCGACGCCAGCGTAGATTGCGAGCACCAGCGACGCAACCAGGAAGCGCAGGATCGCAAGATTTCCCGGCGAGTAGGCGCGCAGCCCCGCACGAATTCCCGCGAAGGCCGACGCCCACAAGACCAGGGCGGCCCCGAGTGCAACCAGAGTGCGAGTTGTAAAGCGTGGCATCGAGAGCTCCTCAATGTCTGAGTGGGACTGGTTAGGGATTAGATGAAATGTGAGCGAGGCGGTTGCGACTTACCAGCTGTCGCCGCCTCGTCGGGGAGGCCAGGCGTCGAACTGTCGTCGGAGCAGAGCGATTTGGCCGACGTGGTAACTGTTATGTGCTGTGATCTGCTGCAGCACGGCGCGGGCCGTCGTGGGCGGTAACGAGGGATTGTCCGGCAGAACCGATTTCTCCAGCAGCGCCGCATCGGACTGCGCCAGAGCAGCCAACTGAGCCAGCAGGTCGCCGAATCGTTGGCGAGTCGCCTGCCATTGCTGCTCGCTGGCGGGATTCGGATGAGCGGGCCAGCTCTCGATCGCGTGGTCGGGATAAGACGGACGTTCCCCGGCGATTCTGCGGACCTCGTAGCTCATCCAGTAATTCATGTGCTCGACGATCTGCCAGATCGAGTGGGGATAGCCAGCCACGGTCCGGGTCGCCAGACCGGCCGCAATATCTTCCACGCAGGCGACGCTATCCACGTGAGCGCCCTTCCCGTACACGATTTCGCGCAGTGTGGTGTCGCCCATAGTGTCGTCCTTGCCTGACCCGTAGCCTCGCACTGTAGCGCCGGCAACTTGCCGGCAGTCCTGAGGGCACCTGCCCTCAGGCGCGGGCACGGTGCCCGCGCGACAGCCGGCGGGTCGCCGGCGCTACTCTCTAATTGAGTCCCCGACGCGGATCGTCCCTTGCGTAAGGATCTGTGCCCGCAATCCACCACGGTGGCGCAGGCCCTTGATGACGTGCTTGCCCGTCACTTTCTGCAGGTGGTCGCAGGGCTCGCACAGGCGAATACCGCGAATCCGGACATCGCCAATGACAAACTCCCTGCCCACCAGGTGATTCAGCGGCACGTCGCGAGTCACGATGTTGCGGCGAGCGTCGCCCGGAGCGAGCTCGACGTTGTATTCGCGCCGCAGCGCCTCAATCGCCTCCGCCTCGATCAACGTGAGTTCAAATGCCGGTTCGGGCTTGTAGAACGTGCCCTGCTTGAGGGCGTAACGATCTCCTTCGAGCCCGACCCCGGGAATCAGAACGGCGCGATCCAGAGCCTGCACCGGCTCCTTGGCGGCGGAGGCGATGTGGATGGACTCAACTTTTCCGTTCCACATCGCGCACCTCCAGCGATTACGCGTTTTTCTCGACGATGGCAATCGACTCTTCGAGTGCGTCGATGGCCACGTCGGCTTCGTCCTTGGTGACGACCAGCGGCGGCGAGATGCGAACCGTGCTCGGGCCGCAGCCGAGGAAGAGAATCCCGCGCTCGAAGGCCAGTCCGACGACGCGATCGCGCAGGTCGGAGGCGTACTCGCGCGTCTTCTGGTCCCTTACGATCTCGACGCCAACCATCAGGCCGCGGCCGCGGACGTCGCCGACGATCTTGTGTTTTCTCGGCCAATCCGCCATCCGCTTTAACAGGTGGTCGCCGACTTCCTTCGCGTTGCGCAGCAGACCTTCGTTCTCGATCACATCGAGGGTCGCAAGCGCTGCTGCGATGCAGACCGGGTTGCCCCCGAAGGTCGAGGCATGAGAACCGGGGACCCAGTCCATGACTTCGGCCTTGCTGATCGTGATGCCCAACGGCATGCCGGAGGCAATGCCTTTAGCGCTGCACACGATGTCAGGATGCACGCCGGTGTGCTCGACCGCCCACCATTTGCCGGTACGGCCCACGCCCGACTGGACTTCGTCCACTACCAGCAGGATGCCGTGCTTGTCGCAAATGCGCCGGAGCTCCTGCATGAAGACGTTGGGAGCGATCACGTATCCGCCTTCGCCCTGGATGGGCTCGACGAAAATGGCCGCCACTTCTTCCGGCGCGAGCGTGGTCTTGAACAGCTTGTCTTCGATGAAACGGGCGCAGCCGAGGGCGAATGCTTCGGCGTCCTGCGGACCGCCTTCGCAGCCGCGATACACATCGGGATAACGCACGTGCGTCACGCCCGGAACTAGTGGCGCGAAACGGCGCTTCTGCTGCGGCTTCGAGGCTGTCAGTGAGAGCGCACCCATGGTGCGTCCGTGAAAGGCGCCGAAGAACGCGATGACCTGCTGCCGCTTGGTGTGATAGCGCGCCAGTTTCAGCGCGCACTCGACCGCTTCCGTGCCCGAGTTGCCGTAGTAAATCTTATGTGGCCCGGGCATGGGTGCGATCTTCGACAGCCGCTCGGCGAGCGTCACCATGTTCTCGTAATAGAAATCGGTGCCCGACATGTGGATCAGTTCGCCCGCCTGTTTCTGGATGGCGGCGACTACTTCCGGATGGCAATGGCCGGTGGAAGTCACGGCAATGCCGGCCGAGAAATCGAAGAACTCGTTGCCATCCACGTCTTCGATCACGACGCCGCGGCCGCGCTTGGCAACCAGCGGGTAGGAACGGGTGTAAGAAGGCGAAATATATTTTTCATCGCCCGCGAGAATTCGCTTAGCGTTGGGGCCCGGGATCGCGGTCTTGAGCTTGGGGCCGGCAATCAGAGTTTTGGTGGTCATGGGATCCTCCGGATCTAGTTCTCACTTCTTGTTCTCAGTTCTCAGTGGCCGGGACCGGGTAGCGAAGCGATTCATCAGAATCGCTGCGTGGTTGAAGCTAAAGGCTAAGAGCTAATAGCTGAGGGCCACTGCCGACAAACGGAGGGTGCGACGACTAGTCGCTGCCGAAGAGATTAGCGCGCACATGCGAGGGCAGAACGGAAAGATACCGGCGGGGACAAGCGCGTCCCTCGATCCAGCACATCCGCGAAATCGAGACGTTTGAACGCATGATTACTACTGAAATTATATCCCGGATTCCTTCCCGGCGTAACCCCCAAACTGACGATTCGAAGCTCTCGTGAGCTCTTACCAAGGTCACCTGTGGTCACGTATTGGGGTTGGCCTGAAACACAAAACAGTCGCTTAGCAGGAAGTTGACCAGCGAGCAGGCGGCAATTGCGACCAGATTGGCAACGAAGTAATGCAGGTGCAGCGTGCCCACCAGCAGCCACATCAGCAAGAGATTCCCCGCGATCGAGACCAGTCCATTGCTGGCGTTGAACCGTGCAAGCCGGGCCAGTGAATGGGCGAAGCGCGCTGCCGGACGGTCGGCCCAGGTGAAGCGCTCATGCCACAGGAAGTTGTGGAGGACCGCAATCTCGACTGCCAGGGCGGTGGCCAGGAGGTAGTCCAGGTGCAGGAGTGATCTGAAAATCGCGAGGGCGGCCAGTTGCGCACCGATCCCGATTCCGCCGACGAAGTTGAACTTCAGCCAGCGAAAGAACGTCCGCTTTCGGTTTTTCTGAGAACTGCGAACCGAGAACTGAGAACTGGTGTCGCTCATCCGATCCTCTCTTCGCGGTAAAGGCGAGCGGTGTTCTTTAACGTCACGACGATCAGCATGGCGACCATGCCCGCCAGGCCGATAGCGCCGCCGATATCGAACAGCCGGTAGTGTCCCTGAATCACCCACGCCCAGCGGAACAGGGCCAGGTTGCCGATGACCAGCAGAATCCGTAGCTCGGTCGGGCCGAAGCGCCAGAACGAAAGATGAAATTCGCCCAGCGTATAGGTGGCGAGGTACGACTGGATGGAAAGCAGCAGGAACGCGATCAGCAGTCCGATCGCGATCACCGGGTGCATGTAGCCCGACAGAGCCAGTCCGCCCATCATGGCGACGGCGCCGATCGAGTCGATGATGTGGTCCACGTAAAAGCCGTAACGCGGACGCTGCCGCTGATGAACCCGGGCCAGCGTGCCGTCGAGCGAGTCGCCGAACCAGTTCACGGCGAGGCAGACGATGGCCGCCAGCAGCATTCGACGGTCCCGGGCGGCCAAGGCGTAGCAGACACCGGTCGCGATCTGGGCGGCAAAACCGAGCAGGGTCAGTTGGTCGGAACTGACCCAGGCCGGCATGCGCTCGGCCATCCAAACCAGGGCACGCTTTTCGAGCCCCGCTAAGAAGCTGCCGTGAACCCGAGTGGCCTGCCGGAAATTCGCCCGGCGTACTTCCGCCAAGGTCTTGGGATTAGCCTGCTCGGCAAAATCGACCAGTGAGGTAGCCATAAGTGCCTCCGTTCTGGAGGCAGAATGCGGCGGGACGGGCAGAATGACAATGCAGGGCGGGTAAAACGGGGATCAACCGGTATCTGCATTGCTGACAGCAGGATGGCGCAGGATGTCAGGCCGCAAAAGCGAGCACCGCAGGAATCGAACGCATCAAGTGTCCATGTATTGTGCTTCGCCATTGCCAAAGGACCAGTTTTCCCAGGATGTTTCGACCAGGTTTATCAAAAGGTCTTGGCGGCGCAGTCCGGGGGATTTCTCAAGGATCTCCGCCAAGCGCTCGTAGAATTTTCGCTTCTGTTGCGGCTTGCGCCCGCTGCTCAGCGTGACCTGGACAAAAACCACGCCATCCGAGCGCTGCACCCCAAGATATTGGGGGTCATAGATCAAATCGGAAGGGGAATGCTCGCTGATCACCTGGAAACGATCGTCTGGAGGAATCGCGAAAGCCTCCATCAAGGCGCGATGAACGCCATCGCCGAGAGCTTTCCGATATTCCGCTGAACGGCCGGACCGCAGGAAGATCCGCACAAGGGGCATGTCGATTTTCTCCTGTCCCTTAGATGTCCATCGAGTCGGTTTCGCGGCAGAGGATTCGTTTATACAGACACAAAATAAATCTGTGGCTGTTGATTCCGATGCTTGCAACGGCAGACGATGAGTCGAATTGACGAGTGAAATGCTAGCAGAGACTTGGAATCAGCGGAGCGGCCGCGTCTTCACGTGCGCAACATCGCGAGGGTACTCATTGTATCCCGTAGTTGGTGGTAGCTGATTACAGACAGCAAAGAGCGCTGCTTTCGCGTGGACAGGCTTCAGAACATGACACAGGCCTCGTTGACCCTCTCCAGTACTCGCTCCAGCAGCGCCAGCTGCCGCTCCAGTTCCGTCTTCTGCGTGCCGTCCGGCTGCCGCGCGATTTCATCCTTCAGGCTGCGCTTCTTGCCAGCGAGGAGTTCCGCTGTTTGTTCGAGTTCACCGGAGTCGAATCGCAAGTCGCGGGCCAGGACCTTGTTCAGCAATTCGCTGTACTGCCGGGGATCTTGTTCTAGCAAGACGTTCGCAAGCAGCTTCAGCTCATCTGTTTCCAAATGGAATTGCATAACCCCTCCCTACAAATAAAGAGAAAGTGCCTGGGGAACTATAGCAATTGGATCACGGTAACCATCGAACTGTCAGTGACAGGCGGGTTCAGAACGCGGCCAAAAAGGCAGCTAAGCCCGCGGTCAGCGCGGGATCTTAATTTTCTTCGGCCAATCTAGATCATCCCCGCCAAAAGGCAGGAGTAATCCGGAGTAAAGCACTAGGAGCTGCTGCGCCTTCGCGTAAATTCAGTTACTGGTTGGCTCTTGAGGCTCCATAACCGACACGTCGCGCTCCCAGCCTTCATTCTCGAGCTTGATTGATTCGATTGCGACCGCGGTCGCGTTGGCGTCCAGCGCTGGTAATGCCTGATATTCCGATACCCAACAGCGATACACCTTGTACACAAAAATCAGCTGCCCCGCCTCGTTGTACGCCTCGATCAAAATGTCCTTACGGAAATTCGCAAGGGCAATATCGACACCTGCGCCGAGCTGCCATACCAAGCTGGCCCATTTCTCGAAGGCCGTATCGTGTGTCAACCCCCTTTCCAGGGTGATAGCATCAAAGGCCGTCCTGCCGGGCGACTTGTGGCTTGCACTGGGTTGACCGCCCTCCCGGTGCTCAACAACTTCCGTCGAGCGCCTCAGAGCACTGATCTTGTTCACTCCGGCGACGTGTTGCCCGTCCCACCTAACTTTGAATTTGAAATTCTTGTAGGGATCCAAGCGATGTGGGTTAACCGTGAATTCCGTCATTGGAAGCTCCTGATCTCACAAGGGTGAATGATTGGTCGTGAAATTCTACTATGCTGAAAAAAACGAAGGGTTCGCGACTCTCGCCGAAGCCTTCGCCTTTTCTGCCTTTGCGACCTCACCCGCGAGACTTTTCCATTCATTCTTATTCCACCAAAAGGCAGGCGACAATCACTGCAATCCTCCCCCGAAAAGGAGTAGAAGAAAATCAGGCCGGGAGTCGTCGAAAGTCAGTACTCAACCCCAGCGCAAACCGCGCGGGCGTGAGCCCGGCGACACCCGGCATCGAGGTTAGGAGTTTTTGTCAGCCAAAGGCAGTTGTCCCCATTCATTGTTAACAGGCGCTGGCCGACCTCCGGTGCTCTGCTGATGCTCAGGCCGGGCCCGGGGATACGTGCCCAGAATCTATCCACAGTTTTTCAGAAGATTTGTGACGGCCGTCACAGCTTTTCGGATCCTGCGGGGCTAAGGTTGGCACCGTCGACGGCTGAAAGGATCGGTCCAAGTAATGTTGACCAGTCCGAAGTAGGCTGGGTGATCCACTTGGCGAGGCAACTCGTCGAGCCACCAAACCCGAAAAAACCAACTGCCCTGCGAGGAGCAGCTGGGGTTTGGAACCGCAAAAGCGGTGATCGCATCAAAGGGCTGCGACGGTACACGCATCCACGCTGTGGGCTCCCTCGCAAGAGCTTGCGGCTAGAGCGTAACCAATGTCGCAGCCTTTTCCTTTTCCGTACCACGAAAAGCCAGACCGGGGCGGCAGAGCGAGGGCATCCGCCCCTAGGCGGACTCTTTGATCGCGGCGCGCAGTTGCTCCACTGCCCAGCCGATCTGCTCGGACGTAATCACCGCCGGCGGCGCGATCAGCACGTGATCGCCAGAATTCCCGTCCGCGCAACCCTGCATGGGATAAACCAACAGCCCACGGCGTACGCACGCCTGCCCGATCTGGCCGGCGAAGTTTTTCTCCGGCAAGAACGGCTGTTTTGTCTTCTTGTCGCGGACGAATTCCACTGCCCACAACAGCCCCAAGCCCCGAACGTCGCCCACGGCCTCCAGATCGCTGAGGCTGTCGAGAGCAGTCTTCAATGCCGACCCCACCGTGCCTGCGGCGTCCGAATCCGCAGCTTGCACCAGGTTCTGCGACTGGATCCGCTGCAGGACCGCGCGTCCAGCGGCCACGGAAACCGGGTGTGCGTTGTAAGTAAAGCCATGCAGGATTGCGCCCGAGCCGCCGGCGATCGCATCGACAACTTTCTTGCTGGCGATCACCGCGCCGAGAGGAGCGTATCCGGAGGAGAGGCCTTTCGCTGTGACCAGGATGTCGGGAACCACCTGCCAGTGCTCGACGGAGAAGTTGCGTCCGGTGCGGCCCATGCCGGTCATGACTTCGTCGGCGATCAGCAGCACACCGTGGCGGCGGCAGATGTCCGCGATGGCTTGCAGGTATCCGGGAGGTGGTGTGACGGCACCGAGGGTGGCGCCGCTCATTGGCTCAAAAACAAAAGCTGCAGCCTCGCCCCTTGTCTCCTCGATGGCGCGTTCGAGCTCCGCAGCGTACTGCTGGCCGCAATTGCGGCATCCGTCGGAGCAGTCGAAGTCGCAGCGATAGCAATAGGGCATGCCGATATGGGCGAACTCGCGCACCATCGGCAGATAAATCTCGCGACGCTTCCGGTTGCCGGAAACTGCGAGCGCGCCCAACGTTGATCCGTGATAGCTCTGGTTGCGGCTGAGCACCTGATAACGCCTGGACTGGCCAATTTCCACCTGGTATTGCCGGGCGAGCTTCAACGCGGTGTCGATGGATTCCGATCCGCCGCAGGTGAAAAACACGGCCCCATCACGGAAGTGCTCGCCCCCGAAGTCGAGCAGTTCGGCGGCAAATGCCTCGGCGATGGGCGTCGTGAACTGGCTGGTATGAACGAATTCGAGCTGGCGCGCCTGTTCGAACATGGCCTCGGCAATTTCCCGGACACCGTGTCCGATGAAGTTGACGACCGCCGATCCGGAGAAGTCCAGATAGCGCTTGCCGTCGGCGTCCCAGACATAAACGCCTTCGCCGCGCACCGCGGCGGGATAGGGCTTGCGGAACGAGCGGCGCAGGATCGGTGTGCGGAGTTCCTGACGAGTGAGAGTGGATTCGGCCACGAAACGATTATCGGGGTGGACCATTAAGGGTGTCAAAGCTGCCCGACGGGTTCCCCGGTGAGCCCCGTGTCCCCTGTGGTTAAGATCAAAAGCGTGAACCACGGGGGACACGGAGGAACACGGGGGAATGCCCCACTTGTCATTCGCGATTCATCGCGCCGGATAACTCTGCTCTCTGCCCACGACATGATTTAATCTGCGAAGGATGTGGCGAATCTTCCGGCCCTCGCACCAGCACAGCGCGCTCTCGGCCACGCTGCTGCTGATGACGACCATCACGCTCTCGCGCGTGATCGGCTATGTTCGCGAAGCCTACATTGCCTACGCTTTCGGCGCGGGCCAGCAAACCGACGCGTACGTCGCGGCGTTCACGTTGCCCGACTGGCTCAACTACATCGTGGCGGGCGGGACTGCCTCGATTACGTTCATCTCGATTTACACGCGCTTCCTGGCGGAGCAGCGTGAACGGGATGCGCAGAAGACCTTTTCGATCATCATCACGGTGATGACGACGGTACTGGTTGTGGGCACGATCCTGGCGGAAATCTTCACTCCTCAGTTTGTCGGCTGGATGTTTCACGGCTTCAGCCCCGAGCAGATGCAGCTCTGCGTTCGCTTGACGCGCGTACTGCTGCCGGCGCAAATCTTCTTCTATGTCGGAGGTGTGGTGTCGGCGGTGCTGCTCTCGCACCGGCTGTTTCTGTTTCCGGCGCTCGGTCCACTGCTCTACAACGTCGCGATCATCGCCGGCGGCGTGGTGGCCGGACACCAGCTTGGCATCGCGTCGCTGGCGTATGGCGCGCTCATCGGCAGCATCATCGGGCCGTTTCTCATCAACGCGATCGGCGCCGCGAAAATCGGCACCGGATATCGTCCCAGTTTTGACATCGGCAACCCGTCATTTCGAGAATGGGTACGGCTCTCCATCCCGCTGATGCTGGGCGTTTCGCTGGTCACCGCCGACGATTGGATCCTGCGCTACTTTGCCTCGAGCGGCATCGGGGACATTGCACGCTTGAACTACGCCAAGCGGCTGTTTGCCGTTCCGATCGCGATTCTCGGACAGGCCACCGGGCAGGCGTCGCTGCCCTTCTTCTCGCGCCTGATCGGGGAAAAGAAATTCGAGGAGTTCGCCGAGACAGTGAACGCTTCGGTCTATCGCATCACCGCGGCTTCGCTTCTGATCACCGGCTGGATGATGGCCACCGCGGTGCCGTTGATCGATCTTGTGTACCGCCGCGGGCGCTTCACTTTCGGCGATTCCGAATCCACGGCCATTTACTTTTTCTGGTTTTCGCTTTCGCTGGCGTTGTGGTCGGCGCAGGCGCTCTACGCGCGAGCCTTCTATGCCTCGGGCAACACGCTCACGCCGATGGTCGCGACGACGCTGATTACGGTTGCCTCTTTGCCCGTGTACTCGCTTTTGTTCCGGACTCTTTCCGTCACCGGCCTCGCCATCGCGTCCGACATCGGCATCACGGCCAATGCGCTGGCCATCGCCCTGCTCCTGCATGTGCGCGGCATGGTGTCGCTCGCGGGCATGAACTGGAAGGAATTGGGCAAGGCGGCGCTGATTGGGGTGGTGTCGGGCGGGCTCAGCTATCAAGTGACGCGCATCGTGGCGCTCGACGGCAGCAGGCGCGCCGACCTGTGGGCGCTGGGACTCGGCACCTTGACCTGGGGAGCGGCGGTGGCGGCAGGATTGTGGCTGCTGCGCTCGGAGTTGCCCGGAGATCTGCGCCGACGAAGTTCCTGAAGCTGTTTTCCTCCGTGTTCTTCCGTGGTTCACGCTCTTTATTTTTTAGCACGGGGGCCACGGAGAAACACGGGGAAGAGCGAAGTATCGCTAAAGAAAAAGGCACCTCCAACATGGAGATGCCTTCGATTGCATTCGCCCAAGTCTGCAGCGCAGTCTAAGCGCGCGCCGCCACTGCTTCCGCCGGAGCCGAGACCGACGAGGCGGTCTTCACTTCCTCGGGCTTGGCGCCGGCTTTGCGGATGTCGATGCCGCCCTTGAAGAAGGCGCCGTCTTCGATCGAGATGCGCGCCGCCACGACGTCGCCGGTGAGCGAGCCGTCGCTGCGGATATCGACCCGATCACTGGCCGTCAGGTTGCCGCGGACTTTGCCGAGCACGACAATTTCGCGGGCGTTGATGTTGGCCGAAACTACACCGTTCCGCCCCACCGTCACGCGGTTGCCGGAGAGATTGATCGAACCCTCCACCCGGCCGTCAATGTAGAGCGACTCGGAACCTGTGACTTCGCCTTTGATCACGAGTGACTTGCCGATGGTGGCTTGGTCCGAAGTGGTGGTAGCAACCGGGCGCGGTACCCCAGCGGTATCGCTGGCGGGCGCATTCGGCGTAGACATGGTCGGACGCTCCGGCTCAGCCGGACGGGCAGGCGTTCCAGGTTGATTCGTGGGCTTCCACATTGTGCTCAGAGTCCTTTCCTAGTCAGGAATTTCAGAATCGTCGCCGCATTTCAGTGGCCAAAACGGATTGTACTCCGGCCTCAAGGCTCTCCCTGTGGAAATCCAGCATTTTGCTAGAGATGTTTGTGGTTCCCCCCGAAGGCCGCCGCGCGATTGGGCGGGGCCCGGTCGGGGCGGGCATGTAACGGCTTCCCGGCCTGCGGTAATTCTTCTATCGCGATAGTATGGTTTTATCCGGCACAAGGAAATCCACCCTTCGTGCCATGTCCTGGGAGAAATCCATGAGCACGCTCACAACTTCTTTTGGCCGGCCTCAGCCCGGCGAATACGACCCTTACTACGAGCGCTACATTTCTTTGGTTGGAACGGAAGACCTGGTCTCGGCGCTGGAAAAGCAGGCTCCCGAAACGGTGGCCCTGTTCCAGTCGGCGAGGGCCAAAGCCGAAGTTCGCTACGCGCCCGGCAAATGGAGCGTGAAGGAAATGCTGGGACACATCAACGATACCGAACGCATCATGAGCTACCGCGTGCTGCGGATTGCCCGGGGCGACCGGACGCCCATCGAGGGCTACGAGCAGGATGATTACGTCCGCGACGGTAATTTCGGCCAGCGCACGCTGGCCGATCTGCTCGAGGAGTTTACCGAGATCCGCCGCGCTACGCTTGCCTTGTTGCGGAACCTCGATGCCGCAGCCGGAGCGCGTCGCGGCATCGCCAACAAGCTGGAAATCAGCGCACGCGCTGTGGCATACGTCATTGCCGGACATGAGTTGCATCATCGGCGCGTGCTGGCAGAGAGATACTTGCGCTAGTCACCTCCTGATAGTTCTCAGTTCCCGGTTCTCAGTTCTCAGTAGAACGAATCGAAAGCTGAGAACTGAGAACCGGGAACTGAGAACTGATGCTTTCCGACTCTTCCATCCTCCGCCACATTGGCCGCCAGTCCAAGAAGACGGCGGGCTACAAACAATTGCTTCGAGAACTGGGCGTCAAAGGTGAGGACCGGAGCAAATTGTCCGAGCGCCTGCAGGCCCTGGTCAAGAAGGGTGAACTATTGCAGGTAGATTCCGACCGCTTTGCGATCCCGCGGGCAGCCTCGAATCGCAACGTGCTGGTCGGACGCCTGAGCATACATCGCGACGGCTACGGCTTCGTGATCCCGGAGGCTTCCTCGCTCGACGCCAATCTCAAAGCCCGCCTCGCGGGCGACGTGTTCATTCCCCCTCCTGCCACCGGTGCGGCCATGCATGGCGACCGGGTACTGGTTGAAATCACCGCATTCCGCCCCGACGGGCGCGCTGAGGGACGCATCGTTCGCTCAGTCTCACGGGCACATCCCACCGTGGTCGGCGTATTCCACTACGGTCACCGGCACAACCACGTCACCCCGATCGACGAAAAAGTGGCGCAGGAGATCATCATTCCCCCGGGTATGGAGAACCCCAAAGCCTCAACCATGGGAGACACGGAGGTCACGGAGAAAAGCACCACGGGAAAAGCAAAGCCGGCGAAGCATCGCGTCGTCGGTTCCGAAGCTGCGCACCGCACCGATTGGCAGGATCTGGAGGGTGTGGTGGTGGACGTCGAGATCACCGACTGGCCTTCGGCCACACAGAATCCGCGCGGACGGATAATCGAGATTCTGGGCGAAGAAAACGATTTCGGGGTGGATGTCGAGATCATGATCCGCAAGTTTCACCTGTCACATCGTTTTCCACCGGAGGTCATCGCCGCGGCGCAGGCCATCGAGGCCGTCATCCCGGCGCGTGAGCTGCGGCATCGCCGAGACTACCGCGCTCTACCGATCGTAACCATCGACGGCGAAACTGCTCGCGATTTCGACGATGCAGTCCACGTCCGGCGCCTGGAGAACGGCAACTACGAATTGCAGGTGCACATCGCGGATGTGGCGCAGTACGTGACGTCGGACTCGCCGCTTGATCAGGAGGCCCGCCTGCGCGGCACGAGCGTGTATTTCCCCGATCGCGCCGTGCCCATGCTGCCGCTCGAACTCTCCACCGACATTTGCAGCCTGCGTCCGCAGGTCGACCGGCTGGTGCTCTCCTGCACCATGGAGATCGATCACCAGGGCGATGTGGTGGGCTACGAGATCAACGAAGGCGTGATCCGCTCCGTCGAACGTATGACCTACACGGCCGTGAACGCCGTGCTCGAAGGCGATCCCGCCACGCGGAAACGCTACGCGACGCTGGTGGAGAACTTCGAGCGGATGCGCGACCTGGCGATGATCCTGAACCGCAAGCGCGAACGCCGCGGCTCGATTGACTTCGACCTGCCTGAGCCGGTCATCGAGTTCGACGAGTTCGGACTGATGAAGAGCATCACGCGCTCGGAACGCAACATCGCGCACCGGTTGATTGAGGAATTCATGCTGGCGGCGAATGAGAGTGTCGCGCACTATCTCGAGAACAAGCGGATCGCGTCGCTCTACCGCATCCACGAGAAGCCCGATGCCAAGCGAGTCTATGACTTTGAAGTGATTGCTTCCACCTTCGGATACTCCCTGGGCGTGGGCGCGCTGCCCATCCACCGCGTACAGATGAAAACCGACCGTCGCGCTGCCCACGGCACGGGTAAGCGCGTGCGCGAGATCGAAGTGCCGAAAGAAGTGCACATCACACCGCGCATGTATCAGAAGCTGGCGGCGAAGATTGCCGGCAAGCCGGAAGAACGCATCCTCAGCTACCTGATGCTGCGCTCCCTGAAGCAAGCCCGGTATTCGGAAGAGAACCTCGGACACTTCGCGCTGGCGGCGACGACCTATACGCACTTCACCTCGCCGATTCGAAGGTATCCCGATCTGATCGTGCATCGCATCCTGAAAGAAGTGCTGCGGGAGACGGCGGAACATCACGATGGAGAAGTTCCGGTGGGCGCCTCTGGCCTCGACCGTAGCGCCGGCACCTTGCCGGCAGTCGTGGAGGGCAACTCGCCCTCCGCTGGGCAGGCGGGTCGCCTGCCCGACAGCCGGCGGGTCGCGGCCGCTACCCCGGCATCGCCGTGGTCCAAGCGCCGCGACCGCGAAGCGCATCAGCAATCGCTCGAGCCGCTGCGTGGCCCGCTCTCGCTCGAAGAACTTCACGACATTGCCGAGGAGTCGAGCCAGTCCGAGCGCCGCGCTGACGATGCCGAGCGCGAACTGATGGAATGGAAGAAAGTGAAATTCATGGAGCCCCGCATCGGCGAAGACTTCGACGGCCTCATCATCAGCGTGACCAAGTTCGGCTTCTTCGTTGAACTGACCGACCTCTTCGTGGAGGGCCTGGTGCCGCTCTCGACCCTCACCGACGACCGCTACACCTATCACGAAAACACGCGCCAGATTATCGGACAGCGCTCGCGTAAGACCTACAGCCTGGGAGATCGGGTGAGGGTGTTGGTGGACCGGATTGATCCAGTCGAGAAAAAGATCCAGTTTGCGGTTCTAGAGGAGCAGCCGCGACGGTCAACGACTCGCCGCCGCAATTAGCGTCTGCGAGTTCCCCCTACGATTGCCTCGACGGCTGGGCGGATGCCGAAACAACGTTGTCACTCAGAGTAGTGATGGGAATCACGCAACACTGTGTTAAATGACCCATTTCCCTCTTGGCGTGGCCTGATCGCCACCCGCCCCCTTCCCAACCGCTTGACCAGAAAGTGCCTGTTTACTTCCACTTATGGGTTCCGTGGCAGTTCAAGTTCCGGAAAGGAGAGATGGCCACTGGCTTGCCATTCTCCATTGCAGGGAGTGGCGAGAACAGTCCACTCCGGAGGACACCCTTGTGGCAAGTCCAAACTTCGCGACCGCCGAGCCCTCAGTAACTCATTTCCACTCCCTGCACAGCAAGGCGATGGCTCCCTACGGTTTGCCGGTGGCAGACAATAGCGTCAGCAGCGTTCTGCGCCAACACGATTCTTCCGCACCCCTCTCCGACCGAACTCTCGAAAACCTGGATCGGATCGCGCATGCCACTACTTATCCCGAGGGGGCGCTCATATTTGTGGAAGGTCAGGTTCCTCGGGGCGTATTTGTGCTTTGCCAGGGCCGGGTGAAACTGATGAGCACGAACCGTGACGGAAAGACGTTCATCATGAAGATCGCGCAGCCGGGTGAAATCCTGGGCCTGCATGCGGCCGTCACGGGCACTCCCTACGATCTGACCGTAGAAACATTGCAGCCCTCCCAATTTGCATTCATCAGCAACGCCGACTTCCTCCACTTCATCAAGCAGCATGGGGACGCATGCAGGCACGTAGCCCAGCAGATCAGCAATGACTGTCAGGCCGCTTACGAGGTGATTCGTTCGATCGGTCTATCGCAATCCGTAAAAGAGAAGCTGGCAAGGCTTTTGTTGCAGTGGTCGGCGGAAGGGTGTATGAGCGAGGGCGCGATCCGTATTAAGCTGGCCCTGACTCACGAAGAAGTTGCCCAACTGATCGGCTCGACGCGCGAGACCGTCACTCGCATCCTGGGAGAACTGAAGAAGCGCCACGTGCTGGAATTGAATGGAGCCACGCTGGTGATCCGCAATAAGGCTGCCCTGGAAAAGTTGGCGCAAGCCTAACCGCAGAAGCGGAAGTCACAGACCACCGCCAACCTGACTCCGCCGGGATCGGCTTACCGACAGTCAGAGTCTCGTAAACCGGCATTCGTGCCAGCCGTCCTGCTAGAATTCCCGCTTCACCATTCTTGGCGCCTGCCTAGGAACGCTGCTCCATGTCCAGTCACCCCATGTCCAGCAATCCCATGCCAACACCGCGCACACGCGTCGTGCGCGAATCCGATCGCGGTGTCTATGACCGCGCAACCGTCAACCGCATCCTCGACGAAGGCTTCCTGTGCCATGTCGGCTTCGTGGTCGACGACCAACCCTTTGTGATCCCGACATCGTACGGCCGCGACGGAGACGCGCTCTACATCCACGGCTCCGCCGCCAGCCGTATGCTCCGCAATCTGGATAAAGGGATCCCGGTCTGCATCACGGTGACTCTGCTGGACGGGTTAGTGCTGGCCCGCTCGGTTTTTAATCACTCGATGAACTATCGTTCGGTGGTCATTCTTGGTACGGCGAAGCTGGTGGACGACCCGAAAGAAAAACTGGCCGCGCTGCGCGCCCTGAGCGAGCACATCCTTCCCCACCGCTGGGACGACTCCCGCCAGCCCAACGAAAGAGAATTGAAGGCGACCTCGGTGCTGCGCATTCCGATCGAAGAGTTCTCGGCCAAAGTTCGCGTCGGTCCGCCCATCGATGACGAACCGGACTACGCTTTTCCAACCTGGGCGGGGGTGATTCCGCTGACGATGCAGTCGGGCGCTCCCATTCGTGATGAACGCTGCCAGCGCGACCTGCCCGAATATCTGCGAAACTATAAACGCAAGAACTAGGTGCTAGGTGTTAGGTATTAGGTGTTAGGTGTCAGGTTCCGAAGTCCGCTTGACATTGCTGGAAAAGCCTCCTGAGACCTGACACCTGCGACCTGACACCTGCTCTTCATGAACGCGACCATTCAGAAAATCTCGGCGCAGGTGGATTCCCTGCGGCACGACATGGTGACGTTTCTCGCCCGGCTCGTGCAGTTCTCCAGCCTTCCCGGCCGGGAGCAGGCGGCCCAGCATTTCTACGCGGAAAAGCTCCAAACGCTCGGACTCAATCCAGGCATCCTCGTTTCGCGGAGAGAAGAACTCGAATCCCACCCAGCCTTCTGCGACGATGGCGTGCCCTTCGACGACCGCCTCAACGTGGTCGGACGCTGGCATGCGGCCAGCGAGACGAGCAACAAAAAGAAAGACGTCCCCCACACACTGATCCTGAACGGCCACATGGATGTGGTGCCGACCGGCAGCGAAGGGTTGTGGTCGCTTTCCCCCTGGAGCGGGGAGGTTAAAGACGGCAAGCTCTACGGACGTGGCTCGTGCGACATGAAAGCCGGCCTCACTGCCAACGCTTTCGCGGTGCAGGCGCTGCAGGCGCTGGGATTCCGTCCCGCGGCCGATGTATTGCTCGAGAGCGTGATCGGCGAAGAAAGTGGCGGAGTCGGCACGCTCACCACTATCGTCAAGGGCTTCAAAGCGGACGGCGCCATCATCACGGAGCCAACCCGTCTGCATGCCTGCCCGGTGCAATCGGGAGCGTTGACCTTCCGCATCAAGGTTGCCGGACGCGCCATTCACGCTTGCATGAAACCACAGGGCGTGAGCGCGATCGAAAAATTCTACCTCGTGCTGCAAGCGGTGCAGGAATTGGAAAAGCGGCGGCACGTCCAATACAAAAATCAGCTCTACGAAGATGCCGACAACATCGCGCCCGTCAGTTTCGGGAAGATTCATGGAGGAGACTGGCCTTCGACCGTCCCAGACGAGGTTATTGTCGAGGGCCGCTTCGGCGTCCTGCCCGGAGAAACGATGGACGACGCGCGGCGGGCCCTGACCGCTGCCGTGGCGCGAGCCATTGCGGTCGATCCCTGGCTGAAGAGCCATCCACCCAAAATCGAGTGGTTCGAAGGACAGTTCGAATCGGGGCAGACGGCTGTGACCGAGCCGATTGTCGAGTCCATTCTGCAATGCCACGCGGAGGTGCTGGGCAGAACCACCGTGATCCAGGGTGTGACTTACGGATCCGACCTTCGCCTCTTCACCAATCACGGCCATGTGCCGGCGGTGCTCTACGGACCGGGGAACATCGCGCAGGCGCATACGGTCGATGAATGGGTGGATTTGAAGGAAGTGTTCTCCGCCACCAAGGTGCTGGCCTACATCATCACGCAATGGTGCGGCGGAGAGTTCGTGTAGTGCTGCTGGAAATACCGAAAAAGTTCAACGAGTAGAGACGGGGCTGGCCCTGTCTCGGCCGCGAACGGAGACGCGGCAAGCCGCGTCTCTGCACAGATGCACCGGCTCAGTTCGGTATCAGCAGCAGTTTTCCCGTTGTCTTTCTGCCTTCCAGATCGCGGTGCGCCTGCACCGCCTGTGTGAGCGGGTAGATGTGCTCGATCCGCAACTTGAGTTTCCCTTCCCGAATCATTCCGAAGACCGCCCCCGCGCGTTGCTGGAGTTCCTGCGACGTGATGATGTAGTGTCCGAGCGACGGACGCGTCAGGTAGAGAGACCCTTTCTGGGTCAGCAGTATGGGATCGAAAGGCGGGACTGCCCCGCTCGATCCGCCAAAGAGCACCATCATCCCGCGCGGGCGCAGCAGGTTCAGGCCTTTCTCGAACGTGGTCTTGCCGACCGAGTCGTACACCACGTCCAATCCGTTACCCCCGGTCAGGCGCTTCGTCTCAGCCTCGAAATCAGATTGCGTATAAAGAATGATCTCGTCGGCTCCGGCCGCGCGCGCCAGTGTGGCCTTCTCCTCGGTTGAGACGGTCGCAATGACGCGCACGCCGATGTTGTGCGCCATCTGGACCAGGAGCAACCCCACTCCGCCGGCGGCAGCGTGAATCAGCGCCGTCTCGCCTCTTTTCAGCGGATGCGTGTCATAGGCCAGATAGTGGGCGGTCATCCCCTGCAGCATGGCCGCGGCCGCCTCTCGCTCGCTGACTCCATCAGGAATCTTCACCAGCCGATCCGCCGGCACCGTCGCGTACTCCGCATAGCTTCCCAACACACCGGAGTAGGCAACGCGATCGCCCACAACCACCTCGCGCGCGGCAGGCCCAACCGCCGAAACCACCCCCGCGCCCTCCTGTCCCGGCACAAACGGTAGCGGCGCCTTGTAACGGCCTTCCCGGTTGTACACGTCAATGAAGTTCACGCCTGCCGCCAGAATTTTGACCACGGCTTCGTTGGATTTGGGCTGAGGAATGGGGAGGTCCACCACTTCCATGACTTCTGGACCGCCGGTCTGCTTTACCTGGATGGCTTTCATAGTGGGTTTCGATGAACTCGGAAATATAAATGATTCGGGACCAGTCGTTGGTCGCTTGTCGTTGGTCGTTGGCAAAGTCGATTGGTGCCTTGCGTCGCCCGCCAACGACCAGCGACCAACGACGCCTTGTGCTTGCCACCTCGCCCCAGCCTGGGGTAATATCCCGGCCCGATGCCTAAAGTAACCGACTATTGGGTCCGGTCGTAGCATTGACCCAACAAAATTAGCGATAGTACCATCTTAAGAGTCAGGGGCCCCGGATGTGCCCCAGGTGCTCACGTAAGTTTCTGAGAAATATGAGGCTTCCAACCCACCGGTCTCTGGCGATCCTGTTTGCTGCGTCTTTGGCGGCGAGCATTTCCTGCCAGACTGCGCAGAAACAGACGTTCCTGCCACCTGCCAAGGGACAGGCGCCGGCGCTCACGGCCGCCAGTAAACCGCCGGAGCCGCCCCAGTCGAAAGCACCCGTTGCAGCCGCCCAGCCGCAGCCGAAGGCCCAAGTTCCGCAGCCCGCGCCCGCCGATCCCGTGGCCGACCTGATCGCGCGCGTGGAGAAGGAATACCAGGCGGGTCAGGACAACTACCACGCCGGAAATCTCGAAGCCGCCAAGAAGAATTTTGATACGGCGGTCAACCTGCTGCTCGACAGCGAGTATCACTCCGACGACCGGCTGGATCGCGAACTGGATCGTGTCATGGAGGGCATCAACGGGCTGGATCTGCTGGCCTCGCAGGATGCCGAGGGCCCGCAGCAGAAATCCGAGCCGGCGCCGATTGACGAAGCCAACGAAGCTACGCCCGCAGTCGATGCCAACGTCAAGGCCAAGGCCGAAGCCGAAATCAAGTCCACCCGCTCTGACCTTCCGCTGATGATGACCGACCAGGTCGCCGGATACATCAACTTCTATTCCACCCGCGGACGCGGCGTGCTCGAGCGCGCGCTCGCCCGCTCCGGACGTTATGACGAAATGATCCGGGGCATTCTGAAGGCAGAAGGCGTGCCCCAGGATCTGATTTACCTGGCCCAGGCAGAGTCTGGCTTTCATCCGCTGGCGGTCTCTCGCGCCGGCGCCCGTGGCATGTGGCAGTTCATGGGCAGTCGGGCCCGGGGCTACGGACTGCAGCGCAACTTCTGGGTGGATGACCGTCAGGATCCTGAGAAAGCGACCCGCGCCGCCGCCCGCCATCTGAAAGATCTCTACACCCAGTTTGGGGACTGGTACCTGGCCATGGCCGCGTACAACTCCGGTCCGGGCACGGTGCAAAGCGCGGTCAAGCGTACTGGCTACGCCGATTTCTGGGAACTCTATCGCCGCAACGTGCTGCCGAAGGAAACCCGCAACTATGTTCCGATCATTCTGGCTGTGACCATCATGGCCAAGAATCCGGAGCAGTACGGACTCGACGATGTGAATCGCGACCAGCCGATTCCCTACGACACGGTCAAGATCGACTACCCGATTGACCTGCGTCTCGCGGCCCAGTGCGTGGATGCGACGCCCGCCGACTTGCAGGACCTAAACCCGAGCCTGCTGCGCTTGAGCACTCCCAAAGACCGTGAGTTTGAGTTGCGGCTGCCGGCCGGCACGAAGCAAAAGTTTCTGTCCGCGGTGGCGGCAATTCCGGCAGACAAGCGATTGTGGTGGCGGTATCACGACGTGAAGGCCGGCGAGACGCTGGCTTCGCTCGCCCGCACCTATCACACCACCGCGAAAGCGATCTCGGACGCAAACCAGCTGGATAACACCTCACTTGAAGCGGACAGCAAGCTGGTCATCCCCATCGCCCCGGGCAAATACAACGACGGCGGGACGTATGCGCGCCGCATCACCCGCTATCGCGTGCACAAGGGAGATACGGTTGAGTCCGTCGCCGAGAATTTTGCGGTTCCCGCCAAGATGGTGCGCGGGTGGAATCATCTGAAAGGCAACAGCTTGGCGGGAAGACGAGTTTTGTATCTCCACCTGCCGGTAACTCCGGGGGCCCCGGGGACGCAGTCGGCTTCGAAGACTTCGAAAAAATCGCCGAAACGCTCGGCGAAAGCCGCGCCCTCGTCAACCGGAGGCGGAGTCGTTCAGCACAAGGTCAAGCAGGGCGAAACGCTCTACTCGATCGCCAACTCCTACAACACCACGGTAGCCGCGCTGCAACGCTACAACCGCAATACTGAGATACTTCGGCCGGGAATGATTCTGATCGTCCGCGACGCGCACTAGAAGTCATCTGACTCGTCTCAGCAAAAATCCAATTCGAACGTTGTCGGTGCAATTGATTCCATGACAAGTGGGAGGTGGATCATCTGCCCTCACAAGCACTCGTGATACCAGTCACTGCAATCCAGCCCACCGTTCCACTATCTTGCTCCCGACAGCACAGCGAGACTGTCCTTCCCTAACGACGCTTCAGGCGAACAACTCCGCTCGGACGAGGCGGCCACCGCTGAGAATTCATCTTCCTATGAGGTTAGCCCCATGAAACTGCGTATCAGGCTGCTGCTCACGCTCGGTTTTTGTTTCCTGCTGGCTGCGCCTGCCTTTGGGCAGGCCACCGCTAGCGGCACAATCCAAGGAACAGTGGTTGACAGATCACAGGCAGTCGTAGTCGGGGCCGAAGTGGTTCTCACGAACAAAGCCACTGCTACGACGCGCACCACCACAACCAACGAGACCGGGAGTTACCGTTTCGACCTGATCGCCGCTGGAAATTACTCCGTCAAGGTTTCCAAGCAAGGCTTTTCGAGTGTTCTCCGCAACGTCGAATTGCTGGTCGGACAAACCGCCACGGCGAGTGCCGTTCTGGAACCGGGCGCCACGACGGAAATCGTAGAAGTAAGCGGTGTTGCTCCCCTGGTGGATTTGAACAAAACCAGCGTGAGCCAGACGGTCACGCCGACGGAGGTGGAACAACTCCCGCTGGTCGGCCGCGATGCGGCGAACCTTGCCTACCTGGTCCCGGGTGTCAAGGCTGCCGATTCCTATGATCCCACGAAGAGCCGCTATGCGGTCCTCGCCATCAACGGTTCGGATGGCCGCAATGTAAACACGACCGTTAATGGCATCGATAACAAAGACAACACGGTCGGCGGCGCAGTCATGCAGCTTCCGTTGGAAGCCGTGGAGGAATTCCAAATCAGCACGCAGCGTTTTTCCGCCGAAAATGGACGCTCCCAAGGCGCTGCTATCAACATGATCACCAAGTCGGGCACCAACGGCTATCACGGCTCCGTCTTTGGCTATTTCCGTGAGGGTGCGTTGGACACAGATCAAAAGGTGGCCGACGGTACCGGCGGTCAGATCCTTCAGCATCCCGACTACAGCCGGCAGTTTTTTGGCGGTGCGGTGGGTGGTCCCTTCAAAAAAGACAAGCTGTTTGCCTTTTTTGCCATCGAGCGGGAACGCGAAAGTCAGGCTCAGGCAGTGGGCGACACGGCCTATACAGAATTGGTGCTCGCGCAGCAGGCGGGTCTTGCGGCGGAGCCCTCCCAAACCATCCCGCGACCTTTCTACGAGACCCGCTACAACGGCCGCATGGATTGGACCATGAACAGCAGGAACGCCGCCTATGTCAGCTACAGTTCGCAGGCCAACAACAGCCTCAACGATCAAACCGACGGCACGATGGACCTGACCGAAGGCAACTTCACCATCAACCACTTGCAAGTCACTAACCTAACGCTGACTTCGCAGCTTTCCAATACTATGGTCAACCAGGCCACCGCCGGATTTCAGTATTGGAACAACCTGATCGACACCCACGTCGCGGCGCCGCTGGTGACCTTCCCGAACGCCTCGTTCGGCACCAACGGCAACGTTCCACAGCAGTCGTTCCAGCGCAAGTGGCAGTTCAAGGACGACATCTCCAAGACCATCGGCAGGCATACGCTGAAGGGCGGCGTCGATTTCATCTGGAATCCGGTCGAAGGCGGATTCTTCAAGTTCAACGAGACGCTGGAGGTCGACTTCAAGGACAATCCGAGTTGTATGCTCGCAACGGTTGACGATCCTGTGAACAAGTGCGGCCCTTCCTTCTACCCCCAGCAATTTGCTACGCCCGGCGCGGTCGCTGGCATGTCCTTCTCGACCGGTGAC
>Ga0326726_10000880_pt1 | contig 27553 bp, 30 predicted proteins | sample MHFenrmetagenome_2_FD_207603 | JGI IMG/M metagenome (GOLD analysis project Ga0326726, IMG submission 207603) | Lab enriched peat soil microbial communities from Michigan Hollow, Ithaca, NY, United States - MHF15MN | ecosystem: Environmental > Terrestrial > Soil > Wetlands > Peat | place: USA... | reverse complement strand
GGGCTCGTCAGAAAAAAGGAAAAAGGAAAAAGAAAATAAGAAAAACACAATCTTAAAAGCGGCAAGAAAACTTTTCTTTGATCGAGGTTTCAAATTTGTAACCGTGGATAGCATCGCGGCCAAGGCTGGGGTCAGCAAAGGTTCTATTTATCTTTATTTTGACTCCAAAGAAGAGATATACGCCCAAGTTTTGATTACCGATAATATCGAACTTAATAAAAACATTAAAATATTTTCCACCAAGGAAGCGCCGGCTGCCGAACTTTTGTTGGAATTTTCGCAGATTTACATTAATTATTTTTTAGATCATAATGAGTTATTCAGAATACTTATGACTTTCATGCTTCAAACGGAGCAGATGAATCTTACGCAAGAACAAAACACCGAGCTCATCCGGACGACAAATGACAATATTAAAGTTATTTCCACAATAATTCAAAAGGGCATTGATTCCGGCGAATTCACACCGACAATTGATATCCGGCAGGCACAAAATGCGATATGGGGTCTATTCAACGGCATTATTTCCCTTTATCTCTTCATGGGCAATCCGGCGAAACGCGCGGATAAGATTCACTCAATGGTAAAGGATAGTTTAAATATTTTTATCAAAGGCTTAGAAAAATAATTTGTTGGGAAAGAAAAAAGGATTATTTATGCCTAGAATAGGATTGCAAGAATTAATAATTATAATGATTATTGCATTGACCATTTTCGGGCCCAGTAAAATCCCGGAAATCGACGGGGCAATCGGCAAAGCCATCCGGAATTTCAAAAAGTCCGTGGATGAACCTGCAAAGGTAACTGAACAAAAAAATGATAACAAAACCGGCATGTTTCACTAAAAGCGATATGCCTAAAGATCAAATGGAAGGGGAAAGTATGGCAAAAGGACATAATTCCGAATACAAGAAGATGATTGACCAGCAATACAAAGATTTAATGAAGCGCTGTCAAGTTCACATGGAGCAAATCGAAAAAGATTTACCCGAGCCTAAAGAAGACTTACACGAAATTTTAAAGGACCGGGGTTTCAGTAGAAGAGATTTTATTAAATGGACATCAGCAATGACCGCAGCTTTAATGCTTCCGCCAATTTTCCGCCCAATGGTGGCAAAAGCAGCGGAAATTTTCAGCCGCCTTCCCGTGGTGTGGCTGCATTTTGCCGAATGCACCGGCTGCAGCGAAGCATTTTTGCGTTCTTCTTATCCCAATGTTGACACTATCCTTCTGGAAACTATCTCGCTGGAATATCATGAAACACTGATGGCTGCTTCCGGTTATCAGGCGGAACAAAATCTGGAAAAAGCAATCAACGATTTCAAGGGCAAGTTTATCTGCGTTATCGAAGGCGCTTTGCCTCGCGGTTTGAATGGTAAATATCTGACCCTTGGCCCGAAAGGTAAAACCGGCATCGAAGTAGCCAAAGAAGTGACATCCAAGGCAGCAGCTGTAGTCTGCATCGGCGCATGCTCTTCTAACGGAAATATTCAGGCAGCCAAACCAAATCCTACCGATTCAGTTAGTATTAGTAAGGCATTGGGAATCAGTACGGTTAATATCGCCGGCTGTCCTCCCAACGCAGTAAACTTTACCGGAACCCTGCTGCATTACCTCATTTTCGGTTCATTGCCCGCCTTGGATTCACTGGGCAGGCCGCTTTGGGCATATGGCAAACGTGTCCATGATTATTGCGAAAGAAGACCGCATTATGATGCTGCCGAATTCGTTGAAGAATGGGGCGACGGCGGTGCAAAGAACGGGTGGTGCCTGTATAAAGTCGGATGCAAGGGCCCTTACACTTATGCCAACTGTCCCAAATCACGATTCAATGATGGTATCTCCTGGCCGGTCATGGCCGGACATGGCTGTATCGGCTGCACAGAGGTGGCGTTTTGGGATCGCATGGCACCACTCGAAAAACCGATTGACGAAAAGACAATAGGCGGCGGAGAAAGAACCATTGATAATATCGGAATTGCTTTAACCGGTGCGGCCGTGGCTGGAGTTGCCGTGCATGCAGTGGCCAGCGTGATCAAATACAAGGGGAAAAATATTATTTCTAAAAATGATGACCGGATGAACACGAAGGAGGAAAACCATGACTAAGAGAATTATTGTCGATCCGATCACCAGGATTGAAGGACATTTAAGAATTGAAGTGGAAATTGATGATAAAAACGTAATTAAAGATGCCTGGAGCAGTATCACTCTCTGGCGCGGAATTGAAACAATATTGAAGGGCAGAGACCCGCGTGATGCCGGCCTGATCGTCCAGCGTTTTTGCGGCGTCTGTACATTTGTCCATTATGAAGCCAGCATCCTCGCTTGCGAAGATGCCTTTGGCGTCAAACCACCACCCAACGCCCGCATTATCAGAAACCTGATCAATGCATCTCTTTATCTGACCGACCACGTCATGCATTTTTATCATCTGCATGGTCTGGACTGGGTTGATGTCGTCAGTGCTCTTTCCGCCAATCCCCAAAAGGCAGTGGACATGGCCAAGGCATACAGCCCGAATCCCTACAATTGTTCGGCAACTCACTATAAAGCAGTTCAGGAAAGGTTGACCAAATTTGTTAAATCCGGACGTCTCGGTCCCTTTGCGAATGCCTACTGGGGCAACCCATCGTATAAATTGCCACCTGAAGCCAACTTGATTATTCTTTCTCATTATCTGGATGCCCTTGCTGTTTCCAAAGTAGGCGCGCAGATGATGGCGATTTTCGGCGGAAAGAATCCTCATCCGCAAAGTCTGGTTGTCGGCGGTGTTACATCTGTAATGGATACCCTAAATGCCGAACGCCTCGGACAATATTTATACCGTTTGAAAGAAATGAAAAATTTTGTGGGAACAGCTTATCTGCCCGATGTTCTGCTGGCTGCTACCTATTATAAGGATGAAGGTTTACAGGGAATCGGCGGTGGTGTGAAAAATTATCTGTCCTACGGCGGATTCCCGCTGGATGACGACTGGAATAATCTCCTTTTCCCCCGCGGAATAGTCATGGGCAGAAATTTAGCCAAACCAATGAAACTGCATGAAGCGAAAATTACAGAAGAAGTGACCCACTCTTGGTATAAAGGAACTGCACCACTGCATCCATACAAAGGTACGACCGATCCCGAATATACCGGCTATGACAATGAAGGCTATATCAAGGGCGACGGCAAATACACCTGGTGCAAGGCACCGCGCTACGACAACAAACCTTACGAAGTCGGGCCGCTGGCGCGCTTCGTTGTTGGTTATGCCCAAGGCAACAAGGCGATGAAGTCACTGGTGGATTCGACCCTGAAGGCAACGGGGCTTCCCGCCACAGTTCTCTTCTCCACACTTGGCCGCACGGCAGCCCGCGCGTTGGAGACCAAGCTTGTTGCCGATAATACCGAGGCTTGGGTGAATGAACTTATTGCCAATGTTAAAAAGGGCGATACCAGAACATGGACACGCTGCGATGTGCCCAAGAAGCCGGCGCAGGGACGTGGCATGACCGAACCACCGCGTGGTGCGCTTGGCCACTGGATCAACATTGAAAACGGTGTCATTGCCAATTATCAGGCTGTCGTTCCTTCGACATGGAACTGTTCGCCCCGCGACAAAGCCGGCCTGCGCGGTCCCTATGAGGAATCATTGATCGGCACAAAACTGGCCAATATCAATCAGCCGCTGGAGATCATCAGGACAATCCACTCCTTTGATCCGTGCATGGCTTGTGCTGTTCATATTATCGATCCGCAGACAAACGAGATTAAAAAATTTAAAGTGGCTTAAGGGGGTGACCATGCAAACATCCACGGAAAAATATCTGGGTATTAAAGAGTGGTCTGCTTCTATGCGGATTAACCACTGGGCTGTGGCTATCTCCATATTTATATTGATTGTGACCGGTTTCTATATCGCTGATCCATTTACGATTTACACCGGAGAAACAGTGAACAAGTTCTTCATGGGCAATGTGCGTTTTGTCCATATATTCTTCGGCGCGTTTCTCATCTTTCTGGCCATCTGGCGGCTTTACCTGGCTTTCTTCTCCCGTTTCCATGCGGACTGGAGAGACTTTCTGGCCTGGACGGATTTGAAAGCCATGGTTGAGCAGATTAAATTCTATCTACTGATCAGCCGCTATCCTAAACAGAAGTACCTGTACGGACCAATGCAGGCTCTGGCCTATACAGGTTGCTGGATGATGGTCGTCTTCATCATCATTACGGGGCTGATTCTGATGGGAGCCGGATACCATGCCGGTCTGACGGCGGTGGCTGCCTTCGTATTGAAACCGATCGAGAATCTACTGGGGGGATTGGCGATGGTTCGCCTTCTTCACCACATCTTCACCTGGTTGTTCATCTTATTCATTGTGGTTCATGTCTACATGGCCTTCTGGTATGATACAGTTCTGAAGCAGGGGACTGTTTCGTCTATGGTCGGAGGAATAAAGTTTAAGAGGACGAAGGAATAGCCGGAAGAAACAATGTTTTTTTCGAGAGGGGAGAGATATAATAATTCTCCCCTCTTATTATTTGTGGGGATTTTCAAACGTATATGACTGAAAGAAAGGAAAAGGTCGCAATCTTGGGCGTAGGGAATATTCTGCTCAGGGACGAGGGCTTTGGTGTTCATTTTGTCCGGTGGCTCTCACAGCGTTATAAACCATCGGATAGAGTCAGCATCATTGATGGCGGAACTCTGGGTTACGCGCTAATCGATATTATTTGCAGTTGTGATAATTTGATTGTAATAGATGTTTTGAAAGCAAAGGATACTCCCGGTTCGATCTATCGCTTCAATACAGAGGAAATGCAGGCACACATGCCGCCTTCCACAACAGCTCATGAAGTCACTTTTTTTGACGTTTTGTTTAAAGTGGAACTGATGAATGAATTGCCCCAGACATCGTTCTTGTGCATTGTCCCGCAGGATTACGGTGAAATGAATATGGAAATGACTGCTATGATGCAGGAGAAGTTTCCGGTTATGGAGAAATTGCTTCTGGCTGAATTATCCAAATTAAATGTAACTTTGGAAAAAATCGACAATGCATGAACTATATTTAGCCGAGTCCATTTTAAATATTGTGCAAGAGTATGCAGAAAAGCAACACATTAAAAAAGTTAATTCTCTGTTATTGTCTTTCGGTCGCCTTTCCTGCATTGAACAAAAGTCATTACAATTTGCTTTTGAAGTTCAGGCAAAAGAAACCATGGCACAAGACGCAGAATTGCACTTTAATATTATCCCGCCAGTTATTCATTGCTTTTCCTGCGACAAGGATTTAGAAGTGGAAACATATGCGGCTATTTGCCCCAACTGTGGGGGAGAAGAAGTCATTTTAACCGGCGGTACGGAAGAATTGCAAATTCTAGAAATGGACGTAGATTAGGAATTTATTATGTGTATTGGATTTCCCGGAATAATCATCTCGATTGACGAAAATAATTACGCGATCATCGACATCAGCGGAACGAGACGTGAGGTTTGCTTGGACATCGTGGATGAGCCCGTCATCGTTGGTGATTATGTAATTAGTCATGCCGGTTATGCTATTCACAAGATAGATGTAGCGTCAGCTAAAGAAAAACTGGCAGCGTTACAAGAGCTTATCGATAATGAAATATATTGACGAGTATCGTGATCCTGCGCTGGTGGCAGGACTCTTAAAAAAAATCGGCAAAGTTTCCGATGCAATTGCCAATCCGGTAACCATTATGGAAATCTGCGGCAGCCATACTTATGCCATCGGACATTTTGGCATTAGAAAACTCCTGCCTGCAAGCATCAATTTAATTTCCGGACCAGGCTGTCCGGTTTGCGTAACATCCTCGCGTGACGTAGAAATAGCTCTTTATTTAGCCGGGAAGCCTAATACAATATTTGCTACTTTCGGCGATATGCTCAGAGTTCCGGGCACAAATGGCGACAGCCTCCAGAAAAAAAGAGCGGCAGGTGCGGACGTCCGTGTAGTCGCATCTGCCGATGAGTGTATTGAGTTAGCCCAATCTAATCCACAAAAAGAAGTAATTATGATGGGTATTGGTTTTGAGACGACTGCGCCAACAATTGCCGCCACCGTCCAGAGCTGCCGCAAAAAAGGCATTAAAAACTTTTCTGTCTTTTCCGTGCATAAGATTGTGCCTCCGGCGCTTCGCGTTTTACTTTCCGATCCCGTGTTGAATATCGATGGCTTCCTTTGCCCTGGTCATGTGAGCACCATGATTGGCTCCGATGCTTACAAAATGATAACGGAAGCCAATCGGGCTGCCGTTATTACAGGATTTGAACCGGTGGACATTATGGAAGGTATCTGGATGATTTTGTCACAGGTAGAAAGCGGCAAGAAAGAAGTAGCTATCCAATACAGCAGAGGAGTTAAGCCCGAGGGAAATATCCACGCTATGAATTTTCTACAGTCCATGTTTAATACAGCGACTGTGGAATGGCGGGGCTTGGGACCAATACCAGACAGCGGTCTGATTTTCAATGATAACTACGCTGCCTTTGATACCCTGAACAGATTTCAGATTCCTAATATTAAATCGGCAGAAATCAAAGGCTGTGGCTGCGGCGATATCTTGCGAGGCATAAAAGCTCCGCAGGCTTGTCCCTTATTTAAAAAAATATGTACCCCAACAAACCCGATCGGGCCCTGCATGGTCTCATCGGAAGGTACCTGCTCCACCCATTACAAATATTACTAACGGAGGTAACAAAAGTGAAAGTGTCAGTTGTAAAAAATGTTTTGGATGCCAATGACCGAATTGCTGCCGAAAACAGGGCATTATTTGATAAGAATAAGGTGTATGTCATTAACCTCATGAGTTCGCCCGGCGCGGGAAAAACCTCTCTGGTGGAACGCACGATCCTGGCTCTGCGCGAAAAATATCGCATCGGGGTGATTGAAGGGGATATCCAGGATACATATGATGCCGATCGCGTTGCCAAACTCGGCATTCCTGTAGTGCAGATTAATACCGGCGGCGCCTGCCATATCGACGGCAATATGATCCGGGAAGCTTTGCCGACTTTTGATCTCGCCAAAATTGATCTACTCATTTGCGAAAATGTCGGTAATCTTGTCTGCCCGGCTGAATTCAAAATTGGCGAAAATGCCAAGATCATGATTTTGAGCGCTCCGGAAGGCGCCGACAAACCGGCAAAATATCCATTGATGTTTCAGGAATCAGCGGTCATGCTTATTAACAAGGTTGATCTGCTTCCTTACGTGGACTTTGACTTAAAAAAAGCAAGGCGCGATGCACTTTCGATCAACAAAAATCTTCAAATATTTGAAATATCCTGTAAGACCGGTGTCAGCCTTGATGGCTGGATTAAGTGGCTCACGGATCGTATAGATGCTTTCCAAAAATAAAGAAGTAATTAAAAGAGTTCGTTATCTATTTTCCGGTGTGGTTCAGGGTGTCGGTTTCCGACCTTTTATTTATCGCTTGGCTGTCAAAAACGGTTTGCGCGGTTTTGTCCAAAATCGCCCGGATGGAGTACTGGTAGAAGCCGAAGGCTCTGTAGCAGCAATCGATTCTTTTCTAGCCGGGGTTCGTCGGGAACTACCACCGCTGGCAGACGTTACGAATATTTCATCAGAGGAAATTGTATTGCAGCCGGATGATAATTTTCGGATTGTCGCCAGCGATACGCGAGGTGATGGCGATGTCCACATCTCGCCGGACATAGCCATTTGTCCGGATTGCCTGAAAGAACTTTTTGATCCCCAGGACCGCCGCTACAAATACCCTTTTATCAATTGCACTAATTGCGGCCCCCGGCTGACAATCATCAAATCAATTCCTTACGACCGCATTAATACTTCCATGGCCTGTTTCCCCCTGTGTCCGCAATGCCAAGCGGAATATGAAAATCCAGCCGACAGACGCTTTCATGCCGAACCAAATGCCTGCCCTGTGTGCGGCCCCAAAATTCAGCTCCTCGATGAGAACGGTAACCTGGTCAGCGCTGATGACCCGATAGGTGCTGCCATTGGATTGCTCCACGAAGGCAAAGTATTAGCCATCAAAGGTTTGGGAGGATTTCATCTGAGTGTCGATGCCGGAAAGGACGAAGCAGTAAAGAGACTTCGTTCACGCAAGTTCCGGGAAGAAAAGCCGATGGCCATTATGGTCAGAAACATAGAAAATGTAAAACGCCTTGCGGAAGTTAACGAAGAAGAGGAAAAATTTCTTACCTCTCCGCAGCGGCCAATTCTTTTGCTGAAAAAGAAAAAAAGCAGCATAATTTCTGAGCAAGTGGCGCCCGGTGTTCCTAATTTGGGCGTCATGCTTCCTTATACGCCACTGCATTACTTGCTTCTGGAAAAATATTTTAACGCACTGGTGATGACCAGCGCCAATCAGGTTGATGAGCCGATTTGCATCAGCAATCGGGAAGCGGTAATTCGCTTAAAAGGAATTGCCGATTATTTCCTCATCCACAATCGCGACATTATAGTTCGTTGTGATGACTCCATTGTGATGATAGCTGCAGGCACAGAGCAGCTAATGCGGCGATCGCGCGGTTTTGTCCCCAAGCCTATTTTATTGAAAGATTCTTTTCCTGATGTACTAGCCTTAGGCCCGCAGTTAAAAGCAACACAATGTATCGTGAAAGGCAACTTTGCATTTCTAAGCCCCCACATTGGCGATATGGAAACACCGCAGGCCAGGGATTTTTTTCAGGAAAGCTTATCTTTAATGAAAAAGATTACCGAATCTAACCCCGAAGTGATTGCCTGCGATTATCATCCGGCCTACTACTCGACAAAGGTCGCCAAAAAACTTACCGGCGTTAGAGTCGTCCGCGTTCAGCATCATCACGCCCATATCGTCAGTTGCATGGCGGAAAATCAAGTTTCCGGAGATGTAATCGGTCTGGCAATGGATGGCACCGGCTATGGTCTTGATGGCAATGCCTGGGGTGGGGAATTCCTTGTCGCAAACGAAACAGAATTTAAGCGTCGGGGTCATCTCCAGTATTTTGTTCTACCAGGCGGCCAGAAGGCGATTCATGAACCGTGGCGAATAGCAGCAAGCCTGCTGGCCCTAGCCTATGGTCAATCCTGGCCTGATATAACAGCGCAACTTGACATTTTGCCTCCAGGATTTAACAGTAAAGTACTCAACAAAATTATTGAAAATAAAATCAATAGTCCATTAACATCAGGTCTGGGAAGATTATTTGACGGGGTTGCGGCAATTATCGGTTTGCGCAAAACGGTGAGTTTTGAAGGGCAGGCAGCAATGGAACTGGAGGGACTCTCTGATCAAAAAGCCGGTGATCCTTTCCCTTTTGAAATTTCGGTTGATCAGGAAAACTGTTTTATTCTTGATATTTCATCCACAATCCGTGTTATTGTAAATAATCTTTTAGCAGGGAAAAGCAAGAAAGGAATTTCTTCTTCTTTTCATCGGACACTGGTAATGGCATTTGCCGCCATGTGTGAACGGATACGCGAAAAAACCGGCATAAATAGCATCTCCCTAAGTGGCGGTTGCTTTCAAAACAAAATTCTATTAGAAGATAGCATTACCCAACTGGAAAACGTCGGTTTTGTGGTTTATCACCATAAACAGATACCAACCAATGACGGCGGCATTGCTTTAGGCCAGGCAGTTATTGCCGGAGCGATCGCCAAGAAATAGGTGATGGTATGGTTTCCCCTTTTTTCTAAATGGGGGATAGAAAGGGATTTTTTCATGACAGTCATCAAGAAATACGACAAGATACTGCTTGAACACGGCAGCGGCGGGCTTTTAAGCAATGAGTTGATTGTTGGAAGTTTCCTGCCACATTTTAATAATTCCTACCTTGAGCGTCTCGAAGACAGCGCTGTGTTCAGTATCAGTAATCAGAAACTCTGCTTTACTACTGATTCCTATGTCGTTAGCCCGGTCTTTTTTCCTGGGGGGAATATCGGCTCATTGGCCGTACATGGAACCGTTAATGATCTTGCTGTTTGCGGTGGTAAGCCGCTGTTCATGAGTACGGGTTTTATTTTGGAAGAAGGTTTCCCTTTTGCCTTTCTCGAAAAAATTATTCAGTCCATGGCTGAGGCAGCACGAATGGCCGGTGTAAAGATAGTCACCGGCGATACGAAGGTTGTTCCCCGCGGTGCTGCTGACGGCATTTTTATTAATACATCCGGCATCGGCATCGTCGAATATGAAGGAACTTTATCTGTAAAAAACATTCAGCTCAGGGATGCTATTATCCTTAACGGATCAATCGGCAACCATGGTGCCTCTATAATCCGAGCCAGAGATAATCTAGGATTGGAAGCGGAGGTTATTTCCGATTCTGCGCCTCTCAACGGACTCATTGCGGAAATCTTAAAGGCAAGCCCGAACATCCACTGCATGCGTGACGCGACAAGAGGCGGGCTGGGTACAATTCTGGCTGAAATTGCCAAGAATGCCAATATCCAAATCAATATTTCAGAACAATTTATTCCTGTTCAAGATAACGTCCGGGGGATTTGCGAAATATTGGGACTCGATCCACTTTTCCTGGCTAATGAAGGGAAAATGGTTTTATTCTGTCCGGCGGACGAAGCCAAGAAAGTCTTGTATACCATGAAAAAGCATGAACTGGGCATCAATGCAGCAATTATCGGCAATGTTAGCCAATGCGGCCAAGGGCGTGTTGTGCTCAAAACTTCCATCGGCGGGGAAAGGATTGTTGATTTTCCTACAGGAGAATTGGTTCCAAGAATATGTTGATTTTTTTCTTATAGATAAAGAAATATGAACGATTTCGAGAATGCTGTCGAACTATTTCGCAGTGGATGGATCTGTTCGCAGGCAATGCTTTCAGTATATGGTGCTCCCTTGGGCATTGATCATGATTCTCTGCCGGCTTTGCTGGTGGCATGCGTCTGGGTAACCAGAGCCTGGCTCAAAAAGCAGCATCCCAAATGGCTCAAAGAGATGGAGCACGCGGGAAAACTGGAAGTATACGGCGAGGAAAAGAAACCCGCTGCCCATTAAGCAAAAATGTTGTCATTCCTGCAAATAGACTGTGGCGCAAGATAAAAAAATGTCATTCCGAATCTCGCTATGGCAGGATGAGGAATCTTAAAGTATTGACTTAAGGCCGGGAGGCAAAAACCCCCGGCCTCTTTTTATTTGTGTTTGATGAAAAAAGAAGCCGAATTTGAACGTTTTCCAAAGTTCGCTATTCCCAGAGATAAACTTCCTCGACTTTAACTGTTTTGAAAAAGCTTTCCGCTGCTCCCAAAAATCTTCCCATCTACTCTCATGATACTGCAATGCAAGGCAATATTTGACCGCTTCAGTTAATGCAGGACCGAACTGTTTATACATATCTGGAAGGCAGGAGCTCGGTTCGGTAAAAAACAGTCTGGTTGCAAGAAAACATGGGTCAGTGGGTCTTTACCGATCCTTATCCCGCTTGGGTAATATCCTGTAGGCCGATGAAGGGTTACCGGAGACCCAGAACCGCGAGATATGCCATGTCGATGACGGAAGTGGGAGCTATTCCCAGCAGCACCATGAGGACAATGAGGAGAATGCTCAGTATTTTTGTCGCCGGATCCAGGGTTATGTGCGCCCGTTCCCCGGAATTGCCGGCATAGGCAATCCTGACCACGGACAGATAGTAGTAGATCGAGATGGCTGTGTTGAGTGCCGCGAGGATGACAATGGTCCTGAACCCGCCTTCCCAGGCGCTGGTAAAGAGCATGAATTTACCCATGAAGCCGACGAAGGGAGGGATTCCGGCCAGTGCAAACATCCCGCTTCCAAGGGTCAGGGCCAGCAGAGGGGAACTTTTGTGAAGTCCCGAGATATCCTCGATGGAGAGGTTTTCACCCTGACGGGAAACCTTGCAGATGACCAGGAAACAGGCAAGATACATGATGAGGAAGCCCACCATGTAATAGATGGAGAGGGCAAACCCCTTTTCCCCAAGAGCGATCATCCCGATGAGGAGATATCCCGCATGGGCGATGCTGGAATATCCAAGCATCCGTTTCAAGTCTTTCTGAACCAGGGCCGCAAGATTTCCGTAGAACATGGAACAGATCGACAGGATCATCAGTAGATCGACTAGGCTTTTCTCTTCCGGCGAGATCAGCAGGGCAAAACGGATGAATACGGCCATGACGCCCAGTTTGGGAATGGTGGAAATAATGGCGGCCGTTTCGTTGGATGCCCCTTCATAGACATCCGGAATCCAGAAGTGGAAAGGAAAGACGGCCAGTTTGAAGAAAACTCCGGCCAGCGCGAAGGCAATACCGATCACTGCAAAAGGGTTATGGAGCATTGGTTTCAGGCGTACGACCATTTCGGGAAGATCCGTTGTTCCGGTGAGGCCAAAAAGATAGCTTATCCCCCAAAGCATGATGCCCGTGCTGATTAACCCGAAAAGGACATACTTGATGGCCGATTCCATCTGGATGCGGAGTCCGTGTTTCTCGTCGCGCAGGGGAACAAGGAGGTAGAGGGAGAACGACGTGAACTCCAGCGCAACAACCAGTGTAACGAGCTCGATACTGCTGACGAGCACCAGAAGTCCCAGTGTTCCTGTAAGGAGGAAAAACAGGTATTCCGGCTTGGCATTTTCCTTGATGTCCTTGAGCTCCCGTCCGAAAATAATCGTGGCCGAAAGTCCGAACAGGATAAGCAGCTTGAAGAGCTGGGAAAACAGGTTGACTTGATAGGTGTAAAAGAAGTAGGTCGAATTTTCGGTGAGGGTCGGCACCGTGGCCAACAGGGCAAGGATGGATGTCGCCAGTGCGGCCTTCCAGGCCTTTGAAAACATGGACTCGCCAAGGCTTGTACAAAATACGGCCAGAATCCCAAAACACAATATCAGCTCAGGTGCAAGAGCCATGATTTAATCCACCTTTCCCATCAGGGTATCAGCCCTTTGTGTACCTGTTCCAGCAAATGGTTGACGCTTGAGTGCATGATGCCGATCACGGGCCCTGGAAAAAGCCCAATCCAGAAGACAAATATCAGCAGCGGAAGCAGGGTCAGTATTTCCCGAGGGCTCAAATCATTCATATGAGAGACGTCGGGATTATTGACCCCGCCAAACATGATTCTTTGAAGCATCCGGAGCATGTAGGCTGCTGCAAGAATGGTTCCAGGCACGGCACAGACGAGAAGCAGTTTGGAGTAGGCAAATGTGCCGGTCAGTATCAGGAATTCTCCGACAAAACCGTTGGTTCCCGGAAACGCCAATGAGGAAAGGCAGAACACCGTCAGAAAGATGATGAAGATGGGCATCTGGTTCATGATCCCCATGGCCTGGGATAACTCCCGGCTGTGAGTGCGCTCATAGAGAATTCCTACGCAGAGGAAAAGGGCTCCTGTCGAGATTCCATGGCTGATCATCTGGAGCACGGCCCCTTCCATCCCCCGGGCGTTAAGGACGAATATTCCAAGGGTGACAAATCCCATATGTCCGACACTGGAATAGGCTACCAGCTTCTTCATATCGCTCTGCGACAAAGCCGTCAGACCGCCATAAATGATGGCGATGATGGATAATGCAAGGATATACGGCATGAACAGATAGACGGCCTGTGGGGTTATGGGAAGACAGAAACGGAGAAAGCCATATCCCCCCATTTTCAGAAGGACACTCGCTAGCAAAACGCTGCCTGCTGTCGGAGCCTCGACATGAGCGGCCGGGAGCCAGGTGTGGAATGGGAACATGGGAACCTTGACGGCAAAAGCCGTGAAGAACGCCAGGAAGATCAGGATCTGGAAACCGAACGGATACCCCTTTGCCATCAATGCGGGAATGAAAAAAGTGTGGAGGTCATTATAGAAATAGAGTGCGATGATGGCCACCGGAAGCATAATCGATCCCGCCAGGGTGTAAAGGAAAAACTTGACGGAGGCGTAGATTTTCCGCGGCCCCCCCCAGATTCCGATCAACAGGAACATGGGAATAAGCATGGCTTCCCACATTATGTAGAAAAGGACAAAATCAAGTGACATAAACACACCCAGCATGGCTGTTTCCATGATGAGGATGCAGGCTAGAAATTCCCTGACACGGTCTTGGATATACCGCCAGGAACAGAGCACGCAAAGCGGCACAAGAAGCGTTGTCAGAAGAACCAGCAGCAGGCTGATCCCGTCAACTCCCAAGGTGTAGTTGATATTCAGCGAAGGAATCCAAGGGTGATGTTCCGCAAACTGGAACTGAAATTTGTCCGGATCAAAGATACGGAGGAGATGAACGGAAAAGCCTGCATTGATCAGGGTGATGAAAAGAACCCACGGCTTGGCAAACGATTTGGCAGGAAGGAGGAACAAAAAGGGAACGCCCGCCAAAGGCGTGAAAATCAGGAGGCTCAAAATCGGGAAATCGGAATTGAAGACTAAATAATCCATGTCAACCCTCAGTAAAATACGACATACCAGCAGACCATTGCGCCGGCTACAAGAAAAGCATACAGAATGTTGTACTGAAGCTGGCCGGCCTGAAACCTGCGGACCTGGCCACCCAGACGCTGGACATTACGGGCAAAACCATCCACAACACCGTCAATGGCATGCCAGTCAAACCAAGAGGAAAACCGGGCCGTTATCATCAGGGGGATAAGCCCCCCCACCCGGTATAACTCTCCCACCAACAGGTCTGCCGTTTGAATGGGTTTGCGCGCTGTCCACATGAAGGCGCGTGCAGCCTTGCGATAGAACCAATCCATATCGATGCTGATTTTTGCTTCCGGACGCAGCTTGTCGATAAAAATAAAAAATCCCAGAGCCGTAAAGAGGAGAATCAACAGGGTTTCCGATATGTGGTAAGCGGTATAGGGATGATATTCCACCGGGTAGGGCAGAAGGTTATACAAATAAGGTGTATAGCAGCCGATGAAAATGCACAGAATGGCGGCGACGGACATTGCCGCATTCATATTCCAGGGGGCTTCCTTGGCCCGTTCCCATGTCTCGGGGCTGCAGTTGTTTTTTCCGAACCATATGAAGTAGGGAACCTTGAGTCCGGTATGGAGGAAGGTTCCGGACGAGGCAAGCATCAGAAGGAAGGCAGCCCAGTATTGGTGCTCGGAAAAACCTGCGGTTATGATCATGGATTTGCTTACGAATCCGCTGAAAAGTGGAAAGGCCGAGATGGAGAGTCCACCGATCAAGGTGAATACAAACGCCCATGGCATTTTTTTGTACAGCCCCCCTAAATGGGTGAATCTGCTTTCGCCGGTCATGTGGAGAACGGATCCCGTTCCCATGAACAGGAGGCCCTTGTATAGAATATGAGCAAACGCATGAGCGCAGGCGCCGTTGATCGCCATCGTCGTTCCCAATCCGACTGCCGTGACCATGTAGCCAACCTGGCTGATGATGTGATAGGCTAGAAGCTTTCTGGCATCATTTTCAAGAACCGCATAGACAACCCCATAGATAGCCATGATGACACCCAGAGGGATGAGAATGTCCATTCCGGCAAAACTCCGGCAAAGTGCGTATACGGCTGTTTTGGTGGTAAAGGCGCACATGAATACGGACCCGGCTACCGTAGCTTCGCTATAGGCGTCCGGAAGCCATGCATGAAGCGGGGGAACAGCCGCATTGAGAATGAATCCCAACAGGATAAGGTACGTCGACAGGGTCGGTGAATCAACGCCGACGGCGCCAAATGTCAAATCTCCTGTGGCCTTCCAGCGCAGAATGATTCCGGCAAGCAACAGCAGACCGCCGAATACATGGACGAGAAGATATCGGAATCCCGCCCCCAGCGACTGTTCCCTGCCGCGAAACCATATCAGGAAGACGGAGGAAAAGGCCATCAGCTCCCAGAACATGAAAAGGACAAAATAATCACCGGCATACAAGACCCCCAGGGAACCGACCACATAGAGCCAGGAAGCGATATGATCCGCATCCCGTTTGACATGGAGGCCATACAGGGACGAAACCAGGCACATCAGCGACATAATGTAGCCGAAGACCTGACTCAGACGGTCCACCCGCCCGAAGGTGAGGTTTACATCAAGAAAAGAGATCGTTCCATAAACCCCGTTTTCAAGACCTAGGATGCGGAGGAAAACAAGCAGGGGAATCAACAACAGCCATACCTTCTTGTACCGTTGCGGAATCGCGGGAAGAAAGATGGCACCTAAAAGCAGTATGAGTCCCGGATGGATCCACAGGTTAGTGATCGTCATTATAGTAGTCCTCCCGGGTCATGATTCCAAGATGTCCATACCACTTGGAAACAAAAATGATGACGACACACGAAACAAATCCGAAAATTGCCCAGAAGGCAATATAGTGTTCGGGCTCGGTATGGGCATCGCTTTTGTCGACAAACAGCCAGTCAAAAACAACAAGCAGCAGCAGGAAGCAAAGGCTGATGATCCGAACCTTCTTGATATGTTTTAACAGAAACTCAATCAGCGATACGAGCTTCATTGCAACACTCCTTTTACAAAGCTCATGAAAAATCCCGGAAATATTCCAATGGCAACCGAAATGGCCGCCGTAATCAGAATGGGGATTAGCATGGCAGGAGATGCCTCCTTTAGATTCTTATCAGCTTGGGCAAGTGTTCCAAAAAAGGCCCGGTAGGTCACGGGAACGAAATACCCGGCATTGAGCAGCGTACTGGCCAGAAGAATCACGAGAAGGCCAATCTGGTGGGCTTCCATGGTGCCGATTACCAGGTACCATTTGCTGACAAAACCGGCGACCGGGGGAACACCGATCATGCTCAGGGAAGCGATGGCAAAGGCGGAAAACGTCAAGGGCATGACATGTCCCAGTCCGCTCATCTGGGAAATGTCTTTTTTATGGGTGGCCACATAAATGGCACCGGCACAGAAAAACAAGGTGATCTTGGAAAAGGCATGATTGGCAATATGAACCAGTCCGCCCTCGATTCCACTCGGGGTGAGCAGAGCCACGCCCAGGATCACATATGAAAGCTGGCTGACCGTGGAGTATGCAAGACGCGCTTTCAGGTTGTCCTTGCTGAGAGCGATGATCGATCCCAGAAGAATGGTGATAGACACAAAGTAAGCTGTCGGGATGCCCAGGTTAAATTGGTCCATCAGGTTCACACCGAAGACATAGAGCATGACACGGGAGGTGGAGAAAACACCCACCTTGACAACGGCCACGGCATGAAGCAGAGCGCTGACAGGTGTGGGGGCAACCATGGCGCTTGGAAGCCAGTTATGAAATGGCATAATGCTGTTTTTTGCAAAACCGACCAAGCAGCAGATATACAGTACGGTCACCAAAGGTCTGCTGCTGCCGGCAGAAAAGATCCCGGAATGGATGTTGTCGGCAAAATCGAGGGTCCCGGTCAGAAAGTAGATGCCTACCATGGCGGGAAGAACCATCCCTTTAACTGTTGTGATCAGGTAGACGAGATATTTTTTCCCTGCTTCGTACCCTTCCTGATCCTGGTGGTGGGCAACGAGGGGGTAGGTGGAGATACTGACCACTTCGTAGAACAGATAAAGGGTGAACAGATTGTCGGAAAAGGCGCATCCAACGGAACCAAATAGAGCCAGGGCAAAACAGGCATTGAATCTCGTTTGAGCATGCTCCTGCAATCCGCGCATGTATCCCATGGAATAGAAGACGGTGACTATCCAGAGAAAGGAGGCAACCAAGGCAAATACCATGGAGAAATAATCGGCCCTGAATGACACGGAAATGCCGGGAAGGATCTGGAATAGATGATAAGAGAGTTTGTTGCCCGCCCATACGTCCGGGACCAGAGACGCCACGATCGCAAAAAGGACAGCGGCTGAAATTAACGAGCAGGTTTCCCGCAAGTTGGGATATTTTCCCGTAGATACTACCAGCAACGCCCCAAAAAGGGGCGCCATCAGGGCCAGAATTAGTCTTGTCGTTACAATTTCCATAGGATGATCAATCTTTATCCCTTGAGTTCGTTGAGTGTGCTGGCATTCACGGACTTGTAGTTCCGGTATATCGTAATGATCAGAGCCAACACAATGGACGCTTCGGCAGCAGCAAGCCCCATGATGAACAGGGTAAACACCTGGCCGGTCACCGGATTGGGTGACTGGAACCGACTAAAAGCCACCAGATTCAAAGAGGCGCCCGCCAGAATAAGTTCTCCTGAAATGAGCATTCCGATGATGGTCCGGTGGTACAAAATCCCGAAAAAGCCGATGACAAAAAGCAGGACGGCAAGAATGAGATAGGGTTGCAGAAATGAACTCAAATTCCAAACGGTCATACTTTTTTCCTTCCTGCACGTGCGATTAAAATGGCCCCGATTATAGCGATCAGAAGGACACCAGAAATCAGTTCAAAAACCAATCCGTGTCGGTTGAGAATATCGCGGCCGATATCTTTCATGGTTGCAAAGGACGCATTTTGCGGGGTTACAGGCCAGGAATAAGTTCCAACAAGGAAAATCAGACCGATGGCCATCAGGGAGCAACCGACCAGCGCCAGCACTGTGAGAACCGTACCCATGGGCGTAAAACCGTTGTTTCCACGGGGTTCTGCAAGCATCATGGTAAACATGATCATGATGCAGATAGCTCCCACATAGATGACGATCTGCATCAGTGCCAGAAAGGGGCTGTAGAGATAGTAGTACAGTCCTGCCATTCCGACAAAGGAAAGTGCCAACCCGCTGGCATTGCGGATCAGCCTTTTCGAAAATGTGGCCACCAGGGCTCCGAGGAGGGTAATGGCAGAAAAGATCAGAAAGACAAGCCCGGAAAGAATCATGAGGCTACCGGAAGAAATCAGTTGCATGACGTCTCCTTGTTTATTTTCGGGCGCAACAGGTCCATTACGAAGTCTTCTTTTCTGGTACTGGCAAGGTTATAGACCTTGGAATAACGGATCGCATCGAATTTGCAGCTTTCCACGCAGATTCCGCACAGAGAGCAGGTCGTGAAATCCAGAATGAACCTTGTAGGCACCTTGCGTTTGCCTCCTTCCGGCTTTTCCCCTTCTACCGCGATGCACATCGATGGACAGGATTTCTGACACATCAGGCAAACGATGCAATTGGGTTGACCGGTTTCCCCGTCCCGGATCAGTTCGATGGGGCCGCGGAAATGTGGATACATCTTCAGTGACTCATGGGGATACCGGACCGTTACCGGAGGCAGGAACATGCACCGGAATGTAACCCCCATTCCAACCGCTAGGGAATATAAGCCCAGGATGATCTCCCGGAAATATTTGACCATGCCTACCATATCTTCACCATCACGCAGGTCAGAAGGAGATGGGCCAGGGAAAGCGGGATCATGATTTTCCAGGAAAGATTGAGAAGACCATAGAACTGTATTCTTGGAAAAGACCAGCGGATCCAGATCACGACAAAAATGGTGCAGTACATTTTGATGAGGAACCAGTGAAGGCCGGGGAATAGCCCGAACGGGCAGTTCCATCCGCCCAGAAACAGGATGGTCATAAGACAGCTTCCAACAACGATATTGGCATATTCGGAAATGAAAAAGAGGCCGAACCCCATCCCTGAATATTCGGTGATCGCCCCGGCAATCAACTCGCTTTCGGCCTCCATCATATCAAAGGGGGAACGATTGGTTTCAGCCAGCAGGCAGAGAAAAAATATCAGGCACGCCACAGGCATTAGAGGGCTGGCTCCAAAATTGAAAAAATTCCAGTTCCAAAATCCCCCCGATTGCAGGAGGACAGTTTCCCGGAGATCGAAGGTATGGGTAACCATGACTAGAGCGATTGCGATGAGAAACATGGGAATTTCATAGGCCACATTCTGTGCCACAACCCGGGCGGCAGAAATCACGGAATACTTGTTTCGTGAAGCCCAGCCCCCGAGCATGATGCCCATCACGTTGAAGGACGTGAAAGATAAAATCATCAAAAGTCCCAGATTGATATTCCGGGCAACGATGGTCTCTGAAAAGGGGATCGTGGCAAGGTTCATGATGACAGGAACACTGATCATGACCGGCGAGATCTTAAACAGTATTTTGTCGACCCCATCGGGGAGGATGATCTGCTTTCCGGCAAGCTTGATTCCGTCAGCAATCGGTTGCAGAAGACCCCAATGGCCGACTTCGGTCGGACCCAGACGACGCTGGAACCAAGCGGATTCCTTCCGTTCCAGAAGGGACAAATAGGCCGCGTTCAGTGCGACAAAAGTGATGCTGCCCACTAAAAAAACAAGAAGCCTTATGGGCTCACTGGACAAAAGCTCCATCATATCTCACCGATCCACATCAGGTATACACAGATCCAGACTTCCCAGCAAAGCCACGGCATCTGCCAGCAGCATTCCGCGGGAGGCCTCTTCAAAAAGGCTAAGGTTGGCAAAACAGGGGGTCCGCAGTTTCAGACGGTAGGGGATATCTGTCCCATCGCTGATAATGCGAATGCCAAAACTTCCCCGAGCCCCTTCAACATTAAAATAACATTCTCCTTTCGGAGGCTTGAGATTGCGAGGCAACTTTTCGGCCATGACGGGTCCGGAGGGGAGTTTGTCCAGCGCCTGCTCTATGATTCGGAGAGACTGATTCATTTCCTCCATGCGGACATGATACCGGGCTAGGGAGTCGCATTCCTTGAACACGGGGATATCAAAGTCGAGCAATGGGTAGATCGAATAGGGCTCATTTTTCCTGACATCGTAGTCGATTCCCGATCCGCGGAGCACTGGACCCGTGGCACCATACTTTCGGCAGAGTTCCGGAGAAATCATACCAATGCCCTCGACCCGTTTTCGGAAAATGATATTGTCCGTTACCAGCCGGCGGAACAGAGTGAGACGTTTTCTCATCCGGGGAATGAATGTGCGGCAACCGGCAATAAAATCATCATCGATATCGTTGTAAACTCCACCGAAACGGAAATAGCTGTGTGTCAAACGAGCCCCGGAGACTGATTCCAGTAGATCCAAAACGATCTCCCGGTTATCAAACGCATACAGGAGGGGAGTCAACCCCCCAAGATCAATGATGAAGGGTCCGAACCATAACAGATGGCTCGCGATACGACTGAGTTCCGACGTGATCACACGAATGTATTCGGCGCGCTCCGGCACCGAAATTCCGGCCAGGCGTTCAACCGCACAGGCATATCCGAAGTTGTAGATCATGGCCCCGGCATAGTCGATCCGTCCGGTGTTGGGAAAGTACTGAATGTACGTCCTGTTTTCAGCCATTTTTTCCTGCATCCGATGGCTGTAGCCGATAACCGGCTCCGCATTCATTATAAACTCCCCGTCCAGGGTGAGCTTGATCCGCAATACCCCGTGAGTGGCGGGATGCTGCGGCCCCATATTGACAACAAATGTTTCACCCCGTATGCTCTGTGCGTCGAGGCTCATGCAGAAAAATCCTTCCGAAGCGGGTGAAAGGTTGCATCTTCAGGCAGGAGCAATGGGGTGAGGTTGGAATGTCCGGAAAACACAATCCCGAACATATCGTGGGCTTCCCGTTCATGCCAGTTGGCGCCGCCAAATATTTTGGATATCGAAGGAAGTTCAGGCTTTTCGCGAGAGACCCGCACATGGATCGCGATACGCCCTCCATCCACCATTTTATTGAAATCATAAACCACTTCCATGGCCTCTTCGGCGGGCCAATCAACCCCAGAGATCGCCTCGAGGGTAAAGCCAAGACCATCCACCAAGGACGCCACAGCCTCGATATCAGTTCCAGACGCGGTGATGTCCAGATGGCAGCCACGTTTGCTGAAATCAGCGGCTTCGATTCGAAGCTTGTCACCGAAACGCCCCATGAATGCATTGCACAGCTCTTGAACAAAATTCATTATCCTGCCTCCACAATGGGCCAGCGGCGATTGCCGGTAATTTTTTCCTCCAGCTTCATGATGCCTTCGAGCAGGGCCTCGGGCCTGGGAGGGCAACCCGGGATGTAGACATCCACGGGGAAGAGTTTGTCGGCACCTTCCACTACTGAGTACTGGCCCGGATAAATGAACGGACCACCGGATATCGCGCAGTTGCCATAGGCAATGACCCATTTGGGTTCAGGAATCTGGTCGTAGAGAGTCAGTATCGCCGGTGCCATTTTCTTGTTGATGGTTCCAGCCACAATCATCAGGTCTGCCTGGCGGGGTGATGGCCTGAACACCTCGGAACCGAACCTGGAAATATCAAAGCGGGAGGCTCCGGTAGCCATCATCTCCAAGGCACAGCAGGCTAGTCCGAAGGTCAGCGGCCAGAGAGAGTTCGCCCGGCCAAGAGCAAGAAGCTTGTCCAAGACCGCAAACTGGATTATGGCTGATGGGTGGAAAGTTTTTTCTTCCAAATAAACACTCCTTTTCTCCAGGCATACAGGAGAACCATTAACAATATTCCAATGAATATGAACACTTCGGCAAGATCACGATAGCCGGATTGTTCATTGTATACGATGGCCACGGGAAGCAGGTAGAGGACATCGACTGAAAATCCAATAAATATTAGAGCATACAGATAATAGACGACTCCAAAACGGATCCAGGCGTCGCCTATGGGATCTATTCCGCATTCAATGGCCTGCCCAGTTTTATTGACATAGTTTCGTGTTTTGGTGGGTGCAATCAGGTGGGAGATCAGAATAGGAATAAGCGCCAAAGCGAGCCCTCCCACAAAAAAAGCGCCTACATAGAAAAGATCCGTTATATGGTCTATGTGAACGGGAATCATCAGCCTAGTTCCATCCTGATCCCACACCCCCTGCCTGTTTGCGATATAATTTCCATAAAATAAAGTTGAGCCTTTCTTGGGTTTCGGCCTGATCTGCCCCCGATATTTATACCGCGTGTTAAGTTGGATTTCAACATTTGAGGGCTCCCCAAAAACTGTACCAGCTACGCGGTTAGTTTTCCAGCCTCAAAAAGCCCCGATCTTGCAAAATCACTGGGCGTTTTGTAGTTCAAAGAACTGTGAGGACGATACTCATTATAATCCGTCCTCCATGTTTCAATCTTATCACGAGCATCGTCCAAAGATAAAAACCAATTTGTGTTCAGGCACTCGTCTCTAAGGCCGCCGATAAAAGACTCTACAAAAGCATTGTCCGTCGGTTTTCCGGGTCTGGAAAAATCAAGGGTGACATGGTTATCGTACGCCATTCAAGCCTCCGTGTCTGTGGAGGTAATTAAATTCAAATAAAAAGTTGCCAAGTTTTAAGATAATATCTTTTTGGGAATCGAATGAATTGGGATAGAAAAATTCGCCTTTTAAAATTCTCCAAAAAGTCTCTATCTTGCCATTAGTTTGCGGGCGATAGGGTTGCGTATAAATGTGCTTGATACCTAATTCATGACACATGATTTCAAAAGGATGTTCTTTGTTAAATATGCCTTTAAATTCAGGACCGTTATCAGACGTAACCGCGTCAAATTCAAAATTGTATATTTGCTTTCTTCCGTATATTTCATTTGGAATGCGCGCTGCTCACTAGTCTTTCGCGAACAAAACTAATATGTCCGCGAAGTACATAGAATTGGTCGGCAAAGGATGCCGGCACTTTCATTTTGTTGACCTCCTCCTCGATGCGGTCCAGCCTTCCTATCAATTTTGTCCGCATCTCGGGAGTCAGGTGCGCGATCATATCCTGTTCGACTACCAGCAACAAACGGTACCAGCGGTAGATGCGCAACTTCATTCGCCATCTAAAAATCGCGGGAATGCTTTTTAATCCCGGAATCAGAATCAAAACCATCGGCAAAAATACTACCAGAATGCGGTTTGCCATACTGGCCATCCAGAAGGGGAGATAGCGGTAGAGAAAGCTTTTACCTGATTTATAGTAGCGATTCGCATCGGAGCTGATGGGGTATTCATGATCCAGCGGCATGGGAAATTCACCCCGGCGCTGAAACATCGAAGCCCGCGAATGTACTTCAGTTGCTGCCTCCAGCAATAGATCGGAAAGCGCAGGATGGAGATCGGACCGTGCGATTAGTTCGACCGTGGGGCTGAGCAGCGTGATATCATGATCGGGAATGTTCTTTCCGAAATCAAGGGATCCCTGGGGAAGAATAATTTTGTTCAAATAGGTGATACGGCGAGTGTAGGCATCAGCCTGGGCGAAATCGAAAAGCTTGATCCCCGGTTTTCTGAGAAGAGTGCGCAAAGTCTTGGAAGAAGCGGAATCACCCATCATGAACGCCGCATCAATTTTACCTTCAAGCAGTGCTTTTTCTGCTTCTTCATCGTCCATTTCCAGTAGCTTGGTAGCACCGCCGGGCTTAATTTCATTCATCGCGAGAAGCTCCAGCGCCAAAACCTGTGTTCCGGTGCCATCTTCACCGATGGCTAACCGCTTGCCGCTAAATTGGGAAAGGATGTTTATGGGCTTACTGCTCCGATAGAAAATATAGAGTGGTTCATAAGAAGTGCTTCCCAGCGATACCAGCTTATCGATATTTTTTCCTTTAGCCACGCCGGTCTGCACGAAACCTATGTCAACAGGAAACGATTTATTTTCCAACCTCTCCAGATTTTCCAACGAGCCTTCGGAGGGAAGAATTTTCAACTTTACACCGTTGCGCTCCAATATTTTCGCATATTTTCCGGCATTCCTGTAGAAACGGGTGTCTGTGTCACCGCTAGTGATGGTGATGGTATCGGGTGGCGCTGAGCGAAAGAACCAGAAACCGGCAACGATAACTACCACACTGACAAAAATGATCGTGCTCAGTGCCGCTGCAGGACCCAGCCCGAAAGTTTCCATAAACATTGCCTGTGTCTTGGTTAAGCCGAACCTGAAACTATCCGTAAATAGTGTCCCCGTTCTAGTGAAAACTGTTTTCTTGCTTTCTTTTTCCATAAATGGATTCCTCATCTGGCGTTATTTTTTTGAAAAAACAATTCTTTTTCTAAAATTTTGTTGAATTTTATAAAAACTTTGCGGTCACTTAAAATAGAATAATGGTCACAATCAAAAGCGAACTTTTCACAAGCATCTAAAGCAGCCCTTTCATCTAATGCTTTTCCTTTAGATACCTTATCTTCTTTTCCGTAGAAAAGGTAATACCGGATATTGGAGGGAAGTTCCGCGCTCATTGTTCTCCTGATAAAAATACTTTGGGAGCCTATATCCATCCAACTTGGTATGCTTTTATGGGGTAACTTTTGAGAAGCATCGGCGGCTTCAAAACCTGTCCACGGGGTGGCAAAGGTAACATAGAGTTTCACAAAATTATGCTGTTTGTCGAATTTATATTTGGTTAAAAGCGAGCGTGTGACTAATCCCCCGATGCTGTGAGCGGCGATACACATTTTTTTGAATCCGTATTTGTCATAGAGTTCTATTAGCTCATCATAAAGAATCTGTGATGCCAAAGAAAGATGGATACCCGATGGATAATAGAAAAACCAGGGCTGATAACGGCTGCGGTCAAGGCGAATAAAAAAATAGATCCAGTTTTGCGGACTTCCTTCCGCCCCATGAACGAAAAGAACAGGGATTTTGCGCGGATCATATTCTTCCATAAAATAGATATGAGCGCCGAAAGCCTTCATAAAAGCCGTGGGATTCCACCAGCCTGTAGATGCATTTTCGGCAGAAAATTTTTCATCATAAATTTTAGATACCTGACCGGTATATGTAAGTTGGCTGACGGTATCATAATTTTCCTTGATACTTAGCTGCCGAGGAAAAGCAATTTTTTTAGAATTTTCCTTCGAGATATAAATAACAATATCTTTCACCATCTCACCTTTGCGAAGAGATATCTCCTTTGGAGAAAGCGGGAATCCGTAGTTACCGGAGACCTCGTTTTCTTTATATATACCGTCGTTGTTAAAGTCCGTGATGGTGTAAAGATGATAGCGTCCCTCCGGCAAATACAGCATAAAAGGGCTGGTGCCGTTCAGAGTTACATAATCGGTAAATGAATCGCTTTCAGAGGAAAGGGAATAGGCAATAAGAATGGTGAAATTTTTAAGGTCATCGGAACTTACGATTTTGCCCTTAATGACAGCGCAATTATATGTAAGAGGCCCGTCGTTTCCCTTATATAGAGAAGGTAACTCAATTACATCGTCTCTATGGCCGATGCTTAGATAACTGCAACTGATAATGCCAAGCGTCACAAAAAATATGAAAAAAAAGAAAAAATATTTCCAGATGCTTGTTTGTTTTTTCATAATTACTTCATTCTTTTTTCAATAAAAGTTACTATCTGCTGATAATTATTTTCCCTGGCTAAAGAAAGGGCGGTCTTTCCGTCGTTATTTTTAAGTAATATGTTTGCCCCCTTTGCCGCCAGTAGTTCCACTATCGCTTCATCACCTCTGACCACAGCCAGAATCAAGGGCGTATTTCCATTGTTATCGGTGATATTAATATTTGCGCCTTTATCAATTAAGAGGAAAACAACATCGTAAAGACGATAACCGACGGCCATGTGCAGGGCAGTCTCTCCTTCAGAATTTTGAATATCGATGCCTTCCTTGCCGGCAATTAAAGAAGGAATACAATTCCAGCTCCTATCATAGATCGCCCACTTCAGCGCGGTATAACCATACCTGTCCTGGATAGTCACATCAGCGCCGGCCCCAAGTAACAAATTCACGACCCCTGAGTTTCGAGCATTAACGGCGATCATCAAGGCCGTCTGCCCTTTATCTTCCTGAGTGTTTATATTGATTTTTTTGGATAGAAAATATTCAATTAGACCTTCATGACCATATCGAGTGGCATACATGAATCCTGTCCAGCCATAGCGATCACGAACATTTACATCCACAATCTTTTCTCCGACCAGCCGCATAACCAATATGATATTTCCTTTTTTTGCCGCGTCAAAGAATAAAGATTCAGGAGTCGCGTAGGATGAAGCAACATCGGTATTGAATGTCTGAATCTGCGGCGAGGAACAGGCAAAGACAGAAAATATACTTATGAATAAAAATATATTACCGCACCAGCTTCGCATTTATAATAAATAGCCTCTTTAGTTACTTGTTTAATGCATATTTTTACTCCGCCCTTTATAACTTGATATGCATGTTTTTCGGAAGAAACTTCTCACATATCAACGCAGGCCGTATTTTTTCATCTTATTATAAAGAGTAGCACGAGAGATATTCATTTTTTCGGCAATTTTATTTTTTCGAAAATTCAGTTCAAGGAATGTTGATATCATTGTTCGCTCATTTTCATCTGGTGATTGGATTAATTCACTTAGAGGTATTTTCCCTTTATTTTCTAATATTTCAGGTGGTATAAGATCAGCAGTCAATTCACTATTGCTGCAATAATTCATCATCCGTTCGATCACATTTTGTAGCTCCCGTACATCTCCCGGCCAAGAGTATTTTACGAACGTTTCGATAATTTTATTGTCAATTCTGTTTATTTTTTTCCCCATCTTTATTTCATTTTTCTTAATAAAAAAATTAACTAACCTGGGAATGTCATCTAATCTTTTGTGTAAAGGTATCATTTGAATGGAAAAGACATTAAGCCGATAATAAAGATCCTCACGGAATGTTCTCTTATTAATTTCCTCTCTTAAATCTTTATTAGTAGCAGCAATAATTCTGACGTCGACTACTCGCGTTCCTTTTCCACCGATGCGCGTAATAGACTTGTCC
>Ga0326726_10000879_pt1 | contig 27577 bp, 31 predicted proteins | sample MHFenrmetagenome_2_FD_207603 | JGI IMG/M metagenome (GOLD analysis project Ga0326726, IMG submission 207603) | Lab enriched peat soil microbial communities from Michigan Hollow, Ithaca, NY, United States - MHF15MN | ecosystem: Environmental > Terrestrial > Soil > Wetlands > Peat | place: USA... | reverse complement strand
TGCTGAGTGTTTGTGCTTTGTGTTTTCTTATCGTTTGTTTTTTTGTTACCGCACAGACAAGAGGTGCTTCGGAAGGAGTTTCAACCTCAGGGTCTATAGTGAACCCTGTGACTCTCTTCGAAGTCCTAGGCGAGATCAACGTCACGTTTCGGGTAGTTTCAGGAGACACCTACTTTTCCAGAGTTGAGCTTCAACTCGGGGAATCCGTTGGCTTCGAGGTGACCTAAAACGTGCTTCATAGTGGAGACTATCCGAGGGTGGCGATGAACGTTATTTTTATTGTTTACGATGATGTGGGGAACGTTGTTTGGAATGAAAGCTTAGGCGAGTTTGGCGGTGGATGGATGCTCAATGCAGGAAGTGCTGGGATATCGGCGTGTTGGTTTCCAGATAAAACTGGCACTTACTCGGCAGGTGGTGTGTTCGAGGGAACGGACTATCCCAACAACTTCCTCAATATCATGCAGTTTCGGGTGTTGGAACCTGGCCAGTTCATGGGGAAAGTGACAGGAATGGACCAGGAGACGCCCCTGCCAGATGCGTCTGTAGCTATAATTCAAGACGGCGAAGTCAAAGCCAATTTGACAACCGACATCGGCGGCGGCTTTGCCCTGAGTCCAGACCGTGCCGGGATATATGATGTGCGTGTTTCAGCGCAAGGCTATATAGCCTCTGTACGGAAGGGTGTTTCGACGAAGATTGAGACTGTGTCACTCGATTTTTCGCTCGTTCCCTCGGAGTACGCATCCACCTTTGAGGCGATTTGGAATACTTCGGTGGCGGACGGTAGCGACGTTGCAGTTGACGGACAGAACAACATAATCACAGTCAGCGGCTGGGAGAGCACCACCGTCAGCAAGTTCGACACCGACGGCAATTCGTTGTGGAGTGTGAAAAAGCAGCTTTCGGGAGGATGGGAACATCCCTGTGGCGTAGCCGTCGATGCCTCTGATAATATTTTGGTGGTGGTTACAGCCGAGCAGAATGGCAGTGACAACATGGGCATTGCTAAACTCGATCCCTCAGGGAATCTGCTGTGGGCAAGCATCTATGACAGTGGAGACTACGACGCGGCAATGGACGTAACCGTTGATTCGAAGAGCAACGTCGTGGTTGCTGGAAACGTGCAAGTTGGCGGGCGAGACCCGCTTGCGGTAGTTAAGTACGATTCGGCCGGTAATCTCCTATGGTCAACAATCCTGCAGGCTAACATGTGGACCGGCGAAGCAACAATCGACAAAGACGACAACATAGTCGTCTGCGGATTGGCGAGTTCAAGTTCAGACGGCACAGCTTATTACGTTGCGAAACTCGCTCCCAAAGGTGACTTGCTCTGGGAGCAGACTCTGAAAAGGGAAGAAATTGCCTTCGCAAACTGTTACGCCATAGCTGCCGATTTAGATGGAAACATCCTCGTGGCGGGAGATCAATTCACGGCTAAACTCAACTCTAATGGCAACACCTTGTGGTTAAGATACAACTTTGGCGCAGACATGGCGCTGGACTCGAAAGGTAATATAGTCACGATATTCGGTTCCTCTCTTGCAACGTACACGCCTGATGGGCTGTTCCTCGGCGACGAGGCAATTCCATATGAGCCATACCACATGGTGTCGGATGAGAACGGTGACATCATCGTCATTGGGTGGCAGGATTTGGCGAAACTGAGGTGCGAGTTCCACAATCCGATCGCACCAAACAGCACGTCTCAGTCAGATACCCTGAAATTGGCATTGACAATAACTCCCTTCACGCTCATCCTTCCTTTGCTTACGATAAGCGCACACAAAATGGGCATAGTCCGCAAAATCAAGGCGCGATTTGCCCTTGTCAAGAAACCTTGACTAAGACTTAGTCAAGAAACCTTAACAAAAACCCATTTATCCCCAAAACCTGCGTAGGTTTACTTGAGGAGCGAAATACCGTGCCCGTTTCGCCCCGACTCTCCAACCTGCTCGAAAAGGAAAAAAGGGCTGCGACCGCAGCTATCTTACGGGTGCTGTTGGTCGCAGTCCTCTCGGTTTTTGTGGCAAACTGATAAGAGCAAGGGCGCGCAAATCATTGATGGTGTTCTGTTTTATGGTGAAGTCAAAACCTAAGACTATAGAGGAGATTCTCCGCAAATTCGACCCCGAACAGACCGCGATAGCCGAAAGACTTCGCATAATCGTCAAATCCACTCTGCCAAAAGCATCGGAGACCGTGCGGCGCGGCGTCATCACGTACGTCGTTGACGGCAAAGACTTCGCTACGGTGCACCTGTACAAGGACCATGTTGATCTCGGCTTGACGAGCGGTGCCAAAATTGACGACAAGAAGCTGAAGGGAACGGGCACGGGCAAAGACCTTAAACACGTCAAGATAGTCTCTTCGAAGACGTTGAACGAGACGGAAATCACCCGTCTCCTAAGGGAAGCCGCAGCCCTAAAGTGAATGTGTCAGCTTAGGCTTTCGACAGCCGCATCGACAGCAGCGGCACCAGAACCTCCTCCACCGTCATCCCACCATGCCCGCCGCGTTGCTCACGGTTCCTGTCATCCTCGTAGTAAGGATACGACAACGCCGTAGGTCCCTTGCTCAGTGCTGCCCAGTCACCCACGACCGACTCAAGGAGTCTCGCTTGTGCTGGCCGCCCGAAGGCTCCAGCTTCAATCAACTCTCTTGACGGCACGAGCTTGAAGCCATCGACGTTTCTCTCAAACGCGCGCTTGAGGTTTTCTTTTTCTCCCTGCTTGGCGAAGAGGAACCCGCATCGACTGTCGCACACGGGCGGCAGCTGTAGCTTTCCCCATACCTCGGGGATGTCCTTCACGTAGTGGGTGCGCTGGGTTTCTTGGACGCCGTGGTCCGAAGTGAGCAAAAGGAGCGTCTCACGTTTCGTGGCGTCGGAGAGTTTGCTGAGGAAGGTTTTAAGGAGGAACTCGAACGACTCAATCTCGCTTGTGACTTCGTCGGAATAAGGTCCGTATTTGTGCTCCAGCGTGTCGATACCGCTGTAGTAGAGCACTAGAAAAACGGGTCCAGGCTGCTCCAGCGCTTTGCGGCACTTGACGAACATCTCCGACTCCAACACGTACGGCGTCACGTCCAAGTCCGCGTGGATGACTCGGCTTAAGCCGCTGCCCATGATGGAGCCCTTCGTCGCAATCAACGTGCGTATGCCGTGTTCCTGCAGCGCGGGCATCCAAGGTTTAACGCGCTGGGACAGGTCTCGGGCGAGTTCGACTTCGTTGCTGTAGCCGTAGACGGGCTTCATATCCAACGTGTTCACGACGCAGCCGTACTGTGGGCTGAACATCTGGTACCCGAGGACGCCGTGCTCCGCGGGTGTCAAACCCGTGAAAATGCTGGTGAGCGACGTGGAGGTGGTGGCTGGGAACGGGCTGGTGAATGGCTTCAACACGCCCTTTGTGATTAGCTCGGAGAGTGCTCCGTCATGCTCCTTGACGAAGGCGAGGAGGCGGCTGTAGCCGAACCCGTCCATAACGACGAGAAAGACTTTCTCGACGCCCTGATAATCGTCGACGATGTCGTCGGGTAGCGTTGATGCGCCGAGCGAGCCGACACCGTAGACCTTCCCGACCACGGACTTTATGTTCCTGTTGTTGTACGCCTCGTAGTCGGGCAGGACAAAATCGTTCAGAAACGTTCTCTTACCAGCAAAGGCGTCTTTTTCTTCTTGTAGAAGCCTGATGTCCATATACGGCACCCGTTTGGAAAGACACGCTCTTCTCTTATAATCTTTAGCGGTTACGTGAAAAGTTAATACCCGTCCCGCGTTCACTTAGCAACAGGTTGAACTCGCAAAATGCCTGACAGCGACAAGCCCTGGTTCCGCTCATGGCCCGTCGACATGCCCCGAACGCTTACGTACCCAGATGTGGCGCTTCACGAAATCCTCAGGAAAACAGCCCGAGAGCACAGTGCCAAAACCGCGATTGCATTTAATGGTGGGGAAATCTCTTATGCGGAGTTGGACGTCCTCTCGGACAGGTTCGCTGCCTCGCTGGTTGCTCTCTATGTCATGAAAGGCGACCGCGTCGCGGTTTACCTGCCCAACATCCCTCAGTTCATCATAGCTTATTTCGGTGCATTGAAAGCGGGCTGCGTCGTCACCGCCATCAGTCCGCTGCACAGAGAACGCGAAGTCGAACACCAACTCCGCGACTCCGGAGCCGAAGTTATCGTTACCCTCGACTCGCTCTACCCAATCGTCGCCAGTGTGCGGCAGAGAACCTCCGTGAAGCACGCTGTTACTACGAGCATTGAAGCGTATGCCCCTGAAACAGATCCGGCATCTGGGGCGCTTCCACTTCAGGAACTACGTGCGGAAACCTCGGATGCTCCAAACGTTGAAATCAACCCTGCAGAAGACTTGGCGGCGCTGCAGTACACGGGCGGAACCACAGGCACGGCAAAGGGCGCCATGCTCACCCACCGTAACCTCGTCGCCAACGCCGTCGCCTTCGCCACTTGGATACGCGGCACGTCGAACGACACGTTTCTTACAGCTCTGCCGCTTTTCCACATCTACGGAATGACTACGAGCATGAACGTGCCCATCAGCCTCGGGGCTACGATGGTTATGCTGCCACGATTCGACACATCAGAGGCGTTGGCGACGATTCAGCGGTGCAGGGTCACCGTGTTCTGCGGCGTCCCAACGATGTATTCAGCACTTCTGGCGAACCCCAACGTCGGAAAATTCGACCTCACCAGCATCCGGGTCTGCATCTCAGGTGCCTCAGCCCTGCCGCCACAGGTGCAGCGCAGGTTCATGGAAGTCACGGGCGGCTTGCTCGCGGAGGGCTATGGCTTGACCGAGGCGTCGCCCGTCACTCACTGCAGCCCCGTGGACAAGGCTGCGCTCCGAGTTGGCTCGATTGGGTTGCCCCTGCCCGACACCGACGCCCAAATCTTCGACCTAGAGACGGGCACGCGGACGTTGAAAGCGGGCAAGACGGGTGAGCTCGCCGTTCGGGGACCGCAGGTGATGCTGGGCTACTGGCGAAACCCCGAGGAGACCGCGCTTGTTCTCTGCGGCGGCTGGCTGTTCACGGGTGACATCGCACACATGGACAGCGACGGCTACTTCTACATCACAGACCGCAAGAAGGACCTCATCAAAGTCAAGGACTACAGCGTGTACCCGAGGGAGGTTGAGGATGTGCTCTACGAGCATCCAGCCGTGAGGCTCTGCGCGATTGTGGGAAAGCCTGACAGAATCGCGGGGGAGATTCCGAAAGCTTATGTTGTGCTGAAAGAAGGCGCAACAGCTTCTGAGGAGGAGATTATGCGGTTCGTCGAAGACAAAGTTGCCTCGTACAAGCGAATCCGCGAAGTCGAGTTCAGAAAAGAGTTGCCCACAAGCTCGGCTGGCAAAGTCCTGAAACGCGTGCTCAAGGAAGAGGTAAGAACGACATAAGTCGCCTTTTTCGAAACGTATAAGAGAAATCCACCGCTTCTGCCTATGGAAGGCTTAAGCGTGCGCCTCAAGATCAACGTCACCGGCATCGTGCAGGGCGTGGGTTTCCGTCCCTTCATCTACCGGATAGCTGTCGCGAATGGGTTGTCGGGTTACGTGAGGAACCGCGGAGATGCAGGGGTTGAAATCCTCCTCGAAGGCACACAGCAAGCCATCGACGCTTTCCTGCGCGACCTGCGGGAGAAGAAGCCTCCACTGGCGCAAATCTACAGCGTCGTTACTACGAGCATTCCAGGCGCCAACGAGTACGCGGAGTTCACGATTGTTAAGAGCAGCGGAGAATCCGAGTTGGCGGGTTCGGTGGTGCCGCCTGACGCAGCCATTTGCGGCGACTGCCTCCGCGAGCTCCGCGACCCTCGAGACCCGCGGTTCGAGTACTTCTTCATCACGTGCAGCAACTGCGGACCGCGCTTCACCATCATCGAACGGCTGCCCTACGACCGAGAGAACACGACGATGCGTGAGTTCCCCCTCTGCGGCTTCTGCCTCAAAGAGTACAGCGACCCGGGCAACAGGAGGTTTCATGCGCAAACCGTCGCCTGCCCAGCCTGCGGCCCCCGTGCATGGCTGACAACAACCGATGGTAGAGAAATCAGCGTGAAAGACCCAGTGCGCGAAGCGGGCAAACTCCTCCACGAGGGCAACACTCTCGCCGTCAAAGGCTACGAAGGTTTTCACATCGCCACGTCAACTGTTCTTAAGAAGCCGTTGTTGGCACTTCGAAGAACGAAGCACCGACGAGCCAAGCCCTTTGCTCTCATGGCGCGAAGTCTGCCAGCTATCGAGGGCTTCGCCGAAGTGAACCCGAAGGAACAGGAGTTGCTCACCAGCTCCGCACGTCCAATTCTCCTGCTCAACAAGAAAGCCAGCTACAACTTGTCGCCGCTGGTGGCGCCCGACCTGCACAACGTCGGCGTCATGCTTCCCTATACGGGTTTGCACCACATGCTCTTCGACCGCGTAGACGACGCTGCGTTCGTGATGACATCCGCGAATCCCGCCAACGAGCCCATCGTCAAAGACAACGACCAAGCCCTCCGCACACTCGGCGACACCGTGGATTATTTCCTCTTCCACAACCGCAAGATAGCACAGCGTTGCGACGACTCTGTGGCGAGAGTTCACGGCGACCGCCTGGCATTCATCCGACGAAGCCGAGGATACGCGCCGGCGCCCATCATTCTCAAAGAAAAAGCGAAGCACGGCGTTTTGGCGTTGGGCGGCGAACTAAACGGCACCGCCTGCGTCCTCCAAGGCGACAAGGCGTTCATCAGCCAGCACGTGGGCGACGTCGAAAACCTCGAAACTCGCAGCTTCCTCGAAGAAGCCGCCAACAACCTCATCCGCCTCACAAACAGCCACATCGGCACCGTCGCCTGCGACCTCCACCCCAAATTCACGACGACGAACCTCGCGGAGGAGCTTGCGGAGCGCAACGGCTGGCGACTCGTGCAGGTGCAGCACCACCACGCTCACGTTGAGGGCTTGATGGCGGAGCACGGTTTGGATGAGTTAGTGGGCGTGGCATGCGACGGCTACGGCTACGGCATAGATGGCGGGGCTTGGGGCGGCGAAGTCCTCCTCACGGACAAAGGCTCAGGTGACTTCCATCGTTTAGCGCATCTGGAGCCTCAACCCCTCATCGGCGGCGACGTCGCCACGCGCTACCCGCTGAGGCTGGCGGCTGGAATCCTCGGCAAGCGGCTCAGCGTCGACGGTTGGCTCAGGCAGAACAGCATGCACTTACCTCACGGGGAAACAGAAGCTGAATTACTGCTCCAACAGATTCAAGAAGCCAAAGAAGCCGTCCAGACAACGAGTTGCGGCAGAATCCTCGACGCCGTCGCCGCCGTCCTCGGCATCTGCCACGAGCGCACCTACGAGGGCGAACCAGCCATGAAGCTCGAATCCGCAGCCATCAAAGGCAAGGATGTGCTGAAGCTGGAGCCCATTGTCAAAGGGAACGTGCTGGATACGACTGAGCTGCTGGTGAACGTGTTCGAGAACCGCACCAAGTTCTCGGTGGCAGATTTGGCGTATTCAACCCACGCCTACCTTGCCAAAGGATTAGCCACGTTAGCAATCGATGCAGCCGCGAAAAGCAGAGCCGAAAACGTCGGCTTCACGGGCGGCTCAGCGGTCAATGAAATCCTCGCAACCCAAATGCGTAAGGTGGTTGAGGCGGCTGGCTTGCGCTTCGTCGTTCACGAAGCCGTTCCCTCGGGCGACGGGGGTGTCTCGTTTGGGCAGGCTGTTGTTGGAGGATTCAGTGATTCTTGACCAATCGGTTTTTATCGGCGACGATGCCCGTTTCACGGTGATAAGGATATGTGTTTAGCCATTCCAGCACGCGTTGTGACCGTCCATGGCGAGAAGGCGCAGGTGGACTTCGGCGAGGGCGTCCTCCGAGACGTAAACGTCACCCTCGTGGATGCGAAAGTGGGCGAGTACGTGCTTGTTCACGCGGGCTACGCTATCCAGAAGATGGATGAGGCGGAGGCCAAGGAAACGTTGGCGTTGTGGAACGAGATTCTCGCCGCGTACTAAGAGCTGATTCTGGATGAGCGGCAACGTGAAGTTCCGAGACCCCCAACTCGCGAAAACCGTAGCCGAAAAAATCAAGACGTTAGCCCCGAAAACGGGCACGGTCAAGTTCTGCCACGTCTGCGGCACCCACGAATGGACCATAACCCACTTCGGCTTGCGGAGTCTGCTGCCCGAGAACGTTGAGGTCATCGCGGGTCCAGGCTGCCCCGTCTGTATTGTGCCAGCAGCCGAAATCGACGAGGCGGTGCAGTTGGCGCGAAAAGACGTGGTTGTAACGTGTTTCGGCGACGTTCTGAGGGTGCCGGGCAGCGAGTCGTCACTGCTTGAGGCAAAGGCAGCGGGTGCCGATGTTAGAGTTGTTTATGGAGTTTCAGACGCCGTTGAGATGGCGGAGCGCGAGCCAGAAAAAGAGTTCGCGTTCTTTGCGGTTGGCTTTGAGACGACTGCGCCGTCGACGGCGGTGGAGGTTCTGGCGAAGCCGCCACGGAACTTCAGCTTCCTCGTTAGCCACAGACTCATTCCGCCCGCCATGGAGCTGCTCCTCGGCGTGGGCGACCTGCAGATTGACGGGTTCGTGGCGCCGGGACACGTGAGCGCCATCATAGGCTTGAAGCCCTACGAGTTGTTTCCGAGGGTGTATCGGATGCCGACGGTGGTGGCGGGTTTCGAGCCCATGGACATGCTCATGGCTTTGTACATGCTTGTTAAGCAGGTCAAGGAGGGCAAGGCGCTGCTGGAGAACGAGTATTCGCGCATCGTGAAGCCCGAGGGCAACCCCAAAGCCATAGAAATTATGAAGAAAACGTTCGACGTCACCGCTGGGAACTGGCGGGGCATTGGCAGACTGCCAGAGTCAGCGCTGAACTTACGTGAAGAATTCTCGGCTTTTGATGCACGTGTCAAGCACAACGTGAAGGTCACGCAGGGCAAGGACATCCTGCTCGGCTGCGAATGCCACCTCGTCATCATCGGCAAAATCAAGCCCAACCAGTGCCCCATGTTCATGAAAGCCTGCACGCCCGAAAAACCCGTGGGCGCCTGCATGGTCAGCAACGAAGGCACATGCAGAGTCTGGGCAAAAAACACTTAATCAGCAGATTCTCGGGACGGGGTCGCCGACGGGGTGCGCGATTATCCGTTTGCCGCCGACAACGGTCTGCATGGCGACGCCCTTAAAGTCGCCCGTGGCTTCGCCGATTATCTCCGCGTCCCTGCCTTCTGGGGTTGCAAGTAGTAACGTGAGAACCTGCTCCGCCATCGCTGGCACGACGCCGATTATCATTTTTCCCTCGTTGCCGACTTCCAGTGGGTCGAGCCCCAGCATCTCCGAAGCCGCACGAACATCCTCCCTTATGGGGACTTTGTCTTCTTGAATTAGGATGCCGACGTGTGATTTTTCGGTCCACTCGTTGAGCGCGTCCGCCAACCCGCCTCTGGTGGGGTCTTTCATGGCGACGACTCCGCCGACCTCGCCCAGCATCCGCTGCAGAACTCGGTTGAGTGGTCTTACGTCGCTTTTTATTCCGCTGCCGAACTGCAGCCCCCTCTGAGCTGAGAGCACCGCTAAGCCGTGGTCGCCGATGGTGCCCGAGAGGATGACCTTGTCGCCTGCGGTGAGGTTGCTGTCGAGGCACCAACGTGAGGCAAACTCGAGTCGGTGCTGCTTCACGACTCGCATGTTGCTCTCCAACGCTGGGGTTCTCCTGCCCATGCCAGATACGTTCATGACGCAGCCACCCAGCGCGCCCTTCTCCACGACCTTCGTGTCGCCCGTCACGATGCCCACATGCGCTTCAATGCAAGCCTGCCGCATCGACGCCAGAATCCGCTCGAAATCCGACATGAGCAAGCCCTCTTCCAGAATGAAACCGCACGCCAAAGCGTAAGGCTCCGCACCCAGCGCCGAGATATCGTTGACCGTGCCCGAGATGCTCAACCGTCCGATGTCGCCGCCGGGGAAGAAAATGGGCTTCACCGCATGCGAATCGCTCTTCAGGACGATGTTGCCGACGACGGCAGCGTCGTCCATGGCTTCCAATGGCACCTCCGCCTCGTCTGTGAGTCCGCCGAAGTACTTGACGACGTAGTTTTTGACGAGCTTGTGCATGACAGTGCCGCCCGCACCATGCAACATCGTGATTGCGTCCTTCTTCTCGGCCATTCGTTTAGCCTTCGTGTGGTTGACTGGTTTGATGTGGAACATAAACGCATCGCACTCCGAGAAGGAATCCCACTCTGAAAATTATCGCCTTTGGGGGAGGTCCATTCCATCGCATTTTATCGCGACTTTCGGAGCCAAGGAGAACGTAAAGTAGGTCTGCGTCAGCAAAAGCGTTTCCATCCGATCAATATTGCCAAGGTTGCGAATGTCTCCGACAAGCTGGGCAAGCTGCTGCATGTTCTTCAACCTTGCCCAAGCGAAGAAATCGTAATCCCCAATGAGCTCAATGATCATGTACAGATCTGGTATGCGCTTCAGACTCTCCATGACATCTTCTTTCTTCACCTCTCGAGCGCATGATAGCATCAAGAAGACCGTGCCTTCGTCACCCAATTTGTGGCCGTCAACCAAGACCGTGCACTGTTTGATTGTTCCGTCATTGTTCATTTTTTCGTATCTCTTTCTGACGGTTTCGTGAGACACTCCGATTTTCTTGGCTACTCGGGAAAAAGGTGTCTGCGCATCCGCCATCAGTTCTGTAAGAATCTGGACATCAATTGCGTCCATTGTTCACAGCCTTTGTTATATTTGCTGCCTCGAGGGTTTTGGCGTAATTGTGGTATACGTTCCCTGTCCAAATGTTAATGGCGACTCTGTTTATTCCTTTGATATTCTTAATAACAGACGTGAGTTTATTTAGCTCCTGGATGTCGCGTCCTCGAATGAGTGAACACAAATTATACCTCCCGATACTCTCAGCACAAATTATCACACTTTCCATCGCTCTTATCGTCTGTTTTACATGAGGCTCCAACGTATCTGCTGCGTCAATAAGCAGAGTTGCATAAAACGGATAACCGAAAACTTCCCCATCGACCACAAAGCGGGTCCCCACAATAACTCCATCTTTCTTCAGCCGTTCTATTCTTCTGAGAACTGCACTTGAAGTTAATCCACATTTCTTTGCTATGTTTTTGAGGCTTTCCCTCGCATCTGTTATCAAAATACTCAAAATCATGATATCGAGTTCGTCAAACCGCGACCCAACACTCATGGTTCTAACAATATAATCTTTCCGTAATATATCCTTTACCTCGTAGTTCAATAGCTCCAAGAAATCATCTTAAAAACTGACAAAAGTTGTACGAGAATGATTCTGAAATCAACTATTTCAAGTAATTAGCCCAAATTCTGGAAAAGCTTAAAAAGAAAAAATAACAAACCCTGTTTTTACAAAATTAAGGAGAAAAAAGTAAAAATGCGAATATTACACCTTAAAACAAAACTTGCAGTCGCAATCTCTTTGGCATTTCTTCTGGCTTCCTTTGCTTCCGTAGCAGTTCAAGTACATGCTCAAGAACACGGCGGGACACCTGGCACCGTAACAGGCGGACCTTTACCTGCCGGAGTAACACCTGCATTCACCTATCAGGACGGCCTCTATCTCAGTTTCAGCCCGAATCCCATCGGAGTAGGTCAGGAACTCCTTGTCAACGCATGGACAATACCCGCACCAGGAGCAAATCGAGCACACACTGGATATACCATAACCTTCACGAAACCAGACGGAACAACCGACGTAGTCGGCCCCGTGAACTCCTTCGTCGCAGACGGAACATACTGGTTCACGTATGCCCCTGACCAGATAGGTACATGGAAAATCCAATTCAAGTACACAGGAGACTACTACCCTGCTGGACGCTACGTCAACGGAGTACTGAATAATTCAGCAAGTCCAGGCTCAAGCTTTCTAGACCAACGTGACTACCCCTCAACATACTACCTACCCGCCTCCACCCCAGAACAAACACTTGAAGTGAGACAAGAACCAGTGCTTTCATGGTATTCTGCGTTGCCCACCGACTATTGGTCGCGACCAATATCGCCTGAAAACAGGGAATGGTACGCCATCGGAGGAAACTACCCTTGGGCATACTACAACAGCGTCGAAGCCTACGCTGGTCCATTCGTACAAGGACCTAACACAGCACACATCGTTTGGAAGCAGCAAGGTGCTTTGGCAGGTCTCATCGGCGGCGAACCGGGAATCTATGGACTTCAAAGCACGCCGAGCACTCCGAGCGTAATTTACATGGGTCGATGCTACCAAACCATGACCGTGCCAATCAATGGAGTGCCAACAAGCTGCGCAGTGTGCTACGACCTGCGAACTGGAGTACAGTACTATGCCATACCAGCAGCTCAAGGCGGAATAACACCATCATATCTCTCATACAACAAACCATCAACTGCCGGGAGCGTACTCGGGACGGAATCCTCCACCTTTACAGTGGATCTGCTGACTATCAGCGGCGGGAGACTCTACAAAATAAACCCACTCACAGGAGCCATCTCACTCAACGCATCGATCTCACCTGTCACAGCAGGAGTTTTCCATAGCAACAACTACATGATAAGCGTCCAGACAATTGGCTCTGGTCCCACCGCCCAATATCGCCTAATTAACTGGACCACCGCGGGAACCAGCACTAACTTCGCCACCAGAGTAGTTGGGAACGTGAGTTGGCCAGTCAGCACCGCTCCTGGAGCCATAGGTCTTATCGCAGATTTCGACACAGGCATCGCCGTTGGAACGATAGCTGGCATCTTCGGATCAGCCTCAAATGGACAAGCTGTAACGGGAGATTTCGGCCTAGCCGGCGGAGCATATGGAACCCGCATAGAGGGCATCAGCATGGTAACTGGACAAGTGCTGTACAACTTCACCACCGACGACACATCATTCTACCCTACCTCAAATTCAGTTGGAGAAGGCAAAATCGCTATACCAATGGACGGCAAACTAATCGACTGTTACGATCAAATCAGCGGAAAGCTGGTTTGGCAGAACAAGGAGCTCGACTATCCATGGGGAGGTTTCGGAGCTTATAGCTCTGCATCAGCCTACGGCCTGTTTTTCTGGCCGACATACGACGGAGTATGTGCTTTCGACTGGACGACAGGAAAAAGAGTTTGGCAATTCCAATACGCAGCCGTTCCATTTGAAACCCCATACACTATGGCTAACGGCACCAGTCAATACCCATGGTTCGGCTCCAGCCGTGTTGCAGATGGAAAAATCTACACATACAACACTGAGCATACACCAACACAACCAATCGAAAGAGGCTGGCGAATCTTCGCACTCAACGCAACCACAGGCGAAGAAATCTGGAACCTCACAGGACCCATGGCACCAGGCGCAGTCGCCGACGGCTACCTCACAGCCGGCAACGGATATGATGGATACATGTATGTATTCGGCAAAGGAAAAACAACCACAACTGTTACCGCTCCAGACGTCGCTGTACCAAAAGGAAACGGAGTGGTCATAAAAGGCACAGTCTTGGATCAGTCCCCGGGTCAACCTGGCACACCCTGCGTCTCAAGAGACTCAATGAGCACTCAGATGGAATACTTGCACATGCAACACCCCATCGACGGACTCAACCACAACATCACGATGACCGGCGTCCCAGTAGCTCTAACAGCAATCGATTCGAACAACAACTACATCAACATAGGCACAGTAACAACTAGCGCGTACTACGGAACCTACGAAATGGCGTGGACGCCCCCGGCAGAAGGCACCTACAAGATCATAGCCTCATTCGCAGGAGACGATTCATATGGGAGCTCAGGAGCCTCAACCGCAATCGCAGTTGGACCAGCGCCTGCACAAGTAACAATCCCTGAACAGCCAACTCCGCCAGACTATACAATGACTATTGTAGGCACAGGCATCGCCATAATGGCTCTTGTTGCTATAGTAGGGATATTGCTTTACAGGAAACGACCATAAAATGACAATGCCAAACCAAAACTTAACTTCCCATTTTTTTGGATCAAAAACTATCCAACGTGTCAAAAAGGGCTGAGGAGGCTTCGGACGTTAGAAACATATTTAATGCTAAGAGAAAGCCGCGTTTTCTCTTTTCTCCTTTAGTTTCAGCGCCCGAAGCCTCAGCAAACCCTCCTCTAACGTCAAAACAGCCCGAATAATCTTTCTCCATTGTCGCTTTAAATAAGGGGGGGTATAGACAGCGTGAGCAGCTAGTCCCAGCTCGTCATGTCTATTTGCAGTTTAAATAAGGGGGTAAAGAAAAAAATCGCACTAGTTCCCGCTCGCTCGTGTTTTTGGAAAAAACTTAAATGCCTCCAACCCGCTCCAATCCTGTACACCTCACTGCAGCGAATTCGAACCTTGGAAACTGAACTAAGCTAGTTCTCGCTCTCTAAGGAACCGTTTGCATACGGAAAGCCATATAAATCGCTTTTACGTGTTTGATTGCGCACGCGGAGAAATAAAACATGCCAAAATGGGGATACTCAATCCTAACCGAAGCACTCGACCCCGAAAAAACAGCGAAAGCCTCCGGCAGAGAAGTCAAAGTGTCCCACAAACACGCCCGCGAAATCTGCAAAACCATCAAAGGCATGTCACTCACCAACGCCAAACAATACCTCCGCGACGTAACCGAACTGAAAAAACCCGTCCCATTCACCCGATACAACAAAAAAGCCGGACACCGACACGGACTCCCAACAAAAGGCACATTCTCGGGACGATACCCCATCAAAGCCGCCCAACAAGTCCTCAACATCGTCGAAGCCGCCGAAGCAAACGCCGAAAACAAAGGCCTCGACACCGACCGACTCCGAATTCTCCACGCAGCAGCATACCCAGGCACAAAAATCAAACGCAGCACCCCACGAGCACACGGCAGGGCATCACCCAAAAACGAAACCCTAACACACATCGAAATCGCCCTCGACGAAAAACCCATACCCGAAACCCCAGAAGAAAAAGGAGAAAACCCATAACATGAGCATAGTCAAACGCTTCATCACCGAATCCATCAAAAGAACCGAAATCGACGAATTCCTCCAAAAAAAACTCGAACGCGCAGGATATGGCGGCGTAAACCTCTCCAAAACCCCATTGGGCACCCACGTCGTCGTCTACGCCATGCGCCCAGGACTCGTCATTGGTCGTGGCGGAGAAACCATCAAAGAACTCGCCCGATCACTCGAAGAGAATTTTCAAATTTCCAACCCCCAAATCTCAGTTTCTGAAATCGAAGTCCCCGAACTCAATGCTTACGTCATCGCAGCCCGCGTAACGTCAGCCCTCGAACGCGGCGTGCATTTTAGACGTGCAGCGTTTTGGGCTCTGAACCAAGTCATGGACGCAGGCGCACTCGGCGTTGAAATTGTAGTAAGCGGTAAACTCCGAACCGAACGAGCACGATTCGAGAAGTTCCGCGCAGGCTACTTCCCAAGGTGCGGCGAACCCGCCTTGAGGTGGATGCGCAAAGCCGAAGCTCACGTGCAGCTTAAACCCGGCATCATCGGCGTCAGAGTCAAACTCATGCCTCCAGACGCGGTGTTCCCCGACAAAATCGAGATTGTTCCTCCGCCTCCGTCTGAAGAGAAACCAGTCGTGCCTCAAGAAGAAATGAAGGCTGAAACGAAGGTAGAACCCGAAACTGAACCTGAACCCGAAGTCACGGTTGAGGAGAAACCAGCCGAAGCATTACCCGCCGAACAAACAGCCGAAGAAGTAACTCCTGAGGCGAAACCCAAGGAACCTGCGCCTGAAGCCCCAGCTGAAGCTGAAGCACCGGCAGAGAGCAAAGAAGAACCAAAGGAGACAACCAAGCCATGACCATCCTGCGCCTCAGAGAAATCGACAACATGTCCTCCGAGGACCGAAGCAAGAAACTCGTCGAACTCAGAGCAGAATTGTCCCGGCTACGGACTATGATTCGCGCAGGCGGTGCAGTTGAAAACCCCGCTCGAATAAACGAGCTACGAAAGACCGTAGCGCAGATTTTGACTATTGAGAACGAGCACAAACTCGGCATCAGGAAGAAAGAAGCCAAGGAAGAGAAGAAGCCCGCGAAACCTGCGAAGAAGACAAAGAAGGCAAAAGAGACCAAGGTAGCCAAGGAGAAGGAGACGAAACAGGAATGAAAGTAACCCCAGACGTCATAAACGGCGAATTCATCGGAACAAATTGCCACGTCACCAACAGCAGGCACTCAGGCTACGTCGGCATCAAAGGCGAAGTCGTGGACGAATCCAGAAATACCTTCACGACTATACAAGCTGGCGAACAGAAAAACATCATCAAAGAAGCAGCAGTTTTCCAATTCACCTTCACAGACGGAACCATCGTGGAAATCGACGGCAAACTGCTGGTTGGTCGTTCTGAAGACCGTCTGAAGAAGAGCATAAAGAGGTTATGGTAATGTCGATGTCTTTCAAGAAACCCAAAAAAACCTGCGAAGATAGGAACTGTCCATTCCACGGAACCCTGTCTGTGCGTGGCCGCGTCATGGACGGCGTCGTCGCGAGCTCTAAAATGGACAAAACCGTGGTCGTGGAGCGCAAATACCTACAGGTCTCAACCAAATTCGTCAGATATGAACGCAGACACGGACATATCCCGTCGCACAACCCGCCCTGCTTGGACGTGAAAGAAGGCGAGCGCGTGCGGATAGCCGAGTGCCGTCCAATCAGCAAAACCGTTTCCTTCGTAGTCGTGGAGAAATTGGAGGGGCAGTGAGTTGGCGGCTAAAGCAAAGCAACGTGCACTCGTCGCGAAAGGCATGCTCGCTCACGGTCAGAAAATCTCTCGAGGACTCGTGACGGGTTCCGCGCTAAGATGTACCGATAACACTGGCGCTAGGATGCTACGTTTGATTCAAGCAATGGGCTATAAAGGAAAAATTAGGCGATACCCCTCCGCGACTGTGGGTGACAAAGTCACCGTCTCTGTCCGTCAGGGCACACCCGACATGAGAAAGAAAATCTTCCAAGCCGTGATTGTCAGGCAGAGAAAAGCTTTCCGAAGGGTTGAGGGCATTTGGGTGCAGTTTGAAGACAACGCTGCTGTTATTATTACTCCTGATGGCGAGATGAAGGGCTCCGAAATCCGCGGTCCCGTGGCACGTGAAGCCGCCGAGAGATGGCCGCGAATAGCCAGCGCCTCAAGCACAATCGTATAGGAGAAATGGTGATGCAGGCAACGAAATCAGTGAAAAATCCTCGAAAACAGCGTCAAAGAATGTTCAACGCTCCCGCTCACTTAAGGCATAAGCTTATGTCGGCTCATCTTGCTCCAGACCTGATGAAGTCACAAGGCGCGAGATCGCTTCCGGTCAGGAAGGGCGACACCGTCAGAATAATGCGTGGCGACCATCAAGGCTTTGAGGGAAAAATCTCCCGCGTTGACTTAGCGAACTACCGTATTTTCCTCGAAGGCTTAACCCGGGAAAAAGTTGACGGCACCGTAATCTTCATCGCAGTTCATCCTTCAAAGGTACTCATCAAAACCCTTAACCTTGACGACAAGTGGCGAAAGCGAACGTTGCAGAGAAAGAAGCAATTGGAGATGCGAGAAGAATCAGGGTTGGTTGTGGTGTCAGAGGAAGAAGAAGCTAGGCCAGCCAAAGCGAAAGCCAAAGCTGCGAAAGAAGCAGCCAAACCTCAAAGAGAGAAAGCCAAACCAGCCGAAGCCAAGCCCAAAGTTACAGAAGCCAAACCTAAGCGTGCTGCCAAAACCAAAGCTGAGAAATCCGTGGAGAAACCCAAGGAAGAAGAAATCAAACCCGCCGAAGCGAAGCCTGAAGCGCCCGCCGAGGTCAAAGTCGCAGAGAAAGTCGAAGTCGCTGAGGAGAAGTCTGTCGTGAAGAAGCCGAGAGCCGCGAAGAAAGCCGTGGAAAAAGCGGAGGCGAAGATTGCAGAAGAGAAGCCAGCGCCGGCGACAAAGCCCGCGAGGAAACCGAGAGCGCCGAAAGCTGCCCAAGAAGCGGCGACTGCCGAGCAAAAGCCCGCCGAAGCTGAAGCGCCAGCCAAGGAACCTGCGAAGAAAGCCCCAGCGAGAAGGACTGCTGCAAAGAGGAAACCGAAAGCCGCTGAAAAGATAGGAGGAGCATAGTTTGGGAAAGAAAGGAAAGACAGGAAGACTGAAGAGAAAACCCGCGCCCGACTTCTGGCCCATCCACAAGAAAGAGTTCACGTGGGTAGTGAAGCCCGCTTCAGGTCCGCACTCGCTCGACAATTGTCTGTCACTGACGCTTGTTCTTCGAGAAATGCTCGGAGTGGCGAAGACGAAAAAAGAAGCTGGTATGATTCTCTCCGAGGGTAAGGTTATAGTCAACGGCAAGGTCCGACGAAAAGCTGATTTTCCAGTGGGTTTGATGGACGTTATCTCATTGCCCGACTTGAATAAATTCTACCGAGTAACTCCGTCTAATAAAGGCTTATCCCTCGCCTCGATTAGCAAGAGTGAAGCCGACTTCAAACTCGCCAGAGTCGAAGATAAAATAACAGTTCACGGTGGATTACAGGTCGCGCTTCACGACGGCTCGAACCTCTTGGTGAAGATAGCTGACCCGAAGAATCCCACCGAAGTCACGTATGAAACGTTCGATGTTCTGAAGTTGATTCTACCTGACAAACAGGTTGCTCAAGTTCTCAAGACAAAAGTCGGCAACTTGGCGGTCATCACCGGCGGCAAAAACATCGGAATGATGGGCAAGATAGTGGAGATTGAGAAGACCGAGGCAAAGAAACGCAGGCAAGCACTCGCGGTGATCGAAGATGCGAACGGCGTGAAGTGCCAGACGATTCTGGACTTCGTGTTTTCGCTCGGTGAAAACGCACCCATGATAACGGAGGCGACGTCGGTTGTCTGAGGAAGAAATGATTAAGCGATGGGAAACGCAGCCGATGCTGAAGCCCCGAATCGAAAAAGTCGTCGTCAATCTTAATGTCGGCAAACCTGGTGAGCCTCTGGACAAAGCGTCAAGAGTGCTTAATGAATTAACCGACCAGACACCTGTGAAGAAGAAGGCGAAAAAGACCATCAGAGACTTTGGTATTAGGGAAGGCGACCCAATCGCAGCTGTCGTGACGTTGCGCAAGCAGAAGGCGGTTGATTTCCTGAAAAAAGTCCTGCCCGTCGTCGACAACAAGATTTCACGTTCAGCATTCGACAAGCAAGGCAACTTCGCCTTTGGACTGAAAGAACACATAGAAATTGTGGGGGTAAAATACGACCCCGACGTCGGCATCTTCGGCATGGACATCTGCGTAACCATGGTTCGGCCAGGTTACCGCGTCAAAACGAGACGACGCCAAAACGCCAAAGTCGGTCGGAAACACGTGTTGACGCCCGAGGAATCTGTTGCTTTCGTGAAGCAAAACCTAGGAGTTGAAATCGTCTAGGAGAGCATGGAAATGGGCAAAGAACAAGTCAAGAAAGTAAGAAAATTCGGCAAAGGCGCACGACCGTGCCAACGCTGCGGCTCTTACGGTCCGATCATTCGACGTTACAATTTATATTTATGCAGGCATTGCTTTAGGGAAGCAGCTCCCAAACTCGGGTTCAAAAAATATGAGTAGTGTGAGGTAGAAGCATGGACACTTTGACGAATGGTTTGATAACCATCATAAACAACGAGATGCGCAACAAACGCGAGTGCGTGATTAGCCCTGCCTCCAAACTCTTGGGACGCGTGCTCAGAATCATGCAGCTGAACGGCTTCATCGGCGAGTTCGAGTTTATCGACGACGGACGCTCGGGCAAATTCAAAGTACAACTGCTAGGCAGAATAAACAAGTGCGGTGCCGTCAGACCACGCTTCGCCGTTAAATATGACGAATTCGAGAATTGGGAAAAGAAGTTCCTGCCCTCCAGAGACGTGGGCATCATGGTGGTTTCCACCTCACAGGGCGTTATCGCTCACCGAGAAGCTGAAGAAAAGAACTTGGGAGGAAGGCTCTTAGCCTTCGTGTATTAACGAGGTGTCATTAGTGCGATTGCCCGAAGTCTCCAGAACAATTCAAGTCCCAGACGGCGTAACGGTTAGCCTCGATGGACGAAAAGTTACGGTGAACGGCACCAAGGGAACGTTACAGCGCGATTTCTCCCACATTCCAGTCTCAATCAGCGCCGAGGGCAACACGGTAAAGGTTTGGGCGGAGTGGCCACGCAAAAAAGAAACAGCCCTCGTTGGCACGATAGACTCCCACATTCAGAACATGATTACAGGGGTCACGAAGGGCTACACGTACAAGATAAAAATCGTCTTCTCGCACTTCCCAATCTCAGTTAAAGTCCAAAGCAAATACGTCATGATCGAAAACTTCACGGGCGAACGCCGAGCCCGAAGAGCAACGATACTCGGTGACGTTAAAGTCAAGGTTGAAGCCGAAGACATCGTCGTGCAGGGCTTAAACTTGGAAGATGTGAGCCAAACCAGCGCCAACATCGAAACAGCCACACGTGTACGCAGGAAAGACCCCCGAATCTTCTTGGACGGCTTGTACGTTTTCGAACGCAACGAAGGGATGGATTAACATGGCAGAGAAGAAGCCCGCCATATCACGCAAACTCCTGAAGCTGAGGAAACGCGCCAAAAACAAGAAACCCGAGTTCCTACGCTCAGAAAGCTGGCGCTACAGCAAGATGAGCGAGAGTTGGCGCCGACCCCGCGGATTAGACCACAAGATGCGCAGAAAAATCAAAGGCTGGCCACCAATGGTCAGCACGGGCTACAAAGGACCGAAGCTCGCTCGCGGCTTGCACCCATCAGGGCTCAGAGAAGTCTTGGTTCACAACGTTGAAGAACTCACTTTGGTGGACGCATCGGTTCAGGCTGCACGAATTGCCCACACGGTCGGCATGAAGAAACGTGCGCTCATCCTGTTATCGGCTAAAGACAAGAAGATTCGAGTTCTCAATCCTGGAGTCGCCGAGGCAGGCGAGGAAGAAGGCGAGGTAGCCGCCGAGGGCGAAGAACCAGCTGTTGAAGCTGAAGCCGAAACGGAGACGACCGCTGAGAAACCAAAACGCGGATTGTTGGGCAGAAGGAAGCCCGCTAAAGAGAAAACAGCGCCTGCGGAAGAAGCTGCGCCAGCGGAAGAGGATACGGTTGAGCAGCCGAAGAAGACGCGAAAAACCGCCAAACCTGCCAAGACGAAAGAAGAAGCTGAAGAGGGAACTGAGGAACAATGACCAACCTTACTAGTCAACGACGTTTAGCCTCCTCGCTACTCGGCATCGGACAGAACCGCGTGTGGATTGATCCCGCACGAATAGAAGATGTAGAAGGCGCCATTACTCGGGAGGAAGTTCGGAAGCTTATTCACGAGAAAATCATTCAACCTGCACCGGTCAAAAGCGTGAGCCGTTCTCGCGCTAAAACTCTGCTGGAGAAGAAACGGAAAGGCAGACGCAAGGGTCAAGGCAGCTACGGCGGCAGCCCGCAGGCGTCGGTCACGAAGAAGGAAGCGTGGATGCTGAAAATCCGTTCGCTGCGCAAAAGACTGCGGGAGCTGAAGGCTAACCGAACCATCACAGAAACCACGTACACTCAATACTACAGGATGGCTGGCAGCGGACGATTCAGCTCTGTCGCCGAACTGGAACGGTACCTGAAAGGACATGACTTGTGGAGGAAGCGTTAGACATGGCAAGAAACGCTCGTTACCGTGTGAAGCTGCGACGCAGACGTGAGGGCAAGACCGACTACCAAGCCCGCAAGGCACTCGTCGTATCTGGAAAACCGCGGTTGGTCGTCAGGAATTCGTTGAAGAACGCTTCAGCACAGATTATCGTCGCCAAACCCGAGGGCGATAAAGTCTTAGCCTCGGCGCATAGCCATGAGTTGAAGGAGTTTGAGTGGAAAGCCTCGACGGGCAACATACCGTCGGCTTATCTGACTGGGCTTCTCTGCGGGTTACGTGCCAAGAAGGCTGGCGTGGAGGAAGCGGTTCTGGACATCGGGTTGGTTCAACCCTCGAAGGGTTCGAGGCTTTTCGCCGTTCTAAGCGGCGTCGTGGACGCTGGAGTTGAGGTTCCCTTCGACGAAGCGAAGCTCGCTAAGGAACGCGTAAATGGCTTCCATATTGCTTCGTATGCGAAGAAGTTGGGTGCGGGCTCCGAAGATTACTCCGCGAAGTTTGCGGGATATCTCTCTCGGGAATTGGCTCCTGAGAAGATCGCGGAGAGCTTTCCGCAGGCAAAATCGAGCATTGTTAAATCGTTCAAAAGTGAGGATAAGAAAGCATGATGCATCGTGAAAGAGACAGGTCGCCAACCTCCAACTTAGAGGCTTGGGTTCCGAAGACCCGGTTGGGCAAGATGGTTCAAGAGGGCAAGATAACCAGTATCGACGAGGTTTTCTTGAGTGGCTTGAAAATCGGCGAGTCCCAGATTGTCGACGCGTTGCTTCCCGACCTCCAAGAGGAAGTCATAAACGTCAACTTGGTCCAGAAGCAGACCGACGCTGGCGAGAAATCACGTTTTAAAGCCATAGTCGCCGTGGGCAACCGAGACGGCTACATTGGATTGGGCTCTGGGAAAGCCAGTCAGGTGCGAAACGCCATCGAGAAAGCTTCGGTTGCGGCACGCCTAAACATCGTTCCCGTCAAACGCGGGTGTGGTAGCTGGGAGTGCGGCTGCGGCAAACCTCACTCAGTTCCGTTCCAGGTTGAGGGGAAATGCGGCGGTGTCCGAGTCGTCATCGTCCCTGGACCTAGAGGCTTGGGGCTTGTGGCGAGTGAGGTTTCGAAGACGATTCTCGGGTTGGCTGGCGTGAAGGACCTTTGGATGCGAAGCTACGGCTCCACGCGAACGGTTCCTTCGTATGCCTGTGCGATTTTCGATGCGTTGAAGAAGACTTACAACTTGATTACCACAACGGACTGGGTGAAGTGACGTGTCAGGAAAAGCTGAAGAATGCAAATGTCTCGCCGCTGTGAAGGTTCGCGGAACAGTTAGCGCTCAACGGGAAGCCAGAGAAACGTTGGATTTGCTTCTCCTGAGCAAGACGAATCACGCTGTCCTCGTCCACAACAATCCCTCAATGCGAGGTATGCTGAAACGAGTGCAGAGTTACGTCACATGGGGCGAAATCTCCAAAGAGACTCTGACTGATCTTCTCGTGAAACGCGGACGACTGGCTGGGAACAAGAAACTAACTGACGAATTCTCGCAGAAGGTCGGCTGCAAATCCATAAGTGACCTCGCGGTTGCCCTCGCAGACTGCAAACTCAACTATGGGAAATTGCCGGGGGTTCAGCCTGTTTTCAAGCTGCACCCACCGAAGAAGGGGTTCAAGGGCACGACGAAGAAGAACTTCCGCGCGGGCGGCGAAGCGGGTTACCGTGGGGAAGCCATAAACGACCTCATGAAGCGTATGATGTAGGCGCTTGAAGTTTCTATCATTTCCTCTCTGAAGTCTTTTTTGTAGCAGTTAAGGTTCAAAGGAAGCGTTGCTTGCGCGGGTTGCTTTCTTGGTATCGTGATAGTAAACGTTGTCCCTTCGACGCTGCCTTGAGTTTTTGTGTGATGCTAAAGCGCGGATGCTACTATGGTTTGTTATGAAAGTTGAGCGTGCGTTACTTGGGGCTTCGGTGTTTTTCTTAGCTGTCGCGTTGTTCTTTTGGGTTTGTCGTTTAAGATGGCTGATTCAACGTTGCGTGTGCAAACGACGCTGTATGCGACGTACATGTTCATTCGGGAATCGCCATTCTATTCCTGATTGAGATTCTGCATTTGGCTAAGCGGGAGATTTCGCGTCAACACAGCGGTTAGAATGTGTACGCAAAGGAAAAAGATAAGTAGTCCCTTATTGCTGTTTAACGTAGTTAGTTTTGGAGCTGAAAGGAATGGGAGCTACTGGACAGAGTACGCAGTTAGACTTAGGTCATTGGTTTCTTCGGTTGATTGCCTACATCATTGATGCTGTCATCTTTGCAGTGGTCGTCGGGATATTGTGGCTCATTTTGTTCGTGCCGTTCTTGATCGCAGGTGCTTTGGGCGGGTTCTTTGCGGTGTGGGGCTGGGTGTTTCTATTTCCATTTTTGCTGGGCTTGCTGATGGTGATTTACTTCCTCTATACAGAAGTCAATTGGGGTGGAACGATAGGCAAACGAATTCTTGGATTGCGCGTGCAGACCGTAAACGGTGGCAGAATCAACTACAGTCAATCATTCATCAGAAACATTAGCAAAATTCATCCGCTATTCTTGCTTCTTGACTGGTTAATTGGGATTGCCACAGCTGGTGACCGAAGGCAGAAGTACACTGATCGAATCGCTGGAACAGTTGTTATTCAATCTAGCATAGTTATTACAATGACGCCTCAACCTGCACCAACTTAGTCTAGCTGAACCGAGCAGAATCCTCATTTTTTCTCTTTTCTTTTTCCGACTTTTTGAGTTTGACTGTATGTTATGATTTTCTGTTCATAACCCTTAAAACTCCCCTGTACAAACTGTGCTCAGGGTTGGCTCAGAAGGATCAGTCCTGATGGTTCGCCATCGACGGACTCTCCGCAAATTCTGAACCAAACCCTGCTTCTTTCCTCTGGACTAGTGCGATTTTTTTTCTATACCCCCCTTATTTAAACTACAAATAGACATGGACTGCTGAGGACTAGCTGCTCACGTGAGACTACCCCTCCCTTGTTTAAAGCCACAAAAGGCACGGGTGGTGTTTTGGAGGAGAGTTTGCTATGTTTCCTTGGGTGATTTTTAGGAGGCGCTGGGTTTGGTTGTGGATTTAGAGGTGGTTGATGATGAAGTTGCGGATGCTCTTGTGGTTTCCGAGGAATTCGATGATGCTCCGGGTGAGTTTGACGAGCTGTTCGTCGAAGAGCCGTGAAACCGTCAGCGCGAAGACAAACGAGACGATGCCCAGTATGATTTCTAGGGGCAGGTTTATGGCGCCGAAGACCAGGATGAACCCGAAGGTTAAGGCGGCGCTTAAGATGCCCATGATGAACGAGCGTATGACGAAGTAGAGCCTTTGCAGCCACGTCGACATGAGCAACGCCTTCACGAGGGCTTTCTTCCCGACATCTCGCTCAGACTTAGAAGACAAATTGTCCATGTGCTGGAGAAGACGTTTTGCACGGTGCGGGTCGGTCAAGTGCAGAATCGCCGAGACCTCAGCGGAGGAATCCAGTTCTTTGGAACTTGTCTGTTCGATGGTGGCGAGGACTTTTTCGGCTAACTCATCGATTTCCGCGTCTGAAGAAGTCATTGTCTCACGGGATACGTGTGGAAAACTCGGGGCACATTAACCTTTGGGCAACACGATATGCTGGGCTACTCTTTTTCCGTCTCGAGGTGAAACCGGTGCAGGAATCGATGAACGATCGGCGCGGCGAAAACTCCAACAGCAATCAACTCCACCAGTCCGCAGTAAAGTGCGTAGAAGCCCGCGAACACTTTTCCCCCGTCAGTGTGCGGGAACGTTCACGGGTCCCATGCCGCCCATAAGCATGGCGGCGTTGAGGAACGCGTCGACCCATGGCATGCCCTCCGCCAAGCGGTAACCCACCATGCCGACGACCAGCGAGATGAGAATGAGCGCGACCGAAATAGCCGCGTACTTCAGCAGGCGACGGAGGAAAGCTCTGCGTGGGAGAAGTTTTTCGTGGTGACGCTCAAACAAACCGTTCGCTCTCCATCGGTCTCAATCGTTCAGGATTGATTTAATTCTTGCCCAATGCGGAAAGCTCACGGAGCGAATCTTAGGTTCCCATGTGTTGGAAAGGTTTATGCGAACCCGTTCGATTAAGCAAACAATCACACTCGGAGACAATACCCATGAAAATCGCTCGGTACTACTTCAATGGCAAAGAAGCATATGGCGTTCTTAGCAACAAATCCATCGTGAACCTGCCCGCGCTGGCAAAACAGCACAAGGAAACACTCCCCGAAACCATCGTCGGCTTCATCGAAGCTGGAGAAACTGCGCTGCAAACAGCGGAGAACCTCCTCACGAAGGCAACAACAAACCATTCCATGCCGTTGACGAACGTGTCGTTGCTGGCTCCCATTGCACAGCCTCCGAAAATCATCTGCCTCGGCTTAAACTACCGCGACCACGCCGCCGAGACAGGCAAAACGCTGCCGAAGGAACCCATCATATTCATGAAGCCCCGCACAGCCATCATTGGCCCCGGCGAGAAAATCAACAAGAGCTTTGTGAAGGAGTTGGACTACGAGGGCGAACTAGCCATCGTTATGGGCAAGAGATGCAAAAACGTCACTGCTGAGGAAGCCAAGAACTGCGTGTTCGGCTACACAGTCTTCAACGACATCTCTGCACGGGAAATCCAGTTCGGCGACAAGCAATGGACCCGCGGCAAGAGCTTCGACACATTCGCCCCAACAGGACCATGCATAACCACGAAAGCCCAGCTGCCAGACACGGGCAACCTGCGAATCCGCACGTGGGTAAACGGCGACCTCCGACAGGACGGCACCACGCGGAACATGGTTTTCAACGTCGAGGAAATCGTGCACCAGCTGAGCCGCGTGATGACGCTGGAACCCTGCGACATAATAGCCACTGGAACCCCTGCAGGAGTGGCGATGGCTATGAAGCAGCCGAAGTGGCTCCAGAAGGGTGACGTGGTCAGGATAGAAATCGACGGCATAGGCGCCCTTGAGAATGAAGTTGACGAGAGCTGAGAGACCCCGCATGCAAATATCTTTCAGAGAAATTTTCAAGAATTCCGACATACTAAACCCCGTCTCGCAGCAGACATTGCTTTCGGCGGGGAAACTCGCAGAAATGAACCCCGATAAATCAATTATTGACTTGGCAAGCGGGAAGGGAGCGCCATCTCTCTTATGGGCGAGCGAGTTCGGTGTTCAAGTAGACGGCTACGAGCTTGATGAGATTAACGTTGCATACGCCAATGCGCGAGCCACGTTGCTGAATCTTGAGGAGAAAGCACGATACTTTTGCCAAGACCTGAAAGATTTCACTTCTGACAAGAAATATGACGTTGTTGCTGCCCTCGGGTTTGACGTGAGCATTTTCGGCGGCAGGACTCAAACCCTGAATCGATTCAAGAGCATGCTGAAAAGCGACGGCGTCGTCATTCTGACCGAGCCATTCTGGGTGAGGAAGCCTGTTCCGCCCCAAACCCTCAAAGACTTGAACGTCAAAGAGGAAGCCTTCATCACCGTGGAGGAAATGCAGCAGGTTGTTTCACAAGAGGGTTTTCAAGAGATTTGGCATGGCGTTTCAACGAAGGAGGACTGGGAAATCTATGTCCGCCCAATCTTCATTACCATGCAAGAATTCATCAAACGCCACCCAGATCGCGAACAGGACACCCAAGCGGTAATCGACGGGTTCAAAACAGAATACGAGGCGGCTGGCAAGCATTGGGGCGTCGCCCTTTGGGTGCTAAAACTCCATAATCCGACATGACAAACTGACTAGTTTTCTTTGGGTATGGAGACGACGCTTATTCCTGCCTCTTTCTCCAGCGTGATGACGTGTTCCGCCTTTTCCGCGAACGCTTCGCTATGCGTCACCGCGATAATCTGCTCGATTGCCA
>Ga0326726_10000878_pt1 | contig 27592 bp, 22 predicted proteins | sample MHFenrmetagenome_2_FD_207603 | JGI IMG/M metagenome (GOLD analysis project Ga0326726, IMG submission 207603) | Lab enriched peat soil microbial communities from Michigan Hollow, Ithaca, NY, United States - MHF15MN | ecosystem: Environmental > Terrestrial > Soil > Wetlands > Peat | place: USA... | reverse complement strand
GCTCATTTGACAAAAATGCGATCTCTAGCTCACCACGCGGTCATTGCGAGCTTTCCCAGTTGGCACTGGTACCGCACTCCGATTAGGCGGCTGCGCATGCGGCTGAAGCGACAGAGAGTTTATTTCTACGATGCAGAGAGCGTGGCCCGAGTAGCTAGAGAAGCGGGTTTCTCGCAGATTCGCGTGGAGAAATTGCCTGGGGCGGGGATGAACTTCGTCGCATATCTGACCACGTAAGTCATTGTCGGCGTGCGCGTTGTGTGGCGTCGCGTGATCGTAGGGGCGGGTCTGAGACCCGCCCGGGCCGATCTTAGATCGGCCCCTACAGATCGATGTCGTGGCCAGAGACGGCTATTTCATCGACCGCAGTTCTTCGCGGGCGGCGGCGGCGCGGCGCAGATGCGGGATCGTGATTGAGCCGCCCACCACCAGCCCCACCGCGAAGATCTCGTCGAACTCCGCGTCGGTCACTCCCTGCTCGGCACACTGGATCATGTGGTAAGTGATGCAATCGTCGCAACGCAGCACCAGCGATGCGACCAGTCCGAGCATTTCCTTGGTCTTGGCGGGGAGAGCGCCATCCTGATAGATGTTGTGGTCGATGTTGAAGAAGCGTCCGATCTGCTGGTGCTTCGAGCGCAGCAGGATTTCGTTGAGTGCAATCCGTTCCTCTTTGAATTCGGCGATGGTCTTGCGGGGCATGGGGTCTCCTTCGGGCAAATGTCGGTAAACAAGGGGCTTTAGCCCCTTGCGCTGACAGCGAAGGTGACGTTCGCACCGCCGAAAAGCAACAAGGGGCTCGAAGCCCCTTGTCCGCTACTGCCATTGTGGTGGGCGAAGCCCACCCTACTCGTTCTTAACTTCAGGGTCCTAACAAGAGATATCGGCTATGGGTCAGCACGAACTTCCTGTCCAAATCGTAGAACAGAAGCTCGGCGACAAGGCCGTCGATAACCCGATTGCCTGTATTACTGTTGATATGGGCATCCTCGTCGAGTCGCAAGGCGATGAGCCTGTCGTTGTCCAACCATCGGGTTGCAAGGTACTTGCACCCGATCGCGCAAGAGTCGAGCAGATTGACGCGGGAGTCACCTTGCCCGTTGAAGAGCCAAAGCTCCCTTTCTTGCCCACGCTCGCAGCACGTCTTAAGCGCGCGCGAGCGGTCGGGCGAAAAGACCCAGGCACCATCCGTTGGTTGCGGGTAGCGGGAATCACCGGAGTCCGGTGTGGCTTTGCCGATAGAGAGTGCGATGCTGTCCCCGAATCCGAATCCCGGCGGCATCCGATCAAATCCGGGAATGCTTATGGTATCAAGCGTTCCGTTGATGAAGCCGACGACATCGGGATTATCCCAAATGACAGAAGTTACCGAGTCTACATGCAACGAGGGCCTACGTAATGCCATCTCCGACTTGTAGACGTATACGGAGTCGGCACTGAGATCATACAGTGAAACGTAGCCGTAGTAACCAGAGATGCCTGGCCGCAGACCCCGATCCAACACGTATTCTCCAGCTTTGACAAATATCAGACGATCATCGTCTACCCAGCGAACGCCGAGATACCGACATGGGGTCCCGCACATCTCAAGTTGGGTGAGTTTAGGGACATCTCGGCGGTCAAAAAGTTCAAGATCGACGTCTGGTTCCCCGAGATATCTTAGCAGATATGCGGCCCGAGTGCGATCCGGAGAGTAGACCCAGCCGGTGTCTGAGTCTCGCGGAGGCGCCAGGAAATCGTTTGGAGCAGACCATTGCTTACTCAAGCTGAGGGGGCTCGCGCCACTGAAGGCGAACCCTTTGAACTCTATGTCCGCGTGCCCGCAGAACTCCGCACGACGAAGACAGGCATGAACGAAATCAACATTTTCCGAATCGCCCCACACGAGTGAGTCGATGTGCACCGCTGCACGGGACTGCAAAGTGCTGTCGCCCAGGAATTGCCCGGTTGCCACGTTGCCTGAGAAAAGACACAAGATGAGCAACGCGGCGAGAGTCGCGAGAAGGGATAGCGTCGGGGGAATACGACGCATTGGGGAGATAAGGAGGGCGGCTCGTCGGGAGACTCGCCCTCCCAAGGCCAAGAGCAAGGCGTCACACGTGGACGTGTGACGCCACATCAATGCGATTAGAATCCGTACAGCGCGCCGAACTTGGCGTTCATGTACGTCATCAAAGCTTCGTGTGAGAGCGGCTTGCCGGTCACGCGCTGCACCAGATCGGTGGCCAGGTAGCGGCGGCCGTGCGCGTGGATGTTGGTGTTGAGCCACTTCTTCAGCCGGCTGAACTCGCCCTTGGCGAAATCGCCGTCGAGGTCGCCCAAGTCCTTCTTCGCCTGGGCGAAGAACTGCGCCGCGTAGAGATTGCCCAACGAGTAGGTCGGGAAATAGCCGATCAGTCCCGCGCTCCAGTGCACATCCTGCATGCAGCCGACCGCATCGTTCGGCGGCGTAATCCCAAGATAATCCTGGTACTTCTTGTTCCAGGCCGCAGGAACATCGTCGACGGTCAACTGCCCGGCGAAGAAGGCGCGCTCCAGTTCGAATCGAATTAGGATGTGCAGATTGTACGTTCCCTCATCCGACTCGGTGCGGATGAAGGAGGATTTCACATCGTTGACGGCGAAATAGAAATCGTCAAGCGACACGCCCGAGAGCGCCTCGGTGAAGATCTGCTGCGCCTTCGGATAGAAGAAGACCCAGAACGGGCGCGAGCGTCCGACCATGTTCTCCCACATGCGCGACTGCGACTCGTGGATGCCTAGCGAGATCGACTCGCCGAGGGGATTGCCGAAGTGCTCGCCGGGGATCCCCTGGTCGTAAATGCCGTGGCCGGATTCATGCAGCGTGCCAAAGAACGCGTTGCCGAAGTCATGATCGTCGTAGCGTGTCGTGATGCGTGTGTCCCCGGGGCCGATGCCGGTGCAGAAGGGATGCACGGTCACATCGAGGCGGCCGCACTTGAAGTCAAATCCAACCTGCGCTGCGGCCTCACGTCCGAATTGCTCCTGCTTGGCGCGGGGGTAAAGGCGACGGAGGATCTCGCTGTTCGGTTTGCGTGGAGCGCCCTTGATCTTGTCGAGCAGCTTCACCAACTCCACTCGTAGAGCCTCCAGTGTCTTCTCGACACCCTTGACCGTCGCGCCTGGCTCGAAATCATCGAGCAAGGCGTCGTACGGATCCTCTTTGTAACCGACCGCCTCGGCTTCCTGCTTCTTGAGATCGATCATCTTCGCAAGCCAGGGTTTGAAGATTTTGTAGTCCTTCTTGGCGCGCGCTTCCTCCCAGGCGTTCTGGCCGAGCGACGCGGTGCGCGTGATCTCTTCAACCAGCGACTTCGGCATCTTGACGGCGCGATCATAGGAGCGGCCAACCTCGCGCACGATCACCGCGGCGTCGGTTTGCCCACCATTCATCAGCGGTGAAGTGCGCACGATCCCGAGCAATTCGCCGATGCGGGGATCGATCATGCGCTCGTGAGTCATCCCGGCGAGTGTGGCGAGCTGTTCAGCGCGGTGCCCTCCACCTCCGGACGGCATGTAGGTACGCTCGTCCCAACCGAGCAGGGCGGCACAGGAACCGAGCATGGAAATGGCACGAGTCTTCTGGTTCAATTCTTCGAGGGCTTGCTGGGGCGTGGCGGCCATGTCGCAACTCCTTGTTCTATAAAGACTTACGTTTATTCATCCTGGGGCGTGAGGAAATCGACGGCCAGACCCGCCGATACCTGAACTCTCAGCCGAACTTATAGATATGAGAGAAGTGAAATCAAGGTGCCTCGGGCAGGAATTTCAGCTTCTGCCAGGCATTTGATGGTCGGCCAAATACGGATGTTCGGCGACAAGCCAGGGATGGAAAGAGCACTCACCAGAGATCTGCGCCGTTTGGCGGCGCTCCATCGCGTCCAAGCGTCCTTTATCGACATGCATGGCATTCGTCGATGGGCCAATCCCGAGGCGCTCGCGGCCGTGCTGCGTGAACTCGGTGCGCCCCTGGAGAGCATTGAAGACGCAGCCTCGGCCATTCGCCATTGCATCGATGCCCGTCAGCAGCAGTTCCTCCCTCCAGTGGTCGTTGCCTGGGATGGCGACAGCGATGCCATCCGGCTCCGTGTTTCCGCGGGTGAGACGGACGCACGCCTTCACTATACACTTCGTCTCGAAACGGGCGAACTGCTGTCGGGTGTGTACGAGGCTACTTCTGCCACAAGCGTGGGTGTCTGTTCGATCGGGGATATGGTCTTCCACGTTCGCACGATACTGGCGCGGCGGCATCTACCGTTGGGTTACCACCGACTGAGCGTCCGGCTCGGATCTCGTACGCAGGAATCGTTGGTGGTGGCAGCGCCGTTGCGAGCCAATGGCGCCGCCCAAGTGCGCGATCGCCAGGCCTGGGGGCTGTACGCGCCGCTCTATGCGCTACGATCCGAACGCGATTGGGGTGTCGGTGATTTCACCGATGCCGAGGCGCTGGTGAGTTGGGCCGCCGAGCAAGGCGGGCATCTATTCGGCACGCTTCCCTACCTGGCAAGCTATCTCGACACGCCCTGTGATCCGAGCCCCTACACGCCCGCGTCACGGCTCTTCTGGAACGAGCTGTTCCTCGATGTGACACGCCTGCCGGAATTGTCGCAGTCTGCGCCGGCACAAGAGATGATCGCAACCGGTGAATTCCAAAGTCGCTTGCGAGCACTGCAAAGTGAGCGCCTGATCGATTACCGCGCGGCCATGGCGTTGAAAAAGCAGGTGTTGATCCAATTGGCCCCGCAGATCATCGCCGCCGGAGGGCAACGGTTGGCCGAATTCGCCGCGTACATTGCCGCGCACCAGCACATCGAGGATTACGCCCGGTTCCGGGCGGTCACATCACGCCAGCAGGCGGCGTGGATCCATTGGCCGGATCGGGAGCGGGATGGCGCCATTCGTGATGGTGATTTCGATCCCAGCGAGATGCAATATCACCTCTATGTGCAATTCGCCGCCGAGGAGCAGATCCGCGCGTTGGGGCGACGCTGTCGGGCCGGTGGTATTGACGTCTACCTGGATTTTCCGCTGGGGACTCACCCGGAGGGGTACGACGTTTGGCGATTCCGCGACGTGTTTGGCCGGGGATGCTCGGTGGGTGCGCCGCCCGATCCAGTGTTCACCAGCGGACAGGATTGGGGATTCCCGCCGCTGTTGCCGGAAGTGCAGCGCCAATCGGGCTACGAGTACATGGTCGCCTGTCTGCGTCATCAATTGCGTCACGCCACGATGCTGCGGTTGGACCATGTGATGGGGTTGCACCGTACCTACTGGATTCCGCGCGGGTTTCGGGGAACTGATGGTGTCTATGTCCATTACCCGGCCGACGAGATGTACGCGGTCACACTTCTGGAAGCGCATCGCGCCGGAGCACGCCTCATCGGCGAAAATCTCGGGATTGTCCCGGGCTATGTGAATCGTGCGCTGGCTCGGCATGAATTGGTCGGGATGAATGTGGCCTACTGGGAGCTGGCGGTCGATCCGGACGGTGCGATGCGCCGGATTGCCGAGAAGCCGCGCACGGTAGCGAGCCTGAATACCCACGACATGTTTCCCTTCGCGGCCTTTTGGAGCGGGGAGGATATCGACGTTCGAGAGCGGCTGGGACTCATCACCGCGGACCAGGCCGCGACGGAGAGATGGCATCGCGACGGGGTCCGGACTCAGCTTAGCGAGTACATTCGCATCCACGGGATGGCTCCGACGAGTCACATCAACGCCGAAGACGCGCTGCGGGCGCTGCTGCAGCTTCTAGGCCGTAGCGCAGCGGAGTATGTCCTAATCAACCTCGAGGATCTATGGCTGGAATCCTCGCCGCAGAACATCCCGAGCACGGTCGATCAGTACCCCAATTGGCGGCAAAAGACGCGGCTGGGTCTAGAAGAGATCATTCGGTCGGAATCGATCCAGAGGCTCTTGGGTGAAGTCGCCTCGCGTCGAGTCCGCCGGCCCGCCGAAGCGCTTGTCTGAGAGCACTCCAATCTCGTTCATTGAGCCTGAGAATGAGCCAAACAATCGACCGATCGATCGTCGGGGAGTCGCGTCCCCTCGGGAAGGATGAGACGCCACTCTCGCCTCTCGATCTTCATTTGTTCAACGAGGGGACACACGAGAAGCTGTATGAGAAACTGGGCGCTCACCCGATCACGTTGGGTGGCGAGACGGGAACGTACTTCGCGGTCTGGGCTCCCGATGCCGAGTCCGTCTCCGTCATCGGCGACTTCAACGGCTGGGACAACGCTCGACATCCGCTCTATCCGCGCGAGCAATCGGGGATCTGGGAAGGATTCATCCCCGGCATCGGACACGGAACGCTCTACAAGTTTCATGTCGCATCACGTTACCAAGGTTATCACAAAGACAAGCTCGACCCGTTCGCGCGCTTTTGCGAAGTCCCTCCGCGCACCGCAGGGGTCATCTGGAACCTCGATTATGAGTGGCGCGACCAGGACTGGATGCGTGACCGCCGCCAAGCGAACGCTCACCGGGCGCCGATCGCTGTCTATGAATTGCACCTAGGCTCCTGGCGCCGCGGGCTGGAAAACACGAAGCGGTTGCTCTCCTACCGCGAACTGGCGGAGCCTCTGGCGGCCTACGTCAAGGAACTTGGATTCACTCATGTCGAGTTCCTGCCCTTGATGGAGCATCCGTTCTACGGGTCGTGGGGCTACCAGACCGCGGGATATTTCGCACCGACGTCGCGCTACGGCACGCCACAAGATCTCATGTACCTGATCGATCATCTGCATCAAGAGGGTATCGGCGTCATTCTGGACTGGGTCCCGTCGCATTTCCCCGTCGATGAGTACAGCATCGGCTATTTCGACGGCACGCATTTGTACGAACATGCGTATCCGCAGAAGGGGTTCCATCCCGACTGGAAGAGCTGGATCTTCAATTATGGACGCCATGAAGTCGCGGCCTTCCTGATCTCCAGCGCGTTGTTCTGGCTCGATTATTACCACGCCGATGGGCTGCGGGTCGATGCCGTGGCGTCGATGCTCTACTTGGATTACTCGCGCAAAGAGGGTGAGTGGATGCCGAACGAGTTCGGCGGGCGCGAGAATCTCGAAGCCATCGCCTTCTTGCGCCGGTTCAACGAAGCGGTGTATCGCAACCATCCGGGTGTTCAGACTTATGCGGAAGAGTCCACGGCGTGGCCGGCGGTCTCACGCCCGACGTATGTGGGAGGGCTGGGCTTCGGCTTCAAGTGGGACATGGGTTGGATGCACGACACACTCCTCTATTTCACGAAGGACCCCATCTATCGCAAGTTCCATCATAACGAGCTGACGTTTCGCATGGTCTACGCCTTCATGGAGAATTTCGTCCTGCCGCTGTCGCATGACGAAGTCACGCACGGCAAAGGGGCGCTTTTGGCGAAGATGCCGGGAGCGGATGATTGGCAGAAGTTCGCCAATCTGCGCCTGCTTCTTGGCTGCATGTACTCGCAACCGGGAAAGAAACTTCTGTTCATGGGCGGCGAGATCGGCCAATGGCGCGAATGGGACCACGAGCAAAGCCTCGATTGGCATCTTCTGCAATACGGCCCGCATCAGGGTCTGCAGCGCTGGGTGCGTGACCTCAATCGTCTGTATCAGAAAGAGGGTGCACTGCACGAGCACGACTGCGATTGGACGGGGTTCGCTTGGATTGACTGCAACGATGCCGCCTCCAGCGTGCTCGCTTACTTGCGCTTTGGCGATGATCGTGAACGCCCGATTCTGATCCTGGCCAATTTCACACCCGTGCCACGAACGGACTATCGTGTCGGCGTCCCCCGTGGTGGGCAATGGAAAGAGCTGCTGAATAGCGACTCAGATCTGTACGGCGGAAGCGGGATGGGGAATCTCGGCGCCGTGAAAGCAACACCCCAGCCTTCGCATGAGCGCCCCTTCTCGTTGCGGCTGACGCTACCGCCCCTCTCCGTGGTGCTTCTCAAACCCGAGGATTAAGAACTCTTCATGATCACCCATCGTTACGTTTGCATTCACGGGCATTTCTATCAACCCGTCCGCGAGAATCCCTGGACCGGCGAGACGGAGCTGCAACCGGACGCCTATCCCTTCCATGATTGGAACGAACGCATCAGTTCCGAATGTTATGGGGCAAATGCCTGGTCGCAAATTCGTGACGGCAAAGGGATCGCCGCGGACATCGTCAACAATTACACGCGCATCAGTTACAACTTTGGGCCAACGCTGCTTGTTTGGCTCGAAGCACACGCGCCGCATGTCTATCAGGCGGTGATCGCGGCGGATGCCGCCAGCGCCAAGCGATATTCCGGTCACGGATCGGCCTTCGCGCAATGCTACAATCACATCATCATGCCGCTGGCGGATCGTCGTGACAAGATCACGCAAATCGTGTGGGGCCAGCGCGACTTCGAGCATCGTTTTGGCCGCGCGCCGCAAGGGATGTGGCTCCCTGAGACGGCCGTGGATTTGGAATCACTCGATCTTCTCGCCGAGCGGGGCGTTCATTTCACCGTCTTGGCCCCGCATCAGATCACGGCGACGCGTGCGCTTGGCACCGGCGTTTGGACGGACGTCTCCGAGGAGACCATAGACTCGCGACATCCGTATCTGATTCGTCTGTCGTCGGGTCGTTCAATCACCGTGTTCGTGTACAATGGCCCCGTGGCGCGGGCGGTCGCATTCGAGAAGCTGCTCGACAGCGGCGACGACTTTGCCCAGCGCCTCTTGGGCGCTTTTTCGTCGACGCACGCGGATGCTCCAGAGTTGTCTCACATCGCCACCGACGGCGAATCGTACGGACATCACCACAAGTTCGGCGACATGGCCCTGGCCTACGCGTTGCATCTGCTGGAGCGTCACAGCGGCGTCCGCCTGACGAACTACAGCGAATATCTATCCAAGCATCCGGCGCAGCATGAGGCCCGCCTCAAGGAGTGTTCATCGTGGAGCTGTGCTCACGGCGTGGAGAGATGGCGCAGCGATTGCGGCTGTAAGACCCGCACCGAGCCGGGATGGAACCAGAAATGGCGTGCCCCGCTACGTGAGGCGCTCGATTGGCTGCGTGATGAAATCGCTCCCGTGTACGAACGGAAGATGTCGCAGTTGGTGCACGACCCTTGGGCGGCTCGCGACGCGGGCATTGACCTATTGCTCTCGTCAGGCAAAGAGATCGAGCGCAGTTTCTTTGATCGGCACGCAGCCAAGAGACTGACTCCGGCGGGAAAGAAGACCGTGATTGAGCTCTTGCGCATGCAGAGGCATTTGATGCTGATGTTCTCAAGTTGTGGTTGGTTTTTCGATGACATCTCCGGGTTGGAGTCGAAGATGATTCTTCAGCAGGCGGCACGCGTGATCGATCTGGCTCGTGCGCACTTGAAGATCGACCCCGAACCTCACTTCTTGAAGATTCTGGCGGCAGCGCGCAGCAACCGTCCCGAGATGGGTTCAGGCGCCGACGTCTACCGTCGACAGTCTGAGCCGTATCGCAAGACAACGGCGCCGACCACAGACTCCCGCTAAGCCGCACCCATAAGCTATTGTAATGCAATTGATTGCGCGGAGTGGCCGCCATCACATAAAGTGATGGCGCTCACTGGTGCAAATCGCTCAAATTCAGACTGAATCTAACCACGAAAGGAGCAGGTGAAGTGAAGATTCGGAATCTGATGTGTTTGGGAGCGATGGTGTACGGGCTCGCGGTCGGAAGCGCTGTTGTGGCGCAGGACAAAAAGCCTGCGGCCGGAGGGTCGGCCGAAATGGACGCCATGATGGCGGCGATGGCCAAATGGATGGCGCCGCACGAGCAGCACAAGAACCTGGAGAAGATGGCTGGCAAGTGGGACGCTTCGATCAAGATGTGGATGGACCCAGCTCAGCCACCGACGGAGAGCAAGGGCGTCTCGGTGAACACAATGATCCTGGGTGGGCGGTACCTGGAGCAGCAAGTCACCAGCGAAATGATGGGAATGCCGTATGAAGGGCGGGGCTTGACTGGGTACGACAACTTCAGGGGTATATACTTCGGCACGTGGATCGACAACATGGGCACCGGGATGATGTATTCGACGGGCACCTCCGACAGCACCGGCAGCACGTACACGATGACCGGCAAGGAGGATGATCCGATGACCGGTGAGAAAGACAAGCCGTTCCGCGAAGTGATGAAGTGGGCCGATGCGAATACGATGACGTTTGAGATGTACAGCACCATCCCGGGTAAGGGCGAAGTCCGTGTCATGGAGATCACCTACACGCGCGCGAAATAACATTCCGTTAACATCACCGGCGACGACGCGGCGAGTAGCGATCGGCTACCCGCCGCGTTTTCTTTGGTGGCGGGCTTGTCGCGCGACGCCTCTTTGCATAGATTGCCGCCCACATGGCAGCCAGCAGGAAAATTCTCGTCGTCGAAGACGAGCGCGACATTGGCGACTTGGTCGTGCATTACCTGCAAAAGGAAGGTTTCACCGCGGTGCGAATCGGTGATGGGCGCACCGCTCTGGCGCGCGCCGAGGCCGATCTGCCCGACCTGATCCTTCTGGACCTCATGCTTCCCGGCATGGATGGCTTGGATGTGTGCCGGCGTCTGCGTCAAAACGAAAAGACCATGCTCATCCCGATTATCATGCTCACTGCCAAGAGCGAAGAGAGTGACAAGGTCATCGGTTTGGAGTTGGGCGCCGACGACTATGTGACAAAACCCTTCTCGACGCGGGAGCTGGTGGCGCGAGTGAAGTCGATGTTGCGGCGTGTGGATCGCAGCGACAAGTCGCCCGGCGCCTATCACTACGGTGCGCTGAGCCTGGATCGCGGCAAGTTCGAAGTTCTCGACAACGGGAAGGCCGTGACGCTGACCGCGAAGGAGTTTGGCCTGCTGGAGGCGTTCCTGCGTGGCCGGGGACGAATCTTGACGCGGGACTTTCTTCTCAACACCGTCTGGGGTTATGACTACTTCGGTTCAACGCGCACGGTGGATGTTCACGTACGTCATCTGCGCGACAAGATCCCGATGCTGACCGATGCGATCTTGACGATCAAGAACATCGGTTACAAACTCCGCGAAGAGCCGTAGCGCATGCATTCCCTTGGGCGAGTGGGCACGCTGTTTCGTCGCGCGTGGCCATTTGTCGCCGTCGGCGCCGTCTCCATCCTCGCCGCTGGATTTCTCATCTCGCGCCGCATGCAGGACGTGTACCTGCGGCAGTCACACGAGCGATTGGAAAAGGAGGCCGCTCTCCTGGCCGAGGCCTCGGCCTCGGTCTTGCGCCTCGGCGATCCCTCCTTGTGGCATGAACGGGTACGCGAGTGGCAACACCTTCTCGACCTGCGTGTAACCCTGATCGACTCATCGGGAATGGTCGTGACCGACAGCGATTGGCCCGAGGATTCGGCGGTCGTGTGGAGCGGCCAAGTCCCGGCTACGACCATAGAGGAAGAGCCGGAACGCAACCGTTGGGCCATTAGCTACTCCCCCGTCTGGAACTCCGAACTTCTCTACGCGACGGAAACGATTCGGTCCGAGGGGCTCGTGCTGGGTTCGTTGCGTCTGGCGTTGCCACTGTCGGCCCTGAAGGCGCAGCAGGTGGCAGTGCGCAATGTCTTCCTCACAATTCTAATTGTGACGGGAGTTCTCCTGATTGCAATCTCGGTTTGGGTTGGCAACAGCATCCGACGGCCGTTGACGCGCTTGACCGAGGCCGCGGCGCGATTCTCCAAGGGTGATTGGGAGGCGCGTGCACCGATTGACCCTTACCGGTCATCCACCGAGTTCTCCGAATTGGCTCATGATTTCAATCGCATGGCCGACGAGGTGCAGGCACGCTTCAACGAGAGCCGCCGCGAGCGCGATCAACTGCAGGCGATCCTGGCGAACATGTCCGAAGGTGTGCTCGCCGTCGATTCCGCCGGGAATGTCCGTCTCGTCAACGACGCTTTCCTGCGCCTGTTTCGGTCGGTGCATGATGATCCTGTTGGCCACAACCACGCCGAAGCGTTCCGGGAGCGGGGCCTGAACGAATTGGTCGACAAGATGCTATCGGGGCAATCGGAAGAGACCGAGGAGTTGGAGGTTCAATCTCCCCAGCGGCGTATTCTCGTGCTGCATCCGGCGCTGATCGAAGGTGCTCGTGGTGATTCGGTGCGCGGCGTTCTGGTGGCGCGCGATGTCACCGCCCGCCGGCAGTTGGATCAGGTGCGGCGGGATTTTGTCGCGAATGCATCCCACGAGCTGCGCACGCCGTTAACTTCGGTTCTCGGCTATGTGACGGCGCTGCGGGATTCGGAAGACCTCGGCCCAGGAGCCGAGGCGTTCCTCGATACAATCGAACGAAACGCTCTGCGCATGAACCGCATTGTCGGCGACATGCTCGAGTTGTCGCGGATCGAGGCGCCGGGTTACCGGCCGGACGTTATCTCATTTTCACTGCAGAGTCTGGCCGCTGAGATCCGGCAGTCTCTGGCTCGGGCCCTGGCCACTCGTGAGCAGTCATTGCTCATCGAAATCCCCGCCGATTCCGACAGTTGCGAGGCCGATCGCGATGCTGTGGGCCGGATTCTTCTCAATCTTATCGACAATGCGATCAAGTATAGTCCCGACGGCCAGATCATTGAACTGACGGTCCGTCGTCAAGGTGCTGAGTTGATTCTCGTTGTCGCTGATCAGGGGCCGGGGGTGCCGGAGATCGATCGGCCACGATTGTTCGAACGGTTCTTTCGTGTCGACCGTGGCCGCTCACTGGAACTCGGTGGAACCGGGCTTGGTCTGGCCATCGTCAAGCACCTGGTCGAATCACACGGCGGATCGGTGCATTATGAGCCTAACGCATTGCGGGGCAGTCGGTTTGTCGTGCGTCTGCCACAGGGCAACACCCCCGCCCCAACGAATTAACACACAGTTTACACCGGTCGAATTCCGTCGTAACACCCCCCTTGTAAGGTTTGCGTCCTGTTGTAGGAAAAGCACGCAAACCATAGTCTCGGCTTGGGAGGAAGCTGATGCACACGACACGGGCGTATGCCCTCGCGGTACTCATCTGCCTGGTGGCCATGAGCCCTGCAATTGCAGATGACCACGTACAAGATTCACTGACAGAACGTCTCAACGAAGTCACTGATCAGGTCGGTGGCATTCAGGAGCGTCTGGCAACGGACGAGTCCGATATCGCCAACCTGAAGAAGATCAAGATCAGTGGATACGTTCAGTCGCGCTACGAATACCACGACGACGCTTCCAGCAGTCCCTTATTGGGGACCGCGTCGACCGACAGCAAGAATCAAGGCAAACTGCTCAATCGGTTCTTTATTCGGCGCGGGCGCTTGAAGGCAACGTATCAGGCAAACCCCAACGCGCTGGGCGTGGTCTACTTTGATGGATCAGCCTCTGGTGTGTCGTTGAAGGAGGCGTATGTAAGCCTCACCGAGCCGCACACCATGATGATCTTCACGCTTGGGCAGTTCAATTGGCTGTTCGGGTACGAGATCAGCTTCTCGTCGTCAAAGCGTGAATTTCCCGAGCGGGCACGCTGGGAGCGTACGTTGTTCCCGGGGGAACGCGACCGCGGCATCAAGGTGCAGCGTTCGTTCCTAATCGACAATCAGTACGACTTCACGCTGCAGGCGGGCTTGTACAACGGCAATGGGATCGACGACAAGATCTTCGGCGCCAACGATCCCAACAAGAGCAAGGACTTTGTCGCTCGCGCCTCGTGCAGCGTCGGGCCCTTAGATGCCGGCGTCTCCGGGTACTGGGGTAGGCAATTCAATCCCAGTGATTCGGCTATTCCCAAGCAGATGCCGTCAACGACCGACAAAGTTCGATACGGAGCGGACGCGCAGTTCATCTACGAGCTGCCCAAGCTCGGTGGCGGCGTGATCAAAGCGGAAGTCGTGGCTGCCAAGGAACCCGAGAACCAGTCCAAAGCGTTCCTGTCCGCCGATACCACCCGCAACGCCTTCGGCTATGACTTGGTTTGGGCGCAGAATCTCAAGGATCGCTTCCAGTTCATCTCGCGGTTCGATTACTACGATCCCAATCGCGACATCAAGGATGACCAGTTCACCGCCTACGGCGTTGGATTGATCTACTTCTGGGACGGGAACAGCAAAGTGAAGCTGGTCTACGAAATCCCCAAGACCGGCGCCAAGTCACTAAGCGGCCGTGTCCCCGATGGCGGCTCAACAAAAGATGCAAAAGACAACACCCTGACCTTGGAATGGGTGTACACATTCTAAGGCGCTTCAAGAAGGAGCATGAGGATGAGAAGACATATGGCAATCATAGGGGCAGTGGCAGCACTGCTCCTGAGTGTGGCATCGCTTGGCCTGGCCGGCAAGGCCATCACAGTTAAAGGTTCCGATACGATGGTGATCCTGGGTCAGCGGTGGGCGGAAGTGTACATGCAGAAAAACCCCGGATCAGTCATCCAGGTGACCGGAGGCGGATCAGGGACCGGCATCGCGGCGTTGATCAACGGGACGACAGATATCTGCGAGGCGTCGCGTGCGATGAAGCCCGCGGAACGCACCAAACTAAAAGAGCGGTACTTCACGCTGGGCACCGAGATCGCCGTGGCCAAGGATGGGCTTTCGGTTTACCTCAACGAGGCCAATCCGGTCGCGCAGCTGACGCTGGATCAGCTCCACAAGATCTATGTCGGTGATATCACGAATTGGAAGGACGTGGGCGGAGCTGATGCGGCTATCACGCTGTATGGCCGCGAGAACAATTCCGGCACGTACGTCTTCTTCAAAGACAATGTCCTCAAAGGCGAGGATTATGCGGCGTCCATGGCGACTTTGCCGGGCACTGCAAGTGTCGTCAATGCGGTGTCAAAAGACCCCAATGGCGTTGGCTATGGCGGTGCGGCGTACGCGAAGGGCGTGAAGTTCTGCCGTCTGGCGGCCACGGCCGCCGATTCGGCGTACACACCGGACATGGAGAATGTCGAGTCGGGGAAGTACCCGCTGACACGCGACCTGTACTGGTATTTGCGCAACAAACCGGACGGAGATATCAAGAAGTTGGTTGATTGGGTGTTGTCATCGGAAGGGCAAGCTGTGGTGACCGCGGCGGGATATTTCCCGATCAGTCCCGCAGCGAAGGGAAAGTAGCCGCATCACTGCTCGACCGTCATCGAAAGGAGATCTCAGATGCGTCGCACATTGAGAATCGCCACCGCCGTCGGCATAACCGTGGCCCTGGCCTCGGCAATCGGGCTGGCTGGTAACGCGATCACGATTAAGGGCTCCGACACCATGGTCATCCTTGGCCAGAGGTGGGCGGAAGAGTACATGGCCAGCCACAAAGGGGCTGTGCTCCAAGTGACTGGCGGTGGATCGGGCACCGGTATCGCCGCAATGATCAACGGCTCGGCGGATATCGCCGAGTGTTCGCGTCCGATGACGGACAAAGAGAAGCAAGAGGTCGAGGCCAAGCGCGGCAAGAAGCCGGTCGAAATCGCCACAGCGCTCGACGGACTTGCCATTTACGTCAACACCTCAAGCCCGATCACCAAGCTGAGCAAGACACAGATTAAGGGGATCTTCCAGGGCGACATCAAAAACTGGAAGGACGTGGGCGGCCCGGACGCCGATATCATCATGTACTCGCGCGAGAACAACTCGGGGACGTACGCCTACTTCAAGGAGCATGTGCTCCAGAACGAGGACTTTGCGCCGGAGTGCCAGACGCTTCCCGGGACCGCATCGATCATCAACGCGGTGTCCAAGGACCCGAAGTCGATCGGATACGGCGGCATCGGATATGCGAGCGGCGTAAAAGCGTTGCTGGTATCGGCCACCGACACCACCGAGGCCATCGAACCGACGGAAGCCAATGTCGACTCGGGCAAATACCCGTTGGCGCGCTATCTCTACTGGTATACTTTGGGCGAGCCCACCGGAGACATCAAGGCGCTCGTCGATTGGGTGTTGGGTCCGGAGGGGCAGAAGATCGTCAGTGCCGTGGGGTACTATCCATTGCCAAAGAAAGCGTCGGCCGCCAATGAGAAGACAAAGACGGCCGCGGATCAGTAAGACGCGACGATAAGCTGCCTCGCATGCCGGTGATCACACCCCATGTCTCCCGGACGCGCCCAAGCTACGGCCTGCGTCCGGCGGACCGTCGCCGTGATCGGATCATGAAGTACGTGATCACGGGATCCGGCTTCGCGGCCATTCTCGCCATCATTCTGATCTTCGTCTTTATCGGCAAAGAGGCGCTCCCTGTCTTGACCTCGCCTGAGGTTCATCAGGAAGTCACTCTATCGAAGATGGTGACGCCTCTGGAGGGGCGCGCTGGCAAGCCCAAGGCGTACATCTGGCAGCCGGTCTCTCAGGTGCCGAAGTACTCACTGCCGCCCCTGGTTCTGGGGTCGCTCAAGGCAACGCTGGTCGCTTTGCTATTCGCGACGCCATTCGCCATCGGGGCAGCAATTTACTCGTCGGAATTCGCCCCGCGTCGCGCCCGCGAATTGATCAAGCCGGTGATTGAAATGCTCGCCGGGATTCCCTCGGTCGTGCTCGGATTCTTTGCGCTGATTGTCCTGGCCGGATGGCTCAAGGATTTGTTCGATTGGAAGTATCGACTCAATGCGACGACCGCCGGGATCGCCTTGGGGGTTGCTGCCATCCCGATCATCTACACCGTGGCCGAAGAGGCGCTGCGTGCGGTGCCACGTCAGTATCGCGAGGCGGCGCAGGCGTTGGGGGCGACCCCCTGGCAAGTGGCGCGCAGCGTGGTCTTGCCGTCGGCGGCGCCCGGGATTTTCGCCGCGATAGCGCTCGGATTCGGCCGTGCTATCGGCGAAACGATGATCGTGCTCATGGCTTCGGGGAATGCGGCGACCTGGTCCTGGTCGCTGGGCGACTCGGTGCGCACGATGTCGGCCACGGTCGCCGCGGAAATGGCCGAGGTCGTACACGGATCAGCGCATTACAACGTCTTGTTCTTCATTGGCGCGCTTCTGTTTGTGGTCACGTTTCTGATCAACTTCCTCGGCGAGTTGTACATTGGCCGCCTCCGGAGACGGCTCACGGGATCGGCTGCATAGGCTATGGCGGGAACTCCCTCGATGGCGAACATGCAGGCGCACGGCCCGGTGGCTCTCGTGCAACGCCGCCGCTGGCGCCGGCTGTTTTCGCCGCTGCCGCTGATAACGGGATTTCTGACGCTCTGTGTTGTGCTCATGTTGGTCGTGATTCTCTGGAATATCGTCGCGGGTGGAGTGGGGCGTCTGACTTGGGAATTTCTCACCACCGCGCCGAGCCAGGGCATGACGGCAGGAGGAATCTTCCCTGCGATTTTCGGCACCGTGTTCCTGGTGATCCTGATGACGATCGCGGTGATTCCGCTGGGCGTGGCCACCGCCGTTTACCTGCGCTATTACGCGCGTCCCGACGCTTGGTTTTCGCGCGCGGTGCAAATCGCGGTGAAGAATCTGGCCGGTGTGCCCTCGATTGTCATCGGCCTGTTCGGTTTGGGTTTCTTTGTCCAGTTCGTTGGTGTGGGGATCGACAAATCGTTCTTCGGGGGCGAAGTGACCATGGGGCAGCCGGCGATCCTCTGGGCCTCGCTGACGTTGGCGCTCTTGACGCTTCCGGTCGTGATCATCTCGACCGAAGAGGCGATGCGCGCGATCCCGACCGACTATCTCGAAGCCTCGTATGCGCTCGGCGCCACGCGCTGGCAGACGATTCGCCGCGTGGTTCTGCCCAGCTCGATGACCGGCATCCTGACGGGTGGGATCCTGGCGGTCTCGCGTGGTGCGGGGGAGGTCGCGCCGATCATGTTCACCGGCGCCGCCTATTTTCTGCCGTATCTGCCGACGAAGCTGAACGATCAGTTCATGGAATTGGGATACCACGTGTACGTCTTGTCCACACAATCACCCGACGTCGATGCGACGCTTCCGTTGTTGTATTCGACGGTGCTGGTGTTGCTGCTTCTGACCTTTGCTCTGAACGCGTTGGCGGTCGTTGTGCGTGCCCGCCTCCGGGTGCGCCAGGCGGTTTGACAGATGTCGCAATCGTTGCCTACATTATCCCGTCTTCGCACCGCCCAGCCGGACGCCTCATCGCAGAGTGCCGAGCAGGCCATGACCGATGCCCTCACAGTCAAGATGCGTGCCCGTAAACTGAACTTTTGTTACGGTGACAATCACGTCCTCCATGACGTCGATTTCGATATCTACTCGCACACGGTGACGGCGCTCATCGGTCCGTCGGGGTGCGGCAAGACCACGTTCCTGCGCACGCTCAATCGGATGAACGATCAGGTCGTGGGCGCGAAGTTGGATGGCGAGGTGTCGATCGACGGCGAGGACATCTATCGTCCGTCGGTCGATGTGACGGCGCTGCGCCGCCGGATCGGCATGGTCTTCCAAAAGTCGAACCCGTTTCAGAAATCCATCTACGAAAACGTCGCCTTCGGACTGCGCATCGCGGGGGTGAAAGACCGGCGGATCCTGGATGAGACGGTCGAGGATTCGCTGCGTTTGTCGGCTTTGTGGGATGAAGTCAAAGACCAGTTGGACAAGCCGGCCCTGATGCTCTCGGGCGGGCAGCAGCAGCGCTTGTGCATCGCCCGCGCCTTAGCGGTGCGCCCGGAAGTGCTTCTCATGGACGAGCCGGCCAGCGCCCTGGATCCGATTTCCACGGCGAAGATCGAAGAGTTGATCGAAGACTTGAAACTGCGGTATACTATTGTGATCGTGACGCACAACATGCAACAGGCGGCGCGCATCTCGCAGTTCACCGGGTTTTTCTACATGGGCGATCTGATCGAATTTGGGCAGACGGCGAAGATCTTTACGACGCCGACACAGAAGCGAACCGAGGACTACGTGACGGGACGGTTCGGTTGAGGCAGACGCGATAGCCATGCAGAGGCATTTCGACACCGATCTCGCGGAGTTACGCCACCATCTGGTGACGATGGGCGCGTTGGTCGAATCGATGATCGGCCAGGCCGTCAGGCTGTTGACCGAGAACAACGAAGAGGCCGCGCAGCAGCTCTTCCGCGACGAGCATGAGGTCAATCGCCTGCACATGGACATCGATGACACCTGCCTGCGTCTTCTGGCCCTGCGTCAGCCGGCGGCGGCCGACTTGCGGCTGGTCGCTTCGGCGCTCAAGATGAACGCCGATCTCGAACGGATCGGCGATCAGGCGATCAACCTTCTCAAACGGGCGCAGACATTGGATCGGCAGCCGGGGGACTGGCCCACGGTCGATCTGTCGCCGTTGGTGCGCATTGCCTCGTCGATGGTCGCCGACGCGCTCGATGCGTTTATCCGCAAGGACGTAGCCTTGGCCCGCAAGGTCCTTGAGGACGAGCGCACCGCTGACGATCTGCGGCATGAAATCGAGAGTGTCCTGGTTGTCCAGGCGGAGAAGCGGGCGTCCGGTTTCATGCAGATCTTGCAATTGGTCTTGGTGACGCACCACCTCGAACGCATCGCCGACCACGCCACGAATATCGCGGAAGATGTGATTTACTTCCTCGAAGGACGTGACGTGCGGCATCACCACCAGACGGAATAGGCTCTTTTTACATCGCACTCTCAGGGACGGCCACACAGATCATGTGTAGTCGCTTCCAAGGGATTGCGGGCGGGCACGCAGGCCCGCCCCTACATCCAATACACGTCGTACTTGTAGGGGCGACCCTCTGTGGTCGCCCGTCATGACTCCCCCTTGTTCGCTCTCTTTCCGGCCACCCGGGCCCCGCGGGGCGGGATCATCGAGGCGGGTGGCCTCCACGGTGAGATCGCACCAAGGGGCTAAAGCCCCTTGTTTACCATCTGACGATTACTCGCCTGGGCCGGGAATAAACCGTACTTTCGCGGGTGATAGCTGTGTACCGGGAGGGGAACGCCATGGTCGGGAGATGGACCAGAGGGGTTGCGATTGTGTCGGCAGTCATTGCCGCCGTGGCGCTGGCGATTGGGTGCGCGAAGGAGCGGGAAATCAACCCAAAGCCGGTGGACTATACGCTGCTCGTCGCCGACCCGGTCGCGCTCAGTGTCTTCTACATCGACCCCAAGACATATACCGTGGTCGACTCGCTGTGGAGTATTGGCTCCATGTTTGAGCCCTCGATCTCGCCCGACGGGCGCTGGATCTACCTTTCCACGGAATTTGACGGCTTCCGCCACACTCCCGGTCTGTACAAGTTTGACCTCGATACCAAACAGCACACGTCATTTCTGGGCACGCCGGCAGGCTTCTTAAGCCGAGGCGAATTCGCTTTAGTCGCTGACGGGGGTCTGCTTATCGAGGGGTTCGACAGCCTCAACCTCATCAGTCCGGAGGATTTGACTATCACTGGTTCTCGTCCGATTCGCCTTTCCACGCCGCACGGAGCGCGGGGGAGCGACCTTGTTGTTGGCGGGGCCTTCGGGAACTACTTGTCATTCTACTTGGGTATCTACGATTACCGGCGCAGCACCTTTGACTCAATCCTCGTTGGTAGCAACGGCTATGTATACGAGTCATACATCCACCCGGATGGCCGCCGCGTGTTTGTGTGGGATGGGAATGTCCTCTCAGTTGTTGATCTCTTGACCCGATCAGTTACTCGGCGTCCGGGGGTGATGGGAGGGACTGTTCACGTGGTTTTTGATCGATCCGGTGATCGTGCTTTTGTGGCCTATGGCCACTCGTGGGGCATAGACGGTCCATGCCCGGAGGGAAAAGTGTGGGTCATCGATTGCACGCGTGCCGACTATCCAATCGTCGATTCTCTGATCTTTCCCGGGCAAGAGGCGCGCTCTGTCGCGCTTTCCCCCGACGAGACGCGCCTCTACATCGGTCTGGAAATCAATTCTTGTCAGCTGGGCCGGATTTTGGTGGTTAATCCGGACTCGCTGGCGGATAGCTTGGGGGCCATAACACACGGCACGATCAACAACCCGGAGTGGTTGCTGATTCGGGAGTGAGTCTCCTCTGTTCGGTCCATTCCCATCAGATCAACTCAGTCGGTCCCACGCACGTCTGATTTTCATCGACCGCGACAAGTCCACGAGCGATACTTCTGTCGCGATTCGCCGGCCAATGTCCTGATCACGGCATCCGGCGGATCAGAATCGGGGACGCGTGGACCTACTCCTGTTTTTCAAGACGCTCCTGATGGGGATTGTGGAGGGGCTCACCGAGTTCCTGCCGATTTCCTCGACCGGGCATCTGATCCTCCTCGGTGATCTGCTCGGGCTCACCGATGAGAGAGCCAAAGTCTTCCTGATCTTCATTCAGAGCGGGGCGATGCTCGCGGTCGTGTGGGAGTATCGTGCACGGTTCTGGCGGGTTGGGACCACGGCCTTCACCGATCCGGCCGCGCGGCGCTTCATCGTCAACCTTGCTGTCGCCTTTCTCCCCGCGGCGATTCTGGGTCTGGCGTTCAGCAAAATGATCAAGGCGCATCTGTTTGCGGCGGTGCCGGTGGCGCTCGCGTTCATCGTGGGTGCCTTGGTGATCCTCTGGGTCGAGCGGCGGAAAGGTCGTCCACGGATCGAGAACGTCGACGACATGACAACGCTCGACGCGTTGAAGGTGGGAATTGCCCAGTGCTTTGCCCTCATCCCCGGCGCGTCGCGATCAGGCGCGACGATTATCGGCGGCATGCTCTTCGGGCTGTCGCGTCGAGTCGCGACTGAGTTCTCATTCTTCCTCGCCGTGCCGACCTTGCTCGCTGCCGGCGGCTACGATCTCTACAAGAATCGCGCCTTACTGAGCGCGCACGATCTCCCAATGTTCGGGATTGGGACCGTCGTAGCGTTCATCTCCGCTTTCTTCTGTGTGCGCTGGCTGCTCCGCTATATCAGCACGCACGATTTCACCGCGTTTGCCTGGTATCGCATCGCGTTTGGGATCGTGGTGCTGGCGACCGCCTATTTCGGCTGGGTGCACTGGGTCGCGGGGTGACCTTGCGGATTACCTGCGGACAAGGGGCTTTCAGCCCCTTCTAGGCGGATCGAAGATCCGCCACGATCTTGCTCGCTTCGCTCGCGGCAAGGGGCTGAAAGCCCCTTGTCCGCAATGGAATGCAAACAACTCCTGACAAAACACAGGGGCGGGCCTTTCGGCCCGCCCCCTGTAATCAGGCTGCTGGTGGAGTGCCCCTACTGCTTTATGTACTCCCCGGGCGGGACATCCTTGTACGTGCGGCCATCGTCATGACAACCGTCGCAGTGGGGCGCGGACGAGTACTCACGATTCGCATGGCAGTTCTCGCATTCCAGTTCGCGGTGTGTCTCGTCCAATTGCATTCCTGTGATCGCGTGCTTGAAGTTCGATTGGTTCCAGCCACCGTGGCAGCTCCCGCAGGCGTTGTTGAGCCGTGCGATGCGTTTGCCGGTCGGATGGCAAGCGCGGCAATCCAGCCCCTGATGGAAGCGATTAAGCGGCCAGCCGGTGCTGGTGTGGACAAACCCCGGCTTTTCCTTCGTGTCATGGCACTTGGCACAGGCGTCCTTCGAATGACACCCATTGCATGTGGCGTGAATTTCTTCCTGCGTTTTGGCGGGCTGCGACGACTTCTGCAAATCGTGGCAGCGGCTGCAACTCTCGGTCTGATGGCAGTCGACACACCGCAACCCGAAAAGTTCGATGTGCTCCTTGTGATGGAAGGTCACGACCGGGCCCTGGTTGTACGGAGTCTGATAGACACGGGTATCGGGTTCGGTCACGATCGGGTGCGAGGCGCCCATGATATCTGAGCTGTCGCCGATAGCCTCGGCCATTGCCTTGCCCGGCTGCGGCGCATGGCAGATGATGCACTGCGTGTCGTGGGTCCATTCCCGGTGACAGCCCAGGCATTGGCGGTGGTAGGCGCCCTTCAGGCTGGGCCGCCTCAAATCGGCTTCACTGCCGCCGGCATCGTGGCAATCGCTGCATGGCTGAATGCGTCCGGCGGGGCTGTAGTGATGGCAGGTGCCGCAGGCTTTGCCCATCTGTGCCATGCCGGCGTGACGCTTATGATTGAAATGCACCGGCTCGTAGAGATTGGCGATCGTCCCCAACAAGAGCGAATCGGGCCCTTCTTCAACCTCGTGATGAGATCCCGTGGCATGCACCGCTTGCAGACGTGGGCAGGGCACCAGGCAGGGCGCATCGGCGGTCGGGTGCTCGCAGGTGTGGCAACGGGCGCAGTCGGTCACCGATTCCTCATGAAGCGAGGAGGCAACCTGTGAGGATGACACTCCGAAGACCGCCAAGAGGATGATCGCGGTCGCGGCGAGGATGAGAGCGAGAGCGCGTCTCACTGGAATTCCTCTCCCCGTCTGTACGGAACCGCGATGTGTGCCGGCGTCGGGACTTCCTCGGGTCGGCGCACCAGTCGCATCTCCGCCGCTGCCGTAATGACCGGGAAGTTCATGACGACCCAGCGGTAGACCAGGATCAGAGCGCTCGCCAGGCCGATGGTCACGCCAATTTCCATGAACGACGGGAAATAGATCTTGGTCGGATAAAGCGGCTGATAGGCGACGAGAAGGACATTCACACGATTGAGTACCACACCCAGGACCACCATCAGCGCTGCGATAAACAGATGGTTCATATTCTGGCGGACCTTGGGTATGGAGGTCATGATCAGGGGAGTGACCACGCCGCCGAGAATTTCGATCCACCACATGAATGAGCGGGCAGAGCCCTCAAAGGCGTAGGGCCAGGCGCCGCGCAGGGTGAGATCGATGATCTTCACACCCAGATAGACACCCAGGAGAATCGGCGTGTAGCGCGCCAGGGAACTTAACACCGTGCGTTCGGGATGGAGCTTGAAGGACCGCGACGCCGAAATCGATTCGACCATCACCATAGGAAAGCCGACCGCGATGGCCGAGAGCAGGAACATCAAAGGCGAAATCGGCGACCACCACAAGGGGTGCATCTTCCCCTTGGCGATCACCATTAGAGTTCCCAGCGACGATTGATGCAGGCAGGAGAGAACGACGCCGGCGATGATGAAGACGAAAATAAAGCGGCTCAAGGTCGCATCGGCGACGCGCAGCGCCCATTCGGTGGGACGGTTGGCCCAACGGAGGGGCTTCAACCAATTGACCTTTCCTTTGAAGCGCTCGACCGCGATCGGCAGGAATTCGATGTAGAGCACGGTCAGGTAGATCATCACGCACATGCCGACTTCGAACAGAACTGAATTCCCCTGCCACATCGAGGGAAGCATCGGGTGCCAAACATTGTAGTAGCGGCCGAGGTCGGCCAGAAGGCCGATGACTACGAACGTGTAGCCGAGCATCGCGGTCAGAAGCGCCGGGCGGACGATCACATGATATTCTTCTTTGTGAAAGATCTCGGCGAGGGCGGCGGTGGTGAAGCCGCCGGCCGCGAGTGCGACGCCCGAGGCGACATCAATCGAGATCCAGATCCCCCACGGGTACTGATTGTCGAGATTGGTGGCGGCGCCGATGCCGAAGATGAGACGGTACAGGTAGAAGGCAGCGCCGATCCCGGTCAGAAGCAGTAGGATCCTGGTCCCGGTGGTGAGAAACGGGGCCTTGATCGGACGCGGAGTCTCATGATGCGTCATGGGATTCCCCCTTGTCGTCATCGTGGCGGTCGCGTGTCGTCTTCATGATCAGCCCCAGCAGCCCATACAGAGCCAAGGGCGGCACAAACGACTTGAAGACACCATGCTGGATCATCTCGGTGGTTTCCGGCACGGGACGGTCATCAAGCGCGGGCAGTTCGGAGTTCTTGAAGTCGGCGGCGGCGAGATACAGCCACGATGTGCCGCCCGCCTCGTGTTCGCCGTAGACATGATCGAAGTACCGTTCCGGATGCTGGCTGATGCGACCCTTGGCGACCTCGATCAGCTCGTGGCGCTTTCCGAAGACCATCGCTTCGTTGGGGCAGATGGCGACGCAGGCCGGCGGCTGTCCTTTTTCGAGGCGATGCAGGCAGAAGGTGCACTTGCGCACCTGCGGCTTGAGCGCGTCCTGGTAGTCGTACGCCGGAATCTGAAAGGGGCAGGCGACCATGCAGTAGCGGCACCCAATACACTTCCCGGCGTCGTAGGTGACCGGGCCGCGGGGGTCCTTCTGGAGGGCGCCGACGATGCAGGCGGAGGCGCAGGCGGGCTGGTTGCAGTGCATGCACTGCACCTTCATGGTCCACTGGCGTTTCGGGTCCTTCTTGTCGCTGAACCGATTGACCACCGTGTAGGCATCGTTCCGGGGGCGACGGTGTTCGCTGAATACCGACTTGTCCTCGTAGGCCTTCAGGTCCTGCGACGACAGCTTCTGTTCCTGATTGCAGGCCCACTCGCACTTGCGGCAGCCGATGCAGACCACGGTATCGACCAAGACCGCCCAGGTGTTGTCGGTGTCCAGGGGCGGTTTGTGTGATTCTGCGCTCGCTTTGCGGGCGCCCAAGGTGCCGGCGACGATGGTCCCGGCGGCCATTGTCCCAGCGGTGAGGAGGAAGTCGCGTCGTTTCATCGAATCTGATCCTTCCGGCCGGATATTATGTGAATTTCGTCACATGTTATCCTGTTTCCTGACTCCAACGTAAATACGTCAATGGCGACCGAAAAGGCTGTCAGATTCGGACAGTTACAGGAGAAGTTGACAAATTACGCCAGTTGAGCGCTGTGACATAACCCACTATATCGCAGCGTGATGCGTCATTCGGGGGCGGTGGAGGAGTGCAATTCGCATTTGCGATTTGTCATCAAAGCGGAGATAATAAGACTCCACATTTCGTGAATTAAATCACATTGGCGCGAGCACCGCGGGCCGTGGTTGACGGCCCGGGCGAGTCTGTGAAGCGGCTACAGGTTGTAGGAGAGCCCAACGGTGGGTGACCAGCTCGAGCGCAGACCACCGTCGTTGAGCGGGAAGAGCACGTTGGCCAATAAGACGAGGTTCGATTTGGGGCTGTATTTCAGACCAAAGGCAGCGTTCACGATGTTGTCATTGGGCCGATTTGGGATGTTGGTGGGAGATACGTACTCCTTCGCGTACGTCTGGCCATCAACCTGATACTCGCCGATCGGAATCAGGCCGGGGAATTTCAGTGCCTCGATCTGGCTCCCGGTCTCGAACAGGCCGGACCATTCGACAACCAGAGTCACTGTCTCGCTCGCCTTCTGATCATACCCGAAGGCCAAGCCGACTTCGTCGCGCTCGAGGTCGCTGCCGCGATGGCGGTAGCCGAGATTCAGGTGGGGATTGATGCCGCCCCAATGTCCGGAAACCAGTGCCATCCCGGCCAGGTCGGTGGAACCGGAGCCGAGGAAATCCTCTTTCTTGCCGGTACCAAGCCGTGCCTCTGCGAGGAAGCCGACGTCGTAGGTCTTGCCGGCGTAGGCATAGGCCTTGGCGCGTAGCGCGATGTCGCCAATGCCACTGGACGACTGATCCAAGGGCGTGGGGCTATATGAGAGCACCGGGTTCGTCTCAGTGCCGCCGAAGAAGTGATTGGCGGTGCCGGTGCTGGCATACGTGTAGCTATTCATGTGCGCCCAGGGCTTGGCCGACATGCTGACGTGCACGATCGGAATTGCGACGCCGACATCGATACGATCCGTGATTCCGTAGGTGGCATGGATGGCCGCCACGGTGGCATTGATATCGAGGTTCATCGCCATGTCGATGTTGTCGAATTCATTGGGATTGGTGCCCAGGCCGCCGCCATCGGCATCCTCGTGGGTGAATCCAAAATGCAGGTCCTGAGTCCGTACCCCGCGCAATTTCTCGAGGTTCAAATACGAGACGGTCCCTCCGAACGAGAGCATGCCCCGGCCGAGCGTGCGTGCTTGCTCCACAAAGATCGGGCCGGCGCTGGTGGTGGCGGCGACGGGCACACCGCTGGAGAGATCGAAGGTCAGGCCCGAGGTGGTGGAGCTAAGCGGGTAGCTGGACGCGTTGGCACTGATGAAGCTGGATAATGCTCCAATCACCCGTGCTGAGGTCGAGACGTTGCCCGGCTTGAAGTGATCCCCGTGCTGCGTGCCGGGAGGGCCGCCAAGTTGCAGATCGAGAACATCGGTGAAGACGCCTTCGAGCGATTCGCGTAGGGTTTGGGCGTGCCCGACCGTCGCGCCAAAACCCGTCGATACAAGGATGGCCATGGCCATCCCAATGGTCACTTTTTTCATGCGTGCTCCTGTGATGGGGACGGTTAACGATTACGATCCATGCTCTTGATGATCCAATGGCCGGCCTCTTTCGCCAGCGCGGCGCGGTAGCCGACATCTTGCGATTTTTGCCCACTGCGGTCACGGAAATCCATGTGAAGGGTAAAGGAAGCATCGGCGGTTTCGGGGCTCATCTTCATCGAACTGACGGCCAATTTTACCTTTAGATCCTTGGCATAGTCGACAAATGTGCGCCAATTGGATTCGGCGTCGCGTGGCAGTCCAGGATAGACGGATTTCAAGTCCCCGATGTGCCCACTTTCGAGGTGTTTCCAAAACGTGTCCAACGCGGCGCGTGCGGCCGACGAGTCGGCGGCGCGTTCCGCACCGCCAAGGGCCGGCACCAAAGTCTCTGCGGGCCTATCAGAGCCTTCGGTCGATGGCCGTGATTCGGAGTTCTGTGTGGCCGGCTGTGTCTGAGTCGTTGCGGCCGCCCCCAGTC
>Ga0326726_10000877_pt1 | contig 27596 bp, 22 predicted proteins | sample MHFenrmetagenome_2_FD_207603 | JGI IMG/M metagenome (GOLD analysis project Ga0326726, IMG submission 207603) | Lab enriched peat soil microbial communities from Michigan Hollow, Ithaca, NY, United States - MHF15MN | ecosystem: Environmental > Terrestrial > Soil > Wetlands > Peat | place: USA... | reverse complement strand
CGCGAGTTCCCGGCTCAGGTCTATACCTGGGAGCAATGGGAGCGCACCAAGGCGGCAAAGGGCGAGAAGGCGGCGAACGCCGAGCAGGACGCGGCGAAGAAGGCGGGCAAGGTCATCATCAAGGACGCCATCGCAGACATTACGCTGCAGCAGGTATTGACGCGCCCCGACGAATTCGACGTCATCGCGTGCACGAACCTGAACGGCGATTACCTGTCCGATGCGCTCGCCGCCCAGGTAGGCGGCATCGGCATCGCGCCGGGCGCCAATATCAACTACTTGAGCGGTCACGCCGTATTCGAAGCAACCCACGGCACGGCGCCCAAGTACGCGAACCTCGACAAGGTGAATCCGGGCTCGGTCATCCTCTCGGGCGAGATGATGCTGCGCTACATGGGCTGGACCGAGGCCGCGGACGCGATCATTGGCGCGATGGATAGATCCATCGCACAGCGGACCGTGACCTACGATTTCGCGCGCCAGATGGAAGGCGCGACCGAGGTCAAGTGCAGCGAGTTCGGGGACGTGCTGATCCGCAATCTCTGATCGTCGGCAATGGGGCCATCTCCCACCGAAATCGCGCGCTCGATCGCTGCGGCTTTCGCCGACTACAACGCCGAGTTCCGCGCAATCACGCGGCGCGCGCCGCAGCGCTTCGAAGCGCGCGACTGGCGCGGCAGCCAACGCGACGCGGTCGAACGCATCGAGCTCTACGATCGCTTCGTAAAGGCAACCGCCGATAAGATCAAGGTGGATCTGGGCGTGCCCGCGCGCGATGCCGCGTTCTGGCGCGAGAGCAAAGCCGCATTCACCGCGCTGATCGTGGAACTTCCCGACAGCGAATTTACCAAGACTTTCTTCAGTTCGGTCACGCGGCGTCTGTTCGGCACAGTGGGCGTCAACCCCGAGATCGAGTACATCGCGCTCGACCTCGATCCCCTCGCGCGCATCACGAGTCACGTGGTGACCAATACCTACACGAACCGCGGCTCGCTCGCGCTCCTGTTCGAGGAGGTGCTGACCGACTTCCGCTTTCGCACGCCCTATCGGGACTTCGAGCGCAGCGTCGCTCATGTCAGCGAGGAAGTGACGGCCTATATCAATGCGGTGAACGAACGGCGCATGGTGCTCGGAGTCGACATCATTCGCCCGGTATTCTTCCAGCAGACGCGCGCCTATCTGGTCGGGCGCATCAACGGCCGCGGCTGGCAGCTGCCCCTCGTCATCGCCCTCAAGAATACCGAACGGGGCGTACTGGTCGACGCCGTCATGCTCGCCGAGAGCGATGTGAGCATCGTCTTCAGCTTCACGCGCTCCTACTTTCATGTCGACCTGGAGCGTGTCGGCGAAGCGGTACTGTTCCTGAAGTCGATCCTGCCGCGCAAGGCCGTGAGCGAACTGTTCACGGTGCTCGGGCGCGCGAAGCAGGGCAAGACCGAGCGCTACCGGGAGCTCTTCCGTCACCTGCAGCAGACGGACGACAACTTCGTGCACGCGCCGGGCGAGCGTGGGCTCGTCATGGTCTGCTTCACCTTGCCCTCGTTCGATGTCGTGTTCAAGATCATTCGCGACCGCTTTCCGCCGAGCAAGAATGTGCTGCGCGAGGAGGTGCGCGCGAAGTACGAACTCGTTTTCAAGCACGACCGCGCCGGCAGGCTCGTCGACGCGCAGGAATTCCGCCGCCTGAGATTTCCGCGCAACCGCTTCGCTCCCGAGCTCCTCGAGGAGCTGGCCGTCGAAACCGCCGGCTCCGTGCACGCCGACGGCGCGGATCTGATCTTCGATCACCTGTACATCGAACGGCGCATGACGCCGCTCAATCTCTTCCTGCGCGCGGGCACGCGCGCGGACTGCGAACGTGCAGTGCTCGACTACGGCCAGGCCATCCGCGATCTCGCTTACAGCAACATCTTTGCCGGCGACCTGCTGCTGAAGAACTTCGGCGTCACGCGTCACGGCCGCGTGATCTTCTACGACTACGATGAGCTCTGTCAGGTCACCGATTGCCACTTTCGGGATTTGCCTGAAGCGACTAGCGATGAGGACGAGCTGCGCGGTGAGACCTGGTTCTATGTCGCCGACAACGACGTGTTTCCAGAAACTTTTCTGACGTTCCTCGCCTTCGATGAGATACAGCGCGACACCTTCCTGCGCGCGCACGCGGAGGTGCTGACCGCGGACTTCTGGCGCAAGGTGCAGCAGCGACTCAAGGAGGGCGAAGTACTCGAGGTGCTGCCCTACCACCTGCACCGGGTACGCGTCGCAAGCAGCGCGTGAATCCTATCGCTCCGGACTCGCTGTTCGTGCGCGGGCAACCACGCTCTGCTCCGCTGTCGCTCCGCGCCGCTTCACGATATCGAGTGCCGCCACGCGATAGGCCTCGGCGAGCGTCGGAAAGTTGAACACGTTATCGACGAACTGATCGATGGTCGCGCCCGCCGCGAGTCCCATCTGACCGACGTGTACGAGCTCCGTGGCGCCGTCGCCAATCACCTGGACACCGACGAGCGCGCGCCCTTCCGGGTCACTCACCATCTTGAGGAACCCATCCTGCACGCCGGCGATGTGTCCGCGCGCGACCTCGCGAAACTCGGCACGCCCGACGACCGCCGAGCCCCACTTGGCGCAGGCGGCCGCTTCGTCGAGTCCGACTGTGGCGATCTCGGGAATCGTATAGATGCCGGTTGGCAGCAAATCGTGGCCGGCGCCGGCGAGCAATCCCAGCGCGTGACGGGCAGCGCGCCGACCCTGCTCCATCGCGGCTGACGCAAGCGCGGGCGGTCCGATGACATCGCCGGCCGCATAGATGGAAGGCGAGCTGGTACGCAACTCGTCATCCACTTCAATCAGCCCACGTGTCGTCAATCGCACGCCCGCGGCCTCTAGCCCCAACCGCTCCACGTTGGCAATTCGTCCCTGCGCAACGAGCACCTTGTCAGCGTGCAGCACGGTTCCGTCGTCGAGGACGACCGCAACCTGCGCGACGCCGTCCCAGGTCGCCCGCACGGCAATGCGTTGTCCATGAAATGTTCCGCCGAAGGCGAGCAGCGCGTCCGTGTAACGGGTGCTCAACTCGACGTCGAGAAAAGCGAGCGGACGCTGAGCCCGGTCGATCTGCGTGACGACACAACCGAGAGCCGCGAACGTGGAAGCGTACTCGCAGGCGATGACGCCCGCGCCAATCACGATGAGACTGCGTGGCAGATAGGCCAGCGCCAGAATCGAATCGCTGTCGAGAATGTGCTCGTGATCGAGGGTGATTTCAGGCGGCTGGCGTGGGCGCGAGCCCGTCGCAATGACGACGCGGCGAGCCTCTATGTCAAAGGACGTGCCATCGATCCGTTGCACGTTGACGAGTTGTGGCGATTTGAACTCAGCGCGACCGCGCACGCAGCGGATGCCGTTCCTTTCCAGCTGCTCGAGCATGTAACGGTCGTGCGCGGCGATCACCTGCTCGACACCGTCGAGGAGCTTCGCGAACGGCACATCGGCAGCGAGGCCGAGCTCGAACACGTTGCCGATCTGGCGTGCGCGGCTCAGCTGCAGCGCTTTCTCGCGCAATGCCTTGCTCGGGATGGTGCCACTGTGAACGCAGGCGCCGCCGACTTCCTTCAAGCGCTCGATGAGCGCGACCCGGCAGCCCGCCTTCGCTGCCTGAATAGCTGCCTTCTGGCCGGCCGGTCCGCTGCCTATGACGAGAAAATCGACTTCGAGCCGCTCACTCATCTAGCCGAGATTCGCTGTCGTCGCGAGCACCAGATCGAATTGCGAGCGCAGGGTCTCGAACTCGTCCGGATAGATGTCGAGCTCGTCCAGCGCCCCGTGCTCCGCAAGCAGCGACAGATTGCTGATTTCCGGATGCAGCACCTCGATAGAGAGCAGATGGGCCACGTAGATCTGCAGGACTTCGGGCCGCACCGCGTCGGGCCTGCCCGCGTTGCGCCAGTTCGCAATGACCTCGGCAATGGACGCTGGCAGCTGCCATTTCGCGGCAAGCTGGCGGCCAAACTCGCCTTCAAATTCGTCGGCGAGCGCGGAGAACGTGCGCGCCGCCACCGTGCGCCGGCCGGCAACCTCGATGCGGCTGAGAGTCGCCACCGCGGCCGCCCGGCCAATTCGATGCAGCAGCCCGCACAAGTACGCGGTTTCCACGTTGCGCTTCTTGAGGCGCGCGAGCTCGCGCGCCCAGCATGCCGTGGCGACCGACTCGCGCCAGAGCTCCTGAATTTCAGGCTCATGTCCCGGAGCGACGAAGAGCTGCCCGTGGATTGAAATAGCGAGCGCGATATTGCGGATCTCGCTGATGCCAAGCCAGGCTATCGCCTGTTGCAGCGACACGATCGGGGCGCGCGGCCGGTAGGCCGCGGAGTTCGCCACCCGTATGACGTGGCCCGCAAGCGCAGGATCGCGCTGAATGAGTTGCGACAACGCGGCGGCACTTTGTTGCTGCGTCGCGCTGCTCGAAGCAATCTGAGTCGCCACTTCAGGCAACGGCGGCAGATCGAGCTGATCGCTTTCAAGCGCTGCCTGCAGCCGCTCGCGCAGCTCAGCCGGTTCCGCATTGAGAGAATTGAGCGCTGTCTTCTTGGCAGCCATGAGTCTTTTCCGTGGACCCGCAAAGTCTCTTGTGTATCGGCGGGCCGGCGGCAAACTTGACTGCGTGCGGGTTCAGCCTCGGGCGCGTTCGAGTGCCTGCGTCACATCGGCCAGCAGGTCCTCGATGTCCTCAATGCCGATCGAGAGCCGCACGGTGCTGTCCGACAGTCCGCTCAAGCGCTGCTCTTCGGCTGTCAGGTCGTGCGCCTTTAGCATCTGCGGCGCCATGACGAGCGATTCTGTCGAACCGACGCTCGCCGTGAGACCGAAGAGCTCCAAGGCGTCGCAGAATGCGGTTGCCGCGCCGGAGCCGCCCGCAAGATCGAATGCCACGACGCCGCCGAAGTCCTGCATTTGCGCGCGCGCCAGTGCGTGCTGGGGATGTGACGGGAGTCCTGGATAGTGCACATTCTCCACCGCCGGGTGCGCGGCGAGACACTCGGCGATACGCTGCGCCGAGTCGCAAATCGCGCGATAGCGCAGAAAGTAGGTCTTCAGGCCGCGCAACACGAGAAACGCCGCGTGCGGGTCAAGGAGTCCGCCGATGAGGATGTGATCCTGCCGGATCGACCGCGTGAGTTCGGAGCGTCCGATGATCGCGCCCCCCATCACGTCGCTGTGACCGCTCGCAAATTTGGTGAGGCTGTGAATGTAGAGGTCGATGTCGAACTGACCGTGGTTGTGCAATCCGGCGAATGTGTTGTCGAGCACCGCGAGCGCGCCATGACGATGCGCAAGCTCGGTGATGCGCTCGATGTCGGCAAGCTTGGTGACCGGATTCGTCGGGCTCTCAAAGAGCACTAGACGCGTTGGGCGCGCCGCCAGGACGCGCTCGCAACCTGCCAGATCCGCGATTCCAAGAAGCGTGAGCGTTACGCCGAAGCGGCCAAGAATGCGCTGGAGCATGCGCCGCGTCGGTGCGTAGGTCTCGACGAAACCGAGCACGTGATCGCCTTGCCGCAGAAGGGAAAGCAACACCGCCGCGACCGCACCGACGCCGGATCCTGTGACGATCGCGTCGTCCCTGCCCTGCATTTCGGCCAGCAGCAGCTCAAGCTGGCGTGTCGTCGGGTTGGCGACGCGCGAATAGAAGAATCCCGGCCGCTTGCCGCGCAGCGCGGCGAGCGTCGTGTCGACGTCGTCGAACTCGAACTTGACCGACTGGTAGATCGGATCGACCAACGCGCGATTGCCGGACGGCAGCGTCACCTCCGGCGGATGATTGACGCGCGTGGGTTTCTTCATGGCGCCAGTGTACCGGAGCTTGGTGCGCCAGCAATTGGCGCCCGCCTTCCGCAATGGCGGTACGTTCCCCCGGCGACCGGGCGGCCGATCTAGCGCAGCGCGCGGCAGCTTCTATTTGACGCTATAGCCGCGCGCGTCAAGACAGGCAGCCTCGGCGCGTTGGTAGTCGGCGCGTTTCGGCGTGACCTGCGATTCGTCGACGCCGCCGAGCGGTTGCGTCGGGTCAAACCCGGTCTGCTGCACGGCCCAGCTATGGCACTCATAGCGGTCCGTCGCCTGCTGCTCCGAGCTCTGGCCATGCTTCGGATAGACAAAGATCTCATCGCCGCCAGCGCTGGTTTCAGCCGTCGATTCCGCATCGGCCGGCGGCTCGGTCACGACGTAAGCGCGCTCTTCCGCCCGCCATTGATAGTAAGTGTCATCGGCATAGTAATAGGGCGAACCGTGCAGCCAAATCGTCGTGTAGAACGGCGGCAGAATCGGCACGAAGATGCCAATGGGCGGACGAACCACCACGTAGCGCGGCCCATAGGGGCGATACCAGATGCCGCCGTGAAAAAAGTAGGGCGCGCCTCGGTAACGCGTCGAGTAGTAGCCGCCCGGCAATTGCCGTACGGCGAAGCCGCGCGGCGGATAGTAGCGATCATGGCTGAAGCGGTGATCGAGTACATAACCGCGCGGCGGCGGCGCATTGTGCCGATTGCCGCTGTTGCCTCGTTGCTCCTGACGTTGCTCCTGGCGCTGATCCTGACGGCGATCCTGGCGCGAATCGGCGCTCACGACGCCGGCCGTGAAACTCAAGAAAAGAGTCGCAGCAGTCAGCAGCAATGCTGACGCTGTCCATTTGCGGCTGACGTTCACTCGCGTTCTCCTAAAGGGAAGTCATTTGACGGTATAGCCGCGGCCTTCCAGGCATGCGGCAATTGCCCGCCGATAGTCGTTCGACTGCTGTTCGAGCCGAGCCGCCGAGCGGCGATCGCGCTCATCGTACTGGTCGCGAACCTTATCCAATTGCTGTTGGCGCGCGGTATCGGCGGCATGCCCCAGCAAGGCCCCGGCGAGCGCACCGACAGCTGCGCCTGTGCCGCTGTCCCGTGGGCGGGAAACGGCAGCACCAACGACAGCACCGGTCACAGCGCCGGCGAGCGTGCTCGAACCCGGCGCGGGCATCGCAACCACCCGGATACGCTGGTGGGGCGCGACATGCGGCTCGCTCGGATCAAAGCCCGTCTGCTTAACGGCCCACATATGGCACTCGTAGCGGTCCCGGTCCGCCTGGACCGGACTCTGGCCGTTCGCCGGGTACACGAACACCTGTGTGCCTTGCGGCTGCGCCTCGGCGGCCGCCGCTGTGTCCTCCCCAGGCGCGGTCGCGCCTTCCTGACCCTGTTGCGGCTCTGGCGCCTGCTGCCGTGGCGATGGCGGTGCCGCGGCTGCCGGCGGCGTCGCCGCACCGCTCAAGCCCGCGAGCGCCAGGACGAAAGCCGCAGCGGCAAGGTTAAGCTTTGAATATGACATACGCTCAACGCCCTCCTCGAGTAACGACGTGCGGCGGTCGCACAGCATCGACGCCTTGCGAATGCATCAGGCGCCTCAAATGAAACGTATTGGGCCGTCAATGGCTGACGGGGTTCCGTAAATATAATGTTAGATTTGAGCGAGCCGTCCGGCGGCTGCCACCAGCGTCGCGTCGTCTTTTGCAAAGCAGAAGCGCAGGAGCCGTTCGCCCGGCGGATTCGTGACAGAGAACACGGACACTGGAATCGCGGCAACGCCGATCGTACGAGTCAGGTGCTCCGCATACTCGACGTCGGGCAATTCGCTCAAGTGCGCATAGTCCGCAAGTTGAAAATACGTCCCGGCGCTCGGCTTGAGTCGGAAGCGCGAGGAGGCCATGAGTGATGCAAAGCGGTCACGCCGCAATTGATAGAAGGCCGGCAGCTCGAGGTAGTGCTCGGGACATTCGCGCAGAAAATCGGCGAGCGCGTACTGCATGGGCGTCACCACGGAGAACTGCACGAACTGGTGCACTTTACGGAATTCGCGCGTGAGCTCCGCCGGAGCGACGCAGTAGCCGACTTTCCACCCGGTCGTGTGGTAGGTCTTGCCGAACGACGCAACCACGAAGCTGCGCGCCGCGAGCGCCGGATTTCTGAGCATGCTCATGTGTTCGCGGCCGTCGAACAGAATGTGTTCGTACACTTCGTCGGACATCAGATACAGACCGTGGCGTGCGACGAGCTCCGCACAACGGCTGAGATCGTTCGCGTCCCAGGCGGCACCGCTCGGATTGTGCGGCGTGTTGACCATCAACAGGCGCGTACGCGGCGTGATCGCGTCGGCGACCCGCTGCCAGTCAACGCTGAAATCGGGCCGCCGCAGCGGCACCCGCACGATGCGTCCCCCGGCGAGCGTCACCGAAGGTTCGTAGGAATCGTAGGCGGGCTCGGGCGCGATCACCTCATCGCCGGCGCGCACCACGGCCTGGACAGCGCAGAAGATCGCCTCGGTGCCGCCGGCCGTTACGGTGATTTCATGCTCCGCATCCGCCGTGTGCCCGTACATGCGCGCGAGCTTGCGTGCAATTTCCTCGCGCAGGGCGGGAACACCCGCCATGGGCGCATATTGATTGCGCCCTGCATTCAGGTGTTCCGTGACGAGTGCGCGCAGCCGCGCGGGACCGTCGAAATCAGGGAAGCCCTGCGAGAGGTTGATCGCGCCGCAATCCGCCGCGAGCTTCGACATCACGGTGAAGATCGTGGTGCCGACAGCGGGCAGCTTGGACGCGAAGGAAAGTGTCACGCACCCGCTTCCGCAGCGGCAAGAGCCGCGCCGACAATGCCGCTTTCACTCGTGAGTTCCCCCTGCACGATGTTGGCCGGGCTTTTCAGAAGATGTCCGAATTGACGATAGTTCTCGGTGACGCCACCGCAGAGAATGAAGGTGCCCGGCCACAGGAGGCTGTGCATGTACTGCAGATACTCGTTCAGGGCCTCGGCCCAGGCTTCCCAGCTGAGTCCCCGCTTGATGCGCGCGCGACCCGACGCCAGCTCTTCGGCGTCGACTCCTTTCATTATGAGATGACCGAATTCGGTGTTTGGCACGAGCGTGCCGTCCACGAACACTGCACTGCCGATACCCGTGCCCAGCGTGAGTACGATCACAGTGCCGCCGAGACCGCGCCCCGCGCCCACGCGCATCTCCGCGAGACCGGCAGCGTCCGCGTCGTTGAGAAGCACGCACGGTCGGCCGAGCGCGCGGCCCAGCAGCGCTGCGCCATCCGTGCCGATCCACGAACGATCGATATTGGCAGCGGTGCAGACACGGCCCTGGCGCACGACGCTCGGCAGCGCGAAGCCAACGGCACCTGTAGTTGTAAAGCGGGCGGCGAGCGCGCGCGCGACTTCGACCACCGCCGCCGGCGTGGACGGCTGCGGCGTGGCGATGGCGATTGCGGGTGCGGCGAGCCGGCCCGCAGCGATATCGACCGGCGCTCCCTTGATGGACGAGCCGCCGGTATCAATGCCTAGGAGAATCATGCATTCAGTCTTTCGCGGGGTTGGAGTCCTGCCGATTCCCGGAGCGACCGGATCGTCGCAAGAATCACTGGTTGGCAGCGATCGCCATTTGAACGTCGCGGTCGCGAATTTTTTCCTGGCGGCGCATCCACAGCGCCGCGAATATGACGCCGACAGAAACGATAGCGACCAGCACGGTCGCGAGCGCGTTGATTTCAGGGTTCACGCCGAGCTTCACCTTGGAAAAGATCAGCATGGGCAGCGTCGTCGCCCCCGGGCCGGAAACGAAGCTCGAGATCACGAGGTCATCCCATGACAGTGTAAAAGACAGAAGCCACCCTGACAGAATCGCTGGCAGGATGATCGGCAGCGTGATGACGAAGAAGACCTTGGTCGGATGCGCGCCGAGATCCATCGCGGCTTCCTCCAATGACTCATCGAACGTGGCGAGCCGCGATTGCACGATCACCGTGACGTAAGCCATCGAGAACGTCATGTGCGCAATCGTGATGGTCGTCATGCCGCGGCCGGCCGGCCAGCCGAAGAGGGACTCCATTGTCACGAACAGCAGCAGCAGCGACAGCCCGGTAATGACTTCCGGCATGACGAGCGGCGCCGATGTCATGCCCGAAAGGAGCGTCCGTCCGCGGAAGTGTCCGAAACGCGCAAGCACGAGGCCCGCCACCGTGCCGAGCACCACGGCGCCCGTCGCGTTCATCGCCGCGATCTCGATCGACAACTTCGCGGAGTCGAGCAGTTGCTCGTTCGCGAACATCGAAAAGTACCACTTGAGCGTGGGCGAGTTGTACGCATCCCACACCGTGACCAGCTTCGAGTAGTTGAACGAGAACACGACCATGGAGATGATCGGTATGTACAGAAACGCGAAGCCGAGCACCAGCGCGGTGAGAATGAAGACCGAGCGTTTGCCGATCATCGGTGTGCCCGCATTTCACGGCCCTGGAAGTACTGGAAGAGCATGATCGGTATCACGAGGAGCAGCAGCATCGCGATCGCGACCGCGCTTGCCACCGGCCAATCGCGATTCGCGAAGAACTCATCCCACAGCACGCGTCCGATCATGAGCGTGTCGGGACCGCCGAGGAGCGCCGGAATCACGTACTCGCCCACCGCCGGAATGAACACCAGCATGCAGCCGGCGACGATGCCGGGAATCGACAGCGGCAGTGTAATCTTGAGAAACGCCTTGATCGGACGGCAACCGAGATCCGCGGCCGCCTCGAGGAGCGTTATATCCATCTTCTCGAGCGTTGAATAAAGCGGCAGGATCATGAACGGCAGATACGAATAGACGATGCCGAGATAGACCGCGAAATCGGTCTGCATCATCACAATCGGTTCCTTGATGATGCCAAGCGACAACAGGATGTTGTTGATCACGCCATTGTTCTTGAGGAGTCCGATCCAGGCATAGACGCGCAGGAGGAATGACGTCCAGAAAGGCAGCACGATCAGGAGCAGCAGAATATTGCGTGTCGAGGGTTTTGAGCGCGCCATGCCGTAGGCCATGGGATAGCCGATAAGGAGACAGAACAGCGTCGAGATAAAGGCGATCCGGACTGAACTGAGATACGCATTCTTGTAGAGCGCATCTTCGAAGAGGAAGCCGAAGTTTGACATCGTGAGCTTGATCTGCATCGTCGATGTAGTCACCCACTCCCAGAGCGGGGAGTATGGCGGCATCGCTATGCGCGATTCGGCGAACGAAATCTTCAGAACGATGATGAATGGGATGACGAAGAAGAAAATCAGCCACAGGTACGGTATCGCGATGACGAGCGGCCGGCCCGTCACGCGGCGCGCGATTCCCGTCGACACGCGGAATGCGGTCGTGTCGCGCAGCACGCGCCACCAGTAGACGATGCGGCCGAATAGCGGGTCCTCGGATCGCGCTTTTCCCATACGTGCCTGCGCTATGCCTTGATGTCGTTCATGAGGCCGGCATTACTGGGTGACGATGACGGGACTCTCGGCGTGCCAGTGCAGAAACACCCGCTCGTCCCAGGTGAACTGGCTTTCGGAGTCGCGATCCACGTTCGGCTGCGTGACGCGCACGATGCGTCCCGTTTCGAGCTGCACCAGATAGATCGACATGTCGCCCATGTAGGCGATTTCCTTGATCACACCGGGCACGACGTTGTCCGGCTGGCTCGGCCGTTCGCGCGCGAGGCGGATCTTTTCCGGGCGAATCGCCGCCCACACGGTGATGCCGGGCGCGGCGCTGATGCCGTGATCCACGAATATCGTGGCGCCGAGGTCATCCGAGGCTATGCGCACGTGGTCGGGGCGATCTTCGATGAGCCGGCCCTCGAACATGTTGACGCTGCCGATGAAGTCCGCGACGAAACGTGAATTGGGAAATTCGTAGATCTCGGAGGGCGTTCCGACCTGCACGATCTCGCCGTGATTCATCACGCCGATGCGCGACGCGAGCGTCATCGCCTCCTCCTGGTCGTGCGTGACCACCACGAAGGTGACGCCGAGCTGTTCCTGAATATTGACGAGCTCGAATTGCGTGTGTTCACGCAGCTTGCGATCGAGTGCACCGAGCGGTTCGTCGAGCAGGAGGAGCTTCGGGCGCTTCACAAGCGAGCGCGCGAGGGCGACACGCTGCCGCTGACCGCCGGAAAGCTGATGCGGCTTGCGGCGCGCGAATTGCGACATCTTGACGATGGCGAGCATGTCATCGACGCGCTTGCGAACATCGGCTTTTGCTCTCCCTTCCTGCCTGAGGCCGAAGGCGATGTTGTCTTCGACCGTCATGTGCGGAAAGAGCGCGTAAGACTGGAACATCATGTTGACGGGGCGGTTGTAAGGCGGAATGCCGCTCATATCCTGGCCATCGATCGACATCGAGCCGGAAGACGCCATCTCGAATCCGGCCAGCATTCTCAAGAGTGTCGTCTTGCCGCAGCCCGAGCCGCCGAGCAGGCAGAAGATTTCGCCCTGATAGATCTTCAGAGAGACGTTGTTGACCGCGACGAATTCACCAAACTTCTTCGTGACGTGATCAATGACTACATACGGTTGCGCTTTCGGATCGTTCCAGGGTGCGCCGCGACCCTGAGCCTGTCGGGGATTGGCTGACATGACACCTTGAGCCTTGGGTTTCTGGCCTCGAACTTAGTTTTTGTTATGGTCGTCGCCGCGGTTGCTGGTCCTGCTGTCGAACTCCGCGGCCAGTCTGGACTCCGATTGGAGCCCGGACTGGCCGCTCGATCCTAAATGTTGCGGGTCAGCTTACTGACCGGTCTTGAATGTCGTCCACGCCCGATTCTCGAGGCGGCTGTACTCCTGCGACTCGGCAAGGTGGGGGAAGAGCTTCTTGCGCACATCCGCCGGCGGATAGATGTTCGGATCGTTCTTGATCTCATCTTTCACGTACTGCAGTGCCGCGGCGTTGCCGTTCGCGTACTTCACCGTATTCGTAACCGCGGCGATTACTTGCGGGCGCAGTACGTAGTCGAGGAAAAGGTGCGCGTTATTCGGGTGCTTCGCATCCGCGGGAATGGCGAGCGTGTCGAACCACATGATCGCGCCTTCCTTCGGAATGAAGTACTCGAGCTGCACATCCTTCTTCGCTTCCTCCGCGCGGCCCTTGGCGATGAACACGTCGCCGCTCCAGCCGAGCGACACGCAGATTTCGCCGTTCGCGAGATCGTCGATGTACGACGAGGAATGCAGGTACTTGATGTACGGGCGAACCTTCTGCAGCGCCGCGGCCGCAGCCTTCAGGTCATCCGGGTTCTCCGAATTCGGATCCCTGCCGAGCGAGATCAGCACCGAGTCGAAGACCTCGGACGGCGCGTCGAGCATCGTGATGCCGCACTTCGCAAGCTTCTTGGCATTAGCCGGGTCCAGAATGAATTGCCAGCTATCCGGTTTATAGTCGTTACCGAGTGCAGCCTTCACTTTCTTGACGTTGTAGCCGATGCCGGTCGTACCCCACTGCCAGTCGATCGCGTGTTCGTTGTTCGGGTCGTGCTTGGCAATCAGAGCGCTGATCTCGGGATCGGCATTCTTCAGATTCGGAAGCTTTGACTTGTCGAGCTTCAGGAACACGCCCGCTTTGATCTGGCGCTCGAGGAAGTTCGCAGACGGGACGACGATGTCGTAACCCGTGCTGCCGGCGAGCAGCTTCGTCTCCAGCACTTCGTTGCTGTCGAACGTGTCGTACGTGACCTTGATGCCCGTCTCCTTCTCGAAGTTCGGGATCGTGTCCTCTGCGATGTAGTCCGACCAGTTGAAGATGTGGAGCACCTTCTCCTCGGCAGCGGCCACCGGTGCCGGGGTCGCGGCAGTTGTCGCGGCCGTCTGTTCTTCTTTCTTGCCGCAGCCCGCGAGTGCAAGCACGGCGAGCGTCAATGGAATGCTCAAGCGGATCATACGCATCATGTGAATCTCCTGGGAGTCGACCGTTAGAGTCAGTCCCACCCTTCTCGTTGATTCTGGCTTTTTTTTACTGGACCGTTCGCGTTGTCATCGTCGAATTCGTTCGGGCGCTGCCCCTGATACGGGGTCGAATCGTTAGCGTCAATTTATACATTACCGTGTCTGCAAAAGGTAGCACTGCCGGCAGCTGCCCTAGCTTACTTCATGGGGTTACTTCAAAGCCGGCCTCGTTTGCTGAGCTCCGCGAGCGTCATGTCAAGACTCAGCCGCGCCTTTTGCACCAACTCGTCCACCTCGGCCCGGGAAATGACCAGGGGCGGTGCAATCAGCATCGAATCGCGGGTGGCGCGCATGACGAGGCCGTTCTCGATGCACAGGTCGCGGCAAATGCCGCCCGCCTCGCCGCGCTTGTCGAAAAACGCGCGAGTCTTCTTGTCCTTCACGAGCTCGAGCGCGCCGATCATCCCGGCAATGCGGGCTTCACCCACCAGCGGGTGTTCCGCGAGCGCCAGCCAGCGTTCGGCAAGATAGGGGCCGATGTCGTTTTTCGCCCGTTCCACCAGATGCTCACCGCGCAGGATGCCGATATTGGCGATGGCAACCGCGCAAGCGACCGGATGGCCGGAGTAGGTGAAACCGTGATGGAATTCGCCGCCCTTGCCGATCAGCACTTTGGCGAAATCATCGTGAATCATCACGCCACCGATTGGCAGATACCCCGACGACAAGCCCTTGGCGATGGTCATCAGGTCGGGACGAAACCCGAAGTACGTCGAGCCGAACCATTCGCCGGTGCGCCCAAAGCCGCAGATCACCTCATCCGCCACCAGCAGGATGCCGTGCTTGCGGCAGATGCGTTCGATCTCGGGCCAGTAGGTGCGGGGCGGAATGATGACGCCGCCTGCGCCCTGGATGGGTTCGCCGATGAATGCGGCGACCCGATCGGCGCCCAGCTCAAGAATCTTGCGCTCGAGGGCGGCGGCGGCCCGCAGGCCGAATTCATCGACGCTGAGGTCGCCACCGTTCTGGTACCAGTAGGGCTGTTCGATGTGCACGATGCCCGGAATCGGCAGGCCCCCTTGTTCATGCATCGGCTTCATGCCGCCGAGACTCGCCCCCGCAACCGTGCTGCCGTGATAGGCGTTCTCGCGACTGATGATGATGGAGCGCTGGGACTGGCCCTGTGCCGCCCAATAGTGGCGCACCATGCGCAGGATCGTGTCGTTCGCTTCGGAACCGGAGCCGGTGAAGAAGACGTGTTTGAAACCCGGCGGCGTCACCTCGGACAACACGCGCGCGAGCTCGATCGCCGGCGGATGCGCGCACTGGAAGAAGCTGTTGTAGAACGGCAGCTCCAGCATCTGGCGGCGCGCGGCTTCCACCAGCTCCTCGCGGCCATAGCCGACATTCACGCACCACAGGCCCGACATCGCGTCGAGCGTCTTGTGCCCCTCGGTATCCCACAGATAAACGCCCTTGGCGCGCGTGACGATACGCGCGCCCTTGGCCGCGAGGTCGCGGAAATCCGTGAACGGATGCAGATAGTGCGCCGTATCGAGGCGCTGCCAGTCGGCGGTTGAACGCGATGTAGTTGAATTCATGGTGCGTCTCGACGCCCTCACCCACCCTGTCCCTCTCCCGCCGAGCGGGAGAGGGACAGGGTGAGGGTGTTCTTTCTTATACGTTCAGCAGCAGGTGTTCACGCTCCCAGGAGCTGATCACCTGCAGAAAGGTTTCGTATTCGTTGTCCTTGACGGCGCTGTACGCCCGCACGAAGCGCTCGCCAAACACCTCGACGAGCGGCTTGCACTCGCGCAGCAGGCGTAGCGATTCGGCGAGAGTGCGCGGCAGCGAGAAAGGCAGGCTGTAGGCGCTGCCGGAAATTGGTTCGGTCGGTTTCAAGCCTTCCATCATGCCGAGATAGCCGCAGGCAAGCGACGCTGCGATCGCAAGATACGGATTGGCATCCGCTCCAGGCACGCGATTCTCAACGCGCCGCCCTGCCGGCGCGGACATCGGTACGCGCAGACCCGCGGTACGATTGTCATAGCCCCAATGCGCGTTGATCGGCGCCGAGTTGCGCGGCGTGATGCGTCGATAGGAATTCACATTCGGCGCAAAGAGCGACATCGCCGGAGCGAGATACTTCTGCAGGCCCGCGATGTGCGAGAAGAAGAGTTGCGTTGGCGAGCCATCCGGATTCGAAAAGATATTCTGGCCCGTCTTCTTGTCGATGATGCTCTGATGGAGATGCATCGCGCTGCCCGGCTCGCGTGCGTGCGGCTTCGCCATGAAGGTCGCGTACATCTTGTGCCGCAGCGCCACTTCGCGCGCTGTCCGCTTGAATAGAAACGCCTGATCTGCCAGCAGCAGCGGATGTCCGTGCAGCAGATTGATCTCCATCTGCGCAGCGCCGGCTTCGTGGATGAGTGTATCGATCGCGAGTTCCTGCGCTTCGCAGAAGGCGTACATGTCATCGAACACGGGATCGAATTCGTTGACGGCCGCAATGCTGTAGGACTGGCGTCCAATCTCTGGCCGACCGGAGCGGCCAATCGGGGGTTTCAACGGATAGTCCGAGTCGGTATTCGGCTCGATGAGAAAGAATTCAAGTTCGGGTGCAACCACCGGCTCCCAGCCATGCTGCGCATAGAGTTCGATGACATGCTGCAACACATAGCGCGGCGCCATCGTGACGGGGCGGCCATCGGAGTAGAAGCAGTCGTGAATCACCTGCGCGGTGGGTTCCGCAGCCCACGGCACAACGGAAATTGCGTTGGGGTCGGCTTTCAGCACGATGTCGATTTCCGACGGGCTGATCGCGCTGTCGTCGTCCGGATAATCGCCGGTCACCGTCTGCAGGAAGATCGCTTCCGGTAGACGCATGCCCTCATCTTCGGCGAATTTTTCCGCAGGCATGACCTTGCCACGCGCGATGCCGGCCATATCCGGAATAGTCGCTTCGACTTCCTGGATGCCGTGTTCCTTGAAAAACTGCTGGATCTTGCTCGTCATCGGACCCTTCTTTCAGCTCGCTCCCTGGCCCGTTGGCGTGCGGCGTCGCCGAATGCCTTGAACATGGCCTGGGATGCTGGATTCGTCATTACCTTCCACTCGGGGTGCCACTGCACCGCGAGCGCAAAACTGCTCGCGTCGGACACCCGAAACGCCTCGATAACACCGTCTGGCGCGCGCGCCTCGACCACGGAGTGCGGCGCCAGGCGCTCAACGCCCTGGCCATGCAGCGAATTGACACGCACCCGCTCCTTGCCGATCAGCCGCTGCAGCAGACCGCCGCGCTCGAGCTCCACGTCATGCGCCGGGCCGAAGCGCCCCTCGACGCCGCCCGACTCGTCGGCCCGGTGATCCGCGAAGCCCTCGACCTCATGGATTTTCTGATGCAGCGTGCCGCCGAGCGCCACGTTCATCTCCTGAAAACCGCGACAAATGCCGAACACCGGCAGCCCGCCAGCAATGGCTGCGGGAATGAGCGGCAGCGTCGTCAAGTCGCGCGCCGGGTCGTGCAGCGTGCCCGGATCGCTCTCGGGCCCCTCATAGTGATGCGGTTCGACATTACTCAAGCTGCCGGTCAGCAGCAGGCCGTCGAAGCGATCGATCAGGTCCTCGAAGTCGTACAGATCGCCAAATGCCGGAATCAGAACGGGCGCACAGCCGGCGCCATCGATCACGGCAAGCAGGTACTCCTCGCGGACGAGGTGCCAGTAGTAGTCACCAACGACACGCCGGTCGCACGGGACTCCGACGATAGGTTTACGTGAACTCATGACTGTTTAGAATTTTAAACGGTCCGCTGACTTGCGAGTCCGTTTAGCCGTCCGCATTGAAGCACAGGGACCCTCATCCTGTCGTGCCTTGACAATTTCGGGGTCTCTCATGGCCTTTTTTCCTAGGCTCAGCCTCATTTGTGGCGGCGCGGCAAGCTTGCCTGGGGACGTATGCCCCCGGTATTCTGCCCGCCCCGTTGGCATGGCCGACGACACAAAATCTTAAACGGCGAGAACGGTCATGAGCGACGCCGTTACAATCCAAACGGTCCCCGATTTTCTCCAGCGCCACCCGGCGACGCGCTTTGCGGACGTGCTACTGGCCGACTCGAGCGGCGTGCTGCGTGGCAAGCGCGTAACCGCCGAGGAACTGCCCGGCATCTACTCGAAGGGGCTCTATCTCCCGGGCTCCATGTTTGCGCTCGACGTCCTCGGCGGCACGATCGAAGCGACTGGTATGGGTTTCGACGACGGCGACGCCGACCGCGCCTGCCTGCCAATCGCCGGCACGTTGCTGCCGGTCCCTTGGCTCGATCCAAACGTCGCGCAATTGCAGGTCGCCATGCACGAGGTCGATGGCCGTCCGTTTTTTGGTGACCCATACCACGTGCTCGGTGCAGTTCTGCAACGCTGGTCGAGCCTCGGTCTGACGCCGGTCATTGCCATCGAACTCGAGTTCTATCTGGTGGATCGGGAGCGCATCGGCGGCATGCCGCAACCGCCAGCGTCACCGCGCACAGGGCGGCGCGAATACCGGACGCAAATCAATTCCATGGAGGATCTCGACGATTACTCCGCGATACTCACCGAAATCGCGGCCGCGTGCACCGCGCAGGACGTGCCTACCGGCACGGCACTCGCTGAATATGGTCCTGGCCAGTTCGAAGTGAACCTGCACCATGTCGCGGACGCTCAGCGCGCCTGCGATCATGCGATTCGCCTGAAGCGTCTAGTCAAAGGCGTCGCGCATCGTCATGGCATGGAAGCGACGTTCATGGCGAAGCCGTATCGCGATATGGCAGGCAGCGGAACCCACGTGCATGTGAGTCTCCTCGATCGCGACGGGCGGAATGTGTTCGCGAGCGATGACGCGTTCGGGAGCGAGCGCATGCGGCAAGCGGCCGCGGGACTGCTCGCAACCATGGCCGACGGCATGGCGGTATTCGCGCCGAATGCCAACTCGTACCGCAGGCTCCGGCCCGAGTCCTACGTGCCGATGACGCCGAGCTGGGGTCTGAACAATCGCGGCGTCGCGGTGCGAGTACCGGTGAGCGATGCGTCGAACCGCCGCCTGGAGCACCGCGTCGCAGGCGCGGACGCCAATCCATACCTGCTCGCCGCCTGGGTGCTCGCCGGCATGCACCATGGCATGGAGCAGCGCCTGGCCGCGCCGGCGCCCTTGGTCGGCAATGCTTACAAGGACAGCGCCACGACGCTGCCGACGCATTGGGCAACGGCGTTCGAGCGTTTTGAGCGCAGCGCATTTGCACGCGAGTATCTGGGCGAACGCTTCGTCGCGCTCTACGCATCCACGCGCCGCGGTGAGCTCGAGGATTTCTCGAGCCATGTGAGCCCGCTCGAGATCGAGTGGTACCTGCGCGGAATCTAGTGTCATGACCGAGACCCCAAGAGCGCCACACATAGACTCGTATTACGCTGCGACCGCGCACGCGACCAATGGCTATCCGGCGCTTGCCGGAGATGTTGACTGCGACGTATGCGTCATCGGCGGCGGCATCGCCGGCGCATCCTCGGCGCTGCATCTCGCTGAACGCGGCTATCGCGTAGCGCTGCTTGAACAGCACCGCATCGGCTGGGGCGCCTCCGGCCGCAGCGGCGCGCAGGCGCTGTTCGGGTTCGCGAGCGGCCAGGACAAGCTCGTGCGCTACCTGGGCGCTGGCGACGCGCAGAAATTATTCGATATCACCGTCGAAGGCATCGACCTGATCCGCGAGCTGATCGCAAAGTATGCGATCGACTGCGATTGGCGTTCCGGGCAGCTGCACGCCGCGATCAAACCGCGGCAGAACGATGAGCTGCGCGGTTGGGTGGATGAGCTCGCGGCGCTTGGGTATCGCTCCACCCGCTTCGTCGAGTGCGCCGAATTGCAGTCTATGATCGCAAGCGAGCGCTACCTCGGCGGCGTGTACGACTCGAACAGCGGACATCTGCACCCGCTCAACTACACGCTCGGTCTCGCAGCGGCCGCGTCGCAACGCGGAGTGCGCATCTTCGAAGGCACGCGGGCGCTCAGCTACCGCAACGGCGCGCGCGTCATCGTTGATACGCCGCAGGGCGCCGTGCGAGCGGATCACTTGGTGCTCTGTGGCAATGCCTACATCAACGGCCTGTCTTGGAAACTCGCCTCCCGCATCATGCCGGTCGCGACCTACGTAATCGCCACGGAACGCCTTGGTGAGGAGCGCGCGCGCGCGCTCATCCCGAACAATATGGCGGTCACCGATATCAACTGGGTTCTCGACTACTTCCGCCTGTCGACGGACGATCGATTGCTGTTCGGCGGCCGGGTGAGCTACTCGGGACTCGATCCGCTCAACACAGCGAATGCAACCCGTGCGCGTATGTTGCGCGTCTTCCCGCAGCTCGCCGACGCGCGCGTCGAGTACGCGTGGGGTGGCTTCGTCGACATCACGCTGAATCGCGCCCCGCACTTCGGACGGCTCGCGCCGAACGTTTATTTTCTGCAGGGATTCTCCGGGCACGGCATCGTGCTCACCGGTATCGCGGGGAAACTGATCGCGCAGGCGGTCGCCGGTACGGCCGAGCGCTTCGATCTGTTTGCGCGAATTCCGCATACGGCGTTTCCGGGCGGGCGTCTGTTGCGGCGGCCGGCGCTCGTGCTCGCGATGCTTTATTACCGCCTGCGCGATCTGCTCTAGCCTGCCGGTGGCTGCCGCCGCAGCAGAAAGCAGTGATGCACGCGCGCGTTGCGCGCGAAATCTCGCGGGATGGTCCGGGCAGTGATGTCCTCGATCGAAAAACCTTCGAGAGCGGCGCGATCGAGACGAAACTTGGTGAAATTATTGGCGAACACGAGCACGCCATCCGGCGCGAGCAAGGCGGCGGCTTTCTTGATGAGATCCACATGGTCGCGCTGCACGCTGAAGTTGCCCTGCATGCGCTTGGAGCGTGAAAAGGTCGGCGGGTCGATGAACACGACATCGTAGAAGCGGTCCGCGCGGCGCGGCCACGGATGCTCGAGCCATTCGAGACAGTCCGCGCGCACGAATTCGTGCCGCTCGCCCGTGAAGCCGTTCAATTTCATGTTGTTCTCGGCCCAATCGAGGTAGCGGTTCGACATGTCGACGGTGGTTGTCGACGTTGCGCCACCCGCCGCGGCGAACACGGTCGCACTGCCGGTGTAGGCGAACAGATTGAGAAACCGTTTGCCCTCTGACAAGTCGCGCAGCAGAACACGTGTCGGCCGGTGATCGAGGAACAATCCGGTGTCGAGGTAGTCGTGGAAGTTGACGAGAAACTTCAGGCCCGCTTCTTCCACCTCGTGGTACTGAGAGCGCTCGTCGAGCCGTTCGTACTGTTCGCCCTCCTTTTGTTTGCGGCGTCGGCGGTAGACGACGTGCTCGTTGTCGAGGCTCAATGCCGCCGGCAATACCGCGAGCGCCTCTGCGCGCCGCTGCCGCACACCCGCCTCGGCAATGCTGTCTGGCGCTTCATATTCCTGAACGCATGCCCAACGCTCGCCACCACTCTTATATATATCGATCGCGAACGCGTACTCGGGCATGTCCGCGTCATAAAGGCGATAGCAGCTCACGTTCGAATCGCGCACCCAGGCCGAGAGTGATTTCAGATTCTTGGCTAGGCGGTTGGCGAACATTTGCGCGCCCGGACTCGCCGCGTGCGCGGCGCTACGCTCGGCGCGCGCCGCCGGGCTCGTATCGCGGAACCAGCGTTCATTCAAGTCAAAACGCAGGAGCCGGCATTCGATCGTGCCATTCCACAATGTATGCGTGCGGCGCGCTGCGATACCGAGCCGTTGACCGAGCGCCGGATTTGCGGCGAGAACCGCCGCCTGCCAGCCGACGAACTGCGTCTTGAGCTTCGCGCCGAGCAGCTCGTAGAGTTCCGGCAATCCGCTTGCCGCGCCGATGCGCTCGCCGTAAGGAGGATTCACGGCCAGCAAGCCGGCGCTGGCACCGGGATTTTCCAGAGCCGCGAGCTCCCGGCGCTCTACGTGCACCAGCCCCGTGAGGCCGGCGCGGTCGATCGCTGCGAGTGCCGCTGTCACGGCATCCCGATCGTGATCGAAACCGAGGATGCGGTTGTGGTGGACGTTGCCCGCCGCGGCGCGCGTCCTTGCTTCCCCAAGAATGCGCTCCCAGAGCGCGGCGTCGTGACCGCGCCAGCGGATAAAGCCAAAGTAGGTCCGCAGCAGACCTGGTGCGCGATCGAAAGCGATCAGCGCCGCCTCCACCGGAAACGTGCCGGAGCCGCACATGGGATCGACGAAAGCACCGCCCGCGCTTGCGATGTCCGCCCAGCCCGCGCGCAGCAAGATGCCAGCCGCGAGATTTTCCTTCAGCGGTGCTGCGCCGGTGGCCCCTCGATAGCCCCGCTTGTGCAGGGCGTCGCCGGACAGATCGATGCTGGCGGTTGCGACGTCACGATAGACGTACACATTGACGCGGATGTCCGGCTGCTTCGTGTCGACGTCCGGGCGGATGCCGGTGACCTCGCGCAGCTGATCGACGATCGCGTCCTTGGTCTTGAGCGCGCCGTATTGGTTGTGCGTCATCCGCGACAGCGCACTTGCGAATTCGCAGGCAATCGAGCCTTGTGAACTGACGTGTCGCCGCCAGTCGATGCTGCGTACACCCGCGTAGAGGTCTTCGGGCGTGCCTGCCGGGAACTCACCGAGCTTTAGCAGCACGCGGCTTGCGACGCGCGACCACAGACACAAGCGATAGCCGGTCTCGAGCATGCCCGTTACGCGCAGACCGCCTGCCGCTTCGCGGGCGTCAACGGCGCCGGCCGCGAGCGCTTCTACCCGAGCCAGATCCGCGAGACCAGGTGGCGTCGTAACGAAGAATTCGAGCGACTCGGTCATTGCGTGTCGGCCATCGGCCGCAGCTCGCGCACGGCTCTACGCTCCGAGCGCGCAAGGTAGTTGCGCAGCACGCGATAGATGTCCGGATCGAACACACGCGCTTGCTGCCGGACGAGCCGCTCCGCCGCGGCGTCATCGTCCGTCGTCCCGAGGTAGCTCCAGTGATCGAACACGTGCGCGTATCCATGACCCTCGGGATCGTGCTCAGTGACAGCGATCGCACCCGCGAACGGCCAGCTCGCGACCTTCAGGGCCGCTACCGCGAGCTGCACACGCAAATCATGGTGTTGCGGAGTCTCGAGATTGACGCAGGCCCCGCGACAGCGGCCGACCTGGTAGCCGAAACAGGAACCGTCACCCGCTTCGCGCCCCAGTCGCTTGGCGCAGAGCTTATGGGTACGCGCGAGCTCGTTGAGCGCGCGCTCAGCATCGCCAGGCTTGCGGAAGAGCCCATAGCAATCGACTGCGCCCGAGCGCGCCGTGTCGAACGGCACAACCCGCGCTTGCAGCCAGCCCGATACGGGCGCGAGCTCAATCGTGTGCAGCATCCCGACGGCCCGCAGTCGGCGGTTGAATGCCGGTTGCTCGCTCTTGACGAGCTGCGCTTCGAGCAGGAGCGCGCCGAGTTCGCCCGCGGTTTCAGTCCACTCGAGATGCCGCACGAGCCTGGCAAGCTTCGCTTCCTTGCCACCGCCCGCCGCCGCCGCAAAATGACCGAGCACGCGCGCGCGGATCGATTTCGCCTTGCCGATATAGAGCAGCGCGCGATTCTCGCCAAGGAAGCGATAGACACCCGGCCCGTCCGGAAGGTCATCCGCAAGATCGGCCGGCAATTGCGGCGGCAGCACCGCGCGGCGCGAGAGTTGCTCGACGGCGGCTGCGATCGTAGCGGTCGGCCAGCGTGCGCCGAGCACTTGCCAGAACTCGAAGAGCACCCGCGCGTCACCGAGCGCACGGTGGCGGGCCGCCGTGCTGAGGCCATGGCGCTCCATCACGGCATCGAGATTGTGCCTGCCGGCCTCCGGGTAAAGCAGGCGCGACAGCTTGACCGTGCATAGCACGTCGGTACGCAGACGGCGTCCGCTGCGCTGGAACTCCCGGCGCAGAAAGCCATAATCGAAGCGCGCGTTATGCGCGACGAAGAGCCGCCCCGCGAGCCGCCGTTCGACCTCATCGATCACCTCGCGAAAGCGCGGCGCCGACTCCACCATCGCGTTGGAGATGCCGGTGAATTCCTCGATGCGCGCCGGCACGCGGCACTCCGGATTGACGAGCGTGCTCCACTCGCGCGCGGAGCCGTCCACGTCAAGCTCAACGATGCCCACTTCGATGACACGATGATGGCGCGCATCGCCGCCGGTGGTTTCAAGATCGACGAAAGCGAGCGGACGCAGATGAATTGCTGGCGGCTCGTCGTTCATGCGCCGCCGTCGAGCGACATCAGCGGATGGTAGAGATCGGGCCGGCGATCACGAAACAGACCCCACCAGTGACGGTAGGCGCGCACGCGCTCGAGATCGAAATCAGCCGTGATGATTGCTTCGCTCACCCGATCAGCTTCCACGAGCTTCGCGCCCGTATGATCCGCGATGAACGAGGATCCGTAGAACGTCATGGAGTGCCGCTTGCCGGGCTCGAGGCCAATGCGATTCGACGCGATCACCGGCATGAGATTGGCCGCTGCGTGGCCCTGCATCACGCGCTGCCAGTGATCGCGTGAATCGACGCTTGGATCGGCGGGCTCCGATCCGATCGCCGTCGGATACATCAGCAGATCCGCACCCATCAACGCCATGATCCGCGCGCTCTCCGGAAACCACTGGTCCCAGCAGACTGCGACGCCGATGCTGCCATAGCGCGTCTTCCACACCTTAAAACCGGTGTCGCCGGGCGAGAAGTAATATTTCTCGTGATAGCCAACGCTCTCTGGAATGTGCGATTTGCGATAGAGCCCCATGAGTTCGCCGCCGGCGTCGACCATGGCGAGCGTGTTGAAGTACGCGTTGTGCGCCCGTTCGAATATGCTGACCGGCAACACCACATCGAGCTCGCGCGCGAGTTCGCGCATGCGCGCCAGCGCCGGGTTCTGATCGATCGGCCGCGCGAGCGCGAAATACTCGCCGTCGTGATCCATGCAGAAGTACGGCGTTTCAAAAAGTTCCTGCAGCAGGATGATGCGCGCGCCCAGCTGCGCCGCCGCGCGCACCAGCTTCTCCGCATTCGCGATGTTGGCCGCGCGGTCCCATCCGCAGGCCATCTGCGTCGCCGCGACTCGAACTTCGGGCATGACTCGTTCCTCGTCCTATTGTTTTAAGGCCCGTCCGCTACGGGCCCGACAGATCAATCCAGGTGGTCTTGAGCTCAGTGTACTTGTCGAAAGCGTGGAGCGACTTGTCGCGACCGTTCCCCGACTGCTTGAAACCGCCGAACGGCACAGTGATGTCGTCGGCGTCATAGCAATTGACGTAGACGGTGCCGGCACGCAACGCGCGTGCGACGCGATGACCGGTCGTGATATCCCGCGTCCAGACAGCCGCAGCGAGGCCGTAGCTCACGTCGTTGGCAATTGCGACGGCTTCCGCGGTTTGCCGAAAGGTGATCGTCGAGAGCACCGGCCCGAAGATTTCCTCGCGCGCGATCGTCATGCTCTGTTTCACACCATCGAATATTGTCGGCTGCACGAAATACCCGCCGCTTTCCTGGCGGACCTGCTCGCCGCCGAATGCGATCCGCGCGCCCTCGCGCCGTCCGGTGTCGATGTAGCGCAGCACCGTATCGAGCTGCGCACGGTCGACCATCGCACCGAGCCGCGTCTTCGGATCGAGGGGATCGCCGGGCGCCATGCTGCGTCCGACCTCGGCTATTCTTTCGAGCACGCGATCCTTGAGCGACTCATGGATGATGAGACGCGATCCCGCCGAGCACATCTCGCCTTGATTGAAGAATATCCCGTAAGCAGCGGCGGTGGCCGCGCGCTCGACGTCCGGACAATCCGCAAGCAGGATATTCGGCGATTTGCCGCCGCACTCGAGCCACACCCGCTTCATGTTCGATTGACCGGAGTACTCGAGCATCATCTTGCCGGTACGCGTCGACCCGGTGAACGCCACGCAGTCGACGTCCATATGGAGCGCCAGCGCTTTGCCAGCCGTTGCGCCGAGGCCCGGCAGCACGTTCAAAACGCCAGCAGGGATTCCAGCCTCAACCGCAAGCTCGGCGGCGCGAATAGCCGTGAGCGGCGACTTCTCCGACGGTTTCAACACGATCGAATTGCCGGCCGCGAGCGCGGGACCGAGCTTCCAGGACGCCATCAGCAGCGGGAAATTCCAGGGCACGATGGCGGCAACCACGCCGACCGGCTCGCGCGTAATGAGCGCAAGCGCTGCGTCGCCCGTCGGCGCGACCTGATCGTAGATCTTGTCGACGGCTTCGGCGAACCACTGAATGCAATTCGCCGCGGCAGACATGTCGACACCGAGCGCATCGCTCACGGGTTTGCCCATATCGAGCGATTCGAGCAGCGCCAGCTCTTCGGCATTCTTGCGAATGAGGTCTGCGAACCTGAGCAGCGTCTGCTTGCGCTGGCGCGGCGCAAGACGCGACCAGCTGCCTTGCTCAAATTCCTTGCGCGCATTGGCGACAGCGCGCTCGACGTCGGTCTGATCGCATGACGCGATCTTCGCCAGCAGCTTGCCGGTAGCAGGGTTGATCGAATCGAAGGTCGCGCCCGACGCGGCGTCGACGTAGCGTCCGTCGATGAATGCCTGTCCGCGTATGGCAAGGTTGCTGACGCGGCTATGCCAATTGATGGTGTCGGGCTTTGCTGCCATGAAGGTCAACCTGGAAGAAATTAAGGGACGCGGGCGAAGGTTCAGAACGTCGGCGGCGTGCAGGCCGAGATGATCTCACAGTCCTCGCGGCCCGGATTGTGGAAGCGGTGCGGCAGGCTGCTCGAAAAATAGTAGGCCTCGCCGGGACCGAGCACGCGAGTGTTGCCCGCAACCGTGAGCTCGATGCGTCCACACACGATGACGCCGCCCTCCTCGCCCTTGTGGCTCAGCATTTCCTCGCCGGTGTCGGCGCCGGCCGCATAGTTCTCGTGCATGATCGCCATCTGGCGGTTCGGCCGCGTCGCTGCAACGAGACGCAGCGACACGGCGCCGCGTCCGAGATCGGTCAGCTCATCGCGGCCGAAAAACACCTGCGGACTCGCCGCAAGGTCAAGGGTGAAGAACTCGGCGAGCGACATCGGAATGCCGTCCAGCACTTTCTTCAGCGAACTCACCGACGGGCTCACACGATTCTGCTCGATGAGCGAAATCATGCCATTGGTCACGCCCGCGCGTTTTGCCAGCTCGCGCTGCGACAGACCGTACATGCTGCGCACTGCGCGCAGGTGAGAGCCCACATCGATAGCCACAACACGCTCCTCGCGTCTAGAATCTTAAACACTTGGCTGGAAATTTCGGCCCAGATTGTCGGAAATGTCAATTTTTCTTATCATGCCGACCCCGCCGTTCTTAAGGCCCGTCATGTCCACACCATCGTTGTCGCGCGCCGAGCTTGAAGCCTTCTGGATGCCGTTTACGGCCAATCGCCAGTTCAAGGCGAAACCACGCCTGCTCGCGCGGGCGAGCGGCATGCACTACACGACCGACGACGGCCGCAGAATTCTCGACGGCGTCGCCGGCCTCTGGTGCGTAAACGCGGGTCACGGCCGTAAGGAAGTCAGTGAAGCCGTTGCGAAGCAAATCGCCACGCTCGACTACGCGCCGCCATTTCAGATGGGCCACGCGGGCGCGTTCGAACTTGCGAACGCCGTAGTTCGCGTCGCGCCGCGCGGACTTGACCACGTCTTCTTCACCAACTCGGGTTCCGAGTCGGTCGACACGGCCCTGAAAATCGCCCTCGCGTATCACCGGATACGCGGCGAAGGCGCGCGCCAGCGCT
>Ga0326726_10000876_pt1 | contig 27608 bp, 23 predicted proteins | sample MHFenrmetagenome_2_FD_207603 | JGI IMG/M metagenome (GOLD analysis project Ga0326726, IMG submission 207603) | Lab enriched peat soil microbial communities from Michigan Hollow, Ithaca, NY, United States - MHF15MN | ecosystem: Environmental > Terrestrial > Soil > Wetlands > Peat | place: USA... | reverse complement strand
CCGGCGGAGGTTTTTTCCGCGCTCTATACCGCTTTCTCTGAGGCCGACAAGAGCGATCTCGTGGTGGGGGTGAATATCGTCAATGCGGAGAACGCGCCGGTCGCCATGAGCGATTACAGTCTCCACATGCAGATGTTCAGGTATATGAAGGAGCTGTTCCCCGGAGTCAAGACCGCCATGCACGCCGGTGAGCTGACCATCGGCATGGTGCGGCCCGAGGATCTTACCTGGCACATAACCGATGCTGTCATGGTCGCCCGAGCAGACAGGATTGGGCACGGCGTCGATATTGGCTATGAGGTAAAAGCGCCGGAAGTACTCGCTCTCATGCGCGATAAAAAGATTGCGGTCGAAATCAACCTGACCAGCAATGAGTTCATTCTCGGGGTCAAGGACGGGGCGCATCCCTTCAGGCTCTACCTCGATCAGGGTGTACCGGTTGTGCTCACCTCCGATGATGAAGGCGTATCGAGAAACAATCTGACCGATGATTATCTGCACATGGTTCAGCGTTACGGCATAACCTACGACCGCCTCCGCGACATCGCCGCCAACAGTATCCGATACTCGTTCCTGAACGAGAAGGAAAAGCAACGCCAGCTTGCGATACTCGATAAACGATTTGCCGATTTCGAAGCACGTATGACGAAGATGATTGGGAATACGCTAAAAGCGGTGAGGTAATTTCACGAGCAGGCAAGCATTGAAAAAGCGAGATCGCTGAACGTGGCCTACGTTGCTGCCGCCGCAGTACGATACCCAATTTGGGGCCGGGTTCCATGTGGTTCCCGGCCTTTTTTTATTGGAAATGTCGCGTACGGCGATGAGGTCGGCCTCGGCTTTGGGGCCTTCGCGGCTGATGAGGTCGCCGAGCTGGATAGACAAACACCGCGCCCTCTTATTGCTGTTATTCGATGCGCTATTTTTTTTGTATCTTAAATTCCGGTTTGCCTGATCAAGCCGGACTGATTCTTTCAGGAGACTTTCGGAGCGACTCTTCTGCACGTATCATCCTGCTCATTGGTGATCCATTAACTGTCACCAGAATAGAGCGTTACAAAGACATCTCCGACTTTTATCTGAAAAAAACAGGCAATTTCTGCTTGCTTGAGGCCTCTCTTGGCTCTGATCAAGTTGGAAAGAAGCGGATATTTACATCTCTTCAAGCTTCGTACTTAGGCGTAGGTACTGATCACTTCCTGCGGAGAGCTTTTGCTCCTTGCAGAAGAGGAAGATTCCTTTATTCACGGCTTGGAGAAACACCGAATGCTCAGGTATCGCGCATCACGTTTCTTCACTAAATCCTTATTGTAATTTACATTATGCAAAAAAAACTTGTTCCTTCGAAAAGAAACATCCCTGTCGACACCCTCCGAGGTTTGGCCTGCATTTTACTCGTAGCCTACCACGTCATTGGCGTGACTCCTGAAAGCGGACTTCGGTTGCATGATGGTATTCTAAAAAATGCTAATGAGTTGCTGGCATATATTCGCATGCCGCTTTTCACTTTTCTTTCTGGTTTCGTTTACGCATGGTGACCTTACAATCGTGACTGTAAAAAATTCGTAAAAGGTAAATTCCGCCGTTTGATTGTACCTATGTTGGCTGTAGGCACCGCTTTTGCCTTTTTTCAGTCCATAACGCCGGGAACCAATGCAGTCATAACCGACTGGCGATACATTCATCTCATGCCGGTAGCGCATTACTGGTTTGTGGAATCCCTTTTTCTCATTTTCATGGTGCTCATACCCCTCGAACATTTCAGGGTTCTGGACAGCGAAACCGGATTGGCCATTGTTTTTTTTATCGCATCGCTTTTGTTTGTTTTCAATGTCGGCACCCCCTGGCTTTCCATAGCTGGCGCTGCCTATCTTTTTCCCTATTTTCTGATCGGCCTGTATTGCTCCCGTTTCCCGATAGATTTCCAGTTTAAAAGAGCGGCAGGGACGACCTTTCTCCTGATGGTGATCTTGTTTCTTGTTTTTTACGGTCTTCAGTATGCAGGAGGACGGCGTTCGTTCATTGCTCTTCTGATCGGAACAATTTCCTGTGTTTCGCTGCTGTATATCCGTTTTGAATCGGTGCTGCTAAGCTCTATCGGTTTTTATTCCTATCCAATCTATCTTTTGCACGTTTTTTTTACTGCTGCATCAAGAATCGTTTTCAAAAGCGCTGGCGTCACCAACATCTGGATACTTTTTATACTTGGCACGGTTATTGGCCTTGCCGGTCCAATTATTGTCGAATTATTCGCCTCGAAGTTCCCATTATCGAGAATTCTCCTGCCTGGAAAGTCTCCATTCAAAAAGGGCGTCATGCCTGAAGCTGTTACCACATAGCACTTTTTGAAAAAAATGGTTAGCAACCACCCGATACTCCATGGATGACGGGAGGTTTATCAGAACGAGAAGTTTATGGTGGCAGAGCCCTCGCTCGATCTGATCTGAATGCCGGAAGCGGTGATCTCGTAAATGCGGCAGGCGTCGCATGATGGATCACCGTTTCCGGTGAACGCCGCCACCACAACAAACTCAATCCCGCCCCGTACCGCCCGTGCGACGGAGTGATAATGTCCGCTTAGAACAGCTCGTACATTCGGGTATCGAAATAATATCGCCGTCACCTCTTCGTGATTCCACAACAGGCCGTGTTTTTCGTCGGTGGTCTCTTCGAGCAACGGAAGGTGACTGAGGATGATGACGGGTTCTTCGTTTTTCAGGGCGAGGTCGAGTTCGTTCACGAGCCATTCGAGTTGGCGCGCGCCGATGGCTCCGCAGTAGAAGGGGGCTTTGACGACGTTGCGGTAGTAGGTGAGCAGATGGCGGTCGGCTTCGGTTTGGGGTTCGTTGACGGCGGAGACATCCATGCCGTCGAGCACGATGAAGCGGGTGCCGTGCCGGGCGAAGGTGTAGTAGAGGCTGTCGAGGCCCATGATCGCTTTATAGCGCTCGGGTGGGACAGCGAGGCAGTGGTTGCCTGCGACGTGGTGCACCTTGCCGGGGAAGCGGGCGAGCATGTCGCGCACGGCGATGAGGTCGGCCTCGGCTTCGGGGCCTTCGCGGCTGATGAGGTCGCCGAGCTGGATGACGAACTCCGCGCCCTCGCGCTGCCACATTTCGATGCACCGTTCGAGACCGGCTTGCGTCTCTTTGCCGGTCTCGCTTTCGGGGTTGTAGTGAATGTCGGTGACGATGCCGAACCGGAGCGTGCCGCTTGTCCTCTCGCTCATGGTCTTCCGATCAGTCGCCGAATTCGGAGAGGTAGCGCTTGATGTATTCGTCGAGGTCGCCGTCGAGCACGTTTTCTACGTCAAACCGCTCGTAGTTGGTGCGGTGATCCTTGATGCGCCGGTCGTCGAGCACGTAGCTGCGAATCTGGCTTCCCCATTCGATCTTTTTCTTCTTGCCCTCGATCTCCCGTTTCTGCGCCTCCTCCTCCTCGCGCTTGCGCTGGTAGAGCTGGGCCATGAGCATCTTCATGGCGCGTTCCCGGTTCTGGAACTGCGAGCGCTCCTCCTGGCAGCCCACCACGATGCCCGACGGAATGTGCTTGATGCGCACGGCGGTTTCAACCTTGTTGACGTTCTGGCCGCCCTTGCCGCCGCTGCGGAAGGTGGAGAGTTCGAGATCCTCCTTGCGTACTTCGATCTCGACGTCCGGCGGAGCTTCGGGATAGGTGAAAACGCTGGCGAACGAGGTGTGGCGGCGGGCGTTCGAGTCGTATGGCGACACCCTGACGAGCCGGTGCACGCCGTTTTCGGCCTTGAGGTAGCCGTAGGCGTAAGGGCCTTGAATTTCAAGCGTTGCGGTTTTGATGCCCGCGCCGTCTCCCTCCTGGTAGTCGTCGGTGAAGACCTTGTACCCCTTGCGCTCGGCCCAGCGCATGTACATGCGGTAGAGCATCTCCGCCCAGTCCTGCGCCTCGGTGCCGCCCGCGCCTGCATGGATGATGATCATGGCGTTGCCCGCGTCATCCTTGCCGGAGAGCATGTTGCGGAACTCCAACGCGGCAATCTCCTCTTCGATTCGGGCGATCGTGGCGTCGAGGTCGGTGACGAGCGATTCATCCTCAAGCTCGATGGCGATCTCGATCTCTTCGCCGGCATTGTGCGCCTCGGTGCTGATGCGGTCGAACTCCTCCGTCCAGGATTTGTGATCCTTCAACTCTTTGAGCAGGGCGTTGGCGGCTTTCTGGTCGTTCCAGAAGTCAGGCGCCGCCGAGATTTTCTCGAGGTCGCTTATTTTTTCTTTGCGCTCATCGATGTCAAAGATACCCCCGTAACTGATCCAGGCGGTGGTTGATGGCGTGCAGGCGATCTTTTTCAGGGTCGAACATGGCAGTAAAAATAAAAGTGTGCGTTGTAAATGGTTTCCGGGACGGTGACCGGTTTCAGCGGCCCCATCCGGCTGGTGTGAATATAAACATTTCAAATCCCCTGTAAAGTGCTTGCGAAAAATCACGGCAAGTCGCCGCGTGCAGCCTGACAGCTCCGGGTGATCCTTTTGCGGCTGAATAGGGTTGTTGATACTGGACAGAATTGTTACAGAGCAGCCAGATGGAGCCATCAGACGCACAGATGAATACCGCTGTACCTCCGCGCCCCGAAAGCGAGACCGGATTGACGGGCGAACAGGTGCGACGCCTTCGCGAAACATACGGGTTCAACGAGGTGACGGCGCGGAAACGCCATCCCGCGCTTGAATTTCTCGGCAGGTTCACCGGTGTTTCCGCCTGGATGCTCGAACTCATCCTGATTATATCGCTGATCCTCGGCAAGTACTCGGACGCGGTGGTCGTCGGAGCGTTGCTGATGGTCAATGCCGTCGTGGGATTTTACCAGGAGCGCCGGGCCTCCGGCATTGTCGAGACGCTGCGGCGACGCTTGCAGGTGAGCGCCCGGGTGCTGCGCGATTCGAGCTGGCAGGTGATTCCGGCGCGTGAACTGGTTCCGGGCGACCGGCTCCGGGTGCGGCCGGGTGATTTCGTGCCAGCCGATCTGCGCCTCCTCTCCGGGGAGCTTCGCGTCGATCAGTCGGCGGTGACCGGCGAGTCGGCGGAGGTTGCAAAATTGACCGGCGAGCCGCTCTTTTCCGGCTCGGTGGTTCGTCGTGGCGAAGGGGATGCGCTCGTCGAATCGATCGGCTCGAAGACCTACTATGGGCGGACAACGGAGCTGGTCAACCTGGCAAAGCCTGTTCTGCACATTGAGGAGGTGGTGGCCCGGCTGGTGAGGTGGCTGTTCGTGATTCTCGGCACATTGCTCGGCCTCGTGTTTGCCGTGTCGCTTTTCCGCGGCATGGCTGTGACGGAGATTCTGCCGCTGATGCTGGTGCTGCTGATGAGCGCCGTGCCGGTTGCCCTGCCGGTCATGTTCACGGTCAGCATGGCGGTCGGCTCGCGGGAACTGGCGCGGCTGGGGGTGCTGGTGACCCGTCTCAGCGCTGCCGAAGATGCCGCGACGATGGACACCCTTTGCGTTGACAAGACCGGCACGATCACCCTGAACCGCCTTGGTGTCGCGGAGGTCATGCCGGTTGGCCGGTCATCCGAAGCGGAGGTGCTGGTCGCCGGAGCGCTCGCCTCCAGCGAAGCCAACAATGATCCCATCGACATAGCCTTTCTCGAAGCGGCTCGTGAGCACCGGAGTTTCGAGAATCGCCCGACGGCAAGGACGCTCACCTTCGTGCCGTTCGACGCGGAGCGCCGTCGTACTGAAGCCGTGGTCGATGAGGCCGGAGTCAGGAGCCGCGTGATGAAGGGGGCGGTAGCGACCATCGCCGCCCTGTGCAACGAGGACGAAGCTGCCCGCGCCGTGCTGGAGGGGATGGCGGCGGAGGCCGCGAAAAAAGGGTACCGGGCGCTGGCCGTGGCCAAAGGGCCGGAAAACGGCCCATGCCGGGTTCTTGGCGTGGTGACGCTCTCCGATCCGCCCCGTCCGGAGGCTGCCGGGTTGATCGAAACCCTGAGCAAGCTCGGCGTCCGGGTTCGCATGTTGACAGGGGACGCCCTTCCGGTAGCGATCGAAACCGCGCGGCTGGTGGGGCTGAAGGGCATCCGGCGCGCCGCCGATCTGTCCAGTATCGAAAAAGAGGTGGGGGAAACGATGTTTGCCGAAGCCGGAGGGTTTGCCGAGGTCTATCCCGAGGACAAGTACCGGGTCGTGCAGTTTCTGCAACAGGCGGGACATGTGACCGGCATGACCGGCGACGGGGTCAACGACGCCCCGGCTTTGCGCCAGGCGGAGGTCGGGATTGCCGTCAGCTCGGCCACTGATGTCGCCAAGGGTGCGGCCAGCGTGGTGCTGACCGAACCGGGGCTGACGAACATCGTCGCGCTGGTGGAGCAGGGGCGGATCATCTACCAGCGCCTGCTGACCTGGGTGCTGAACAAGATCAGCCGGACGGTGCTCAAGGCGGCGTTCGTCTCGGCGGCATTCCTGATGACCGGCAAATTCGTGATTTCGGCGTTTGCCATGCTGCTGCTCACCTTCATGAACGACTTCGCCAAGATTGCCCTGGCCACCGACAGCGTCAGGCCTTCCCGAATGCCCGAGACGTGGAACATCGGGCGATATGTCGTTGTAGCGGTTGCGCTTGGCGTTGCGATGGTGGCCGAGGCGCTCCTGCTGCTCGCGCTCTGCCGGGAACCCTTCGGGCTGTCGGAGACGGACGGCTCGCTCTTTACCTTCAGTTTCCTGACGTTGCTGTACCTGGCCATCTTTTCGATTATTTCCGTTCGGGAACGGAACCGTTTCAGCGCCTCCATGCCCGGCAGGGCGCTCTTGCTCGCGCTTGCCTCTGATGCCGCCATCGGCACCGCATTGACCTTCGCCGGACTTCCCGATTTGAAGGCTTTGCCGTGGTGGCAGATAGTGAGCATCTTCGGCTACGCGGCCTTTTGCTGCCTTGTCGTCAATGACCTGCTGAAGGTCGCGATGCTCAGGTTTGTGGTTTATAGTGACTCGACACGGGCGGTTTGACTACGCAGGATGTTCCCGGCTGCAAGCATTTCATGAGTACCATCTGTTTGAAATTTTGATGACAGCGGAGAAGAGTCGCGAGCATGGTGTCGTCGCGAGGCCGCTGCCGATAACCATGGAGACAACGATGATGAACAAGGTGATCGATGATCTTATGCACGAGCATGGCGCAATTCACGAAGCATTGCAGGTGCTCAAAGGGATGGCCAAACGGCTGGATGAGGGCGGCGCAGTGGAAGAGGGGGATATTTCGGATATTCTTGGCTTCCTGAAGCTGTTTGCCGACCGCTGCCATCACGGCAAGGAGGAGGGAATTCTTTTTCCAGCGCTCGTCAAGGCCGGTCTTTCAGAGGATGAAGGGTTGCTCAGTGTGCTGCTCTCAGAGCACCAGCGGGGGCGTGAGCTGCTCAGGGTCATGGAAACCGTCAGCTTTCCCCGGCTCGATCCGGCGAGATTTTCGGCAGCCGTGCATGGCTATATCGAGTTATTCGACAACCACATACGGAAGGAGAACGCGATTTTTTTTCCCATGATGCAGACGCTGTTGACCGCGCATCAGTTCGATGAAATGGCCAAAGCTTTCGATGACTTTGAGACTTCAGTGATTGGCGAGGGCAAGCATGAAGAACTTCATGCGCTGCTGACCACGCTTCGCGCCCGTTACACCATCGGTTGAGTGGATGCGGCGGCGGCTTTCCGGTCATCCGGAATCGCGGGATCGGATGGCGCTGATATAAAGGTGAGAAATAAGATGCTTCGCGGCGGGGAAAGAGTGCTACATTTCATATTTTTACAGAAGCATAACGCGGGTTTTCAGCATCTGTCAGCCTCATGACGATGGCCTGAACCTGCGCCAAGATAACTCGCCTCTGGTTTCCGGAGGAGCGCTCTGAAGTTCTACTCAATACAGCCTATGAAACCAGAGTTTGTCCTGCCCGCTCCGATTCGGCAGGATCGGCCCTTCGATGGCCGACGACGTGTCGTGATCGACCGTGTTTTTCCTGAAATCGATGGAGGCCGCTTTCCCGTCAAGAGGATCGAGGGCGAGCGGATGAGCGTCGAAGCCGATATTTTCACCGATGGCGCGGATACCATCGTGGCCGAATTGCTCTGGCGCGGCAAGGGCGAGCCGGAGTGGAACGCGGTTCCGATGATGCATCTCGGCAACGACCGCTGGACGGCGTCGTTCGAGGTGGGCGAGCCGGGAATGCATGAATATAGCGTGCAGGCGTGGATCGACCATTTCGAGACCTGGCGGAAGGGGTTGCAGAAGAAGCTCGATGCGGGCCAGGATGTCGCGCTCGACCTGCGCATCGGCGCGACGCTTGTCGAGCTTGGCGCGGCGAGGGCGAAGGACGAGGATGCGGGTACGCTGCACCACTACGTCGGCCTGCTGTCGGTCGGCGAACGCGAGGCGGCCGTCGAGGCGGCGCTGAGCGAGGGGCTTCTGGCGGCCATGCGGCGTGCTCCCGAAAAAGCGATGGCAAGCCTCTATGACAAGTCACTCCAGCTCCAGATCGACCGCAAACTTGCCGGGTTCAGCTCCTGGTACGAGTTCTTTCCCCGCTCGTGGGCGGAGGAGCCGGGCAAGCACGGCACCTTCCGCGACTGCATGAGGTTACTTCCGCGCATCGCGCTGATGGGCTTCGACGTCGTCTACCTGCCGCCAATTCACCCTATCGGTCTCGCCAAGCGCAAGGGTCGGAACAACGCGCTGGTCGCCGGGCCGGATGATCCGGGAAGCTGCTGGGCTATCGGCAGTGCCGACGGCGGGCACACCTCGGTCCATCCTGAGCTTGGCACGATGGAGGAGTTCGAGGCGTTCGTCGAGGAGGCCGAAAAGCACGGCATTTCGGTGGCGCTCGACATCGCCTTCCAGTGCTCGCCCGACCATCCGTGGGTCGAGGAGCATCCGCAGTGGTTCCGCTGGCGCCCCGACGGCACGGTGCAGTTCGCCGAGAATCCGCCCAAGCGTTACGAGGATATTCTGCCCATCGACTTCGAGTCGGCGGACTGGCAGAATCTCTGGGTCGCGCTCAGGGATATTTTTCTCTTCTGGATTGACAAGGGGGTGACGGTGTTCCGCGTGGACAATCCTCACACCAAGGGCTTCGCCTTCTGGGAGTGGGCGATTGGCTCGATCCGTGAGCAGCATCCAGAGGCGATGTTCCTCGCCGAAGCGTTCACCCGGCCCAAGCTCATGGCGCGACTCGCAAAAGGCGGCTACACCCACTCCTACACCTACTTCACCTGGCGTAACTCGAAGCACGATCTTCAGGAGTATCTGACCGAGCTGACCACGACCGAGCTGAATGAGTACATGCGCCCGAACTTCTGGCCCAACACGCCGGACATTCTGCACGAGGAGCTGCAGGGCGGCAGCCGGGCGAAGTTCATCATCCGTTTTATCCTCGCCGCCACGCTCTCGTCGAACTACGGCATGTACGGCCCGTCTTACGAGCTGTGCGATAATGCGCCGTATCCCGGCAAGGAGGAGTACATCGACTCGGAGAAGTACGAGATCAAGCAGTGGGAGCTCGACCGGCCCGGCAACATTCGCTCAGAGATCGCGATGGTCAACCGCATCCGCAAGAACAATCCGGCGCTCCAGCAAACCAGCGACATCACCTTCTTGCGCATCGAGGTCTCGGCGGGCCAGGAGCACGAACAGGTCATGGGCTACGTGAAGTGCTCGCCCGACGGCGCGAACATCATCCTCACCGTCGTCAACCTCGACGACCGGAACACGCGCGGCGGCTGGCTGCGCTTCCCGCTCGAACGGTTCGGGCGCCCGCACACCGAGCGCTTCATGGTCGAAGACCTGCTTTTGGGCCGTAACTTCGAGTGGAACGGCGAGTGGAACTACGTCGAGCTGGATCCGCACCTGATGCCAGCGCATATTTTCAGGGTCAATCTGCCCTCATAATCAAACGAATTACATCACGCACCAATGACCAAGCACAAAGCGGTAAAGAAGTATCAGCCGGAGCATCTCTGGTACAAGGATGCCATCATCTACGAACTTCATGTCAAAACCTTCTGCGACAGCAATAACGACGGCATCGGCGATTTCCGGGGCCTCACCAGCCGCCTCGGCTATCTCGAAAGCCTCGGGGTGACGGCTATCTGGATTCTGCCCTTCTATCCCTCGCCGCTGCGTGACGACGGCTACGACATCGCCGATTATACGTCGGTCAATCCCGATTACGGCACCATCGATGATTTCCGCGAATTCCTCGAAGAGGCGCACCGGCGCGGAATCAAGGTGATCACCGAGCTGGTGGTGAACCACACCTCCGACCAGCACGAGTGGTTCAAAAAGGCCCGCAAGGCTCCGAAAGGATCGCCGGAGCGCGATTTTTACGTCTGGAATGATGACGATAAAAAATACGGCGAGACGCGCATCATCTTCCAGGATTTCGAGGCCTCGAACTGGACGTGGGATCCGGTGGCCGGTCAGTATTACTGGCACCGCTTCTTCCATCACCAGCCCGACCTGAACTTCGAAAATCCCGCCGTGCACCAGGCGCTCCTCGACGTGCTTGACTTCTGGCTCGGCATGGGGGTGGATGGTCTCCGGCTCGACGCCGTGCCCTACCTCTACGAGGCGGAAGACACCAACTGCGAGAACCTGCCGCCAACTTTCGAGTTCCTGCGCAAGTTGCGCACTTACGTGGACGAGAAGTATCCAAACCGGATGTTGCTCGCCGAAGCGAACCAGTGGCCCGAAGACTCCGCCGCCTATCTCGGCAAGGGGGATATGTGCCACATGAATTTCCATTTCCCGCTCATGCCGCGCATGTACATGGCGCTGGCGACCGAGGATCGCTTCCCGATCATCGACATTCTCGCCCAGACGCCGGAGATTCCCGAAAGCTGCCAGTGGGCCTCTTTCCTGCGCAACCACGACGAGCTGACCCTTGAAATGGTGACCGACGAGGAGCGCGACTACATGCGCCGCATCTACGCGCATGACCACCGGGCGCGCATCAACCTCGGCATCCGCCGCCGCCTCGCGCCGCTGATGTCCAACGACCGTCGGCGCATCGAGCTGATGAATATCATGCTGCTCTCCCTGCCTGGCACGCCGGTGCTCTACTACGGCGACGAGATCGGCATGGGCGACAACTACTACCTCGGCGACCGCGACGGCGTGCGCACGCCGATGCAGTGGAACACCGACCGCAACGCCGGTTTCTCGCGGGCCAATCCGCACAAGCTGCTCTTGCCGGTGATCATCGACCCCGAGTATCACTACGAGGCGGTCAACGTCGAGGTGCAGGAATCCAATCCGAACTCGCTGCTCTGGTGGATGCGTCACACCATCGCGACCGCACGCCGCTTCAAGTCCTTCAGCCGCGGCAAGATCGAGTTCCTCAAGGGGAGCAATCCCAAGGTGCTGATGTTCATCCGCAGCTTCGAGGAGGAGACCATCCTGACGGTGATCAACCTTTCGCGCAACGCGCAGGCGGTCAACGTCGATCTTGCCGCATACGAGGGGTGCGTGCCGGAGGAGGTGTTCAGCATGAACCGTTTCCCGAGGGTGCAGAAAAGCCCGTACATGGTCGCGCTTGGGCCATACGGCTACTTCTGGCTTCGCCTGATTCGCGAGGAACCGGCGACCAACCGGGGCAATCTGCTCGAAAAGTCAGTGCTCGCCGCTGAAAGCTGGGGCAGCCTGTTCGTTGGCCGCAATCTCGACCGTCTCGAAACGCGCATTCTGCCCGCTTACTACAAGAGCGTGCGCTGGTTCGGCGGCAAAGCGCGCAACATCATCCGGGTGCGCGTGCTCGACGCCGCGCCGGTCGCGGGCCTCGACAACACGATCATCGCTATCACCGAGGTGCACTACCCGAGCGGGGAGAACGAGCGCTACCAGCTTCCGCTGGCCTTCGCGCCGCTCGACAGGGGCGACCTCTCGAACGAGCCGTTCCATCGCCACGCCATCGCCCGCATCGAACTCGAGGGCTTGGCAGGCTACCTCATTGACGCCTCCATCGACGAAGCGTTCCGCAGGAGCCTGCTCGACCTGATTCTCCGCAAGGAGTCGTGGCCGGGCGACGCCGGAGCGGTGAGCGCCGAAAGCGGCAAGCTGTTCGACGTGGCCGCCAGCGAGAAAATCAAGGCATCGCACCTGATGGGCAGCGAGCAGAGCAACACCTCCATCAGCTACGACGACCAGCTCTGCCTCAAGCTCTACCGGAAGATCGACACCGGCATGGCTCCCGAGATCGAGATGTCGCGCATGTTGACCGAGCAGACCGGCTTCCGGAACATGCCGGTTTACTTCGGCTCGATTGATTACGCGAAAAACCATCGTGAGCGCTACTCCATCGGCATACTCCAGAACTTCGTGCCGAACGAGTGCGACGGCTGGCAGCTCAGCCTCGACCAGGTGCTCCGCTTCTACGAGACGGTGCTCATGCGCTGCGCCCAAGGCATCTGTCCGCCACAGCTTCCGACGCTTTCGGACACCACGCACGAACTGCCTCCGGTCATGCGCGAGCTGGTGGGCGAGTTCTATTTGCAGATGGTCGCCAAGCTCGCCGAGCGCACGGCAGAGATGCATATCGCTCTCGGATCGCTCGACAGCGATGCGGCCTTCGCTCCAGAGCCGTTCACCTCGCTCTACCAGCGCTCCATATTCCAGGCGATGACCGACCAGGTCAAGCGCACCATGATCTTCCTGCGCGAGTCGATGCGCTCCGTGCCGAAAGAGGCTCTCCCGCTCGCCGAGGAGCTGCTCAACATGGAGACGACGATTCTCGAACAGTTCGAGCCGATCCGCCGCGAGAAGATCGAGACGGTCAAGGTCAGGATTCACGGCGACTACCACCTCGGCCAAGTGCTCTTTACGGGTAACGACTTCATCATTCTCGATTTCGAGGGCGAGCCCGCCCGTTCGCTTTCGGAGCGCAAGATCAAGCGCTCGGTCTACCGCGACCTCGCCGGAATGCTGCGCTCGTTCGATTATGCGGCCTCCAACGTGTTGATGCTGAACCAGTCCCTCCGGCCTGAAGATCGCAAGAAGCTCGAACCGTGGGCGGAGCTTTGGAGCTATCACATGGGCCACTACTTCATCGATGTCTATACGAAGCACACGACGGGCAAGGAGCTGATTCCCGAAGAGGCCCGCCAGCGCGAACTGCTCCTGCGCAGCTACCTGATGAACAAGGCGATCTACGAACTCAACTACGAGCTGAATAACCGCCCCGAGTGGCTCCAGATTCCGATGAACGGCATCCTGCGGCTCATCCGGGCCTGAGCGCCGCATTCGCAGCCAGCCTCTTCGCCACAAGCGGAGAGGCTGGCAGAGCGAGCATCCTTTCACGAAAATCTTCATGCAGGAACATCATATCGAAACCACGGTCAGCGGGCGCTATCTCGTCGAAGCGCCGGATGGCAGCGGGCCGTTTCCGCTGCTCGCCGGATTTCATGGCTACGGCCAGACCGCCGATGATGAGCTGGAGATCATGCGAAACATTCCCGGCTCTGCCGGATGGATTTGCCTCTCCGTCGAAGCGCTGCATCCATTCATGAACGCGAAGGGCCAGCCCGGCGCAAGCTGGATGACTCGCTGCGACCGCGAGCTGCGCATCGCCGAGAATGTCCGTTACGCCGATGCCGTTATCGCCAAGGTCATGGCGGAGCTGCCGTGCGATGGGCGGCTCGTCATGCACGGATTCTCGCAAGGCACAGGCATGGCCAGTCGCACGGCGCTGCTTGGACGTCACCCGGTGACGGGCGTGATGCTGCTTGGTGGCGACATCCCGCCGGAACACAACGATCTTACCCGGATGCGAGCCGTCCACATCGGGCGAGGAGACCACGACCATTTCTACCGCAAGAAGCTTTTCGACTCCGATCTTGCCCGCCTGCAAGAGGCTGGAATCGAGCCGATGGTGCTCGAGTACGCCGGAGGGCACGCGCCGACCGCGGAGTATTTCGACGCGGCGGGACGGTTTCTGGCTGAAATTGGGTGAGCGCGGTATTTGCAGAAATAGCACAGGGATTGTAATTTATCCTTGCAAATCAGGGATTCACATTCCATAATTGCAAGGATGATTGAAAGAATATTGATCCATAAGCTTCAGAATGCGCTGACGTTGTATCCGGCGGTCGCCCTGCTCGGCCCTCGCCAGTCAGGCAAAACAACGCTTGCTCTTGAGGTTGGATCGTCGCGTGATGCGCTCTATCTCGATCTCGAATCGGAGCTGGATCGCTCGAAGCTCGCCAGTCCGGAACTCTATCTGGGAGAGCGCCTCGACCGTCTGGTCATACTTGACGAAGTGCATCGAACGCCGGGACTTTTTCCGGTACTCCGTGGGCTTATCGACTTAAATCGAAGGGCGGGCAGGCGGTCAGGGCAGTATCTGCTGCTGGGGTCAGCCTCGCTCGATCTTCTCCGGCAGACGGGCGAGACGCTTGCGGGAAGAATCTCTTATCTCGAACTGACGCCGTTTACCATTCTTGAAATCGAGAATTCTTCGCTCGATGCGCTTTGGGTGAGAGGCGGCTTTCCTGACAGTCTGCTTGCCGTCGATGAAGGGGTAAGTTTTCAATGGCGGCTCGACTTCATCCGCACCTATCTCGAACGCGACATTCCACTGTTTGGCTCGCGCATATCGGCTGAAACGCTGCGAAAATTCTGGACGATGCTTGCCTGGAATCAGGGCGGCTTGCTCAATCAGGCTCAGTTTGCGAGAAATCTTTCAATCGATATCAAGACTGTCGGCAACTATCTCGATCTGCTGGTCGATCTGCTGCTGGTCAGGCGGCTGCTGCCCTGGCAGGAGAACATCGGCAAGCGGCTGATCCGAAGCCCGAAGGTGTTTGTGCGAGACAGCGGGCTGGTTCATGCGCTGCTCGGCATTGCCGACAAGGAGAGGCTGCTGTCGCATCCGGTGATCGGGCAGAGCTGGGAGTGCTTCGTTATCGAGAACCTGCTGAATGCAGCGCCTGAGCTGGCGCAAGGCTATTTCTGGCGCACGTCAGGCGGCGCGGAAATCGATCTGCTGCTCGTGTGGCCGGACGGGAAAAAGTGGGCGGTGGAGGTCAAGCGAAGCCTGTCGCCAAAGCTGGAGCGAGGGTTTCATTCGGCTCATGACGATCTGAAGCCGGAGCGCTCGTTTGTGGTCTATCCCGGCACGGAGCGCTATCGCATCTCCGAGACGGTCGAAGCGATCTCCCTGCGCGATCTCGCCCTCGAACTTCGCGCCAGCGGGCCGGTCTGAGCCGTCAGCGTCGAACTCTTTTTTCATCCCGGAATCCCTTACTGGCGAGCGCCGCGCTGGCATTCGACGATTTGTTCTCTTCCCGGACGGAATACCGACCGGAACACGCTCAGGGCTTTATGCGGATCACGTGAGCCGCAGACAAAGATGTCGAGGGCGATATAGTTGATCTCGGGCCAGGTGTGGATGCTGATATGGGATTCGGCAAGCAGGGCGACGCCGGTAATGCCGTTGGCGCTGTCAGCTCCCTCGCCGAAGGCGTGCAGCTTTATATCGAGCACGGTCGCGCCGCAAGCCACGGCGGCGTCACGCAGCGCATGTTCGATAACTTTCGCATCCTGCAAATGTTCGGCATCCCAAAAATCGATCAGAAGATGCAGTCCGGGGGTGATGACTTTAGCCATGATGTTCCTGAAGTTTGATAAACCGCATCCCGATGCCATCGAGCGCCGGAAATCGTCGAAACCCGCGGGCAGTGGCCTGAGCCAAACAGGCGCGTCGATGATTGACTCGCTTCATGCCTGGCTCCGCGACGGAATGCCGAGGTAGGCAAACACCTGCCCGGCGGCGCGGACACCATGCGTATAGGCCTCTTCGAAAATCGAAATGCCGCTCAGATCCGAGTGCGCGGTGAAGATCGGCGGTTGCTGCCGGAGCGCCTGCTTGCGCTCGTCGCCCCAGAGAAAGCCGCGCGTCGGACGTATCATCGCATGTCCCCACACCCAGACATCCACTTTTTCGATATGCCCGTCAAGCTCGGGATGAACCTGCAGCAGCTCCCTGAGAAAGATTTGCCGCCACTCCGCATGGCTCCGGCGTAGCGCCTCTTTGCGCGCATCGACGGGATCGAGGTGACTGAGCGGCCAGTAGCAGGTCAGCACGGTTTTCAGCGGTCGCATTTGCGGTATCTGATGGGTGGCGACCACATAGCCGAGCAGCGGACTGCCATAGACCACATTGTCCCAGCTCAGCGGCGCGCCTTTGCCTGAAGGGAGTTTCGAGAGGGTGACGTTGGCGACAGCCCACGGCGACCAGGAAAAGCCATCCGCGGAGCAACTCATCTTTTCCGATCGAATGAGCCGTGACGCCACGAAACGCGGCGTCGCCACCACGACGGCGCGCGCGATGATGTGAGTGGATCGCCGCGTCGTCTGCTCCCAGTAATCGACCGTCACGTTATCGCCGTGATCCGTCACGTTATACACAAGCGCACTGGTCGTGATGCGGCTTTCGAGCGGTTCAGCAAGTTTGCTGGCCAGCCATCCGTTCCCTTCCGACCAGGTGACGAGGTCGCCCGGCTCGGCATTCGCGGCGGTTCCGTTTCTGGAGGCGAAGTAGTGCAAGCCGGCCCACGCGGATGTGTCCGCCATCGTCCCGCCATAATCGTCCCGGCAGCAATAGTTCACGTACCAGCAGAGATGAGGCGAGTCGTAACCCTCCCGCGCCATCCATTCGGCCATGGTGATCTCGTCGAGTTTCAGCCACTCCTCGTCCTGCGAGCTTTTGTCGATTGGAATCGCGAACAGGCGCTTGCCGTCGCTTCCTTTCCGGTTTTTGAGGCTTTCCATGAAGGCGAAGAACCGTTTGTACTGCGCCTCCTCCTCCGCGCCGACGCCGAGTGCCGGGATCAAGCCATCCTGCCATCGGCCATACCGGTAGAGCCGCTCATGCGGATCCGCGCAGAGGTAATACTCGTTATAGAGCGGTCGGCCAGCCTCATCATAACCGGTGATCACGCCAAGCTCTTCGAACAACAGCCTGACTTCCGTGGCTTCTTCAGTCAAAAGCGGCACGTAATGCGCTCCCCACGGATAGGCAGAAACGTCGTTGCTGCCGCTCGTGGAGTTGCCTCCGGGCCTCTGCTCAAGCTCCAGAAGCTGGAAATCACGGTATCCCGATTTGTGCAGACGGTATCCCGTCGCCAGCCCCGCGATGCCGCCGCCGACGATGACCACCTCTTTTTGCAGGACCTTCGAAGGCGCGGGAAATCCGCCGGCTCTGAGCTTGTGGGCCACCGCGCTATTCGCGCCACGAATGGCTCCGGGAACGGATTTCGGAGGAGCGAAGTGATCGAGCGCCGCTCCCATCCCCGCGACGCACAAGGTGGCGGCGCTACCGATGATGAAGTTTCTCCTGGTGAGGGTCATGGCTGTCGATCCTATGGCGGCTAATAGATCAGGTATTTCGACCACTCATCGTCGAAATAGTGGATCAGCGCCTGATTGTCGAGACGCTGGATTTTTGTCTCCACCCGCGCCATATCCATCGGAAAATGAAACATCTCGCTGGCGGTTTCGACGCTCACATAGCGGAGTCCGTCGGGATAGCTCGCCGGGCGCTGGTAGGGGCGCGGCGAGGCGATCACGTAGCCCCATTCGCCAAACGACGGAACGTAGGCGTGGTACGGCGCGGTAAAGAAACCGGCGGCTTCGAGCGTATTGTTGACGCACCAGAACGATTTCCTGGCCACGAGTGGCGAGGTGCTCTGCACAACCGCGATGCTGCGCTCGTCCATCACGCTGTGCAGCAGCCTGAAAAAGGTGACCGAATAGAGTTTGCCGACCGAAAAGTTCGACGGGTCCGGCAGATCGATGATGATTGCGTCGAAACGCGGCTTGCTGTTTTTCGCCTGCAACTCCTTGAGCCATAAGAACGCATCGGAGTTATGGATGGTGAGCTTCGGCGAAAGCAGCGAGTGCTGGTTCAGCGCCAGCAGCATTTCGTTGCTCGAAAAAAGCTCCGTCATCGCCGGGTCGAGATCGACCAGCGTGACGGACTGAACAGTCGGATATTTCAGCACTTCGCGCAGCGCCAGCCCGTCGCCGCCGCCGATGATGAGCACCCGCGCGGGGCTATCGAGGGCGCTCATGACAGGATGCACCAGCGCCTCGTGGTAGCGGTATTCATCCACCGAACTGAACTGAAGGTTGCCGTTGAGATAGAGCCGTAAATCCTGGGCTTGCCTGGTCAGCACGATACGCTGGTAGGGAGACGATCTGGCGTAGATGATACGCCCCTGATAGGTGCTGGTTTCCGACAGGCTGGTGATAGTTTCTGAATAGATAAAACCAAGCACCAGCACCATGAGCGCGGTGAAAGCGGAGAGCTTGTGCAACCGGCTCGCCGGGACCTCATTCTTGATCATGTAAAGCACCAGCAGGGCCACCAGCGTGTTGAAGATGCCGAACAGAAAGCCCGATCTCACCAGACCGAGCCAGGGAACCAGCACCATCGGAAACAGAATGGAGGCGAACAGCGCTCCGATGTAATCGAAGGAGAAGACCTTCGAGACAAGGTCTTTGAATTCGAGCCGGTCTTTGAGGATTTGCAGCAGGAGAGGAATTTCAAATCCCACCAGAATGCCGATCACGCTCACGATGCCATACAGCAGGAGCCTGAAGGAGTAGACGTGCTCGAAAAGCACGAAGAGCAGCGCCGCCGAGCAGCCGCCGACCAGGCCGACCAGGATTTCAACGGTGATAAAAAAACCGAGCAGGTTTTTCGTGACATAACGGGTAAGCCATGAGCCGATACCCATCGCAAACAGGTAGCAGCCGATGACGGTGGAAAACTGGGTCACGGAATCACCCAGCAGGTAGCTCGCGAGCGTTCCGGCGATCAGCTCATAGACCAGCCCGCAGGTGGCGATAACGAATACGGATACAAGGAGGAGTGGCGCCAAAGCATTATCCTGACTAGGTTAACCGTGAATGGAGGAGGCGATGATCACCGCGATGCCAATGGCGATTGCGCCGAGGAACACCGCCAGGGCGATGTTCTGCTTCTCCACCAGCTCTTTCCATATCGCCACCTTCGGAGTGAGCAGATCCAGAAGCACAAAACAGAGCACATAGGTCAGGACGCCGATACCGGAATAAAGCAGGGCGGCCAGCACATATTTCATCTGGATGACTTCGCTGAGGTTCATGACGGTTCTCCTTATTTGTGATAGTGATTGGCAGTTTTGTCAGCCCGAGCTTCACCGGTGAGCAGGCTTGTGATGACATAGCCCTGAACGTTGGCCAGCGACAGCATGACGACGATCAGGAGGCAAAAAGCGGCATAGATTTTCAGCATGATGATTCCTGCTACTCTTCTTCGTTGATACGATAGATGGCCGGGGTGTAGTCGCTCTCCGACCAGCGATCTTTTTCAAACTTCCAGCGTCGGAACAGTTCGAAAAGCGGATAGATGAAGATCGCGGCGGTTGCAAGCCAGAAGTTCGACCAGTTCGGCACGTCGCGTCTGATCGCCATCGATAAAAAGACCCCGCCATTCTTCTCGAAAGCGCCGGAGTCCATATCGACCAGCAGCCGGTAATTCCCGGCCGGAACTCTGGAGATATAGGATTCAGCGGATTGCGATCCCTCGCTCCAGTGCTCGCCGCCGTCATATCCCTGATAATATTCGATGGCCTGTTTCAGGTCATATGCCTTGTCGGTTTTTTCATCGACCAGCGACAGGTCGAGTTCCAGCCACTCATTGTCAATCTGCGATGAGGTTTGAATCAATACGTTGCTCTCTTTCGGTATGTTGAAAGAGGTGGTGGCGATGGTCTGATCTTTTTGCGGGGGCCTGACGATGAAACTGTTCGTGTACACTTCGGCATTGTCCGCCGTGGCAACCGTCGTGAACTGAACGGCCAGTGCAAGGGCAAACGCGGCGGCGGCGACAAACCACATGTTGCGGTAGCCGTCCGGATTCGCTACAGGCTGGTTGGGCGCGACAACCGTTTTGGCAGGCATCTTCTCTTTGATGGCGAACGCGCTGGCTATGTCACCAGGTTCGATATACTCGCCAAGAGAGAGGTTGATCTCCTCATTGTTTTTCTCGATGCTGATGATTCGTGGTGGCGCGATGTAATCGGCGACAAACGTGCGCTCGCCTTTCTTCACGCGCCAATAGAACTCGCCTTTGACATACTGCACGACCGCTTCGCCTTTGAGAAACAGGGCGAATTTCTGACCATCGAAAATGATCTCGTTTGAAACTCCGGCTCCCGGTACATCACGCCTCAAAACCTTGACGAAATTCCAGTTTCCAGACTCCTGGACCAAAAAACGGAATCCGTAACAGGGATTGTAGAGCAGGTACTCATCCCAGTGGTACATTTCCGAACCATCGGTTTTATCGGTGTAGCCGATGATCTCCCATTCGATTCCCTTGAGGCGGCCACGGTTGCCGATTTCGATCAGGGTTTTTCGCGTGTTCTGATGCGCAGCTTCAATGATCCGATAGTTTTCGTCTGTTGTATCGATCACCGAAGAGCATGATGAACACACTGCGTGAACCGAGACGCCGACCGCTTTGAGCGTGATGGTTCCGCCGCAGGCCGGACAGTTGAAGCTCTTGGGCTTGCCTTTCGGCTTCTCCGGCGGCGGCGCGGCGACGGCCCCGGATTGCGACAGATTGTTTTGCAGGCTATCGGCCATCACCAACCCTCCAGCGCTCTGAGGTTCTTGCAACCCATCTCGTCCCATTCGACGTAATTGCCGAGATAGACTCTCGGTTTGCCATCGAGAAGCTCGATGCAGCCAAACTCTCCGCCGCTGCCTGTCAAGTCGATCGAGATCGTCTGACGACCCCTCGGCGCGGCAAACGGCAGTTCGCCTTCACTGCCAAGGCAGACGGTGCGTCTGATGTCCACGACTTTCAATTGCTGGGTACCGAGCGTGATATAGGAACCGAGCAGCTTGCCTGATGTCGAATCCTGAAATCCGTTGGTCTCTTGCGTTTCCAGAGCGGCAACCAGCCTGTTCAGGGCCTGTTCGGTTTCCGGGTTCGAGCGATGATCGATTTCGAGGCTGATGGCGTAACTGCCCTGGGCTTCAGCCAGCCACCCCTCCAATCCATCGTCCATATATAAAAACCACTCGTTCCAGGCACCGTCCACCCATCCGACTTTCAGCCGCCCGATGATTCTGAAAAACTGCCTCTGACAATGACCCTCCGTACCGATTTGCAGCGGACTCATGTCCTCCGGCAGCGACGCCATGGTGCCGATGGACTCCACATCGACATCATGGCGCACGATCATGGAGCGGCAATAGGCGCAGACTGCGTACACCGAAATACCGGATTGAAACGTCACCTCCGCGCCGCAGGATGGACAGTTAACCTTTTTCATCCGCTATCGTATTTTCCCCAGCAGTTCAGCTTTTTTGCTGTCGAATTCCGTTTGTGTCAGCACCCCTTTTTTCAGCAGTTCACCGAGGCGCTCAAGGGCTACGAACGGATCATCGCCGCCACCGCCGGGAGCGCCATTCGGGGCGTTGCCGGTGGTGGGGGACATCGTGTTCATCATCATCTGACCCATGGCGATGCCCGCGCCAAGGCCCGCGCCCGCGCCCGCAGCGCCGCCGGGATTTGCCGCAGCGGTGGCGATGGCGTCGGCGGTCTGGAATTGGGCATACCGGTTCAGATCGCCGACCATGCGCATGGATGAAACGCGATCAAAATGCGCCTGCAACTCTTCCGGCAAGGAGAGGCTTTGAATGAAGAAACTGGTCAACTCCAGACCGAGCTTGCTGAACTCCTCAGCCGCAGCCGCTTTGACCCCGGCTGAGAAAGCGGATTGATTTGCCGCCATATCAATGAACGGGACATTGCTCTGCCCCAAAAACGAGGAGATCGAGGTGAGCACGATCGAGCGCAACTGCCCTTCCAGATCGCTTGCACGATAGATTTCAGTCGTGCCGCTGATATTCTTCCAGAACCGCTCCAGGTCGGCGAGACGGTATGAATAGACTCCATTGCCACGGAGGCGAATGACCCCGAACTCCTTGTCGCGAATGGTGACGGGTTCAGGCGTGCCCCACTTCTGATCGATCTGCTCGCGAAGCGAGAAGAAGTAGACATCAGACTTGAAGGGCGACTCGAACAATTTGTCCCAGTTGTTCAGGTTGGTCAGGATGGGCAGGGTTCTGGTCGTCAGCGTGTGCGTGCCGGGTTCAAAAACGTCAGCGACCGCGCCTTCATTGACAAACATCGCCTTCTGGCTCTCGCGCACGACGAGTTGCGCGCCATTCTGAATCTCCATGTCCTCCATGGGATAGCGGTATGCCAGAATACCCGGTTCCGCTTCCACCCACTGGATGACGTCGATAAATTGCTTTCTGATGAAGTCGAACAAGCCCATCGTTCCCTCCGGTTAGTTTGCTTCAGCTTTGTTTTTCAGTCTTGAGCAGCAGTTCGAGCGCCGCTTCGCTGGCCCGGTAATTGCTACCTTTGCGGACAGCCTGCGCCCCAGTTATGCCGGTATGCAACCCCGGTTCTCGTATACTCTTTTTCCGATTACCTATAGTGGCCCCCGTTTTTCGGACAACGGATTAAGGTGGTAACTTGCCCGAAAACAGGTTCAAGTTATGAGCGAGAAGAAACGCAACAAATTCACGGCACAGTTCAAGGCCAAGGTCGCGCTGGAGGCGATCCGGGGCGACAAGACGCTGAACGAAATCGGTAGTGAGTTCGGTGTACATCCGTCTCAGATCGGCCTGTGGAAACGGGAACTCCTTGAGAACGCTCCCGGAATCTTCGATATGAAGCGAGGGCCAAAACCAGTCGATCCGTCATCGGATCCTGAAAAGCTCTACACCGAGATCGGTTGGCTCAAGGTTCAATTGGATTGGCTCAAAAAAAAGTCGGGCCTTACCTGTGAAGCTGCGTAAAAGCTGGATCAGCGGCGATGAGTCGTTGCCGGTCTCGACGCAATGCCAACTGATCGACGTCAATCGCACGAGTCATTACGGGAAACCGAAACAGCTCTCGCCCAATGACGACGACCTGTTGCTGATGCGTTTGATCGATGAGGAGTACGCACTTCATCCTTTTTACGGCAGCCGACGGATGAGGCAGATTCTGCTGAAAAAAGGGTATACTGTCAACCGGAAACGGGTGCAGCGTTTGATGAGGCAGTTGGGGCTGGCGGGCATGGCTCCCGGGCCCAACACCAGCAAGTCGCATCCCGAGCACCAGGTCTATCCTTATCTCTTGCGAGGAGTTAGCGTAACCAAGCCGAATCAGGTCTGGTCAACGGATATCACCTATTGCCGGCTTCCGGGAGGATTCATGTACCTGACGGCTGTCATCGACTGGTATTCGCGGAAGGCGCTGGCGTGGCGGCTGTCGAACTCGATGGAGAGCAGTTTTTGCGTGGAATGTCTTGAAGAGGCGCTCCGAAAGTATGGCGTACCGGAAATCTTCAACAGCGATCAGGGTGCGCAATTCACCAGTGACGTATTTATCCAGGCGCTCACGAAGTATCCGACGCTTCGCATCAGCATGGACGGTCGCGGCAGAGCGCTGGACAACATCTTCGTCGAGAGGCTCTGGAGGAGCGTCAAGCATGAAGACCTGTACCTGAAAGGCTATGGGACAGCGGTTGCATTGAAGCAGGGGTTAGCGGAGTACTTCTGTCTGTACAACACGGAGCGGCCGCATCAGTCGCTGGGCTACAAAACCCCGGATGAGGTTTATAAAAGCGCCACGGGTGGCGGTGCGAGCATCGTCGACAAGTTCTCTCAAAAGAAATCCTCTGATGGGTCGTCAGAGGTTACAGCGCAGCATCAATCAGCTGCATGAACAACAGCGAGTTACCAGCTTAAACTCGACCCGATTCTGTCTGATCGCTGGGGTCCACTTCAACCCTTAACGGCTGCGTGGCGTCGCCGTTCTCGGTTTTCTGATCTGCAACAGGCAATTTAATCTGTAATGAAGTGAATATCAATCAAGATACGCGCAATATGCACTGCCTGTCGAAAGAGCAGTTGTAGTGGCGCTGCCTTGGGCAACGGCAGAACAATCGATGACCGGCGGCAGTTAGCGCCAGGACCGGAAAGAGGTTATCGTTTTTTCTTCGCCTCGTTCCACAGCGCGTCCAGCTCGTCGGCGGAGAACTCCGGCCAGCTTTTGCCCGATGCGAGCACTGCCTCCTCGACCTTCCGAAACCGTCCCATGAACTTGTTGGTCGCCTTGCGCAGGGCGTCTTCGGGGTTGGTGTCGATGAAGCGGCTGTAGTTGACGATGGTGAAAAGCAGGTCGCCGAACTCCTCTTCGCGCTCCTGCTTGTCCGACGCATTGCGCAGCTCGCCGATCTCCTCCGTGAGCTTGTCGAGCACCCCCTCGTCGCTTGGCCAGTCGAAGCCCACGCCCGCCACCTTCTTCTGAACCCGGTAAGCTCGCAACAGCTCCGACATCGCCTTCGGCACGCCGTCGAGCAGGCTTGTGCGCCCCTCCTTCATCTTGAGGTTCTCCCAGTTGCCGAGCACCTCCTGTTCGGTGTCGGCCTTTACGTCGCCAAAGACATGCGGGTGGCGGCTGATGAGCTTGTGGCAGAGCGCCTCGAAAACATCGATGAACGTGAATTTTCTGGCCTCGTCAGCCAGCAGCACCTGAAAGCAGACATGCAGGAAGAGGTCTCCCAGCTCCTTTTTCAGCTCAGGATCATCACCTGCGTCGATGGCGTGCACCAGCTCGTAGCTCTCTTCGAGCAGCAGGTGGGCGAGCGACTCCGGCGTCTGCTTGCGATCCCAGGGGCACTCCGCCCGCAGCACCTTGACAAGATTCACCACCCGCTCGAAATGTTCGGCAGGCGTGACGGCGTTATGGTTGAGGATGGACTCCTTGAGTGCGTCTATGGATCGGGTTTCTTCCTGCATGATGATTCGAATGGTTGTTGCGATGCCTCAAAGTTACTATTTGGCCGGGAGAATCCTTACTATTGGTGAGGGCGAATCAGCGAGTGTTGTATCAAGAGAAAAATGATAGAGACTGGTCATCGCCACGTCCCGACCTGTCGGGACGTGGCGATCCATCTTTAACTGCCTTCGCTGATTCCGTCTGGTGGATTGCCACGTCGCTATGCTCCTCGCAATGACGGGGAATGCTCAAGGCTGTTTGGTATTGACTTGCCACTATAGCAAACGAATCATGAACCTCGCAGGAAAAACCACTATCGTCACCGGATCGAGTTCCGGTATCGGGCTTGCCGTGTGTCGTGCCCTGCTCGATGCCGGAGCCGTGGTGTTTGGCCTCAGCCGCCGCGAAACGCCGCTCGTTCATGAGCATTTTCGCTGGATTCAGGCCGATGTTACCAGTGATGTTGCTATAGACAAGGCATTTGATGCCGTGCTCGCACAGTTCGGTCGGGTCGATCTGCTGGTCAACAACGCCGGATTCGGTTTTTTCCGCGACATCGAGTTGATCGATCCGGAGGAGTGGCGGCGGCTGATCGACACCAACCTTACGGCCATGTTCCTCTGCGCCCGCAAGGTCGTGCCGTCGATGAAGGCCGTCGGGAGCGGCATGATCGTCAATGTCGGCTCGGTGGCGGGCAAGCGTGGCATCAAAGGCGGCACGGCCTACTGCGCCTCGAAGTTCGCGGTCAACGGCTTCTCCGAATCGCTTATGGAGGAGCTGCGCGAGTTCGGCATCCGCGTGGCGTGCCTCAATCCCGGCTCGGTCATGACGGAGTTCTTCGACCATGCCGGGCTTCAGCCGAAGAAGTATATGCAGCCGGACGATCTGGCGCGGTTGATCGTCTCGCTTGTTGAGCTGCCGGACGACATGTTGCCTGGCGACCTGACTGTCCGGCCTCTGTAACCTGTTATTCCGTATCGAATTATGTCATCCTCCGATCATCATCTGCCCGTTCCCGGCCACCCAATCGCCGCCATCGCCACGCCGGTCGGCGTCGGGGCGCTCGCCATCGTGCGCATCAGCGGCGCGGGGGTGCTCGCCGTCGCCGACCGCGTGTTCCGCAAGGTTCACGGCGACGGCAAACTCGCCGACGCCAACGGTTACACCGCGCATTTCGGGCGGCTCTACGACGGCGAGGAGATGGTGGACGAGGTGATCGCGCTCGTGTTCCGCGCCCCGCGCTCCTTCACCGCTGAGGAGATGGTGGAGTTCACCTGCCACGGCGGCCCGGTGGTGGTCAGTCACGTGCTCCGGCTCATGCTCGACAACGGCTGCCGCCTCGCCGAGCCGGGCGAGTTCACGCGCCGCGCCTTCCTCAACGGGCGCATCGATCTCTTGCAGGCTGAGGCGATCGGCGAGATGATCCACGCCCGCTCCGAATCCGCCTGGCGCACGGCGGTGAGCCAGATGAAGGGCGATCTCTCGAAAAAGCTCGGTGGCCTGCGCGAGCAGCTCATCCGCTCCTGCGCGCTCATTGAACTCGAACTCGACTTCAGCGAGGAGGATGTCGAGTTCCAGAGCCGCGCCGAACTGACCGCCCAGATCGAAGCGCTTCAGCGCGAGGTGACGGCGCTGATCGACTCATACCAGCACGGGCGGCTCGTCAGCGAGGGGGTCTCGACGGTCATCGCGGGCAGGCCGAACGCCGGCAAGTCCACGCTGCTCAACACGTTGCTCGGGCAGGAACGCGCCATCGTCAGCCACATGCCCGGCACCACGCGCGACTACATCGAGGAGTGCTTCATCCACGACAAGACCATGTTCCGCCTCACCGACACCGCCGGGTTGCGCGAAGCGGGCGAACAGATCGAGCACGAAGGCATCCGCCGCAGCCGCATGAAAATGGCCGAAGCCGACCTGATCCTTTACATGCTCGACCTCGGCACAAGCCAGCTCGACGACGAAATCGCCGAAATCCGCGAGCTGAAAGCGGCGCATCCCAAAGCGAAGTTCCTGACCATCGCCAACAAGCTCGACCGGGTTGAAAACCCAGAAGCACAGATTTGCGCCATCGCGGAGGGCACTGGCGCGGAGGTCATCGGCATCTCCGCGCTCAAGGGCGACGGCATCTCCGCGCTCAAGCAGCACATGGGGGCGCTTGTCAAAAACCTCAACAAGCTGCACGAAGCGAGCGTGCTCGTCACCAGCCTGCGCCACTACGAAGCGCTGCGCAACGCCTCGGACGCGCTGCAAAACGCCCTCGAACTCATCGCCCACGAGTCGGAAACCGAGCTCATCGCCTTCGAACTCCGCAGCGCCCTCGACTACGTCGGCGAAATCACCGGCAAGGTGGTCAACGAGGAAGTGCTCAACACGATCTTTGACCGCTTCTGCATCGGCAAATGAGGTTATCACCCATGTTTATGATGGCGGCTAAGGCTAATGATATTCATCATTTGCGAGCAGCTGCTCTTTTTACTGATATTTTTCTTTGTGATTGTATCGCCAATTTTTTATCCTGATAAAGTGAGGCGATAACTATCAACAATGGTTCTTCGCGGAATTTCGTGGGTGATTGGTGAGTATGGGTGAATTGAGTGACCAAAAGCCCCTCATACTACCCTATTCAACCCTTGGCTTATCAAATAGAAAAAACAACTATCTTATTATATTATTAATACTTATATCATTTTTCAATGGATTTTGTTGAGTGGCCTTGATATTTGTCTGAGCGACTCTCCTTGAACTTACCCACGATA
>Ga0326726_10000875_pt1 | contig 27629 bp, 28 predicted proteins | sample MHFenrmetagenome_2_FD_207603 | JGI IMG/M metagenome (GOLD analysis project Ga0326726, IMG submission 207603) | Lab enriched peat soil microbial communities from Michigan Hollow, Ithaca, NY, United States - MHF15MN | ecosystem: Environmental > Terrestrial > Soil > Wetlands > Peat | place: USA... | reverse complement strand
GACTCCAGAGAAGTCATTTTTTTTAAAAGGATGTTGCAGTATGTGCTGCCATTAAAAGTCAGAAAAAAGATTCTGAATGTACTTTTTCAGCGTTACGTATTTAATGATGAACAGGTTTTCGCATCACAATTATATATGTCAATTGATAATATAAAAGAAATGATTGCGAATGGTATGTGCTTTGGAGGGCATGGATATGATCATGAGTGGTTAAATAAAATATCAGACCAGACTCAAATTGAGGAAATTGATCGATCAATTCAGTTTTTATCCAAAATGGGGATATCTACTAAAGATTGGATTATGAGTTATCCGTATGGCGGATATAATAAAAAAACGCTGGAAATCCTCAGAAGCAGAAATTGTTTTTTTGGATTTACAATTGAATCTAAGCCTGCGGTTATTCAAGCAGGATCTTTATTGGAACTTGGAAGATTCGATACAAATGTATTTACTAAATGATTTTATCAATTGATTAATCTTAATTAAATAATCGTTATACAGCTTTATTAGAAGTTAAATTCAACTGAATTATGATTAAATATCCTCTTGACCCTAACTATTTATTACGTAAAAAAAACTCAATACGTCGTAATTTACTTCAAGAAACCAATCTGTCAGAAAAAAGAATTGCGATTCTTGGCGGCTCTACTATTGCCGAAGTCAAAGATATGCTTGAATTGTTTCTTTTGCAAGATGGAATAAAGCCGATTTTTTTCGAGTTTGAGTATAATCGGTATTATGAAAATATCATATTTCATAATAGTGAGCTTGAAGAGTTTTCACCTGATATCATTTATATTCATACCAGCAATGTTAATATCAAACGATATCCTTCGATTCATGAAAGTGAATCTGAGATTGAGGCGTTACTTACCTCTGAGATTGATCGGTTCAAGCAGATGTGGGATTCAATTGCATCAAGGTATGCCTGCCCGGTAATTCAAAATAATTTTGAACTTCCTCATTACAGGGGTCTTGGAAATTTTGATGTCTACGATATACATGGTCGAACGAGATATATTTCAGAATTGAATTCCCGCTTTTCTGAACAGGCTCGATTGCGTTCATCTTTGTACATTAACGATATAAATTATCTTGCAGCCTGGTTTGGACTGGAACGCTGGTATGATAAAACATTCTGGTACTCATATAAATACGCCATGAACTATGAGGCAATCCCACTCCTTGCAGATAGCGTAGCTTCAATCATCAAAGCCATATATGGTAAATCAAAAAAATGCCTCGTACTTGATCTTGACAACACACTGTGGGGTGGGGTTATAGGTGATGATGGACTCAATGGTATACAAATCGGCAATGAAACACCCGAAGGAGAAGCATTCACTGAATTCCAGGAATATTGCAAAATACTAAAGGAGCGGGGTGTCATTTTGGCTGTATGCTCAAAAAACGATGAGGTCAATGCCCGAGAGGGGTTCAGTCACCCAGACAGTATTCTGAAACTCAATGATTTTTCAGTATTTCAGGCTAATTGGGAACCGAAATATGAAAACATACGAAACATCGCAGAATCACTCAATATTTCACTAAACAGTCTCGTATTTGCTGATGATAACGCTATGGAAAGAGAGATAGTCCAATCACAGTCACCGGAAATCGCAGTGCCTGCGTTGGGAAACAATGTGACAAAATACATCAATATTCTTGATAAAACAGGGTATTTTGAAGCAGTTTCTCTTTCATCAGAAGATATTATGCGCAGCTCCTTTTATATGGACAATAACTTACGAAAAGAACATCAAATCGAATTCGCAAACTATGATGATTTTCTTAAATCATTAGAAATGAAATCAGAAATCAAAGCATTTGCTCCAGTTTATCTGGATAGGATTACTCATCTTATCAATAAGACTAACCAGTTCAATCTTACGACCAGGCGGTATAACCAGGCTGAGATCGAAAGTATTTCAAATAATAGTAGATATATTACACTTTATGGTCGTCTACTCGACAAGTTTGGGGACAATGGTCTTATTTCAATTATTATCGGTGAAATCAGGAACTTTGAAATCCACATTGACATATGGCTTATGAGTTGTCGGGTGCTTAAAAGAAAGATGGAGAATGCAATGTTTAACCAACTCGTATTTAGGGCTAAAAAACAAAAAATAACAACCATATATGGTTATTATTATCCAACTAATAAAAACAGTATGGTTAGTGGACTGTTCGAGCAAATGGGATTTACTAAAATAGGGGAGGGTGACTCCGGCAATACAACCTGGCGTTTTGAAATTCCAACAGATTTTTGCAATACTGATTTCCTTATTAATGTAAATCCATAGTATTTGATTGCATCGATATTATATTAATAAGCGCGAATATTAGCAAAAAAGATTAATTATTCTAAAAAATAAAATAAATAGGGGTTCAATTATGATAAACAATCAAGTCCTTAACCGGATAGAGCTGATATTTCATGATATCTTTGATGATGATACCTTGAAAATTGGGCGTAATACTAATGCAACTGATATTAAAGGATGGGATTCATTAGCACAGATCAGCTTAATTGTGGCATTTGAAAAAGAGTTCAAAATAAAATTCTCGCTTGAAGAATTGGCGAAATTTAATGAGGTTGGTGATATAGTTGATATTATAAATAAAAAGATTGAATATTTGATGGCGTAACGCATAAGTAAAAGGCAGTATTAATATTATAGTCACCATCCATGCCATATACACATAGATATAATTATTGTAATCAATACGATACTTTTATTTCTTTAATAAAAAAAGATTACCCTTATCATCTCAGAGAGGAATACTTCAACAGTTGTTTTAAAGACCTATTCAATGATGTTTATGAGGATACTTTAAAACAACACTCAAGAATTAAGCTTTCATATTACTCATTAAATGGTGAAGGTTTTATAAATTTCGCATATTTAGATCACTATATAATAATATGCTATAGAGTAGCTCATGTATTATACTTAATGAAAGATAAGCAGGAATTAGCTGATGCAATATATTACTCATGCCGTATCAGAACAGGTACTGACATTTATTACCCGTGCGTAATTGGTGACTATTTTGTTCCTATTCATCCAATCGGATCTCTTATGGATTCACACTCTACATATGGCCTTGGACTTAGATTATATAATGGTGTACATGTTGGACCATATGGTATCGATGCTAAGCCGCCATCAGAATGGATTCACCCTATAATTGGTAACGGGGTTACAATATGCGCTAATTCAGTTATTTATGGGGAAACAATTATCGGTAATAACGTGACTATTTCACCTGGCTCGATAATAATAAATGAAATAATACCTGACAATTGTGTTGTTTTTGGGGCAAGTCCAAATCTTAAAGCCATTCCAAATAAATATAATAATTTAGCATTTATTGACAATTGATTAAAACATACATGACATAACATTATCAATATGCCAACCATAAAAAAAGATATACACCTTAGTAATAACAAAATTGCAGAGCTGGAGAGTATCAGAGGCTTAGCTGCACTATTGATAATATTTGTCCATACTCCGCATTGGAATCCGAACTTTGAATCTCGTATTGTGCATAACGCATACTTGATGGTTGAGTTGTTCTTTGTATTATCCGGGTTTGTGATTTACACATCTTATTCAAGCAAAATCAATACATACAAAGATTTATTTCGATTCCAATTCTTAAGGTTCAGCAGACTTTACCCTGTCCATCTATTATTCTTAATTATTTTTTTGCTTATTGAATTTGCAAAATATTATGTTCAAAATAATACAGGAATTATTGGGATAAACAAGCCGGCATTTCAAGAAAATAATTTAACAGCGCTATTTCAACAAATCTTTTTGCTTCAAGCAATAGGTCCAACAGGAAATATTTTAACTTTTGATTATCCTGCATGGTCAATCAGTGTAGAGTTCTATACATATCTTATATTTGGAGTTATTATACTTTTTACCCACAAGTTCAAGCAATTAGTTTTATTAATTGTTTTTATAATTTCCCTTTTATTACTTATCAACAAAGCGACATTTGGATTTGAAAGTTTACTTCGATGCATTTCCGGATTTTCTTTAGGATGCCTTTGTGCTTACATAATCTCAAAATTTCCTACAGTTGTATTACCATCATTCCTCTCTTTTTTCACCTTTATTTCTATAATATTATTTTTAGAATTTAAAACAGAGAGCCAAAGTGATGTTGTAATTTACTTCTTAACAGCAGCATTAATATTGACAATTGTACTTTCAAACAATGGATTCATAAAAAAAGTATTTAAATGTAAAGTCTTGACTTGGCTGGGATCCATTTCTTACTCTATATATATGTCACATGCATTAGTTGTGCATATTGTAGATAAATTTATAATCGCAATTCTGAAGAAGCCGGTTATACTGATTGAAAACATTCGGACCTCTCAGCTTTCTGTTCCTGAAACATTTTTTGCTTACACTGTGATTATATTTACTGTACTTGTTATCAGTCAGATAGTATATAAATATGTTGAGCAACCATTCCGCACCAAATCACGTCAATTTGCTTCTACTTTATCATAACCTTTCATGGCTCTCAGATTAATCATCACTAAAGCTCAATTCATAAGGTACTGTCACATCAGATTGTACGTTTAGTATTAAATAATTGGAAGGGGAGTTGGTTTACTGGAAGCTTTTGATTGAATAACCCTTCTTTTATCTTTATCCAACCGCCTGAACAATCGCCTGTCACCGTAAATTCGTTAATTGGAGGTGTCGACATGGTTTTCGCCAACACCGCTCTATTCGCTACTTTAATAGCAATATATTTTACTCTTCATATTCTAAACTTAATAATATGATTTATTGCAAAAACAAGAAAGAGCTTAAATCAATTCAGATGCTCCGTGCCTTAGCTGCAATAAGTATCATATATTACCACATAGTGTCCATGGATACTGAAAAACTGAATCCTATAGTTGGTTCTTTTGGTGTCGATATATTTTTTATCATCAGCGGTTTTGTTATGGCGATGGTAGTCTCAAACGGAGAAACCCCTATATTATTTGCAATTAATAGAATTTCAAGAATTATTCCTATATACTGGATTTTAACAACATGTTTATTATTTTTAGCAATCGTAAAACCCGATTTATTAAACTCAACTACTTCCAATATTTATAATTATTTAAAATCTATATTTTTCATTCCTTATTTCAAGGAAAACGGAACATTGCATCCAATGCTTGCTGTGGGCTGGACATTGAATTATGAGGTTCTTTTCTATACATCTATATGGGCATCGCTGGTGATAAACAGAGGATATTTTATGCAGTTGACTTGCCTTATAATAATTGCTTTATTTAGTTTAAGTATTGCTTATAATCACAATAGTGTTGTGGCAGCATTTTTTGGAAACACTTTATTATTTGAGTTTATCATGGGATTTCTCGTTTATATAATATATTCGATGATTAAAGATGATATTTATTATGCACACATTCTATTTTCGCTTTCGATTTCAGTACTTGCGTTTATGATTTATTATGAAAATACGGGCTATTATATGGAGAGATTGCTTGCTTTTGGAGTTCCTTCATTTTTCTTTGTTTTGTTTTTTATCTCCTCAGAGACATTATTTATGGCTGCAAATAAAAATACAATTAATCTTTTTACAAGAATCGGTGACGCCAGTTATGCTACTTACCTGAGCCACTATTATGTGGTTGAAAGTATTAGAAAAATATTATATCTAAAATACAATCTCATAAATCCATATTCTATTATTGGAATTATATTTATTATTACTACCGCATTAATTGTCGGTCATTTTATATATATCTATATAGACAAACCATTTAGCAAGTACTTTAAACGCAAATTAAATAAATATATTTTAACTAAATTTGAAACGAAGGCTCTCATCAAAGGGATAGATTGATCAATGAAAAATGATCTCACGAATCCTGAACGTAAGCTTGAAAACGATAGACTGGAGCGCATCGCGCTTAGCAGTACTCCGATTTCAGAAGATAATGTTCGCGGATGATCAAATTGCCGGCAGATAAAACTCTACCAGTCAGGCCCGGCCAGATTGAACGATTTGATTTTGAAAACGCCCATAGGGCACCCTTATTAATTTTAAAGCAGGATTGTGCAAAGTTTCTGGAAGAAATTGCAAAGCAAGCAATACAGACCTGCAGAGAAGATCACCTTGGTTATGAATAGTTCAGTCTTGAACTCCGCTTCTTCACTTGTTGTATAATACATATTATGTAAAGTAAGAATTATCTCTGATAATCTATTACTTTACATAATATAAGGTTATAACACATACTTGCTGACAAAGGAGGTAGTTGTCGATATGGACGATAACCGGATAGCTTTCGATCGTTACAGGAATAATCACAATTATGCTGTCATTATGGGCTGTTTTTGGAAAGAACATCGTGGTCATTCCCGGTGCCATCGGAAGCCTGCTGACCGGCCTGATCTACTCGATATTCACTCAGTGGGGATTTTTCAAGCATAACTGGCTGACATTCAAGTGGATTGTAACCCTCACAGCCATTCTCTTCGGGACATTTTTCCTCGGGCCATGGGAAACGGCCATGATGGAGATCTCCGGAAAAATCGGCATCGCATCCATAAGTGATCCGGCTTACATCTACAATCAGCAGATGAACCTTATGTTCGGCACCGTTCAGGTCACGGTGCTCTGCATCACCATATTTGTCTCCATCCTCAAACCTTGGAAATCAAAAAAATCAGATATTACTTTTCTTAAATAGGCTATCTCTTTTTTTTTCTTCAGCTATTGCAAGATTCTCCTCGACTCTGAACTTTACAATCCGGCTGATCAACTCAAGCGGCACGGGTTTTCCAAGCGGAAATCTCACGGTACCCTTTGCACAATCATAAGCAGATAACTCTTTTTTGAATTGTTCGATACCGGACGCGGTCGGATAAAAGCCGATATGGGTTTTGAACGCCGCAAAGTGAACGAGATTACCTTTTAAAGCAAACGTCGGCATTTGATAGCTGATTTTTTCTTCCGCATCCGGAGCAGCAGCCCTGATCGTTTCTCTGATTTTTTTCAGAGTCTCCCGGATATCCTGAGGGAAACCTGCGATGTACTCGTCAATACTTTTTGGAGCCTCCCGATTCATTTTCCTCGCCTCCCCTATTAAATTAAAAGACGATCATTAGGTGCCTGAAAAAAGGTTGATTACCTCACGCCAAGATATATACGAATAGATTTCTTCTGAAAAAGATCGACTATCACTCCGAAACCTTGCTGTACCGATTGACGGCAAGAGTGAGCATGACGGCTGCATAGGCGGTGAGAATCGATAGCGGCTGGGCGATTTCTGCTACTCCGGAGCCTTTGAGCATGACGCGGCGCATGATATCGACAAAATGGCGGACGGGATTGAGCAGGGTCATGGTTTGAGCCCAGTGGGGCATGCTTTCGATGGAAGTGAAGAGACCGGAGAGAAGGGTGAAGATGACCATGAAAAACCAGGCAATGAACATAGCCTGCTGCTGGGTTTCGGTGACGGTTGAAATCAGGAGCCCCATACCCAGCACAACCAGCAGATAGATTCCGGCTACAAGGTAGACAAGCCAGTAGCAGCCGAGCATCGGCACATGAAACAGAAACCGTGCAATCACGAGGCCAGCACTCAACTCTCCAAGGCCGATAATCCAGAACGGGAGCAGCTTGCCGGTAATGAACTGGTAGCGTTTGATCGGGGTGACATTGATCTGGTCGATAGTGCCGATCTCACGCTCCCGAACTACATTCATGCCTGAAAGAAAAAGCCCGATAAGGGTGACGAGAATAACGATAATGCCCGGCACCATGTAGTGGGTATACTTGAGCTCGGGATTGTACCAGTTCGAAGAGAGCATGCCTATCTCCCCCGCCGCGTCAACCTCCCCTCCCGGAATCAGCAGCTTCAGTTCATCACGATTGAAATTGCCTATGATCTCGTTTGCATAAGTCTGGATCACTCCTGCCGAAAAGCCATCCTCAGCATTGATCATAAGCTGTACAGGAGCGTGCCCTGTAGTTGCCAGATCGCGTTCGAAATTTGAGGGAATAACAAGTACCAGGTCGGCTCTGCGGGCAACCAGCTCGCTCTGGCTCTCCCGATCTGAAAAAGAGTACCCGGTAAGATTAAAGTAGCCGGATGAGGTAAACTTTTCCACCAGCCTGTGGGAGGTTGCAGAGCGGTCCCGGTCCTGAAGGTTAAAGGGTACCCTGGAAACATCGAAGGTTGCCGCGTAGGAGAGGATTATGAGCTGGATAAACGGCATCACAAAGATGATCGGAAGCATCCCTCTGTTGCGGAAAATCTGCAAAAACTCTTTCTGCAGGATGAATCGGATTGTTCTCATTACTGCAACCGTATCTTGAACTTCTTGATGCTTGCCGCCATCAGCACGGTACTCATCACCACGAGTACCAGCGTCTCCTTCCAGATGTAGCTGAATCCGGCCCCTTTCAGCATGATGCTCCGAACAATAATGAGATACCATCTTGCCGGAATGAGGTTACTGATAACCCTCAACGGGAGCGGCATGCTGGCTATTGGAAATATGAAACCTGAAAGAAGGATGGTCGGAAGCAGCAGTCCGCCCAGCGCAATCATCATGGCTACCTGCTGTGATGAGGTGACGGAGGAAATGAATATACCGAGCGAGAGCGCGGTCACGATATAGAGCAGCGACTCAATGAGAAGCAGGAGAATACTCCCTCTGCAAGGCACACCGAAAACAAGGGAGGCCACCGTAATGATGGTCACCACATTAATAAATGAGAGAAGAAAGTAGGGCACCACTTTGCCTATAATGATCTGTGCAGGTCGGAGCGAAGAGACAAGCAATACCTCCATCGTGCCGTTCTCCTTCTCCCTTGTGATGCTGATGGAGGTCATGAGTGCGGATACGAGCATGAGAATCAGCGCCATCAGCCCCGGCACAAACAGATCGACGCTTTTAAGTTCAGGGTTGAACATCATGAGAGGAACCGGCACTACTCCGACTTCCGTTCCGGTTCTCTGCAATGAACTGTTCCGGTAATCCTGCAGAACCGCGGCGGTGTAACCGGAAACGATTCTCGATACATTGGGATTTGAGCCGTCGGTAATCACCTGCACATTGGCCTTTCCATCCCGCTGAAGACGTTCGGCAAAGCCTGGCTCGAACACGAGAGCCTCGGTTATGTTTCCCGATGAAAAAGCCTCTTCGATCTCGTGCTGCGTATGAAGTTCGCGTGAAAGGACAAAGTAACCCGATGAGGCAAATTTGTCGATAATCTCTTTTGTAACAGTATCCCGTGACTGGTCATAAATCCCGAGCTTCACATCCTGGATTTCGTTACGGATGGCAAAACCGAACAGCAGCAGCTGAATGAGCGGCATACCGAACAGAATCATCGCAGTCCGGCGGTCACGGAATATGTGGTAGAATTCTTTTTGAAGGAATCCAATGAAACTCTGCATGAATTTATTCCGCTGGTTTAGCCCTGGCGAGATGGAGAAACACCTCGTTCATGCTTTCTGCCGCGTACGTCCGCTTCATTGCTTCAGGAGTATCGAGCGCGGCTACCCTGCCGTCCACCATGATGGAGAGGCGGTCGCAATACTCGGCTTCATCCATATAATGCGTTGTTACAAAAATTGTTACCCCCCTTTCGGATGCTTCGTAAATCATATCCCAGAACCGCCTCCTTGTTACCGGATCGACACCGCCGGTCGGTTCGTCAAGAAAGACGATTTTCGGCTCGTGCAGAATGGCCACTGAAAAGGCAAGCTTCTGTTTCCATCCGAGCGGGAGTGACAGAAGCCTGGCATCGGCGGCGTGCAGCAGGTCAAGGTTTTCGAGCAGCAGAGCCGTTTTCTCCTTGATTGCCTTGTCAGACAAGCCGTAGATCCCTCCAAAAAAGCGGATGTTCTCCTTTACCGTAAGGTCATCGTAAAGCGAGAAACGCTGGCTCATATAGCCGATGTTCCGCTTTATCTGCTCTGACTGGGTATAGAGATCAAACCCCGCTACCAAAGCGGTTCCGGACGATGGCGAAAGAAGCCCGGTAAGCATCCTTATCGCTGTTGTTTTGCCCGCTCCGTTTGCGCCGAGAAACCCGAATATTTCACCAGCATCGACCGAAAAGGTGAGCCCGTCCACCGCCACAAAGTCGCCGAAGCGTTTCGTCAGGTGTTCGGTATGAATGACCGCGTTAACCATGAGCTGCACCGTTTTTCGTTTCCATGAGTGCCATGAAGGTGTCTTCAATGCCGGCCTCGATTCTCTGCACTTCAATCTCCGTAAAACCCTCTTTATGGAGTGCATCAAGCAGCTCTTCAGGCCGTATCGCAGAACGGTTGTCGGTATAGTGCACCGCACGACCGAAGGCGTAAACGGAATGGGCATTCGGGCTGGAGCGGAGCAGTGTGATGAGACGCCCGGTTTCCCGGGCCCGGATGGCAAAAAGCGGCTTCTGAAAGAGTTTTGTGATTGCGGATGGAGTGTCAATTGCGAGGATTCTCCCCTCCTGCATGAAGGCGACGCGGTCGCACAACACCGCTTCATCCATATAGGGGGTGGAGACCAGAATGGTAATTCCCTGCTCCTTCAGACGCCCGAGCATCTGCCAGAACTCCATACGCGAAACAGCATCAACTCCGGTTGTCGGTTCATCGAGAAAGAGTACTTCGGGCTTATGAACCAGCGCGCAGCAAAGAGCGAGCTTCTGTTTCATACCTCCCGAGAGCTTGCCTGCCCTGCGGTTTTTGAACGGTTCAAGCTGAGTGTAGATATCGCCGATAAGCTCGTAATTCTCTTCGATTGAGGTGCCGAAGATTGTGGCAAAAAAACGGAGATTCTCTTCAACGCTGAGATCCTGGTAAAGTGAAAAACGGCCGGGCATATAGCCTGCACGGCGGCGAATCTCCCGGTATGACCTGACAGCGTCAAGCCCGAGCACCTCAACCGTTCCTTGATCAGCCAGAAGAAGTGTCACCAGTATCCTGAAGAGCGTGCTTTTGCCTGCTCCATCGGCACCAATAAAGCCGAACAGTTCACCTGCACGCACTGAAAACGTAATCCCCTCAAGCGCACTTACTCTGCCGAACTTCCTCTCGACACCTTCCGTAAAAACTGCCGCGCTCATGAACCTGCACCCTTCAATAACCTCATCTCTCCAGGCATACCGATTTTGAGCGCTCCATCGCGGTTGTGAACGAGTACCTTGACCGCATAGACCTGGCTGACCCGTTCCTCCTTTGTCTGAATGATTTTAGGGGTAAACTCGGCTTTTGAAGAGATCCATGCCACCGTACCCTTCAGCACTTTTTCTTGATCACCATTTCCATCCACCAAAACGTCCACCACCTGGCCGATCCTGACTGAAGTAAGCTGTGCTCCGCTCAAATATATCCGTAAGTACATGGTCCTGAGATCGGCGATTCTGTACAATGGTTTGCCGTACGCAGTCAATTCCCCCGGCTCTGCATACTTGGTAAGCACCACGCCCTTGACCGGGTTTCGGACAACGCTTTTACGGATCTGGTCATCAATCCGGGCTATACTGGCATCCCTGGCACGGATTTCACCAGCTATTCCGGGATTTTCAGCCTCAAGCGATCCGATCTGTTTATCGATTACGCTGATGGCGTTCTCAAATTCTTCAAGCTGACGAGAGGGCACTGCACCATCGGCTGCAAGCCTACGGTAGCGGTCACGGTCACGCATCTTGTTTAAACGCTCCTGACGCAAAACACCGATTTTTGCGACAAGGCCGGGCTGTTTCGTTATCAGAGCATCGCGCTCCGCCTTGAGCTGCACTCTTGAAAAATGGAGCTGCGTGGTATCGATAATGGCAGTTATAACTCCGTCGGGCAGAACTTCACCCTCTTCGACTTTAAACAGGGTCAATTTGCCGCTGGATTCAGAAGAAACAATGATTTCCGTTGCCTCGAAATTACCGTACCCATCGGACTTGTCATTACTTTGACATCCTGCGAGCATGATATAGCAGAGGCAATAAATAAATCCACTCAACGCCGAAATGGCAGGCAAACGCATTGATCGCATTCTTAATGGTTTACGGAATCAGAATTTCACCGGGCTTCTCAACAGTATGCAGCACAACAGTTTCTGGTATCAGAGAGTTCAAAATGTAACGCGATCAGGCTGCCAGCCGATATCTTTCCCGAACTTCATCAGGGATGCATGGACTTGATCCATATTTTGTATCGATCCTCAGGCCGCGGCATCGGGAAGTTAACAATTGACTGAAACCGTTTGGCAAAAGCTTCGTCGATATTTCTATGGCTATTGATGGCAACTATTACAAGGCCGTTATAACTCTCAATGCGCCGCAACAGAAAGGCAACTTCCTGATTGGCATAGTTGTCATGTGCATCATGAATATCTGAGCGCTTGCCGAAGAGATCATCGGCTTCATCAAAATAAAGTATCCAATTCTTGTTTTCCGCCTGACTGAAAACCTTCGAAAGGTTTTTTTCGGTCTCCTCTATATATTTTGATATTACCATTGACAAATCAATACGATATACCTCATTGCCGGTCTCCTTTCCCAAAAGGGATGCCGCAAGCGTTTTGCCGCTTCCCTGAGGCCCACAAAACAGCGCCCGATAACCCGATTTATTTTTCCTTATACCACGGACTATTTTACGGATCTGATGCAAGGTATCCGAAGGAACCTGAAGGGTGCCCCACTCCTTTTCCGTTACAAGATGCTCTCCTGAAAACTCCATACTGAAAAGCGCTATGTTGACAAAACCGATAATAACGGACAATTACATCCCGAGAAAGGCTTTCTTGACCTCCTGATTATTGAGCAGTTCTTCACCAGTACCGGTCAGAACAATGCGACCTGTTTCAATCACATAACCCCGGTGACTGATGCTGAGTGACTGGAAAACATTCTGCTCAACCAGAAGAACGGTAACCCCGTCCTTATTGATAGCATTGATGGCAGTAAAAACTACCTCTGTAAAAAGCGGAGAGAGACCAAGGCTGGGTTCATCGAGAAGAAGAAGTTTCGGACTCGCCATGAGTCCCCTTCCGATAGCCAGCATCTGCTGTTCACCTCCCGACATAGTGCCGCCGAGCTGTTTCTGCCTCTCTTTCAGTTTCGGAAAGAGAGCATAAGCGCGTTCGAGGTTCTGAGCCCGCTCTTTCTGATGGAGGTATCCACCCATCATCAGGTTTTCAAGCACCGTCATTTCGGGGAAAATCTTGCGCCCTTCCGGAACATGAACAACTCCCCGCTGAACAATGGTGTGCGTCTGGAGGCCACCGAGCGGCTCTTGATTGAAGGTGATTTTACCCTGTGACTTGATGGTACCGGAAATGGCCTTAAGCAGGGTTGATTTTCCGGCTCCGTTGCTGCCGACAACAGTGACAATTTCGCCCCCGGCAATTGTGATATTGATGTTGCGAAGAACAGGCATTTCGCCATATCCGGCATTCAGATTTTCTATGTTAAGCATGATAACCACCTCCAAGATATGCTGCAATAACTTCCTGGTTTCTTGTGATCTCTGCAGGCGTACCCTCTGCAAGTTTGACCCCGGAATTCAGGACGACGATATGGTCACAGATCGAAGTAACGGCTTTCATGTCATGCTCAATAAAAACAATCGTTGTTCCCTGCTTTCTGACATCACGGATGATTTGCAGCAGGGTGTCGGTTTCAGTATGGTTCAATCCTCCGCAGATTTCGTCAAGAAGCAGCATTTTCGGCTTCGTCGCAAGTACCCGTGCAAGTTCAAGCTTTTTTTTGAGCCCTATAGAGAGTGAACCGGCAAGTTGGGTCGCATAGTCGGAAAGCCCTACCTGTGTCAACTGTTCCTGTGCCTTTTCTCGGGCTTCAGTGAGCGAACGGGTTATTGAGAAAGCCCCGATCATGACATTTTCAAGCACACTCAGGCTGCTGAGCGGCTTGACCCTCTGCCATGTACGAGCCATACCCAAACGACAGACAGCGTCAGGACGAAGGTTATTGATTTTCCGGTTATCGAAAATAACGTCACCGGAAGTCACCGGATAAAAACCGGTTATGCAGTTAAAGAGGGTCGTCTTTCCGGCACCGTTCGGCCCGATTAGCCCGAATATCTGCTGCTCTTCAACGGCAAAACTGACATCCGATACGGCAATGTTGCCGCCGAAATGTTTGTTCACATGACTGATTTTGAGTAGTGGCTCAATCATTTTATTCTCCTGAAAAGCCCGAGAATTCCTTTGGGCATATACAGTATGCAGAGCACCGTTATGATTCCATAAACAAGCACATGCGCATGAGCCAGGTTTTCGCTCAAAAACACTCCTAAAGCTGAAGTCTCCGACACAATTCCAAGCTTTACAAGCGAGTCGCCAATCACGTTCGAGCGAAGCATTTCGGCAAGCGGCACAAGCAGAATAGCGCCGAGAACCGGGCCCCACAGAGTTCCTACTCCGCCGATAATCGCGGTCAGGATAATTTCAATGGACAGCCGGAGGTCGAGAACGGCGGAGGTATCAATAAAGCGGATATAGACCGAATAGAGACTTCCGGCAACGGAGGTCAAGGCAGCGGATAACAGGAGCGAACGGTTTTTGTAACGTGCGAGATTGATGCCGAGAGAGGAAGCCGCATCCTGATCTTCGCGGATAGCCTGCAGATAATATCCGGTTTTCGATTTACGCAGCCAGATCGTAACTGCGAGAGTAACGACCAGCAGCAGCAGCATGCCGTAATAAAAAGGATCTTTGCTGTTCAGATCGAGGCCCCACAACGTGACATTGGCAAGAAGAATTCCCTGAGCTCCGCCGGTAAACTCGAAATTGAGCACTGAGAGCCTGATAATCTCCGCTACGGCAATCGAGGCAAGCGCGAAGTAGTGGCCGCGCAGTCCGAACACGATGCTGCCTGTAATGAGTGCGATTACAGCGGCAATAGCTATACCCGCCACCATACCGGCAAGAGGATTGACATTCCATGAGGAGATCAGGATCATGGTGGTATAGGCGCCTGCGCCGAAATAGGCGGCATGACCAAAGCTGTACTGACCGGCAAAACCGCCGATAATGTTCCATGCCGATGAAAGCGCTGCCATCATAAGCACAGAGATCAACAGTCCTATGATGTAGGGGTTCTCCCCGAGGAGTGAAGGAATTGCTGCTGCCAGTGCCGCAAGGAGTGCAACGATGATGAGCTGTTTCATTACTGACCTCCATTTTTTCCGAACAGTCCCTGAGGTCGAAGCAGGAGAACGGCAAGAAAGAGAACAAAAACAATAACATCTTTCCAGTCAGTGGATATATAGGTGGATGCCATCGACTCCACCACACCGATAATCAGGCCGCCGACTCCCGCTCCAACAACCGAACCAAGACCGCCCAGAACACAGATAGTGAAGGATTTCAGGAGAAAACTGTGACCGGCGAGCGGATGAATATAATAGGTCGGGGCAATCAGTGCCCCGGCAGTTGCTGCAAGAGCGGTACCGATTCCGAATGCGATAGCACTCATTTTGGCAACATTAATGCCCATCAGCTGCGCCGCCTCACGATTCTGGCTTGTCGCCCGGAGAGCCATCCCTGTACTGCTTTTTAAGAGAAAGAGATAGAGAATCGTCGTAATCAGAATGGTGATAAGGAATGAGAGCAGAAGCGGGATTGAAATCGACAAACCGCCGGCGGTGTTGATGGCGCTGCTTGAGTAGGAGGTTGTCAATATTTTCGGATCGCTGGTGAATGCAAGGAGAGCGGTATTGCTCATAATCAGCCCGAGCCCTATAGTGAGCAGGATCTGATTCTGATGAGGATGATCGATAACCCGGCTTATGAATACTTTTTCAAGCAGAAAACCGAACAGAAACGAAACGGGAATAATCATCACAAGAGAGAGATAGGGATCGATGTGCAGCAGGGTAAAGGCATAATATGCCAGATACATGCCAAGCATCATTAAATCACCATGAGCAAAGTTGCTGATGTTCATGACGCCGAAAACCAGGGACATTCCGATACCGGCAAGCGCATAAACGCCGCCTGTAAGTATTCCGGATATGAGGGATTGAATGAATAACATCAAGATTCTCCTTCTTGAAATGGCCGGATCGTATACTGTAGGGAGCTGCAGAGGCGAAAAAATTTTCGCCCCTGCAGGTTATCAGACAATTACCGCTTGAAAGGATAGACCAGCTTGGTTTTGCTGAACTGGGCAGGATAAACCGTTTCGGGTTTTCCGTTCTGGAGCTGCTGTACAAGCATTGGATGGTTGTTCTGGTTGGTAAACCCTCCGTAATCGGCAAATTTGACCGGACCCATGATACCATTCCAGCTTCCGGCTTTCAGGCCTGCTCGCAGTTTTGCCACTGTTCTGTTTTTCGACGCAGTGTCAACCATAATTCTGACCGCTTCATAAGCGCATGCGGCGTGATAGGATGGCTCCTTCGAATACCTGGCTTTATAACGTTTTGCGAAATCGGCGGCACCGGGCCAGTTGACATCGTCAGTCCACTGGGTAGCGGAAATAACCAGATTGGAGATCTCTTTCTGCTCAGCGAACTGGGCTGTCGTATAACCGGCACCGGCGCCAAGGAACGCCTTTGGCGCAAGTCCGATCTCCTTTGCCTGACGCATCAGAAGAATCGCGTCAGCATCATAAGAGACAAGAAATACAAGGTCAGGATTTGCCGCTTTGACTTTGGCAAGGGTTGCCCGGTAGTCAGGTTGACCTTGCTGGTACTTTTCATTGGCGACCTCTTTTAACCCCATACTCAAAGCGTTTGCCTGTGCCGTCTTGACGGTCGAAACCCCGAAATCAGTTGCAGCATAAACATATGCAATGGTTCTCGGCTTATAAGAAGCGACAGCACTCAGCAGGACTCTTGAATAGACATTGGCCGGAGCATTGAGTCGAAATACATTCCTGTAACCGTTCCGAGTAATCTCCTCTTTGGCTGCTGCCGGAATGAGGAGCGGCACCTGATACTGGTCAGCCCTGGAAGCAACAACGTTCGCACTTCCGGAGGTATACGGCCCCACAACACCGATAACTCCATCACGGGTTACAAGCTTTTCATAGGCTGCAAGCGCATTTTTCGGGTCACCGCCATCATCTTCCTTGACAAAATCGACCTGAACACCTTTTGCCCGTAAATCTTCAATCGCCAAGGCTGCGCCATTAGTCAGGTTTTCCCCGATCTGCGCTTCCTTGCCTGTGATTGAGTTGATAAAGCCGATTTTGAGGGATGCTGCCTGTGCCGGCAATGGTAATGCCAGCAGAGCGGCTGCGGCAAACGATAACAGAATTCTCTTCATGTACAGCTCTCCTTTGGTTTGAGTTATTGACCCTGATCCGCGAAGTTAAAGCCTTACATCAAAAAGTATTAAAGAATTTTGGCGTCCTCATTTTTTCGTTATTCCAACTTGTCCGGTTTAACGACAATACTTTGAAACGCCTTTATTCACTGAAACTTACGACACATTTTTCAAAAAACGCTCAAAAGAAGATCGAAACGAACTTCTTTTGTAAAAAAACAGTATCAGTCACTCCCATTCTTTCTTCCGGGTTTGCCCGGCATACAATTGTCTTCTGCCTGTCCCTCTCAGTTATTATTGGAATATTTGTACATTATTTCAGTCAAGTTTGATATGGAATCACTAAACGGATAATGATAAAAATGGACGCAAAAAACACGGTGCTGGAAGTATTGAAAAAAGAAGGGACGCCATTAAATGCAGGGCGAATTGCCGAAATCAGCGGACTGGACCGCAAAGAGGTCGACAAGGCGATGAAAACGCTGAAGGATGAGGGACTGATTGTTTCTCCAAAACGCTGTTTTTGGGAACCAGCCAAATAAGAAACTGCTATTCTGATGGCAGCTTGCTGCTGATCCGCCGGGTTACACCAGCAACAACAGCAATCTTTCTGTCTCCGCAGAACAAAGCAACATGCATCTTCGGCAAGGCCTGACTTATCTTTATGATAACCATCTACAACATCGCACCTGCAATGGTATCACTCAATGTCCTTATTGTCGATGATGAAGCCAACATCCGCAAAACACTGACGGTTTTTATGGAATCACGCGGCCACCGTGTAAAAGCGGTCAGTAACTCCCGTGATGCAAAAGCCGAGGCGGAACAGCAGGTTTTTGATATTGCCTTTGTCGATGTACGATTAGGCACCGAAAGCGGGCTTGACCTTGTGGCGGCGCTATTGCATGCATACCCATGGATAAAGGTCGTTGTAATAACAGCTTATGCTTCGATTGACAGTGCAGTTGAGGCAATGAAACGCGGTGCTGTCGACTATATCGCCAAGCCGTTCACCCCCGATCAGCTTGATCTTATTACATCGCGTCTGGCCTCTGTATGTGAAATGGAAAAGCGCATTGCCGCATTGCAGGAAGATCTCAATCGAATTCATCCGGAGCTCTATTTCACCTCAAGGTATCCCTCGATGCAGCGCGCAATAGCGCTTGCCCGTCAAGTAGCTCCTTCAGAAGCAGTTGTGCTTTTGCGGGGTCCGAGCGGGACTGGAAAAACAGTTCTTGCCCGTTCCATGCATAACTGGAGCCAGAGGGCTGAAAAACCATTCGGAGTCGTTTCATGCCCTTCATTGAGTCCGGAACTGCTCGAAAGTGAGCTTTTCGGCCATGTAAAAGGTTCTTTTCCCGGTGCCGTCAAAGACAATCCGGGAAGAGTAACTTGCTGCGAAGGAGGAACATTGTTTCTCGATGAGATCGGCGACCTCCCTCTCTGCATTCAGCCTAAGCTCCTTCGATTCATTCAGGATCGGGAATATGAACAAATCGGCGATCATCAGACCAGAAAAGCCGATGTCCGAATTATAGCAGCAACCAATACAGATCTCGACCATGCGGTCAAGGAAGGTAAATTCAGGGAAGACCTTTACTACCGACTAAACGGTATCCAGATTGATCTGCCGCAACTTGCAGGCCGGCCGGATGATATCGAACAGCTCGCCATGAATATGCTGCATTTTTTTGCCGCACAGAACCTGAAAAATCTTGACGGAATTACCGAATCCGCAAGATTGGCGCTCAGGACCTATTCATGGCCGGGTAATGTCCGGGAATTGCGCAATGTGATGGAGCGTGCTGTCATTCTTGGCAAAACCGGTCAAATCGGAGTGGAACTTCTTCCTGATACGATCGTTACCAAAACGCATCCGGTACGCATCGGTGATCAAATAACCCTCGATTTGATCGAAGAAACTCATATCCGCCGAATTCTCGCCTCATCAAAATCGCTTCAGGAAGCTGCCGATATTCTCGGTATCGATCAGGCAACTCTTTGGAGAAAACGGAAGCAATACGGTATCTGAACAGCAAAACCCTACCTTGCAAAATTCAATATTTTTCCTGCCCTGTCCTTGTGTTCTGCAAGATGATCTTTTGCAGTCATTCGTTATGTTTTTTTTCAGTCAGGAGGCTTCAGCCGCCAAGCTTTTCCGGTTTTAGCCGGATTATGATAACGATGCGTATTCGATCGGATCATGATTCCGGTTGTAATTTTTACCGTTTATTATGGCTATCAAAACAGTAATCAGGCAGTTCAAAACATTTCTTCTGGGTGGAGCCAGAGATTTTCGTGACCGCAACATCTTCCACCAGCTCGCACTCTCCGCCTTTCTTGCCTGGGTTGGACTTGGTTCGGACGGACTCTCATCTTCCTGCTATGGTCCGGCAGAAGCATTCAAAGCTCTTCATGGCCACCCTACTCTGGGAATTTTTGTTGCCATAGGTACCGGAATCACGATTCTCATTATTGCCTCAAGTTATTCTCATATTATTGAGCTCTTCCCACACGGCGGCGGCGGATATCTGGTTGCCAGTAAACTGCTCTCTCCAGAGATGGGCGTGATTTCAGGCAGTGCGCTTCTTATCGATTACATCCTTACCATTACCATTTCGATTGCCAGCGGCGCTGATGCAATTTTCAGTTTTCTGCCCATCGGACTTATCGGCTATAAGCTCTGGTTTGCGGTATTCGGGGTAACGGCCCTTCTGGTGCTGAATCTCCGGGGAATCAAGGAGGCTGTGATGCCTCTTGTTCCGGTTTTCCTGCTCTTTGTCGCCACTCATCTTGTTGTCATTGTCTACGCGGTATTATCCCATATGGGAAACTTCGGCACGGTCTATCATGAAACCGGACGTGAGTTGAACAATTCATTTCACACCCTCGGCGTTTTCGGTGTGCTCTTTCTGGTGCTGAAAGCCTATAGTCTCGGTGCCGGTACCTTTACAGGAATTGAAGCGGTCAGTAACGGACTTCCCGTTCTGCGTGACCCTAAAGTTGAGACGGCAAAAAAAACCATGAAGTACATGGCTCTCTCTCTGTCCATCACTGTGATGGGGCTGATGCTGGCATATATTCTTTTTGATGTCCGTGACACGCCGGGTAAAACCATGAATGCTATTTTGTTTGAGAGCATAACTGCATCGTGGGGAGGATACTCCGGCGTCGCATTTGTCTGGGTCACCCTGTTTTCAGAAGCAGTACTGCTCTTTATTGCAGCACAGACAGGTTTTCTTGACGGACCCAGAGTACTGGCAAATATGGCACTCGACAAGTGGCTGCCCACCCGCTTTGCCATGCTGAGCGACAGGCTTGTTACGGAAAAAGGAATTCTGGTCATGGGTTTCGCCTCCCTCATCATGATGCTGGCATCAAACGGGTCAGTTGATTTTCTGATTGTTCTCTACAGCATCAATGTGTTTATAACCTTTACGCTCTCCCAGCTCGGCATGGTAAGGCATTGGTGGGATAAAAGAGGTGTGGAAAAGCAGTGGCTGAAAAAACTGCTTATCAATGGAATAGGCTTGACTCTGACGACTTTCATTCTTATTTCGGTGCTGGTACTGAAGTTCAATGAAGGGGGATGGGTCACGATCCTGATCACCGGAATGCTGGTCATGGGAGCATTTTTTATCAAAGCTCATTATAACAAGACCTATGCCACCCTTAAACGACTCGATGTCATTGTTGAAGCTGCTGTGCTTTCCGGATCGGATGTGCACGACAAAGAGAGCGAGCACACCGCTCCCGTCCCTGTGTTGGACCCTAAAGGTAAAACCGCAGCAATACTGGTGAACGGATTCAACGGACTCGGCCTGCACACCCTTTTCAGTGTTTTTCGTCTCTTTGGGAGCAGTTATAAAAATTATGTGTTCGTTGAAATTGGTTCAATCGATGCCGGAAACTTCAAGGGGGCTGATGAAATTGACAATCTCGGCAATTTTGTACGCAACGAGACATCAAAATATGTGGACTATATGAAAGAACACGGATACTATTCGGAAGCATATTTTTCAATCGGCACCGATGTGGTTGATGAAGTCAACAAGCTTGTTCCGGCCATTACCGAAAAGTTTCCTGATATTGTATTTTTCGGAGGTCAGCTTGTTTTCACCAAAGAGTCCCTGATGGACCGCTGGCTGCACAATTACACGGTCTTTGCCATACAGCAGAACCTCTATGTTCATGGCATACCCTTTGTAATTTTACCGATCAAGGTGTAAATGGTTCGTCAGCACTCTCTGACTTCGTGATAGCGTGTGCTCGATGGCGATATATTTCTCGGATTTTTCACGCACTTTATGTAAGGCTGCAAAAAGCAGGTGCTGCTGGTTGTGTGCTGCCATATCAGAGCGAGCGAATCATCTGCCGATTTGCGTTTAACTGTCAGGGAGCTCTCGATGATCGGGATACGACAAAAACTTATACTTGGATTCAGCGGTCTGCTTTTAATGATTGCAGCCATGGGAGTACTCACAATCAGGCAAATCGATGCGCTGGGAGGCGCCATTGATGTCATCCTGAGGCAGAATTACCGCAGTGTGGTCGCCTGCCAGAAAATGAAAGAGTCTCTTGAACAGATCGACAGAGGTGTACTGCTTACGTTTACCGGCAATGACAATGAAGGCATAAGTGCTATCCGGCTGCAAGAAAGGAACTTCCAAAATGCGCTTCAGGTTGAGCTCGGCAATATCACCCTGCCTGGAGAACATCAGAAAGCAATGCGGATCAGGGGGCTGTTCGTTAAGTATACACAGCTTATTGATCATGTTACCGACTCCACGACTGTTCTCTCCCTTAGGCAGAAACGATATTTTACAACACTGATTCCTCTGTTTCGCGAAATCAAGCAGTTATCGGGCGAGGTGCTTGATATGAACCAGTCCAACATGCATCAGGCAAACAATAGTGCCCGCATTATGGCTGCATCGGCACACAACACTATGCTTGCCGCCATTCTGGTGAGTGCGGTTATTGCACTGCTGTTCAGCTATCAGTCGCATCGCTGGATTCTCATGCCGATTAAAAAACTTATAGCATCTACAGAAGAGATCCGGAAAGGAAACCTTGATCTTGTACTTGATACCACTTCAAACGATGAAATCGGTCAGCTTTCACGGTCATTTAACGAAATGGCCGCAACCCTGCGCAAAATGCGTAAAAGCGATTCAGATACTCTTCTCCGGACCCGAAGTGCCACTCAGGAGGTATTCAAGGTACTTCCCTCTCCGATTGCCGTTCTTGACCTCAAAGGAACAGTTGAAATTTCGACTGAAACTGCAGAGCGCTATTTCGATCTGAAGCCGGGAGTTAATGTCCATAACCTGGGTCTTGAATGGATGCCAGGGGTACTCCAGAGCGCTTATCGACAGAATCATGAAAATGAAGAACAACAGGGTTTTATTCAGCATTTTACGGAAAACCGTGAGTCCTTTTTCCAGCCGATGGCGGTTCCTGTGCAAGCAGGTACAGCTCTGATTCTCAGAGATGTCACCCAGGTTTTCGAACAGCTCGAACTGAAGCGCAGTGTTATTGCGACTGTTTCACATCAACTCAGGACACCATTGACCTCACTGAGAATGTCAATATATCTGCTCCTCGAGGAACGGATCGGCACACTGAACACAAAACAGGCCGAACTGCTGCTTGCCGCTCGCGAAGAGAGCGAGCGACTGGGACATATACTTGATGATCTGCTCGATATTAACCGGATAGAATCAGGAAAAGCACACCTGAAAGTGTATCCGGTTACTCCCGCCCGTCTGGGTATCGATGGGCTTGAAGCTTTTGCTGCTGATGCCCGTGATCGGGGAGTGACTCTTGTCAATGCCATTCCGGACCAACTGCCCGAGGTGATGGCTGATCCCGAACGAATCCGACATGTTTTTGCCAATCTCCTGTCAAACGCATTGCGCTTTACCCCGCCAGGCGGCAGTATTACAGTCAACGCTGCTGAAGAGAATGATAAAATCCGGTTTTCCGTTGAAGATACCGGTAAGGGAATTGCATCTGAACATATACCGCATCTTTTTGAACAGTTTTACAGGGTTCCCGGTCAACAGGCCGAAAGCGGTATCGGGCTTGGACTTTCCATTGTCAAAGAGATCATTGAAGCTCATGGCTGCACAATAACTGCTAAGAGTGACCCGGAAATTGGATCGATATTCCAATTCACTCTGCCACTGCAAAAAGTGAGCATCTGATCAACATGTTTATTACAGAGTGAGGGAGAACAAGATGAACATTTATCAGCAATTGTTTCTTGGCATTCTCATTTTCCTGATTCTTGCCTGTATCGCAGCGTTGACAGGCATACTGCTCCATGTTGTAAACTGAGAATATCAAGCTTGAAGGAAACTGAAAATAAACAAGGGCACGCTGTATCGACCTGTAATCATGCTGATTTTTTGTTTATTGAAAATCCGGAGCCGATTCAATGGTGCGGTAAATTCATACAAGATCATTCCTCACTCTTACCCTGAGCTTTTCCTGCAGGGCATCTTTATAATAAAGGAGAATTTGTGGATACCTCCCCGGCCGACAGCTTTTTACATCTGATCCGTAATTCTCGAAAAGGTAAACTCAAGATTTACCTTGGATATGCTGCCGGTGTGGGAAAAACCTGGCAGATGCTCAAGGAAGCACAACAGCTCCATGCCCACAACATTGATATTGCTGCCGGTCTTGTTGAAACACATAACAGCAATGATGCCGACGAGCTGCTTTCAACACTGGAGATTATTCCACCAAAAAGAGTGATATATCGAAGTATAGAGATCGCCGAACTGGATATTGATGCCATCCTTGAGCGTAAGCCGACCGTTGTACTTGTCGATGATCTTGCTCATACCAATATTCCGGGAAGCCGAAACAGTAAACGCTATGAAGATGTTGAGGAGATTCTGGCTGCCGGCATTCATGTAATTTCGACACTGAATATTCAGCATCTCGAAAGTCACTGTGAAACGGTAGAGGTGAAAACCGGAGTTAAAGTCAAAAACCATATACCCAACCGCATACTTGAGCTCGCAGATGAAGTTGTCAATGTTGATATTTCCACCTTTGAGCTGCGCAGACGACTTGAAGAGGCAAACAGATCACTGCCCGGTCATTTGGGTGCTCCCCATTCAGACTATTACAGAAAAGAAAACCTTGAATACCTGCGGGAAATGACGCTGCGTGAAGCGGCTCTGCAGGCCGGTTCAAGAAGAAGAAGGCAGCTCTCTGACGCTTCATCAGCAACTAATGACCGGCTGATGGTTTGCCTCAGCTCGAATAAACCTGACAGCGATTCACTGCTCCGCTATGCATCGGCAATAGCCGGAGGTTTCAACAAAAACTGGTATGCAATCCATGTGCAGACCATTACTGAAAACTCGACCGATATGGATGCCGGGGCGGAAGAGTTGCTTGCCGGGATCGTTGCGTTTGCCAGGGAACTTGGCGCTACGGTATTTACCTGTAAAGGTGACGACAGGGTTAAAACCATTCTGCAATTTGCCCGGGAATATAAGGTAGGTCACATCATCATTGGTAGCTCCAAACGAAAACGATCTTTCTGGCATCGTCTAAAGGGAAAAAAGGAGACGTACGAGCGATTGATCAACGAAAGCTGCGGAATCAGGGTGACGGCATTCAATACAGAAGAAATGAAAAGTGCCAGCACAGAAATAATCCCGTCTGGCGATGCCCGCAAAAGCCAGAGCATTGCCCCGGGAACCGAACAAGCCAACAAGTGGAAAGAACTGGTCATGAATGCCCCGGTAATTCTGCTGAACGGAGTTATGGAGAAGGAACAAGCCTTTCAGCGGCTGATTCATGAAGCATGCATTGCCAACTCCGACCTCAATGAAATGGAAGTCATGAAAAGCCTGCTTGAACGGGAAACGCAGGGAGCAACATTCGTTGGTTCAGATATCGCCATTCCCCATGCAAGGCTCGAAAACCTCACAATACCGATGGTTGTTATCGGTGTCAATAAAAAAGGGGTAGTTGACAGGCAATCAGGTAACTCTGCACGGATCATTTTTCTGCTGCTCACTCCTATTTCTGATCCTGACAGTCATATAAAAATGCTCGGCGTAATCAGCAGACTGGCAGCTGACAGCCAGTGGCGGGCTCAAACACTTCGCGAGGCAGGCACAATGTAAAGCCGGTTCAGGGATGAGATACCGGCCTTCAGAGTTCCAAAATCAAAACTCGAAAACTTCAGACCGGAAAACAGAAGAGCACCCTGAACCAACGGCACAGGGTGCTCTCTTAAAAAAAACATCAACTTACCTCTTTGGCGCAAAAGCTGATGAAACGCTCTGAAGCACACTGTTCAGGGTGCCGGCAAGATTGGTAGCTAAATCGATCGTAGTTTTGGTGAAAGGCTCAACAAACTGGGAAGCTGTTTTGAGCCCGTTGTTCAGGGTATCAATCTGCAGCTGAACCAGTTTACCTACGCTATCAGCAAGATTGCTGATGGCTCCTGAGTAATCAAGGTTTGATCCGTTTGACATGGTTTTTATGGTTTATGTTATTGAGATTTACGGGAAAAAACAAATCCGCTGTTCTATACATACTGTTTCTTGAATTTATAACATTTCAAGCAATAGAACTAATTCATTAATACGCCCAACAAGTGAAAAGGTCAACAATTTTTTCATTGCTTATAAATTCTATTCATTTTTTATACTGTCACTTAACTGATCACTATCATGAATGTCGAAAAAGCCACTTTCCTGATTGTTATTCTTTTATTTTTCATTTTAAACATTTTTTCAAGCCATCGCATTCACATCAGCCCTATATCAAACAGCTGAAGCAAACCGCTGTTGTATACTTTCTCTATCACGGTGAAGATGATCGAAGCAAATAATTTTTTTGTAATCCGTTAAAAAAGTATTAACAATCGTTAAAATACAAAAGCAAAACCCTCCTCAAATCAATCAACAGTTATGGGACATATCGCAAAAAAACTGACCGACCTTATCGGTAACACTCCTCTGCTTGAGCTTGGCAATTTCGGTCGCGAGCATGACGCAATGGCATCGATCATTGCCAAACTCGAATACTTCAACCCCGGCGGAAGCATTAAAGACCGCATCGGTTTTTCAATGATCGAAGATGCCGAGAAAAAGGGGTACATCAATAAACAAACCGTTATCATCGAACCGACCAGCGGCAATACCGGTATCGCACTTGCATTCATAGCTGCAACCAAAGGGTATCGTCTGATACTTACCATGCCGGAAACCATGAGTATTGAGCGTCGCAATTTGCTCAAGGCACTCGGTGCCGAGCTCGTTCTCACACCCGGCCCCGAAGGTATGCCCGGCGCTATCAGAAAAGCTGAAGCGCTTCATGCCGAATATGCAAATTCCTTCCTTCCCCAGCAGTTCAAGAACCCTGCAAATCCTGATATCCACCGCAGAACAACTGCTGAGGAGATATGGAATGACACCGATGGAGCGGTTGATATCTTTGTCAGCGGCGTAGGTACCGGCGGCACCATCACCGGTGTGGGAGAGGTGCTCAAGCAGCGGAACCCTGACGTGAAAATTGTGGCTGTTGAACCGTTCGACTCTCCCGTCATCTCCGGCGGAAAACCGGGACCGCACAAAATCCAGGGCATCGGTGCAGGCTTTATTCCCGATATCCTGAATACCGGCATAATTGACGAAATCATCCTTGTCAAAAATGAGGACGCTCTGCATACCGGCCGGAATCTGGCCCGCACCGAGGGACTTATTGTCGGCATCTCGTCGGGAGCCGCAGCATACGCTGCCCTGCAGCTTGCTCAGCGGGAAGAGAACAAGGGCAAGAATATTGTCGTTATCCTGCCGGATACCGGCGAAAGGTACCTTTCAACCCTGCTCTACCAGTTTGAACCCGAAGAGACGAATCTCTAACCGTCACGTTCGCATTGCAGGTCATTAAAGAAAACGACCCCGGCTCTACTCCGGCCGAACGGCAGTACTCAAGCCGTTCAGCTGGACGAAAGCATCGATCCGGTCCTGTTATTATCCGCCTGCACAAGGAACAGAAGGATCCTATGGAAAAGGTTGAAACTGTTGAGTGAAATTAACTGGAGAAGAGGTTAAGACAAAGGCGTTATCATGAACCGGCAAATGTAAATGATCCACTGATCAATCCTCACGGAAACGGGGAATACAAATATATCGCATAAGATCAGCCGCTGTTATCGTACTGTACTTATAACCACATCAATTCTGTTGTTCTTTCGCCCACATACAGAGATATCTGTCAATTGCTATGGGCGGCAGCTGAGGGGGTGAAAAACGGGTTCTTTCATCTTCATGGCTGTCGTCACGA
>Ga0326726_10000874_pt1 | contig 27639 bp, 20 predicted proteins | sample MHFenrmetagenome_2_FD_207603 | JGI IMG/M metagenome (GOLD analysis project Ga0326726, IMG submission 207603) | Lab enriched peat soil microbial communities from Michigan Hollow, Ithaca, NY, United States - MHF15MN | ecosystem: Environmental > Terrestrial > Soil > Wetlands > Peat | place: USA... | reverse complement strand
CAGGCGTTGGGGTCAAACCCCTTCACGATTTCCGATCTGTCCTCGGTGTGGATAGTTTGCGATGTCTACGAGAACGATCTCCCCAAAGTGCGCGTCGGCGATCCGGCTGAAATCACTTTGAACGCGTATCCCGACAAGGTCATTGCCGGCCGCATCAACAACATTGGCGCGGTCCTTGATCCGAGTATTCGAACCGCGAAAGTCCGCATCGAGGTGCGCAATCCCGGAATGATGCGCCTCGGCATGTTTGTGACTGCCACCTTCCGCGGCGTCAAAAAAGAGATGCGCACGGAAATTCCAGCGAGCGCGATCTTGCATCTTCACGACCGCGAGTGGGTCTATGTGCCGGCAGAGGACAAAAAGTTTCGCCGGCTGGAAGTGGTTGGCGGAGGGATGTTGCCCAACCAGATGCAAGAGATCGTGTCCGGGCTGCAACCAGGCCAGCAGGTGGTAACGAATGCGGTGGTCTTGGAGCACGCCGCCGAGCAGTACTGATAAAACCCCTAGCAATTAAAGAAAATGATTCGCTTCCTCGTAGATTTCGCACTGAACAACCGGTTCGTGGTGCTGGCGACGGTAGTCTTATTGCTCGCCTGGGGAGCGGTGTCGTTTCACAACCTGCCCGTCGAGGCCTATCCCGACATCGCCGACAACTATGTCACGGTCATCACGCAATGGCCGGGCCGGTCCGCCGAGGAGGTGGAAAAGCAGGTCACGATCCCGATCGAAATTCAGATGAACGGGATTTCCCATCTTTCGCATCTGCGCTCCGAATCAATCTTCGGTCTCTCCTTCGTGATCATGATCTTCGACGACCAGTCGGACAATGACTGGAACCGGCAAAAGGTGCTGGAAAGGCTGGCGCAGGTGGATTTACCGGCCGGCCTGCAGCCGCAAATGGGCACCGACTGGAGCACGGTCGGCCAAATCTATTGGTACACGCTGAGAAGCACCAATCCGAAGATTGACCTTATGGACCTCAGGTCCATCCAGGACTGGACCATCGTCAAGGAACTCAAGTCCGTGCCGAATATCGTCGAGGTGAGCACTTTCGGGGGCACGACGCGCGAGTATCAGGTGCGCATCGACCCCAATAAGCTGGTGGCGTACGGGTTGAGTATCGGCCAGGTGGAGCAGCAGTTGGCCAATAATAACGTGAATGCGGGCGGCAGCTTTGTGGAGACGGGCTTGCAGCAGATGAACGTCCGCACCATTGGGCTCTTCACCAATGTAAAAGACATCGAGCAGACTGTCTTGAAGTCACAAGCCGGGACTGCGCTTCGGGTCAAAGACATCGCGGAGGTGACACAAGCTCCCAAAATTCGATTGGGACACGAGGGAATGGCCATCCACCGGGCCGACGGGCGGGTCGTCGACAACGACGATATCATCTTCGCTCAAGTGATGATGCGTAAAGGCGCCGACGCTGGCCCAACGCTGGTGGGACTGCACGCCAAGGTGAAGGAGCTTAACGAACACATCCTGCCTCCGGGCGTGAAGATGCAGCCGATGATCGACCGTAGCGATCTCCTTCGCTACACCTTGCACACCGTGCTGCACAACCTGGCCGAAGGGATGATTCTGGTGACCGTCATCCTTTTGCTCTTTCTCGTCAGTGCTCGGGCCGCTCTCATTGTTGCGCTCACCATTCCATTCTCTTTGCTCTTCGCTTCCATTTGCCTCGATTTGAGCAAGATTCCGGCCAATCTCCTCTCCCTGGGCGCACTGGACTTCGGAATGGTCGTGGACGGCGCCGTAGTCATGGTGGAGAACATTCTGCGGCATCTCAGCCGCAAGAACGGTTCCGAATCCGCCACGACCGCGGTGAGAGCACCTGCGGAAGACATTCGCAGGGCTTCCCACGAGGTCCAACGCCCGGTTTTCTTCGCGATTGGCATCATTATTACCGCCTATCTGCCGATCTTCACGCTGCAGCGCATTGAGGGCCGATTGTTCAAGCCTATGGCCTGGACGGTTGCCTTCGCCCTTCTCGGCGCCCTGGCTTTCTCGATCCTGGTTGCACCGGTCCTGTGCGGGGTGCTGTTCCCACGCGGAGTCCGCGAACGGCGGAACCCTGTCATGGTCTTTCTGATCGGGAAATATCGGAAGCACCTGCGTTGGGCCATCGAGCATCGCGGAGTTACCGTGGGCAGCGGTGTAGCTATCTTGGGAGTAGCACTTTTTCTGGCCTTCAGCGGAATCATTGGTTCGGAGTTCCTCCCGCATCTGGACGAAGGCGCAATCTGGGTCCGCGGCACCCTGGCGCAGAGCACCAGCCTCACCGAAGGCACGCGTTTTACCCGCCAGGCGCGCCTGATGTTTGCATCTTTTCCCGAAGTCAACAAAGTCGTGTCGGAAGTCGGCCGGCCCGACGATGGAACCGACACCGGGGGGTTCGGCAACACCGAGTATTTCGTTGACTTGAAGCCGAAGGAACAATGGAGACCGGTCTTTCATGAGGACAAGGAAGCCCTGATCGCCGCCATGAACCGCGAGGTCTCAAAACTCCCAGGCGCCACCTGGAATTTTTCGCAGCCGATTGAAGACAATGTCGGGGAGACCGAGAGCGGCACGAAAGGTCACCTGGCCGCAAAACTCCTCGGCAGTGACTTGAGGACTCTGGATGAGAAGGGCGCAGAGGTCGTTGCCGCCATGGCGCCCGTTAGCGGCATTAAAGATCTGAAGCTTTATCCCACGGTGGGTCAGCCGAATCTTAACTTCACGATTGACCGCCAGCAGGCCGCCCGCTTCGGCATCAATGTGGCGGACATTCAGGACGCCATCGAGACCGCTGTGGGCGGGAAAGGTGTCAGTGAAGTACTGCAGGGTGAGCAGCGATACGACGTAGTGGTGCGTTATCAGGAGCCCTATCGCAATACCAAAGAAGCCATTTCAAACGTCCGCTTGCTTTCCCCTGGCGGAGAGCGCGTCTCCTTAGCACAGCTAACCCGAGTGGAGGTTCGGGACGGCGCTTACGACATTTATCGGGAGGGAAATACTCGCTACGTGGCGGTGACCTTCAGCGTTCGCGGCCGCGACCTGGGAACCACGGTCGAAGAAGCGATGAAGCAGATCGATCAGAAAGTGAAGCTTCCCCCAGGCTATCGCCTGGAATGGGCGGGGGAATATGAGAGCCAGCAGCGGGCGAACAAGCGCCTGGCACTGATCGTTCCGCTCACCATTCTGCTGATCTTCATGATCCTGTACGCGCTGTTCAAGTCGGTCAAATGGTCACTGCTGGTTCTGGGCAACGTGGCGATGGCGCCCATCGGTGGTCTGTTGGCGCTGCTGGTCATGGGCACGAACTTCAGCGTTTCCTCCGGCGTTGGCTTTCTCGCGCTGTTTGGAGTTTCGGTGCAAGTCGGGGTGATCATGCTCGATTACATCAACCAGCTCCGGGTGCGAGGCCAGTCTATCCAGCAGGCGGCGGTCGAGGGCGCTATCCTGAGGCTTCGCCCCATCATGATGACCATGCTGGTGGCAACTCTCGGGTTGCTGCCGGCGGCCATGTCGCACGCTATCGGCTCGGATTCCCAGCGGCCGTTTGCGATTGTGATCGTCGGCGGTCTGATTGCGGACCTGGTGATGAGCATCTTCCTGCTGCCGACCTTGTATGTCTGGATCGCACGCCCAGGCGACGTTCTTCCGGATGCGAAGGAGGCCGCCGAATACGCATGAGGAGCATGGTACAAAAAATACGAGTCGGCCACGTTGAGGCAACTGGGGCGCATGCCGGTAGCGCGTTGCGATGTTGGAGTCACACCGCGGCTCTTGTTGTGTTTTTGTTCATTGGCGCCGGCGCGATGGCGCAGAGCACCTCCCGGATCACGTTGGACGAGGCGATCGACCTGGCGCTGAAGAATAGCCCTGCACTGAAGGCCGCGCGTACGCAGATTGATCAGAACAAGGCTCAGGAAGTAACAGCCGGGTTGCGGCCCAACCCCGTCCTGTCATGGGACTCGCAGTACATTCCGTTTTTCACTCCGAGCTTGTTCTCGAAGGATACGCTGGACACGATCACGCAATTCGACATCGGCGCTGGCTACCTGATCGAGCGCGGGCACAAGCGGCAGCGCAGGCTGGAGGCGGCGCGTGACCAGACGCGGGTGACCGAGGCGCAAGTGGTTGACGCCGAGCGCGCGCTGAAGTTCAACGTCGCGCAGCAGTTCATCGGCGCGCTGCTCGCCAAGTCGAACCTGGAGTTCGCGCTCGAAGCCCGCAAGAGTTTTCGCGCTACCCTCGACATTAATGAAGAGCGCTATAAGGCGGGCGACGTCAGTAAGAGTGATCTGCTGAAGACGAAAATTCAACTGCTGCAGTTTCAGACCGATGTCACCTCGGCGGAGCTGGCAAAGGTGCAGGCCATGGCGTCGTTGCGGCAGTTCCTCGGGTACGACTCCGTGCCGCGCGATTACGACGTGATTGGCAGTCTGGAATACGCGCCCGTCAAAATTCGTTTGGATGATTTGGAGGCGAAAGCATTGCGGGCACGCCCCGACTTGCAGGGCACCGAGTTGGGCGTGAACGCCGCGAAAAGCCAGTTCAATCTGGCAAAGGCAAATGGCAAACAGGACTTGAACGTATCCTTTAACTACTCTCACGTGTCCCAGGTAAATGACGGCGCCCTGTACTTCAGCATCCCGATCGCGTTGTTCGACCGCAACCAGGGCGAGATCAAGCGCACACGTTACGCCATAGATCAGGCGGAACTGAACCGGAAGGCAGCCGAGGAGACCGTATTAACCGACGTGAAGAACGCCTACGAAGCGGTGAAAACGAACCAGGACGTGGTTGACCTGTATCAGTCTGGCTACCTCAAGCAATCGCAGGAGTCCGTCGACATCACTGGCTTTGCGTACAAGCAGGGCGCGGCAGCATTGCTTGATTTTCTGGACGCGGAGCGCAGCTATCGCAGCACTCAGCTTGCCTATCGTCAGGCGCTGGCCAGCCACATGCTCGCGGTTGAGCAATTGCGACAGGCGGTTGGGGCCAGGCAAATTCCGTGAGCTGGGGGAGAACCTGATGCGAATTGATGGAGAACAACAAATGGCGAAGGATGTGTCCGCAATCTTGCAGAGCTTGCTGGAAAAAGTTAGGAAGCGCGGGTACTCGGACGATGAGATCCTGCGGGTTGCCGCCCAAGGAGATACCCTGCTCGACAAGTTCGCGGATGTCATGGCAGAGGCGGCGCGCAAGCCGAGAGATGTCTTTCCTGTGACGGTGAACTACGATTTGTCGGCCGAAGAAGCAATCAAGGCGGGGGATTACCAAGCCGTACACACCGATATCACGTCGACGAACTTTCCGTCCACGCGGCGCGGTCAATCCGATATGGAAATCGTTCTCATTCGCTTTGACCGGCGCATGACGTCAGAAAATGTCGTTCGTGAGCTCGAGGCGGAAGGCTTGCGGGCGGCTGAATTGCCTGAATTCCTGGCATTTGGCGCTAGGTATCCGGACGTGCAACGGAAGTTTTCGGTGGCTGGCCTGGGTTCCGTGTGGCAGGACCGAAAGGGATATCGCAACGTCCCCTGCTTGTATGAAGCCTCTGAGGGACGTTACCTCGACCTCCACTGGTGGGATGATGGCTGGTACTCGTATACGCGATTTGCCGCAACTCACAAGTAAGGCTTAGAGTTTCCGCTAGCGTTTAACACCACGGCCGACCTGACTTGAGAGCGGTAGCTGGCGGCCGACCGAGGGCGCCCTCTTACCTCTATGACTCCGCCGATAGCCGAAGCCGTGCGCGAAGTTCTCTCCCAAGGGCGTCCTGACGAGGCCGCCGCGATCCTTCGGCGAGTTGACGGGAACGAAGCGGCGGGAATATTGGCGGCACTGCCCTTTGAACAACAGCAGATACTCTTCCGTCTGCTGCCCATTGACGTCGCTGCCGCGCTGGTCAGTCACTTTCCCTACTACCACGAATACGTCCTGCTGCACTCGCGACCGACAACGGAAATCCGGGCGATCGTCGACAAGCTCGAACCCACCGAACGGATGCGGTTTTTTGACGAGCTGCCCGAAGAAGCGTGGCAGCGGTTGATGGACGAACTGGCGGCGGCGCCAGCCGAAGCGCCGAGACCCGCAATCGTGGCCCCGGTGATTCCTCCTCCGGCGGTGGAGAAGATCATCGAGGCGCGGCAAGTTCAGAAGAGCTTCCAGCAGCCCGACGGGCGGGAGATCCAGGTGATCGCGCCACTGGATTTGTGTGTGGAATCCGACGCCATCATCGCACTGCTGGGAGCTTCCGGCTGCGGCAAATCCACGCTCTTGCGCATCCTCTCCGGACTCACGGCGCCAACCGGCGGGGCCGTCCTATGGCGTGGGCGACCGCTCGGTGAGTGCAGTCCCAACGTCGCCATCGTATTCCAAAGCTTTGCCTTGTTCCCCTGGCTCACGGTTCTGGAAAACGTGGAAGTCCCGCTGCTGGCCCGCGGCATGCCCCACTACCAGCGCCATCGCCGGGCTCTCGAAGCCTTGAAGTCGGTGGGTCTGAAGGGATTTGAGAACGCGTTTCCCAAGGAGCTCTCGGGCGGCATGAAGCAGCGCGTCGGGTTCGCCCGCGCTCTGGCGGTTGAGCCGGAAGTACTGTTCATGGATGAACCGTTCTCGGCACTGGATGTGCTCACGGCCGAGAGCCTTCGTGGTGAACTGATGGAATTGTGGCTGAAAAAGCAGATTCCAACGCGCAGCATTTTCCTTGTGACGCACAACATCGAAGAGGCAGTGCTGCTGGCGGATCGCGTCATCGTTCTCGGCAGGAACCCCGCCCGCATCCGCGCCGATTTTCAGATCCCACTGACTCAGCCGAGGGACCGCAAGTCAGCCGAGTTCCTGGTCTACGTGGACTACATCTACAAAGTCATGACGCAGCCGGAACTGGAACTGGCGCCACCGGCGCGACGCGAGCAGCCGGCCAGGCTTCCGTTCCAGAGGTTGCCACACGCCAAGCCGGGAGGCATGGCTGGCTTGCTCGAACTCCTGAACGATCGCGGAGGGAATGAGGACCTGTACCACCTGGCGGATGAACTCTTGATGGAGGTCGATGACCTGTTTCCGATCGTCGAGGAAGCCGTGCTGCTGGGCTTTGCCAAATCGCATGAGGGAGACGTGGAGATCACGCCGGCAGGGAAGGCCTTCGCAGAGGCGGACATCGCCACGCGCAAGAACCTATTTCGCGAGGCTGCCCTCGCTCATGTCGTCCTGATGCAGCAGATTCGCAGCGCTCTGGAAAAAAAGTCGGACGGAGCCATCCCCCTGGAATTCTTCCGGGATGTCCTCGACGAACACTTGCCGGAGGAGGAAGCGCAGAGGCAGATCGAAACCGTATTGAATTGGGGCCGGTATGCCGAGATTTTCACTTACGATTCTGAAACTGACCGGCTGCTAGTACACCAGTCCGCAAGCTCGTCCAACAGCGATGTTGCTCCGCTGCACTAACGAAAAATATTTCAGAGGAGACGGCAAATCCAAACCGCGGACACATCGTCGCTTTCGGGTTGGGGAACCGTCCCTGCAGGTGGGCGATCTCTGCTAAGAGATCTGCCGATAATCCTCGCCGGATTAGCCCTGTTTTATGGACTGCTCTCCTTCGGTCGCTACTGGATTGGCCCAGTTAGCACGCAAGCCGAAATCGACCTTCATCCGGCGGCGCTACCCAAGTATGCGCTGTACTCCGTCCTGCGTATCTCCATCGCCTATGGGTTCAGCCTGGGATTCACTCTGACTTACGGCTATATCGCCGCCTACAACCGGAAGGCGGAGCGCTTCATGATCCCTCTGCTCGACACCTTGCAGTCCATCCCCGTGCTCAGTTTCCTGCCCGGCGTCATGATCTCGATGGTTGCGCTCTTTCCGACCCGGCAACTGGGCGTGGAACTCGGTTGCGTCCTGCTGATCTTCACCGGCCAGGTCTGGAACATGACCTTCAGCTTCTATTCGTCGCTGAAGAACATCCCGCGCGAGATGTATGAGGCGGCGCAGGTCTACCGCTTGAGCTGGTGGCAGAGGTTTCGACAGCTCGAGTTGCCGTACGCGGCCATCGGTCTGATCTGGAATTCCATGATGTCGGTAGCCGGCGGATGGTTCTTCCTGATGGCCTGCGAGATGTTTGTGCTGGGAAATCGCGACCTTCGTCTACCCGGACTCGGCTCGTACCTGCAGACGGCGGCCAACGCCGGAAACTCGCGAGCGATCCTTGCGGGCCTCGCGGTCATGATCGGGGTAATCGTGCTCATCGACCGGGTGGTCTGGCGCCCGGTGATCACTTGGGCCGAGAAGTTCAAGTTCGAGCAGGTGGAAGCCGCCGAGACGCCGCGGTCACGTATTTTGGATTTGCTGCGCCGGTCGCGCTTGCTGTCCTTGGCTGCACGGAAATCGGTAATGCCGATTCGCGAGGCCCTGGACCTGCGGTTTGCGCGATCTCACGCCTCGTCGCCCGCTGCTGGAAAGCGCTTGGCATCGAGGTGGGCTGTCCGGATCGTCGGCGTTGTTGCGCTCGCCGGTCTTGCCTACGCGGTGGTAAAGATGCTGACCGTTGCTACGTCGGTCTCCTGGTCCGATCTGCACACCATCCTTCGTGGAGCGGGAGCCACGTTCCTGCGGGTCGAGCTCGTCCTTGCGCTGGCTGCCCTTTGGACAATTCCGGTGGGAACCGTTGTCGGACTGCATCCGAAGCTCTCCGCCATCGCCCAACCCATCGCGCAAATCGCAGCGTCGGTGCCTGCGACTGCCTTGTTCCCGATCATCCTGCTGGTCCTGATTCGCATGGGCGGCGGACTGGGAATTGGTTCCATCGTGCTGCTGCTTCTCGGTACGCAGTGGTACATGTTGTTCAACGTCATCGCCGGGGCGACGGCCATTCCCACGGATTTGAAAGAGGTGTGCGACGTCTACCACTTGAAGCGGGTGGAGCGCTGGCGGAAGCTGTTGTTGCCGGGAATTTTTCCTTATCTGATAACCGGTTTCGTAACTGCCTCCGGAGGCGCCTGGAACGCGAGTATCGTCGCCGAGTACGTTCACTTTCGAGGCCAGACCATCTCGACTGTGGGACTGGGCGCGGCAATCAGCCAAGCTACGGACAGCGGAAATTTTCGTATGCTTCTGATGGCAACGCTGGTCATGGCGATCATTGTAGTCACCATTAACCGTATCGTCTGGCGGCGCCTCTATGCCCTGGCTTCAACCCGCTTCAAGCTGGAGGCCTGAAGCCCGCTCCAGCTCCAACATCGGACTGAGACGCGATACCGAACCAAATCGCGTCTCTCGTTTTGGTCGCTCAGAATCTAAAGATCACATCGGTTGCAAAGGAAAATTGGTTGTGTCGAGTGCCATTGTCATAACCGTGCGCCCGGTAGGAGCGCTCGAAGCGGAGTTCCGGGCGAAACAGGACCGTCGTACCTGTCCAGTGTCCCCACGTCAGAGAATGCTCCGAGTACAGCGTTCGAAAACCTGTTCTCTGGCCCTTCAAGCTGCTGCTTGTCTGTGCTGTAGCGCAATGACGGCCAATCGCTGATATCAACATGATGGACCAATTTCTGTGGCCAGACTCACCGTGCGCGAGGGACCCCAATGCCTTCAATCTCTGCGTCCGTGAAGAAGCGCTGCCCTGCCTTTACGAATTCTTTATGCACTTTTTATCCAAAGTTTATGGCTTGGGTTGTCCAATGTATTAGAGGTTGGGGTTTGGTGCGGCGGCAGGCCGCACCGCTCAGCCCAGGAGAGTTCAGTGACTGTGCTGGTCGTCTTGACGGGTATCTGCGCGTTCGGAGTACTGTTCTTGCTTCGCTTTCTGATCGCTCTGTGCCAGGACTCCGAACCGGGAGACGCGGTCCATCTGCTTCGCGTCACGCCCACGCACACCGGCAGCGATGTACCCGATCCCGGTGAAACGACAGAACACTCGACCGGGTCTGATCATCGTGTTGTCCGACGACGGCGGGCTATTGACCGTCCCGCGGCCACAGCCGTGCCTTGGAACGCGATGGGCGTCGCATCCAGTAATGAAGCGGCATTCGGTAAAGTTTCCTCAAAGGCGCGCTGATCGCTTTGAGAATTCGCACGCCCCGATCGCGTTTTCAGAGCCTCATCGATTGCAGGGGAGGCCCAAGATGATTCGTTGCCAATTTAATACAACGCGTCGTCGCGAAAAATCGTTTGGATGTCCAGTGACGTTCCACGTAGTACGGGTTTTGGTGATAGGTCTTATGTGCGCATTGCCGGTGCACGCGCAGGAGAGCAGTGGTCCTCCCGGCGGGCAGGCCACGCAGCAGTTGCAGGAGCGGGTCAAGACGCTCGAGGCGGAAGTGGCAGAGTTAAGAGCAATCGTCAGGGAACTAAGATCGCGCGGTCAGCTACCCGTCGCACAAACGGCCGAGGCGGTCGCTGATAAACAGGCTAGTCCTGCTGCGTCGGCACAGATGACGTCCACCGACCGGAGTACGCTCGACTTTCTGCGTGACACGACGGTGAACCTCACCCTCGATACGTACTATGCGTACAATTTCAACCACCCGATTGGCCGCGTGAACCTGTTGCGGGCGTATGACGTGGTCAGCAATCTCTTCAGCCTTAACCAGGCAGGAGTTATTTTCGAGCACCCACCCGACTTGGCGGCGGGTAGGCGTTGGGGCGCGCGTGTCGACCTGCAGTTCGGCCAGGCGACAGACACGCTGCAGGGAAACCCGTCCAACGAGCCGCGCCCGGAAATCTATCGCAACATCTTCCAGGCTTACGGCACCTATATCGTTCCTCTCGGCAAAGGCCTGAAAGTCGACTTTGGGAAGTGGGGAAGTTCGCTCGGAATCGAAGGCAACTACACCAAGGATCAGATGAACTATTCCCGGTCCTACTGGTTCTATTTCCTGCCCTTCTACCACATGGGCATTCGGGCCAATTATCCAGTCAACGAGCGCTTTGCGCTGAACTACTGGTTGATTAACGGCACCAACCAAATCGAAGCCACCAACGCTTTCAAAGATCAGATGTTCGGGTTCACGGCTAACCCGCGAAAAACTCTGACTTGGACGGTGAACTACTATCTTGGACAAGAGCACCCAGATAGATCCGTCGTGCCGCCAACCAGTCCGATCCCGGTTCAACCCGGCCTCAGTTTTCAAGCCATTCGGCCGGCTCCGGACGGGCGCACACACATCTTCGACAGCTATGTGACTTGGCAAGCCACGCCCAAGCTGACGCTCGCCGTGGAAGGCGACTACTTCGTTCAACGATTGTGGCGAAATGCAGCGCCAGGCCAGTCTTCGGCTCCGTCCCACGCCGACGGAGGCGCTGCTTACGTACGCTATCAGGCCACGCCGAAGCTGGCGCTGGCGGGGCGCGCGGAATATCTCTCGGATCGAGGCGGACTCTTCAGCGGCCTGAACCAGGCCCTGAAGGAGACCACCTTGACCCTCGACTACAAGCTGGGTGATGGATTTCTAACGCGCTACGAGTGGCGGCGCGATTTCTCCAACCAGCCCTCATTCTTGACCGACGTGCAAGGGATTCTCAGCAAACACCAGAATACGGCAACAGTTGGCCTCATCTGGTGGTGGGGCCGGAAGGAAGGCTCGTGGTAGTAACGCAAATCGGCCCAGTTCGATTGGGAGAGCGAATATGCAGGACTTGATTTTCATCGTGACGACGATCGCGTTCTTCGCAATGTCGATTGGATATGTGCGGTTCTGCGATCGCATGAAGTGAGGCAGAAACCTATGCATCTGGAATCAGCAATCATGCTTGCCGTCAGCGCGCTGATGATGGTGTACCTGGTCTACGCGCTGTTGCGGCCGGAGAAGTTCTGACATGACAGCCAACGGATGGCTACAGATTATCGTTTTCCTGCTATTGATCTTGGCGGTGACCAAGCCGCTCGGGGTCTACATGGCGCGCGTGTTCAGCCGCGAGCGGACATTCATGGATCCGGTGTTGCGTCCCCTCGAGCGGCTGCTCTACCGGGTCACGGGCGTGGACGAGGACCATGAGATGCACTGGACCGAATACGCCGTCGCCATGCTGCTGTTCAGCGTAGTGTCGATGGTGGTGCTGTATCTGATGCAGCGGCTGCAGGGCTATCTGCCGTTCAACCCACAGAAGCTAACCGCGGTTTCACCGCCGGCGCTGGCATTCAACACGGCGGCGTCGTTCACCACCAACACCAACTGGCAGAACTACTCGGGTGAATCGACGATGAGCTACTTCACCCAAATGGCCGGCCTGGCGTACCACAACTTCGTGTCTGCGGCGGTGGGGATCGCGCTCGCCATCGCCTTCATTCGCGGTGTTGCCCGCCGGCAGATGGAGACGATCGGGAATTTCTGGGTGGACATGGTGCGCAGTTGCCTGTGGGTACTGCTGCCGTTCTGCATCGTGGGCGCGCTGGTTTTGGTTTCGCAGGGCGTGGTGCAGAACCTGAAGCCCTACGACACCGTCAAGCTGGTCGAGCCGCAACAGGTGCAGAAGGTGGACGCAAACGGCAAGCCGGTGGTCGGCCCGGACGGCAAGCCCGTCATGGAGACGATCGCCGAGCAAACCATCGCGCAGGGTCCGGTGGCCTCGCAGGAAATCATCAAGGAATTCGGCACAAACGGTGGCGGCTTCTTCAATGCCAACAGTGCGCACCCGTTTGAGAACCCGACTCCCTTCTCCAATCTCATCGAGATGTTTTCCATCTTCGCAATCGGGGCCGGACTGACTTACACACTGGGCCGGATGACGGGCTCACCGCGCCATGGCTGGGCGGTGTGGGCGGCGATGGCAATTCTGTTTCTGGTCGGCGTGACGGTTGCGTATTGGGCGGAAACTCGCGGCAATCCGCTGTATCCCGCAGCCGTAGCTCAACACGCCAGCTCGTCACAGCCCGGCGGAAACATGGAAGGCAAAGACGTTCGCTTTGGCATTGCCAACACCGCTCTGTGGGCAATCGTCACCACCGACGCGAGTTGCGGCGCGATCAACGGTTGGCACGATTCCTTCACGCCGCTGGGTGGCATGGTACCGCTGGTCAACATCATGTTGAGCGAAGTCATCTTCGGCGGTGTGGGCGCCGGGATGTACGGCATGCTCATCTACATTGTGCTCGCCGTATTCATCGCCGGACTAATGGTCGGGCGAACGCCGGAGTACCTGGGCAAGAAAATCGAAGGCTACGACGTGAAGATGGCCATGCTCGTCGTCCTGGTGTTCCCGCTGGTCATCTTGGTGTTCACGGCGATTTCTGCGGTGAAGCCGTTCGGCACAACGAGCATCCTGAATGCCGGGCCGCACGGGCTGTCCGAGATGCTCTATTCATTCACCTCGCAAGCCGGCAACAATGGCTCGGCCTTCGCGGGACTCACCACGAACACGCTTTGGTACAACACTGCGGGCGCGTTCACCATGCTGATTGGGCGTTTCCTGATGATCATTCCCATGCTGGCGATCGCCGGCAACCTGGCGCGCAAGAAGTACGTGCCGCCGTCGCTGGGCACTTTCCCGGTCACGACGCCGCTGTTTACCGTACTTCTGATTGGCGTGATCATCATCGTCGGCGCGCTCACGTTTTTCCCGGCTCTGAGCCTGGGCCCGATTCTGGAGCACCTGCTGATGGGTGCCGGCAAGACCTTCTGAGGATTCTTTATGGCAGTAAGGCAAAAAGCGATTTGGGAATGGAAGATCGTGCGACGCGCGATCTGGGACTCTTTCATCAAGCTGAACCCACGCAAGATGATGGGCAATCCCGTGATGTTTGTGGTGGAAGTAGGCAGCGTGATCACCACCGTGCTGCTGTTCCGTGGTGGCACGGCTTTCAAGTTCAACCTGCAAATCACGCTCTGGCTTTGGTTCACGGTGCTGTTCGCCAATTTTGCCGAAGCCATGGCGGAAGGGCGCGGCAAGGCGCAGGCCGATACGCTGCGCAAGGCCAGGGCGGAAACCATCGCCAATCGCCTTCTCGCCAGCGGGCAGGTGGAAAGAGTGCCCAGTTCCAATCTGCGCGCCGGTGACATGGTGCTGGTTTCCGCCGGCGAGTTCATCCCGTCCGACGGTGAGATCATCGAGGGCGTGGCGTCGGTGGACGAATCGGCCATCACCGGCGAGTCTGCTCCCGTGATCCGCGAGGCGGGCGGCGATCGTTCGGCGGTGACTGGCGGCACGCGCGTCTTGTCCGATCAGATCAAGGTGAAGATTACTTCCAACCCCGGCGAAACCTTCCTCGATCGCATGATCGCGCTGGTGGAAGGCGCCGAGCGGCAGAAAACGCCCAACGAGATTGCGTTGAACATTCTTCTCGCGGGACTGACGATCATCTTCTTGCTCGCGGTCGTAACCCTGCAGCCCTTCGCGATTTATTCCGGCTCGCCCCAGACGGTGTTTGTGCTGGTGTCGCTGCTGGTATGCCTGATTCCGACCACCATCGGCGGCCTGTTGTCGGCGATCGGCATTGCCGGCATGGACCGGCTGATTCAGCACAACGTGCTGGCCATGTCGGGACGCGCGGTGGAGGCGGCGGGCGATGTGAACACGCTGCTGCTCGACAAGACGGGAACGATCACCCTGGGCAATCGCCAGGCGTCGCGGTTCATTCCCGCGCCCGGTGTCACCGAGCAGGAACTGGCGGATGCGGCCCAGCTTTCGTCGCTCGCCGACGAGACTCCGGAAGGCCGCTCGATTGTCGTGCTGGCCAAGGAGAAATATGGCCTACGCGGACGCGAGCTGGGAAAGCGCGAAGCGGAGTTCGTGCCCTTCTCCGCCCAGACGCGCATGTCGGGCGTAAACATGAATAGCTTTGAAATCCGCAAAGGCGCGGTGGACGCGATCGCCAACTATGTCAAGCAGAACGGGCGCGAATTCCCGGTTCAAGTGCAGGCCAGCGTGGAGCAGATTGCCCGCGCCGGCGGCACCCCTCTGGTGGTTGCGGAGAGGAGCCGCGGCGCCATGGGTGTGATCGAACTGAAGGACATCGTCAAAGGAGGCATGCGCGAGCGCTTTGACCAGCTTCGCGCCATCGGCATCCGCACCGTCATGATCACCGGCGACAATCCGCTGACCGCCGCCGCCATCGCGCGCGAAGCGGGCGTAGATGACTTCCTGGCGCAGGCCACCCCTAAAGACAAGATGGACCTGATCAAGAGCGAGCAGGCGGGCGGCAAACTGGTGGCGATGACCGGCGATGGCACCAACGACGCGCCGGCGCTGGCTCAGGCCGATGTCGGCGTCGCCATGAATACCGGCACGCAGGCCGCTAAAGAGGCCGGCAACATGGTGGACCTGGACTCCAACCCCACCAAGCTGATCGAGGTGGTGGAAATCGGCAAGCAGCTTCTGATGACCCGCGGCGCACTGACCACGTTCTCCATCGCCAACGACGTGGCCAAGTACTTCGCCATTATTCCGGCGATGTTTGCCGGGACGTTTCCCGTCCTGAACGCGCTCAACATCATGCGCCTGCAAACCCCGCAGTCGGCCGTGTTGTCGGCCGTGATCTTCAACGCGCTGATCATCATTGCGCTGATTCCGTTGGCGCTCCGGGGCGTGAAATACCGCCCCATGGCCGCGGCTGCGCTGCTGCGGCGCAATCTCTGGATCTACGGCGTCGGCGGCATCATTGTCCCGTTCATCGGGATCAAACTGATTGACATGCTGATCACCAGCGTCCGTCTTGCATAGGAATAGTCATGAAGAAAAATCTAATCACTGCCGTTCTGATGACCGTCGCCACCACCGTTCTGCTCGGCATCATCTACCCGCTGGTGGTGACCGGCATCGCCCGCGTCATCTTCCCGGACAAGGCTAATGGGCAATTGATCCAGCACGACGGCAAGACCGTGGGATCCAGAATCATCGGGCAACCGTTCACCGGGCCTGGTTATTTTCACTCGCGCCCCTCGGCGGCAGGAACCAATGGCTACGATGCCGCCAACTCCGCCGGCTCCAATCTTGGCCCCACCAACAAAACTCTAATCGAGCGCATCCAGCAGAACGCCGACTCTCTGCAACCGGAGAATCCAGGCAGCCCCGTTCCGGTTGATATGGTCACCACGTCGGCGTCTGGCCTCGACCCTCACATCACGCCCGCAGCCGCTGATTTCCAGGTGCGGCGCGTGGCCCTGGAACGGGGCATAAGCGAAGATCAGTTGCACCGTTTGGTCACGAAGCATACGGCGGGCCGCCAGTTGGGTTTTCTGGGCGAGCCGCGAGTGAACGTTCTGGAACTGAACCTCGAGCTTGATGCAGTTCACCCGATGAACAAGAGGGCTGCCAAATGACCGTGTGGATTTGTTAAGGTTCGATATGCGTTCCCGAGGGTCCGACGGTAGGGACGCCTATGCCAACCACGTCGCCGGGCCGAATGCTTTCCGGGTCAACCGGGACGAGAGTCTCATCCACAATCGCTGGGTCTCCATAACATTTCGGGGTAGCGGCGAGAAGGTAGAGCCTACGCGGATTAATGACGGCTGTTCCGAACGAAACGTCACTTGCGCTTGCAAGGTTGAACCTTCAAGCGCGCATTCTTATTTCCTTGCATCAGCCAACCGGCAGCGTAAACGAGAACACTGAGCCGTGCCCCAATTGGCTGGTAACCGAAATCGTTCCGCCGTGTAGCTCGACAATGGCTTTGGCGATTGCCAACCCCATGCCGGTGCCCTGCATGGACACTCGCTGGTTCCGCCCGCGATAGAATTTTTCGAAGATCATGCCCTGCTCGACATCTTCGATGCCCGGCCCGTGATCGGCGACGGACGTGACCAGTTGCCGATCGCGCAGCTCGGCGGTGACATGGATGGGCGTCCCCGGCGGCGAATACTTGCCGGCATTCTCGAGCAGCTGCGCAAGTACTTCCGTGATCCGCTTCAAATCCATGCGCACTTGCGGCAGCTCTTTCGGAACCGCCACTTGCACCGGGTGGGACTCCAGTGCGTGCTTGGCCTCTTGCAGCGCCAGGTCCACGGCTTGCTGGATGTGATGTGGCTCGAAACGGAGCTCGATCTGATGGGCATCGAGTTGCGCGACCTCCGCGGCCTCGCCGACCAGGCGATTCAGCCGGTCGCTCTCCTCATTGATGACCGTGGACAATTCCTTCAGTTGGGGTTTGTCCAACTCCACCTCAGATAAGAGCGCTTCGGCCGAAGCCTTGATCGCTGTCAGCGGCGTCCGAAAATCGTGGGTCACGGCATCCAGCAACAGGGAACGGAGGCGGTCGCTTTCCCGTGTCGCCTCTGCCTTGGTCAGCCTCTCCATGGTGGCGGCGCGTTCGATGGCGATGGCGACCAAGCCTCCGATCGCCTCCAGCGATTCCCGGGACATGCTGCACCCAACGATGCCCAGGCTCCCAATGGAGCGTACGCCCAGGCGGAGCGGCATGAAGCACATGGCACGTTCGCGATTCAGGACGGGCTCTCCACGACCGCTGACTGCCTTCAAGTCGTCGATCGGTATCAACGATTGAACGCTGATGTCGGAGAAGTAGGTCTTCTGCTTGTTGTCAAGAAAGACGGCGGCGCCGGTTACGCCGAAGGAGTCGACGATGTACGAAGGGACATTGTTCAGGAGCCCAAAGACGTTTTCGGTGACCAAAAGCTGCTGGCTGAATGCGTAGAGCCGCTCCACTTCCCGGCGGCGCTGATTGGACTGCAGAGCTTCCCGTCGGGCGCGCTCCGAGAGTTGACTGCCAATGATCGCTGTGATCAGGAACGCAATCAGCGCCACCCAGTTTTGCGGGTCAGCGATGGTGAATTTCAACAGCGGCGGCAAGAAGAAAAAGTTATAGGCGAGCGTCGCTACGACTGCCATGAAAATGGCGACCCGCAAGCCCCAAGAGGCGGACACAGCAAGAATCGCCAGCAAAAAAGTAAATCCCACCGTGGTGGGATTCACGTGAATGAGGCGGAAGAAAATAAAGACAATAGCAAAATCAATCGCCGCTGCGACCAGAAAGCGTAGGATCAATTGCGCTGGTCTTCTCACGCCGAGATTGTAATCGACAGCGTGTCCCCCTCTCGACGAAAATAGCCGCGATGCCGAAGACACCTGAGCAATGGCTGGAAGAAGCGGCCCCACAAAAGAGCCAGGGCATTTTCAAGCTCTTTCTGGGTTACGCCCCGGGGGTCGGCAAAACCTACAACATGCTGAGCGAGGGGATCCGCCGCCGGAGCCGCGGCGAAGACGTGGTGATTGGGGTGGTGGAAACCCACGGGCGCAAGGCGATCGCCGAACTCGCGGGCATGCTTGACGCGGTGCCGCGACGGCAGATCGCGTACAAAGGCGCGATGTTCGAAGAGATGGATGTAGACGCCATCCTGGCGCGCAAGCCGCAGGTCGCGCTGGTGGATGAACTGGCCCACACCAACATCGAAGGCAGCAAACACCGGAAACGCTACGAAGACGTGATCGAGTTGTTGGACGCAAACATCGACGTGCTCTCGACCATGAATGTGCAGCATATCGAGAGCCTGAACCCCATGATTCAAAGCCTGACCGGTGTCCAGGTGAGGGAAACGGTTCCCGACTGGGTGATGCAGCGCGTGAATGAGATCGTGATGGCCGATCTCACCCCGGAGGCACTGCAAACGCGCATGCGTCGCGGGGACATTTATCCGGTGGATCGTGCCGAGCGGGCGTTAGGCCATTTTTTCCGTCCCGGCAATCTGATTGCCCTGCGTGAGCTCGCACTTCAGCAAGTAGCTCGGGCCGTGGACCGGAGCCTGGAATCCTACCTCGCCAAGGAAGGGGCGGAACTCAGCGTCGGGGTACGCGAGCGCATCGCGGTGTGCATCAGCTCCAATCCCGCGGCCCAGTACCTGATTGCGCGGGCGGCGCGCATGGCGCAACGCATCGACGCCGACCTGCTGGTTATCTATGTCGATATTGGAGTCGACGAAAGCGCGGAGAACCAGCGCACGTTGGCTCAGAATATTCGGTTTGCGGAAAATCTGGGTGCGCAGGTGATTCGCACCGAGGGCAAGAGTGTAGCCGAAGCCGTTGCCATCGTCGTCCGCGAGAAACACATCACACAGGTGGTGTTTGGACGCTCGGCGCAAAAGGGCTGGCGCAAATACCTGTACCTATCGGCCATTCACAAATTCCTGCGCGATGCTCCCCCGGTGGATGTTCACATCGTGACCCAAGAGATGAAGTGAGTATGGTGGACGAGAAACACAGAATCCTGATCGTCGATGATGAGCCCCAGATCACGCGGGTGCTCAAGACGACGTTGTCGAGCCGAGGTTATTCGACGCGCAGCGCTTCCGACGGTGATGATGCGCTGCAACTGATGAAGGAATGGTCCCCCGACCTGCTGATCACGGATCTTCGAATGCCCAACATGGATGGCCTGGAACTCTGCCGGCGCCTTCGCACCAAGTCGCAGATCCCGATCATTGTTCTGTCGGTGCGTGGCGAAGAGCGCACCAAGGTTGAGGCGCTGGATGCCGGCGCCGACGATTACGTCACCAAGCCGTTCAGCACCAATGAACTTCTGGCCCGCGTGCGTGCAGCGCTGCGGCGCGCCTCGACCGTGCCCCAGCCGGACTCACACGTCGTCGTAGTCGGGGATTTCCGTATTGACCTGCAAGCGCACGGCGTTCAAGTCAGGAAACAAGAGGTGCGGCTGACGCCGAAGGAATTCGACGTTCTGGCGTACTTGGCGCAGCACGCCGGCAAGATCGTAACCCACCGCGCTTTGCTGGCGGCGGTTTGGGGCGATACCAGCACCGAGCAGCCGGAATACCTGCGCGTTGTGATTGGCCACTTGCGTAAGAAGCTGGAGCCCGACGAAGCCGCCCCGCGCTACATCGTCACGGAACCCTGGATCGGGTATCGCTTCAATCCAGGTAACGAGTAGCACGCAGTCAGGGTGAGGTTCTCTTCGAAGTCATTTTCCCCCTTCCGCAGAAAAAGACTGGAATGAATGCGATGGCGATCTTGAAACATGTCGTGCGCTCAGCGAGTTGGAAATACAATAAGGGCAGGAAGTCATTTTGAGCATTCGCAACATTGCCATCATCGCCCACGTGGATCACGGCAAGACCACGCTCGTAGACGCCATGCTCCGCCAAAGCGGCGTCTTCCGCGCCAATCAGGAATTGGTGGACCGCGTGATGGACTCCAACGAACTGGAACGCGAGCGCGGCATCACCATCCTGGCCAAGAACACGGCGGTGTTTTACCGTCACATCAAGATCAATATCGTGGACACGCCGGGCCATAGCGATTTCGGCGGCGAGGTGGAACGCGCTCTCAAGATGGTGGACGGGGTGATGCTGCTGGTGGACGCCAGCGAGGGCCCGCTACCCCAGACGCGCTACGTGCTGGGCAAGGCGCTGGAGGCCAAGCTGCCGCCCATCGTTGTCATCAACAAAATCGACCGCCCGGACGCGCGTTCGCAGGAGGTGCTCAACGAAATCTATGATCTTTTTATCGATCTGGACGCCGCCGAAGAGCAGCTCGATTTCCCCGTGCTCTACACCAACGCGAAGCTGGGCACGGCAACGCGGGACCCCGAGGTCCCGGGCCAGGATTTCCAGCCCCTGTTCGAAACGATTCTTGCCACCATTCCTGAGCCCGCCGGCGATGCCAAAGGTCCTTTGCAGGTGCTGGTCGCGAATCTCGATTACAGCGACTACCTGGGTCGGCTGGCGATCGCGCGCGTTTTTAACGGCACACTGCGCTTCGGCGAGGAGGTTGGGATCGCGAAGCTGGATGGCTCGCTGGAGAAAGTGCGAATCACAAAGCTGTTTTCGTTCAGCGGCCTGAAGCGCGTCGATATAACGGAGACGGAACTTGGCGACATCGTTGCCGTCGCCGGTGTCACCGGCATCACCATCGGCGAAACCATCACCGGGGTTGAGAGTCCGGCGCCGCTGCCGCATGTCGCCATCGACGAGCCCACCATCGCGATGCAGTTCACGGTCAACACTTCGCCCTTTGCCGGGCGGGAAGGGCAGTACGTCACCTCGCGCAACCTGCGCGAACGGCTGGAGAAGGAATTGCTGACCAACGTCTCCATTAAGGTCGAGGAAACCGGCAGCATGGATTCGTTCAAGGTATTGGGACGCGGCGAGCTTCAGCTTTCCATCATGATCGAAACCATGCGCCGCGAGGGCTTCGAACTCATGGTCGGCAAGCCCGAAATCGTCACCCGCAAGGTGGACGGCAAGCTGATGGAGCCGGTCGAGCGGCTCACCGTGGACATCCCCGAAGGGTTCGTCGGCGTGGTCATGGAAAAACTCGGGATGCGCAAATCCGAGATCCAGAAAATGCACAACCACGGCTACGGGCGGGTGCGGATGGAATTCCGCGTGCCCAGCCGCGGGCTGATCGGGCTGCGCAGTGAATTGCTGACCGATACGCGCGGCACCATCGTGATGAACTCGCTGTTCGATGGATACACCGAGTGGCAGGGAGAGATCCCGCATCGGTTGACCGGCGCGCTGGTGGCGGATCGCGCCGGCCTCACTACCGCTTACGCCCTGTGGAACCTGCAGGAACGCGGTGAGCTGTTCGTCGGGCCGGGAGTCGAGGTGTACGAAGGCATGGTCATCGGCGAGAACTCGCGCGACAACGATCTGGACGTGAACTGCGTGCGCGAGAAGAAGCTTACCAACATGCGCTCCTCCACCGCCGACGAAGCCATCCGGCTGGTGCCGTTCCGGACGCTGAACCTGGAGCAGGCCATCGAGTTCGTGGCCGACGACGAGTACGTCGAAGTCACTCCAGAGTCGCTCCGCCTCCGCAAGAAAGTCCTGCAGGCGAACCGCCGTCCGCGCAAGGATACGATCCCGGCCGGCAGTCCCACCCCGCTTGACGCTCAGCCGGGTTGACATCATAATCCTGCCACACCGCGAGGATGGCTGACCGATTGCGTGGGGCTCTCGATTTGCCTTCTTTTTTGACATCAGCTTTTCAGCGCAGCATACAAGGAGTGCACAAAATGGGCGGCGAAACTGCGAAGCGGCTTGGTGACTACGAACTTCTTCGTGTCCTGGGCGCCGGCGGCATGGGCCGGGTCTATCAGGTGCGGAACGTTATTACTGACCGCGTCGAGGCCATGAAGGTACTCCTCCCCGACCTCGGTGGCCGGGAGCAGGTGGCCGCGCGCTTTCTCCGCGAGATCAAGGTGCTGGCCGCCCTCAAGCATCCCAATATCGCCACTCTTCACACCGCGCTCACCATCGACAACCAACTGGTCATGATCATGGAGTACGTCGAGGGCCAGTCCCTGGCGTCCCGTCTGAGTGCCGGACCGATTCCGGTCACGGCTGCGCTCAACTACGTCGACCAGGTACTCGGCGCCCTGAGCTACGCGCATCAACAGCACGTTATCCATCGCGACATCAAGCCGGCCAACATGATGCTGACACCCGACGGCACGGTGAAGCTCATGGACTTCGGTATCGCGCACACCGAGGCCGAACCCACCATGCTCACCGCCCCGGGCTCAACCTTGGGCTCCATCAACTACATGTCGCCCGAGCAGGTGAGGGGCGAACGCATCGACGAGCGCTCCGACCTCTACTCTCTCGGTATATCGCTCTACGAGATGGTGACCGGCCAGAGGCCATTTCACGCGGACAGCAGTTTTTCCCTCATGACCGCCCACCTCAACCAGGCGCCCAAGCCGCCGGTCGAGTTGCGCCCCGGCTTGCCCGATGGGGTAAACCAGATCATCCTGACCGCGATTGCCAAGTCGCCCGATGAGCGCTTCCAGTCCGCCGACGCGTTTCGCAATGCGGTGCGCACCGTGCTCCGCTCACTGCAGGAGTCGGAGACCGTCTTACAGGGGTCGCAAAACACCGTGTTCGCCAGGCCAACTGCTTCGCTCTCTCAGGCTCGTGCCGCGGCCGCCACCACCGCTGCTATCACGGTACCGACCGCGCTCCCGGTGCAACCTGCCGCCGCTCCCGTTGCCGCCACTCCTGTCCCCGCGCAACCCGCGGGCCGTCGCGGTTTGTACGTGATCCTGGGAGCACTGATTGTGCTCGTCGCCTTAGCCGCGGCCGGGTTCTACATGCCGGGACGCAAGAAAGCCTCCGCTGCCAGCGAAGTAAAGGGCAGTATGCGGCCGCAGCCAGTCGCGCCCGCCGAGCAGCCGCCAGAGACCAAGCCCGCCGAATTGCCTCCGGCGCCTGCTCCTCCGCAAAATCTCGCCGCCAATGATGCTCAGAGGGCTGCGGCCGAAGCCCGGGCAGCCGCCTCAGCCAGAGCAGCCGCCGAGGCCAAAGCAGCGGCGGAAGCAGCCGCCAGAGCCAAGGAGGAAGCACTCGCGCAAGTGGGGCAGGAGGTCGACCAACTCTTCAGCCGCTCCGCAGCGGTCAACAGCAGCCTGGAGCGCCTGCAGGAACAGCAGGCGGCCGCAGGTTACGGTCTTCGCGGCGACATCTCTTCCCGGATGGCGAGCATGAAGGTGAACCTGGCACGTGCCCAGGACGCTCTCGCACGCCGAGACGAAGTCAAGGCCAAGAAGTATGCCGACATCGCCGCCGCGGACGTCGAAGTCCTGGAAAAATTCCTGGGGCGCTAGCAGGGAGGGCGCAAGGCACAAGGTGACACTCCAGGCACTTGAAGGTCGCTTGGCCAGCGATGCGATGGCAACTCGTGCAGTGGGTGGCGCTGCTCAGAGAACTGTGCGCTTTCGAAAGCGGTCCGGGAGAGATTTGCGCGGCCGTGGGCAGCTCGAACAGGGGTGGCGACGGCAAGAAAAAAGATGACGCAGCGCGGCCCGCCCATCGGGCTCATCTGAAAAGACTTGCAGTTGTGGGCCCCGTTAGGATTCTCGTGCTGCCGTGGCAACTCTCGCCTCGCGCTGGGATTTTGACGATCGGGCGCTTGCGCAAAATGTACTACATCGAGAGCCGAAACGCATAATGGGGAAATCGGCACGTGGCGGCATGACGGCGGGGATTGCGTGTGCATTCGTAAACGAGCGTGCACGCCGGCCAACTTTTTGCGCCGACCCGGGTTTACAGACTGTGAAGCGCGGCTCTCCTACGTGGGTCCATCCTGATGATCCTGGACATAGCTAAACACTGGCTTGCCGGCCGGCCATGCCGCATGTACACGCTCCTCATGGTGACGTCCGCCGTTTTGTTTGCGACACCGGGGCGGTCGCCCGCGCAAGTGCCCACCTTTTCCTCCAACGTCAAAGTAGTGAACGTGCCGGCGACCGTGCGAACCAAGAAGGGAGAAATCGTTCCCAACCTCACCAAGGACGATTTCACGCTGGTGGAAGACGGTCGGCCGCAAGACATTCGCTACTTCGCGAAAGAAAATGACCTTCCGCTCACCATCGGGCTGCTGGTAGACACCAGCCTAAGCCAAAGGCGGCTCATCGGTGAAGAGCGCAGCGCGAGTCACATGTTCCTGAACCAGATGCTTCGCGAGGATAAGGACCAGGCTTTCGTTATTCATTTCGAAGGCGAAGTCGAATTACTCCAGGACTTGACCGGTTCGAGACAGAAACTGGAGTCGGCGCTGAATTCACTGGAGACGCCACAGATATCGCGACGCTCGGGATCGTGGCCTGGACCGGGCCACGGAGGAAACATGGGCCGCGGCGGCACGGCCCTCTACGACGCCGTCTTTCTCGCCTCCGACGAGGTGATCCGCAAGCAGCAGGGGCGCAAAGCCCTCATCATTCTTTCCGACGGCGTGGACAATGCCAGCCGGGTGAAGCTGGAACGGGCCATCGAAGCCGCTCAACGGGCTGACACGATGGTTTATTCGATTCTATTTGCCGACGAACAGGGCTACGGAGGCGGTGGCGGCTGGGGCAGGATGGGCGGTCCCATGGGCCGGCGCGGTGGCGGCTATCCGCGATTTCCGCAACAGTCCACCGCCAACGGCAAAAAGGTGTTGGAAAGACTTTCCAAGGAAACCGGCGCCCGCATGTTCGAGGTTTCCAAAAAGCTGCCGATCACGGAAATCTACGCGCGTATCGAAGAGGAACTGCGCAACCAGTACAGCCTGGGCTACACCCCCGACAAAATTCAGAGCGGTTACCACAAGATTCATCTGGCGACGCGGCAACCTGACCTGATCGTACAAGCGCGCGACGGGTATTACGCTCAGCCATAGTCATCGCTTACACTTCCTATTGACATGACGAAAAACATACTGCCTCGGCATTGGCGCAAAGGTGTGCGAATTCTTGTTTCGGCGTTGGGGTTGATGGCCGTCGCGGCAGGGCAGAGCGGCGGGAAGTCACCGTCGGCGACGGAGTTGTCACCCGGCAGCGCGGAGTTGATTCAACCCGAGGATCTGGTTAAAGCGCTCGGGTCGGCGAAGAGGCCGACGCTGCTCTACGTCGGGCCGCGCTTTCTCTATTCGCAGGCGCATATTCCGGGGGCCGAATTCATCGGTTCGGCAGCCGATACCGAATTCATGGACAAACTACGGCAACGCGTCTCGACGCTCCCGCGGAACTCGATGATCGTTCTCTACTGCGGCTGCTGTCCCTGGGAGCACTGTCCCAACATCCGCCCAGCGTACAAGGAACTTCAGAAGATGGGATTCAAGAGCGTCAATGCGCTTTACCTGGCGGCCAGCTTCGGAACCAACTGGGTGGAGAAGGGCTATCCGGTCGAGAAAGAGAACAGCGGGCGATGAAGAAATTGGGGATCGCAATCGCTGCCGTCGGATTGTTGGTCGCGCTCTGGGCAGGCTTTTACCGCCGAAACTCGCCGCGGGCAACGACTGCGTACGCTGCTGCTCCGGCGCTCACCCTGGTCGACCTTGGCGGAGCGAAAATTGAAACCGCCGGCTTCCAAGGCAAGGTTGTGCTGATCAATTTCTGGGCGGCATGGTGTACTCCCTGCGCCGAAGAGATTCCGCGATTGGTGGCGTTGCAGGACAAGTACCGCGCCGCCGGATTCCAGGCGATCGGTATTTCGATGGAGGACAAGGAGAGCGCGCTGCGCGATTTCTATCGCCAATACAAGATGAACTATCCCGTCGTGATCGGAAACCAGAAGATTGCCCAGGAATTCGGCGGAATTCTCGGATTGCCGACCACGTTCCTGGTCGGCCGCGACGGCCGCATCCGCGCGAAGTATTCGGGGTTAGTGGATTTCCCCGCGGTCGAACAGGAGATTATGGCGCTGCTGCGCACCGGCAGTTAGCCCCTTATCCTTTCGCCTTAGTCCCGCGCACGGAGAAAAACTTTTCCGCTCTCCTTGGGTTTATTTCAACAGTAACCGTTTTCCGGGGCTCAAGGTCTGTGCAAGGCCCAGCGGCAGCGGGTTTCAGGGCTGTTCAAGGGCCGGACAGGAGTGAAATCATGACGACAAAGCGTGTTTCCATTGTTCTGATCGCTGCCGTATTGGTGCTGGCAGCCGCGGGATGCAGCCGCGCGCGCACTGACGCGCAGCTCATCGGCGAGGTCGTAACCAGGATCAACGCCGATCCCAAGATCTCCGAAAAACACATTTCTGTCCTGTCCAGCAATGGAGTGGTGACGCTGAGCGGTTCGGCGGCCACGGAGGAAGAACGTGCCCAGGCAGCCAATGACGCAGCCCAGGTCGAAGGCGTGAAGACCGTGGTCAACAACCTGCTGATCGCCGCGCCGCCCTCGCTGCAGGCCAGCGATCTGCCGCTGGCGTCGGAAGAGAAGCCCGCCGCGCAGATTGCGCCTCCGGTGCGCGCCAGCAAGAAACCGTCGGCCTATCGCGAACGCCGGCAAGACATAAAGCCGGCGTCAAGCCGCGCAAATGCCGCGAATGACATGCCGATCATCTCCTCGGGACCGAGCACGGGATTCGGTGCGTCCACCACGACTTCGCTGCCTGCGATACCAACCAGCATGCCGGGGCAAACCGCGGCCCCCGCGCCGCCTCCTCCACCGCAGCCGGTCACCATTGAAAGCGGCACGATGTTGAACATCCGCATGATTGATCCGGTGGACACGGGCAGGAACCACGCTGGGGACAGCTTCCGCGCCACGCTCGATTCACCGATCAGCATTGGCGACAAGGTTGTTATTCCCGAAGGCGCCGAGGTCGTCGGCCGTATCGCTGAATTAAAGGACGCCGGCCACTTTGCCGGCCAGCCGCAGTTGGCACTGGAACTGGCAAGCCTCTCGGTCAACGGCCGCAAGTACTCGCTGCACACCAACCAGTACACGCGCCAGGGTGTGTCCCGCGGCTCTAGCACCGCGAAAAAGGTTGGCACCGGCGCGGCCATCGGCGCCGTAATCGGCGCCATCGCCGGCGGCGGGAAGGGAGCCGCCATCGGCGCGGCCACCGGAGGGGGTGTTGGCGGTGGCGTCCAGGCCGCGAGCAAGCCGCAGCAAGTTCGCATCGAGTCGGAAGCCCTGCTCAGCTTCCGCCTGGAGAGCCCGATCACGGTCACGCCGGTCGGAACCATACAGCGCAACCACAACAACTTCAGCGGCAGCTATAGCGCGCCGCCGCCGGACAACTATAACGATGTGGTGGATTATTCGGACGACTCCGCCGGCAAGAGGGATCCGTCGAATCGTCCGGTGCTGAAGCGCCGCCCGCAGGGGAGCAGCGATCAGAGCAACGATCCGGAGTGATCGCTTGCAGCCTGACGGCTGCAGCTAGAGCGAATTCATAGTTGCTGTACCCCATAGCCGCAGTGCCGGAACCAGGCCACAGCGTTCTCTGCGGTGATCAAAGCGATCGCTTCCGCCGCGGCCTGCTCCAGCAC
>Ga0326726_10000873_pt1 | contig 27641 bp, 26 predicted proteins | sample MHFenrmetagenome_2_FD_207603 | JGI IMG/M metagenome (GOLD analysis project Ga0326726, IMG submission 207603) | Lab enriched peat soil microbial communities from Michigan Hollow, Ithaca, NY, United States - MHF15MN | ecosystem: Environmental > Terrestrial > Soil > Wetlands > Peat | place: USA... | reverse complement strand
GGCCTTCATAACACTCGATGCCGACCAGGCGCACCGCCGCGCTGGCGTGCGACGCACGCGCAAGTGCGAGCGCAGCGCCGTGTTCGCGCACGCCGGTGCGGCCGCCGGGCACCCCGATCTCGAGCAGCACGTCGAACGCGGCGGCGCCGGCATGCGCAGCCGACCACGCCTCGATGCGCCGCAATTGCTGCAGCGAGTCGACCAGGAACACGACGCGCAAGTCGGGGTGCTGCGCCCGCAACGACTGCAGCGCGGCCAGTTCGATGTCTTGCACCAGCTGGTTGGCGATCAGCGCGCGGCGCACGCCCGCCACGACGCCCACGCGCAGCTGGAACACGTTGGCGAAGGTGATGCCCCAGGCACCGGCATCGAGCTGGCGCGCGAACAACTCGGGTGACATCGTGGTTTTGCCGTGCGGCGCGAGGTCAACGCCCTGGCCGCGCGCATAGGCCTGCATCCAGGCCAGGTTGTGCGCCAGCGCGTCGCGGTCGAGCGCCGCCAGCGGCAGTGGCAGGTCGCCGGCCAGCAGGTTCCAGCGGCGCGCGGCGATGTCGGCCGGCGCCAGCGGCGCGGCATCGGGGGGAAAGCCCTTGAGCCACGGGCCGAGCATCGGGTTCATGTGCGCAGTCAATGCAGGCGCTGCGGCGTGTCGGGCTGGCCGAGCAGGTGCACCAATTGTTCGAGGCTGTCGAGGTTGTGCACCGGCAGGAAGCGGTCCACGTGCGGCAGCATCGCGCGAATGCCGGCCGCCTTGGGCTGGAACTGCTCGAAGCGCAACAGCGGGTTCAGCCAGATCAGGCGCCGGCAGCTCTTGGCCAGGCGCTCCATCTCATGCGACAGCGCTTTCGTGTCGCCATGCTCGAGGCCGTCGCTGATCAACAGCACGGTGGTGCGACTGCTCAGGCAGCGGCGCGCCCAGCGCTGGTTGAATTCATGCAGGCACGTCGTGATGCGGGTGCCGCCCGACCAGTCTTCGACCGCGCGCACCACCTGCGCCACCGCCACGTCGGGGTCGCGGCTCTTCAGCAAGCGTGTGGTGCGCGTCAGGCGCGTGCCGAACACGAAGCTCTCGACGCGCGCCTCGGCATGGCCGAGCGCATGCGCGAAGTGCAGCAGCATGCGCGAGTAGCGGCTCATCGAGCCCGAGATGTCGGCCAGCACCACCATCGGCGCAGGCAGTGGGCGCGGCCGGCGCCAACGCAGCTCGCCGAGCTCGCCGCCATGGCGCGCCATGGTCTGCAAGGTGGCGCGCCAGTCGACGCGGCCGGCGCGCAACGAGCGTTCGCCACGCCGCGTCGGCAGCGGCTCGAACACCCAATGCATCTGCGCCAGCGCGCGCCGCGCGGCGCGCCACTCGTCGGCGCTCATGGTGTCGAAATCGGCCTTGCGCAGCACCTCGCGGTCGCTCACTGTGAAGGCGGCGTCGAATTGCATTTCGTCGTCGGCCTGCGGCATCGGTTGGTCGGGCCGCGGGTTGGGGAACAGCGCATCGCCCAGGCGCCGGTTCTCGCGCTGCTCGGGTAGCAGCGCCTGTTGCGCGCGCACCTTGGGCAGCAGCATCGCGCGCATGCGGCCTTCGAGGTCGGGGTCGCGCCAGAACAGCTCGAACGCCTGGTCGAACAAATCCTTGTGCTCGATTCGATCGAGCATGCAGGTGGTGAGCACGGCGTGAAAGTCGCGCCGGCTGTCGAAACCGGCCAATTTGAGCGCCTGCAGCGTCAGCTGCACACGGTCGGTGCCCACCGCCATGCCGGCCGAGCGCAGCACGCGCGCGAAGTGCATGACGTTCTCGGCGAGGTGACCCGGGGCTTGGCGCGGGGCGACTAGCATGGGATCATGCCTCGATCCGCCTGACACGTTGTAGTTGCGATCGAGCGGGCAAAGCCGCGGGCGGGTATGCGCCGGCGCTCGAATGCGGCGGCCGGCCCGGTGGGCCGACTCCCCTGCGGTGCTCGGACTCGTGGCCCGTCGCGAAACTCGCTTCGCTCACTGCGTTCGCTGCGCTCGAACAATCGCGACGAGTCAGAACACGTTGCGCGCTGCGCGCGCGGCCACGAGCCCTGCGCTCCTCGGCGCCGCATATGTCGCTGCCGGCGCACACCCACCCGCGGCTTTGCCGATGCACCGAGGTGTTTGTCGAGGCGCACCACGAGCGCTGCTGCGCGGTGGGCGGTGCCCGGGGTGGGCGACTTGTGGGGCGGAGAGAAGCGCAGCGCCGGGGTCGGCGCGCGCAGCGCGCTTCGTTCATCTGACTCGCCGCGATTGTTCGAGCGCAACGAACGAAGTGAGTGAAGCGAGTTTCGCGGCGCGACCCCGGCGCGAGCATCGCAGCGAAGTCGGCGCTTCGCGCCGACCGCCACAGTAGGAACCCACACCGGGTACCGCCCACCGCGCCACGCAGTACTCAAACAGCTCAAGACAATCAAGCCGCAGCACGCGCCGCGCTGCGCACCTCTTCCAGCAGCCGCGCCGCCTCGCCGCCTTGCATGCGTGCGATGTCGTCCTGGTACTTCAGCAGCACGCCCAGCGTGTCCTGGATCACCGCCGGGTCGAGCACCAGCGCATCGAGCTGCATCAGCGCGCGTGCCCACTCGATCGTTTCGGCGATGCCCGGTTGTTTGTACAACTCCACCTGGCGCAGCCGCTGCACGAACGCCACGATCTGTTGCGCGAGCTGTTGCGCCACGCCGGGCACGCGCCGCTGCAGCACCAGCAGCTCACGCGCCGCGTCGGGGAAGCCGACCCAGTGGTACAGGCAGCGGCGCTTGACCGCGTCGTGGATCTCGCGCGTGCGGTTGGAGGTCAGCACGACGATCGGCGGCGTGGTCGCCTTCACGGTGCCGAACTCGGGGATCGTGATCTGGAACTCCGACAACACCTCGAGCAAGAAAGCTTCGAACGGTTCGTCCGCGCGGTCGAGCTCGTCGATCAGCAGCACCGGCGGCACCGCACGCTTGGGGTCGATGGCCTGCAACAACGCACGCTGGGTCAGGAATTTCTCTGAAAACAATTCGCTGGCCAGCGCTTCACGGTTGACCCCGCTGCCTTCGGCCAACCGGATCTCGAGCATCTGCCGTCCGTAGTTCCACTCGTAGGCCGCGCCCGCCAGATCCAGACCTTCGTAGCACTGCAAGCGGATCAACTCGCGGCCGAGCATCACGCTCAGCGTGCGCGCGATCTCGGTCTTACCGGTGCCGGGTTCGCCTTCAAGGAACAGCGGCCGTTGCAGCTTCAGCGCCAGGAATACCGCGGTAGCCAGCTGGCGATCGGCGACGTAGTCGAGCGCCAGCAGGCGTTGCTGCAACTCGTCGATGCTGGCGGGAATGTCGGTTGGGGTCACGCAGTCATTCTCGTCGATAGGCAACCGCCGACCGGCCGTTGCGTCGCAGGCCGACTGCGCGCGCCGCGAAGTCGAGGCGCGTCAGCGCCGGCCGGAGAAAAAACGCCGCAGCGACTGCGGCGTTTTCAGTGTGGCACAAGGACGCGTCGTCAGCCGACCGCGCGTTTGGTCAGCACCGGGATCAGCGCCGCGCGATATTCAGCCGAGCCGTGCAGGTCGCTGTTCAGGTTCTTGGCGTCGATCTTCACGCCATCGCAAGCCGCGCCCGACCAGTTGGCCGCGAGCTTGTCTTCCAGCGGCTTGGCGCGAAACACGCCGGGCCCGGCGCCGGTGACCGCCACACGCACCCCGCCCTTGCCCTTGGCGACGAACACGCCCACCAGCGCGAAGCGCGACGCCGGTTGCTTGAACTTCTGCCAGCCGGCCTTCTCGGGCACCGGAAAGCTCACTGCAGTGATGACCTCGCCGTCGTTCAATGCCGTCTGAAACAGGCCTTTGAAGAAATCGTCGGCCGCAATCGTGCGCTTGTCGGTGTGGATGGTCGCGCCCAGGGCCAGCACCGCCGCAGGGTAGTCGGCCGACGGGTCGTTGTTGGCCAGGCTGCCGCCGATGGTGCCGCGGTTGCGCACCTGACGGTCGCCGATGCCGCTGGCCAGCGCGGCCAGCGCAGGGATCGCCTGCGCCACTTCCTTCGACGCCGCGACTGCCGCGTGCGGAGTCATCGCGCCGATCTTGACGACGCCGCCCGACACGCTGATGCCCTTGAGGTCGGCGAGCCCGCCCAGGTCGACCAGTGCGGCAGGCGCGGCCAGACCGAGCTTCATGGCGCCCAGCAGCGACTGGCCACCGGCCAGCAGTTTGGCGTCGGCAGCACCGGCAGCGCGCGCCGCATCGGACAGCGACGCTGGCTTGGCGTAGTTGAATGCTTGCATGGTGTTTCTCCTTGATCGTGTCAGCGCCCGCGCGACCGCCCGAAGGGCGCTGAGGCCCCCTCGGGGGGCAGCGAGCGAAGCGAGCGTGGGGGTCTCATGTTCGGGTTCAGCGGTTGATGGCTTGCGCCGCCTTCCACACGTTGTACGGTGAGGCCGGCATCGGCACGTCTTTGACGCCCAGCGCGTTGCAGATCGCGTTGATCAGCGCCGGCGGCGAGCCGATGGCGCCGGCCTCGCCGCAGCCCTTGACGCCCAGCGGATTGTGCGTGCACGGCGTGCCCTTGACCGTCTCGACGCTGAAGGTCGGAAAGTCGTCGGCGCGCGGCATCGCGTAGTCCATGTAGCTGCCGGCCAGCAACTGGCCGGTGTTCTCGTCGTAGACGCCGTGCTCGAGCAGCGCCTGGCCCAGACCTTGCGCCAGACCACCGTGCACCTGGCCCTCGACGATCATCGGGTTGATGACGTTGCCGAAGTCGTCGCACGCGGTCATGCGGTCGATCTTCACCGCGCCGGTGGCCGGGTCGACCTCGACCTCGCAGATGTAGGTGCCTGCCGGGTAGGTGAAATTGCTCGGGTCGTAGAACGCGTTTTCGTTCAAGCCCGGCTCGAGCTTGTCGTGCGGGAAGTTGTGAGGCACGTAGGCGGTGAGCGCCACCGCGGCGAACGGCACGCTCTTGTCGGTGCCTGCCACCTTGAACGCGCCGCCTTCGTACACGACGTCGGTGTCGGCGGCTTCCATCAGGTGCGCGGCGATCTTCTTGCCCTTGGCGATGATCTTGTCGACCGCTTTCACGATCGCCGTGCCGCCCACCGCGATCGAGCGGCTGCCATAGGTGCCCATGCCGAACAGGATCTTGCCGGTGTCGCCGTGCTCGATCACGATGTCGTCCATCGGGATGCCCAGCCGATCGGCCACCACCTGCGCGAACGTCGTCTCGTGGCCCTGGCCGTGGCTGTGGCTGCCGGTGAAGATGGTCACCTTGCCGGTCGGGTGCACGCGCACCTCGCCGGCCTCGAACAGGCCCGCGCGTGCGCCCAGTGCACCGGCCACGCTCGACGGCGCGATGCCGCAGGCTTCGATATAGGCCGAGTAGCCGATGCCGCGCTTCAGGCCCTTGGCCTCGCTGGCGGCCTTGCGCTTGGCGAAGCCCGCGACGTCGCCGCGTTCGATCGCCTTGGACATCGTGGCGTTGTAGTCGCCGGTGTCGTAGGTCAGGCCCACCGGCGAGGCATACGGGAACTCGGTGATGAAGTTGCGGCGGCGGATCTCTGCGGGGTCGATCTTCATCTCGGTGGCCGCGGTCTCGACGATGCGCTCGAGCAAGAAGGTGGCCTCCGGGCGGCCGGCGCCGCGATACGCATCGACCGGCGTGGTGTTGGTGAACATCGCCGTCACTTCGCAGTAGATCTTCGGCGTCTTGTACTGTCCCGCCAGCAGCGTGGCGTACAGGATGGTCGGGATCGCCGAGGCGAAGGTCGACAGGTAGGCGCCCAGGTTGGCGGTGGTGTCGACGCGCAGCGCCAGGAACTTGCCGTCCTTGTCGAGGCCGAGCTTGGCCGACGTGATGTGGTCGCGGCCATGCGCATCGGACAAGAACGCTTCCGAACGCTCGCAGGTCCACTTGATCGGCCGCTTGACCTGCTTGCTGGCGAACACCAGCGCGGTCTCCTCGCCGTACAGATAGATCTTCGAGCCGAAGCCGCCGCCGACGTCAGGCGCCACCACGCGCATCTTGTGCTCGGGGATGCCGAGCACGAAGGCGCACATCAACAGGCGTTCGACGTGCGGGTTCTGGTTGGCCACGTACAGCGTGTAGCTGTCGGCATTGGCGTCGTAGCTCGCATTGGCCGCGCGCGGCTCGATCGCGTTGGGGATCAGCCGGTTGTTGCGGAAGTTGAGCGTCGTCACGTGGGCCGCTGACTTGAGCGCGGCGTCAACACCGTCCTTGTCGCCGATGCCCCACTGGTAGCAGCGGTTGTCGGTCGCTTCGTCGTGCACCGCGGTCCCGGCCTTGGCTGCTTTGGCGGCGTCGACCACGGCTTTGAGCTCCTCGTAGTCGACGTCGATCCGCTGCGCCGCGGCCTTGGCCTGCTCCAGCGTCTCGGCGACGACCAGCGCCACGCGGTCGCCGACGTAGCGCACCTTGCCGTCGGCCAGCACCGGATGGCGCGGCTCCTTCATCGGCGTGCCGTCGAGGTTGTTGATCAGCCAGCCGCAGGGCAGGCCGCCGACCTGCTTGAAATGCTCGCCGGTGAAGATGCCCAGCACGCCGGGCGACTTGGCCGCCGCCGCGGTGTCGAGCTTCTTGATGCGCGCATGCGCGTACGGGCTGCGCAGGAAATAGCCGTAGCTCTGGCCTGGCAGCGTGATGTCGTCGGTGTACTGGCCACGGCCGGTGAGGAAGCGCGCGTCTTCGCGTCGCTGGACGCTCTGGCCCACGAAGGCCGCTTGGGGTGCGTTCATGATCGGCGCTCCTTCACTTCATCGCCGCGGCGCCCTGCGCCACGGCCTTGACGATGTTGTGGTAGCCGGTGCAGCGGCACAGGTTGCCGTCCAGGCCGGCGCGGATCTGCTCTTCGGTCGAGCAGTTGTGGTTCTTCACCAGATCGACCGCGCTCATCACCATGCCCGGTGTGCAGAATCCGCATTGCAGGCCATGGCAGGCGCGAAACGCCGCTTGCATCGGGTGCAGCGCGCCGTCGCTTGCGGCCAGGCCCTCGATCGTGGTGAGCTCGGCGCCCGCGGCCTGCAGCGCAAGCATCGCGCAACTCTTGACCGCGCGGCCATTGATGTGCACGGTGCAAGCGCCGCATTGGGTGGTGTCGCAGCCGACGTGGGTGCCGGTCAAGCGCAGCGTCTCGCGGATGAACTCCGACAACAATGTCTGTGGTTCGACTTCGCGGGTCACCGACGCCCCGTTGACAGTGAGCGTGAGTTTCGTGCCCATGGTGTCTCCTGGAGAAATGGGGGGAGCGGCGCACGCAGAACCGGTGCGCCGGGTCGCTTCATATTAGGTCGCGCCATCGCCGCGCGCATCGGCTGGTTAACCCTGAAACGGCGCTGGCGCACGGCGAGCGGGTGGCGCGGTTGCTCCAGCCCGCAACATCGGCCACGCCGCGCTTGGGAATTGCGCCCGCGCAGGTGCACGACTGCCCGGGCCACGTCACAATCCACCGGTGAACACGGGCGCGTGGAACGGCGCGGCCCGGCTCGGGAGACCGCTCGCCATGGACAACGTGGATCTTCAAGTGCTGCGCCAGGTATCGCAGTGGCGCACCGACGGCCGACGCGTGGTGCTGGGCACCATCACCCGCACCTGGGGCTCGGCGCCGCGCCCGCCCGGCTCGGTGGTGGCCATTCGCGACGACGGCATGGTCACCGGTTCGGTGTCGGGCGGCTGCATCGAGGACGACCTGATCGACAAGGCGCGCGAAGGCGTGCTGGCTCAGGGCTTGCCCCAGGTCGTGCGCTACGGCATCGACGCCGACGCGGCACACCGTTTCGGGCTGCCGTGCGGCGGCCTGATCGAGTTGGTGCTCGAGCCGGTCTTGCCGCGCACGCGCATCGGCGAGTTGCTCGAGCGGCTGTCAAAGGGCGAGCGGGTGCGCCGCGTGCTGACGATCGCCAGCGGTGAAGTCGCGCTCGAACCCGCCGGCGAAACCGACGAGCTGGAACTCACCGACACCACGCTCACCACCCACCATGGCCCGCGCTGGCGCCTGGTGCTGATCGGCGCCGGCCAGATGACGCAGTACCTGGCGCAGATGGCGCGCGCGCTCGACTACGAGGTGATCGTCTGCGATCCGCGCGAGGAATACGCCACCGGCTTCGCGATCGAGGGCGCGACGCTGTCGCGCCAGATGCCCGACGACTTGATTACCGAGCTCAAGCCCGATGGCCACACCGCGATCATCGCGCTGACCCACGATCCGAAGCTCGACGACCTGTGTTTGATGGAGGCGCTGCGCAGCCCGGCGTTCTACGTCGGCGCGATCGGCTCGCGCGCCAACCAGGCCAAGCGCAAGCAACGCTTGATCGAGCATTTCGGCTTGAAGGAAGCCGAATTCGAGCGCTTGCATGGCCCGGTGGGTCTGAAGAACGGCGCCCGCACACCGCCCGAGATCGCCATCGGCATCCTGGCCGAGCTCACCGCGGTGCGTTACGGCTACCGCATTCCGGCGCCGGTGGCCACCGGCACGGTGGCCACCGTGGCCGCCGGCTGCGTCACCTAGCCGCGAGCGGCGGACTTCGTCACAATCCATCACGCCCGCGCGTTGTTCGTCCGCTCGCCACGCACAGCAGCCGCCGACTGCCTCTAGACTAGCCGCGCCTGCTACAGCCTTCGGCCAAACGCCGCACTCGGTATGTCACAGCCTTCAGTGGGCTTGTCCAGCGCCCCCGCATCGGCCGCGCGCCTGTCGCTGGGAGCCGCCACGTTGTCGCTGGCCCTGTTCGGCTGTGCGACACCGACGGCGCGCTTGCCCAACTACGTGGCACCCGCCGGCGCCCAGACCGCCAAGCTGGTGATGCGCGGCGCGGTGCCCGCAGGCGATGCGTTCGGCGTGCTCGTGCACGACGACGCCGTCAACTGCAAAGGCCCGCGCATCGCGGGCGCCGGCAACAGCAGCCGCAACCCGACCACGGTGCCGTTGGCCGCCGGTGCGTTGACCACGGTGGATTTCATGCTGGTCAAGGCCAACAAGGAATCGTGCATGCTGCGCTGGTCGTTCACGCCGGAGGCCGGCAAGTCCTATCTGGTCAACGGCGGCGCCTACGGCACGGGCTGCCGCGCCGCCCTGCTCGATGCCACCAACCCCGACTCGATGAAGGCACCGGCGGGCATCGTGCGCCGCGATGCCAGGGGAAATGCCTGCGTTCCGTTGGCGCAGGCTCGCGCCGCGGCCGCCAACGCCGCACAAGGCGGACAGGACCAGGGCGCGGCGGTGCTGCGGCCGGGTGCCAATGCCGACGATCTGCAGGGCCTGATCGGTCAATGAGCGTCATGCGGCTCGCCACGGCGGCGATTCTCGCGGCGCTCGCGGCGACGAACGTGCACGCGCTCACCGCCGAACAGATCTATGCCAAGGTGTCGCCCAGCGTGTGGCGCGTGGTCACCTACGATGCCGACAACCTGCCACTCGGCCAGGGCAGCGGCGTGGTCGTCGGCAGCGAGGCCGTGGTGACCAACTGTCATGTACTGGCCAAGGCCAAACGGGTGGCCGTCAAGCGCGAGAAGGAGTCGCTCGACGCTAAATTATCGATGTGGGACGTGAAGCGCGACGTCTGCCAGCTCAGCGTGCCCGGGCTGAAGGCGCCAGCGGTCATCGTGGCCGATTCGAGCAAGGTGACGGTCGGCCAGAATGTGTTCGCGGTCGGCAACCCCAAAGGCCTCGAGTTGACGATGAGCGAGGGGCTGGTGTCTTCGCTGCGGCGCAATACCGCGGGTCAGCTGGTGCTGATCCAGACTTCGGCGGCGATCTCGGGCGGCTCCAGCGGCGGCGGACTGTTCAACAAAGAAGGCATGCTGATCGGGTTGACGACGCTCGGGTCGGTCACCGCCGATGCGCAGAACCTGAACTTCGCGATTCCATCGGACTGGGTGCGCGAGCTGCCGCAGCGACATGCCGGTCCCGCTGCGTCGGCGGCGTCCAGCGGCACCACCGCCGCATCGCAGGGCGGCGCGACATCGCTGGGCGCGACCAACGACCGCGCATTTCAGCAAAGCGCCGACGCGCCGCGCTAGGCGCCCGGGCGACCCCAGTCGCGGTACGCTCGCCGGCTGGCGGCCGGTTCGCGGTCGCTTGACCTGACCCACAACCGGAGGCCTTCGGGATGCTTGCGCTTCATTACTACCCCAGCAACGCAAGCATGATTCCGCACATCCTGCTGCACGAGCTCAAGCTGCCGTTCGAGCTCAAGCTGGTCAATCGCACGCAGGGTGCGCACAAGTCGCCGGCGTACCTGAAGCTCAACCCCAATGGGCTGATCCCCGTGCTCGAGGACGGACCGTTGGTGCTGTACGAAACCGCGGCGATCTGCCTGCACCTGGTCGACACGCACCCCCGGGCCGGACTGGCGCCCGCAGTGGGCACAGCGCAGCGCGCGCACTTCTACAAGTGGCTGATCTGGATGACCAACTCGCTGCAGGCGACGATGGTGCCGTACTTCTATCCCGAACGTTCAGTCGATGACGGCAACGAAGCCGGCGCCGCGCAGGTGCGCGCTCACGCACAGGCGCGCATCGGTGGCTTGCTCGGCCAGCTCGATGCGCAGCTCGCCTCGCACGGGCAACCCTGGTTGCTGGGCTCGACGTTCAGCGCGCTCGATCCCTACGCGTTCGTGTTGTGCCGCTGGACGCGCGGCTTCAAGGGGCAGCCGGCCGCCAGACCCGCACGCGAGTCGCCCCAGCTCGGACCCTATCTGCAGCGCATGCTGGCGCGCCCCGCGGTGCAGCGGGTGCTGGCCGACGAAGGGCTCGCGCAGCCCTGGGTGTAGCGGCCGCGCCCACGCAGGATCAGATCGAGCCGCTCTTGAAGCGCTCGAGCCGCAGCCTGATCAGCTGCTCCAGGTCGCTCGCCTCCTTGGCGAGGGTTCGGACCCGTTCGGCGTCGGTGGCCGTAGCCGCTTCGCGGCGCAACGCCGCCAGCTGATGGAACAACTCCACTTCCGGCGGCACCACCCCGGCGTCGTGCAGGATCTTCATCGCCATGCGCAGCTCGACGGGCGTCTCGTAATGCCCGTCGTTGAATCGAAGCGGTTTTCCGAAGCTCGGCGCGACCCGCAGTTCACCCGACGCCTCGCTCTGGCGCAGGTGTTCGCCGATGTGGTCTTCGATCAGTTGCAGGGCGTTCGGTTTGTCCATCGATCGCCCCCTCAAGCCAGCGCCACGCCCAGCCGCTCGCCCCAGCAGCGCGTCAGCGGGCTCATGGGGCGGGCGCTGAGGCGCTCGTTGAGCACGGCGCGGCCGAGCGCACGGGCGCTCGGTTCGGCCGCCGCGGCGGCCAGCAGCGTCTGGTCGATCACGTCGCGCTGCGCGTGGCTGCCGCCAAAACGCTGCGCCCTGCCGCGCACGGCGTACAGCGCCTGCGCCGCGGCAGCGGGCTCGCCGCGCGCCAGGCAGAGCAGCGCGCGCATCAGCGGCGCCCCGACCTCGCGCGCCATGGCATGGTTGCTGCGCGGCGCGTCGTCGGCGGCCAGCGCGCGCTGGGCACAACGCGCCACCCAGTGTTCGGCGCGCGCACCGTCGTCGGCGGCCAGCATCGCCAGCAACGCGTGCACGTCGTTGAAGGCGTAGTAACCGGCGCTGTCGTCGGCCAAGTCCCACTGGGCCACCAGCCGCGAGCAACGCTCGCGCACGTCGACCCCCAGCAGATGCAGCCGCCACAGGATCGACGCCGCGTCGACCCGCTGCAGCGTCACCTGCAGCGCGTCGCCGGCCAAGTGCGCGTCGACCAGGCGCAGCACGCCGGTGTCGTCGAGCCCCTCGAGGCGAAACAGCGCCAGGTGCCACCACAGGTGGCAGGCGTAGCCGTTGCCTTCGGCCCAAGCCGCCTGGTGTTGGCGCAACCAGCCGGCGCCGTCGTCGAAGCGCCCCTGCATCTCCATCACGTGCGCCACGGCGTGAATGGCCCACGGCGAGCGCGTGTCGAGGGCCAGCGCGCGGCGACCGGCCTCCTCGGCCTGCGCCTGCAGGTTGCACTCCTCCAGCCCGAAGGCATGCAGCGCCAGCACATGCGGATACAGCGGGTCGGCGCAGTCCCAAACCGGCAGCGCCCGCGCCGGGCGCGCGCGCAGGTTGATGGCATCGCCGCGGTAGAAGTCCCACAGGTGCGCCCACTGCAGCGCCAGCGCATCGCGCGGATGGTCGAGCAGCCACTCGTCCCACAGCGCGCAGGCGTCGTGCCAGCGCCCGTCGAGCACCCGCTGCGTGGCCTCCCAGTGCGCGCGTTCGCGCGTCGGGGCCGCGGCCAACAGCAGCTGCGCCCGCTCCAGGTGAGCGCGCGCATCGGCGAGCAGCGACGGTTCGGTCAGGCTCAGCAGAAAGCCGGCCTTCATCACGTGCGGCAAGGGCCAATGCGGATCCTCGGCGATCGCACGGTCGAGGTCGGCCAGCGGCGGATCGTAGAACGACATCATCCGCCACAACGCGGTTTCCACCGCGTCGCGTGCCGCCGGCGAGTCGGTGCCCAGCAGGTTGCCGCGGGCGTCCTTCAGGGCCATGGTCGAACTCTAACCCGGCGCCGCAGCGCGCCAGTCAGGCCCACCGGGGGCGCAACCCCAATGCAAGGCACCCCTGTTGGTGCTTCAATAGCGGCCCGACAACGGCTCGGGCCTTCCCGCGACATGAGGAGACGTACGCCATGATTCCTGCTGGTTTCGACTACCACGCGCCGCGCTCGGTGGCCGACGCGGTCAGGCTGCTGGGCAGTCTGGGCCCCGACGCCAAGCTGCTGGCCGGCGGCCACAGCTTGCTGCCGATGATGAAGCTGCGCTTCGCGCAGCCCAGTGCGCTGATCGACCTCGGCAAGATCCCGGACCTGCGCGGCATCGCGCAGGCGGGCAACGAGATCCGCATCGGCGCGATGACCACCGAGCACGACCTGCTGCAATCGAAGCTGCTGGCCGACAAGGTGCCGCTGCTGATCGAAGGCGTCGGCCAGATCGCCGACCCGCAGGTGCGCTACCGCGGCACCATCGGCGGCGACATCTGCCATGGCGACCCGGCCAACGATCATCCGGCGCTGATGCTGGCGCTGGGCGCGTCGTTCGTGCTCACCGGGCCGAAGGGCGAGCGGGTCGTTCACGTCGACGGCCACTTCCTCGGCTTGTATGCCACGCAGGCGCAGCCCGACGAGATCCTGACGCAGATCCGCATCCCGATCCCCGCCGCCGGCAGCGGCTGGTCGTACAGCAAGTTCAAGCGCAAGACCGGCGACTTCGCCACCGCGGCGGCCGCGGTGCAGCTGCAGATGAAGGGCGCCACCGTTGCCAAGGTGGCGATCGCGCTGACCAATGTCGGGTCGACGCCGATCAAGGCGAACCAGGCCGAACAGTTCCTCCTCGGCAAGGCGATCGACGAGGCGAGCCTGGCCGAAGCGTCGCGGCTGGCGATGGCGGCCTGCGCGCCGACGCACTGCATGCGCGGCAGCCCGGACTACAAGACCGCAATGGCCGGCGAGATGACCCGCCGCGCCTTGCAGACGGCGCACTCGCGCGCCAAGCCCTGAGCCCGCAAAGGAAGATCCACCATGGCAAACATGCACAAGGTCTCGTTCAAGCTCAACGGCAAACCCGTTGAGGCGGACGTCGAGGCGCGCGAGCTGCTGATCTACACGCTGCGCGAACGGCTCGCGCACACCGGCCCGCACATCGGATGCGAAACCTCGCATTGCGGTGCCTGCACGGTCGACGTCGACGGCATGTCGGTCAAGTCGTGCACGATGCTCGCCGTGCAGTGCGACGGCTCCGAGGTGCTCACGATCGAGGGCTTCGAGCAGGGCGGCGTGCTGCACGCTCTGCAGCAGGCATTCCACGAAGAGCACGGCCTGCAATGCGGCTACTGCACGCCGGGCATGATCACGCGCGCCTACCGGCTGCTCAAGGAGAACCCCAACCCGAGCGAGCAGGAGATCCGCTACGGCATCGCCGGCAACCTGTGCCGCTGCACCGGCTACCAGAACATCGTCAAGGCCGTGCAGTCGGCTGCGAAGAAGCTCGCAGCAGCGCAAACCGCCGCCGCCTGACCCAACGAACGAATCCACCGGAGACACGCCATGGGCGACCTGTCCGATCTGAAGGAACGCGAAGACAAGCTGCAGGGCATGGGTACCTCGCTGCTGCGCAAGGAGGATGCCAAGTTCATCCGCGGCCAAGGCACCTACATCGACGACATCAAGCTGCCGGGCATGCTGTTCGGCGCCATCGTGAGGAGCCCCTATGCGCACGCGCGCATCAAGGGCATCGACAAGAGCAAGGCGCTGGCGTCGCCCGGCGTGGTGGCCGTGCTGACCGCCGACGACCTGAAGCCGGTGAACCTGCACTGGATGCCCACCGTCGGCGCTGACGTGCAGGCGGTGCTGGCCGACAAGAAGGTGCACTTCCAGCTGCAGGAAGTGGCGATGGTGCTGGCCACCGACCGCTACGCGGCCTACGACGGCGCCGCACTGGTGGAGGTGGACTACGAAGAGCTGCCGGCCATCGTCGACCCGAAGAAATCGATGGACAAGGACGCGGTGATCATCCGCGAGGACATCGCCGACAAGAAAGAAGTCGGCCACGGCCCGCGCACGCACCCGAATCACATCTTCACCTGGGAAGCGGGCAACAAGGACGCGGCGGATGCGGCGTTCAAGAGCGCCGAAGTCACCGTGCGCGAGGAGATCCTGAACCCGCGCGTGCACCCCTGCCCGCTCGAGACCTGCGGCTGCGTGGCGTCGTTCAACAAGGCCACCGGCTATCTGACGCTGCACGTGACGACGCAGATCCCGCATCTGCTGCGCACCGTGCTGGCCATGCTGTCGGGTGTGGCCGAAAGCAAGATCCGCGTCATCGGCGGCGACATCGGCGGCGGCTTCGGCAACAAGGTGCCGATCTATCCCGGTTATGTGGTGGCCACCGTCGCCTCGATCGTCACCGGCGTGCCGATCAAGTGGATCGAGTCGCGCATCGACAATATCTCGACCACCGGCTTCGCGCGCGACTACCACTGCACGGGCGAGCTGGCCGCCGACAAGAACGGCCGCATCAAGGGCCTGCGCTTCACCGCGCTGGCCGACCATGGCGCGTTCAACTCGCACGTGTCGGCCAGCAAGCTGCCGGCGGGCCTGTTCTCGATCTGCACCGGCAGCTACGCGATCCCCAACGCCTATGCACGCGTCGACGCGGTCTACACCAACAAGGCGCCCGGCGGCGTGGCCTACCGCTGCTCGCTGCGCGTCACCGAAGCGATCTACCTGATCGAACGCATGATGGACGTGCTGGCGCAGAAGATCGGCGTCGACAAAGCTGAAGTCCGGCGCCGCAACTTCGTGCAGGCCGAGCAGTTTCCGTACACCACGTCGCTCGGCTGGACGCTCGACTCAGGTGCATACCACACCGCGCTCGACAAGGTGCTGAAGGCGGTCGACTACGAAGGCCTGCGCCGCGAGCAGGCCGCCAAACGCGCCGACCCCAACAGCCCGACGCTGATGGGCATCGGCATCTCGACCTTCACCGAGATCGTCGGAGCCGGGCCGACCAAGGTTTGCGACATCCTCGGCATCGGCCTGTTCGACAGCTGCGAGATCCGCGTGCATCCCACCGGCGGCGTGATCGCGCGGCTGGGCACGATGACGCAGGGCCAGGGCCACGCGACCACCTACGCGCAGATCATCGCCACCGAGCTCGGCCTGCCGGCCAGCGACATCGTGGTCGAGGAAGGTGACACCGACAAGGCGCCGTACGGTGCCGGCACCTGGGGCTCGCGCTCGACACCGGTGTCCGGTGCCGCCACCGCGGTGGCCGCGCGCAAGATCAAGGACAAGGCCAAGAAGATCGCGGCGCATCTGCTCGAAGTGGGCGAAGGCGATCTCGAATGGGAAATCGATCGCTTCAAGGTCAAGGGCAACCCGAGCCAGGCCAAGACGATGAAGGAGATCTGCATGGTCTCCCACACCGGCAACATCCCGGCCGGCATGGAGCAGGGCCTCAACGCGGTGGCCTACTACGACCCGCCGAACCTGACGTTCCCGTTCGGTGCCTACCTGTGCGTGCTCGATGTCGACAAGTTCACCGGCGGCATCTCGGTGCGCCGCTTCTACGCGCTCGACGACTGCGGCACCCGCATCAACCCGATGGTGATCGAAGGCCAGATCCACGGTGGCCTGACCGAGGCCTTCGCGGTCGCGATGGGCCAGCAGATCCCGTTCGACGACAACGGCAACCACCTCGGCAACAGCCTGGTCGACTACTTCCTGCCCACCGCGATGGAAACCCCGACCTGGGAGACCGACCACACCGTGACGCCTTGCCCGCACCACCCGCTGGGCGCCAAGGGCGTGGCCGAGTCGCCGCACGTCGGCGGCATCCCCTGCTTCAGCAACGCCGTGATCGACGCCTTCGCGCACCTGGGCGTCACGCACATGGACATGCCGCACAACGCGTTCCGCGTCTGGCAGAAGCTCAACGAACTGGGTGTCAACAAGCGATCGGCCCGTCGCGGGTGACCGCCATGCCAGCCCGATGAAGGTTCAGCTCGAGAAGACCTATGCGATGCCCGCGCCGGCGCAGCTGGCGTGGGCGTTGCTGCAGGACATCGAAGGCGTCGCCGGCTGCATGCCCGGCGCCAAGATCACCGAGCGCGTCGACGACACGCACTACAAGGGCACGGTGGCGGTCAAGCTCGGGCCCGCGAACCTGTCGTTTCGCGGCGAGATCGAGGTCAGGGCGCTCGATGCGGGAACGCACAGCCTGCGCCTGTTCGCCAAGGGCACCGACAGCACCGGCGGCTCGGCGGCGTCGATGGACCTGACGGCGCGCGTCGAGCCGGTCGACGCCGCGAGTTGCAACCTCACCGGCACCAGCGAAGTGTCGATGAGCGGCAAGGCCGCCACCTTCGGCGGCCGCGTGATGGGGCCGGTGGCCGATCAGATACTCAACCAGTTCGCGGCCAACTTCTCGGCCCGCGTGCAGGCGATGCAAGCGCAGTCCGCGGCCGCGGCGTCGGGCGCATCAGCTTCGGCTGCGCAAGGATTGCCCGCCGCGCCCGAAGCCAAGCCACTCAATGGCCTGGCCTTGATGTGGGCGGTGATCAAGGGTTGGCTGCGCTCGCTGTTCGGAATCAAAGGCGCATGACATCGGCGCGCGCGATCGAGCTCGCTGCCCTGCAGCAGGATCTCGCTCGCGCCGGCTACATCGCCGAGGCGCCGCTGGCGGCTGCGCTGTTGCTGATGCAAGACCTCGGCCGGCCGCTGCTGCTCGAAGGCGATGCGGGCGTGGGCAAGACCGAGGTCGCCAAGGTGCTCGCCAGCATCCGCGGCACGCGGCTGATCCGCCTGCAGTGCTACGAGGGCCTCGACGCCCACGCGGCGATGTACGAATGGAATTACCAGCGCCAGTTGTTGGCCATCAAGCTGCTCGAGCACGACGAGCGCGGCCTGCAGCAGAAGGAGCAGGACATCTTCTCCGAGCGTTATCTGCTCAAGCGGCCGCTGCTCGAAGCCATCACCGGCGACACGGCGCCGGTGTTGTTGATCGACGAGATCGACCGCGCCGACGAAGCCTTCGAGGCCTACCTGCTCGAGCTGCTGTCGGACTTCCAGCTCTCGATCCCCGAACTCGGCACCGTGCACGCCACGCACCGGCCGCTGGTGGTGATCACCTCCAACGGCACACGCGAGCTGTCCGACGCGTTGCGTCGGCGTTGCCTGTACCAGTACATCGACTACCCGGACTACGAGAAAGAGCTCGCCATCGTGCGCAAGAAAGCTCCGGAGGTGGCGGCCGCGTTGGCCCAGCAGATCGTCGCCTTCGTGCAGGGTGTGCGCCGCATGGAACTGCAAAAGCGCCCCGGCATCGCCGAGACGCTCGACTGGACCGCCGCGCTGCTGCGCCTGGGCATCTCGACGATCGACATCGATGGCGCGGAACGCATCGTGCAGACCCTCAGCGCGCTGATCAAGACACGCGACGACCGTGCCGCCTTCCCGCGCGAGGTCGTGGCACGCCTGGCGGCCACATGCTGAGCGTGGCCGCACCGGCGCTCGATGCGCGCGTCGCCGATCGGCTGGCGGGCTTCCCCACTTTCCTGCGCGCCAACGGATTTGCGGTGGGCGGTGGCGACGCGGTGCAGGTGCTGCGCACCGCCGAGCGCGTGGGTGTGCTCGATCCGCACGTGTTGCGCTGGAGCCTGCAGGCGTTGCTGTGCGGCCGCGGCGACGAGTGGCGACGCTTCCCCGAGTTGTTCGACGCCTGGTTCCTGCCGGCCAATCGCTGGCAACGACCCGAGCGCCGCGAGGTGTCGACCGGCGTGGCACCGGGCGACTCGCCCGATGCGTCGGCGGGAAGCTCCGATCTGGCTGATCACGATGACGACGCCGCGGCGCCACGCCGCGCGGCCAGCCACGAGGCCGTGCTCGGCTCGACCGATTTCCGCGCACTGACCGAGCGCGAACACGCGCTCGACATCGAAGCCCTGATGCGCCGCTTCGCGCGGCAGCTCAAGCCGATCCGCCTGCGCCGGCAGGTGCGGGCGCGAGCCGGACGACGCCTGGACTTGCCGGCAACCATCCGGCGCAGCGTGGCCAGCGGTGGCACGCCGCTGCATCTGGCGTGGCGCGATCGCCGCCGCGTGCGCCCGCGCCTGGTGCTGTTGATCGACGTCAGCCGGTCGATGGCGCTGTACAGCTTCTTCTACCTGCGGCTGGCACGGGCACTCAGCGCCGAGTGCACCGATGTCCACAGCTTCATCTTCCACACCGGCATCACCGCGGTGTCGCAGGCGCTGCACGACCCCGACCCCTGGCGCGCGCAGGAGCGGCTGCACCTGATCGCGCAGGGTTGGGGCGGCGGCACGCGCATCGGCGAGAGCCTGGCGCAGTTCAACCGCGAGCATGCGCCGCGGCTGGTTCATTCGCGCACGGCCATCGTCGTGATGAGCGACGGCTACGACACCGGCGACCCGCAGCGTTTGTCGGATGCGCTGGCGCAACTGCGGCGTCGCGCGCGGCGCATCGTGTGGCTCAACCCGCTGTGCAACCGCCCGGGATATGCGCCGACCTGCCAGGGCATGCAGGCGGCGCTGCCGCACCTCGATCTGCTCGCGCCCGGCGCCGACCTGGCGAGCATCCGTGCGGTGCTGCCGAACCTGATTGACGCACTGAAGTAGGAGATTGCGATGGGTTGCCTGCTCAAAGCCAACGGCCTGTACAGCCGCACCACCGTGGGCGCCGTGCTGCTCGCGGCCGGCGCCGGCTCGCGCCTGGGCGGCCGGCCCAAGGCGCTGCTCGAGCTCGGCGGCGTGCCGCTCGTGATGCGGCAGCTGGTCGCGTTGTCGGGCGCCGGCGTCGATGAGGTCGCGGTCGTGCTCGGCCACCATGCGCAGGCGATCGAGGCGGCGGTGCGCGCGTTTCCGATCACGATCGTGCACAACCCCTCGCCCGACGATGGCCAGGCCTCGTCGGTGCGCGTCGGCCTGCAGGCGCTGTCGCCCCGGCTCGACGCGGTGGTTGTCGCGTTGGCCGACCAGCCGCTGATCGATGCGCAAGACATCGTCGCGCTGATCGGCGCCTTCAAGAAACGCGGCGACGCTGCGATGGTGGTGCCGCGCGTGCGCGTCGACGGCGGCGAAGCCCTGCCCGGCAACCCGGTGATGTTCGACGCCGCGCTGCGCGACGAATGGCTGGGCGGCGCGGCCGACGCGGCGTGCCGCCAATGGCGCCAGGCCCATCCCGAGCGGGTGCATTGGTTCGACACCGACAACCGCCGCTACCGCGTCGACATCGACACGCCCGAAGACCTCGAGCGCTTTGCCGCCAGCACCGGGCACCAGCTGCAGTGGCCGACGTCGATGGCCACCGCCTGATGAGCGCTCCCGCCAGCGCCCCGCTGTGGCGCCTGACCGTGGCACGCGCTTGCGCCTGGGCGCTGCTGATCGCGGGCTGGGTCGGCATCGGCAGTTTCGCGATGGCCTTCGCACCCGGCGTGGGCAGCGGCTTTGCGCTGGTCGCGTTGTGGCTGCTGGCGCTGGGCGCTGCGGCAAGCGTCGCCACCGGTGGTGGCCTGCGCGCCGGCGCACGCGCGTCGGCACTCGGCGCCGCGGCGCTGCTGACCGCGTGCGCGCTGTGGATCACCGCCCATGGCGGCGGCATGCCGGCGTTGTTCGTCGCGCTGCTGGGCTGGGCCGCGCTGACCGCGCTGGCCTCGGGCGTGGTGCGCGGCCTGCGACTGATGCAGCTTGCCTCGCCAGCGCCGCCGCTGGCCGCCGCGGCCTTAGGCGCGATGTGTGCGGGCGGTGTGTTGGGCGACGTGGGTGATGTGTCCGCGCTAGCGGTGCGCCTGAGCGTGTTCGTCGTCTCGGTGGCGTTGGCTCTGGTGACGCTGCAGCGCGGCGCCGATCTGCGGCCACGCGCGCTGGGTTGCCGCGCCGGCCTGTTCGACTGTTCGCTGCCGGCCTGGCCGGTGGGCGCCTGGCACGACACGGTGCAGTGGCCCACCTTGCTCGCCGGCTTGGCGATGCTGCCGATGATGGCCGCGCTGCCTTGGATGGCGGCCTGGTGCCGCGCGCAATCGATTGCGCCGCAGGTGATGGTGTTGCTGCACCTGGCCGCCATGTTCGGCCCGGCCCTGCTGCTGCGGCGCTCGATCGCGGTGTGGTCGCTGCGCCGGCTGTCGGCCGTGTGTGCGCTGCTGCTGGCCGCCGGCGCGACGGTGGTGGCATGGGCCGCGCCGCCGTTCGACCTGCTGGGCCTGGCGCTCGCGCAGGGCGCGGCCTGGGGCATCGCATGGGCCGGCCAGTTGTGGGCGCCGGCGCGGCGTGGCCAACAAGGCGCCTCGCCGCTGCGTGCCGCTGCCGGGTACGCGGTGCTGACTCTCCTGTTCGGCCTGGTGGTGGAGCAGTTCGGCGCGCGCGGTGTGACCGCGGTGCACGCCATGCTGGGCATCGCCGCAGCGGCCGCCTGGCTTGTCGGCTTCAGTCGGCGCTGGGCCGTTCCCGAGCCGACTGAGCACCCCCTCGAGGGGCAGCGAACCGAGTGAGCCGGGGGGTCAAAAGGTCGGCCAGGGCCTTTGCGCCGGGCGCAACTGCTCGTACGCCCGCGACAGCTGAAGCACACCCAGATCATCGTGCCGGCGGCCGATGATCTGCAGCCCGATCGGCAGGCCGCCTGACGTGTAGCCGCAATTGATCGACGCTGCCGGCTGCTCGCTCATGTTGTAGGGCAGCGTGAACGCGATGTGCTCGAACGGCCGCTCGGGGTCGTTGAGCGGGCTCGCCCATTCGGCGGCATAACTCGGCACCGGGCTCACCGGCGACAGCACGAAGTCATACGGCTGGCAGGCCGCCACTGCGGCGTCGCGAAAAGCGGCCATCTGGCTGTAGCCGTGGAACACCTCGCTCGCGGTGAGTCGCGAGCCGCCATCGACCCACTGGCGGATGTAGGGCAGCACCTTGTCGCGCCGCTCCGCCGGCAGCGCCGAGATGTCGAGCCAGCTGCGCATGCGCCAGAAACGGTCCATGCCGTCGATCATCGCGCGCGTGGAAAACGCTGGGATCGGTTCGACGATGGCACCGGCGCGCTCGAACGCCCGCGCGGCCGCCTCGACGGCGGCGCGCACCTCGGGCTCGACCGCCATCCCCCAGCCGGCGTCCATCTGCAGGCCGAGCTTCAGGCCCTTGACATCGCGCTCGAGGCGTGTCCACTCGATCACCTGGTATGGCAGGCTCATCGCGTCGCGCCAGTCGGGCTTGGACAGCTCGGCCACCAGCAGCGCAGAGTCCATCACCGTGCGCGTCATCGGGCCGGCCACGCGGCCGGCGTACGGCGGCTTGATGGGGATGCGGCCGAGACTGGGCTTCAGGCCGAACACGCCGCACCAGCCGGCCGGCAATCGCACCGAGCCGCCGATGTCCGTGCCCACGTGCAGCGGGCCATAACCCGCGGCGGCCGCCGCCGCCGCGCCGGCGCTCGAGCCCCCAGGGTTCTTGCTCAGGTCCCACGGGTTGCGCGTCAGTGGATGGAAACTCGACAAGCCTGACGACAACATGCCGTAGTCGGGCATCGTGGTCTTGGCCAGCAGCACCGCGCCGGCCTCGCGCCATCGCGCGGCCGGTGGTGCGTCTTCGGTTGCCGGCGTCAGCAGCGACGCTGCCGTGCCCACCGGCACCGGCGTGCCGCGCGACGTGATGTTCTCCTTCAGCGTGCCGGGGACACCGTCGATCGCTGACAGCGGTTGACTCCTTTGCCAGCGCGCTTCGCTGTCGCGCGCTTGAGCCAGCGCGCGCTCGGGCTCGTAGGCATACAGCGCCTGCAGCTTCGGCTCGCAGCGCGCGATGTGCTCGATCACCGCGCGCACCGCCTCCACCGGCGAGGCCTCGCGGCGGCGGTACAGCGCCGCCAGCTCGGCGGTGCCGAGCTGATGCAGATCAGCCATGCACCGGGGCCTGGGTGGGCCCCCTTCGCGCGCCGCGCGCCGCCCCCGAGGGGGAGCGGTCGCGCTTGGGACGGCGCGGTGCACTCACTGCCATGACACCGACGCCATGTCGTTGGCGAAGATCGGCGAGCTCGACCACAGGCCCTTCAAGCCCTTCTTGGCCACTGACACTTGCGACGGGTTGAAGATGTAGGCATTGACGCAATCGGTGGCCAGCATCTTCTGCAAGTCGCCGAACAGACGCGTGCGCTCCTTTGCGTTGCCTTCGGCGGCGTACTTGCCCGCCAAGTCGCGGAAGGCCTTGCTGTCGTAGCCCCAGTAGTACGCGGTGTTGGCGTACTGCATGTAGTCCAGCGGCTCGACGTGGTTGATGATCGTCAGATCGAAATTGCCCTTGAACGTGCCCCCGAGCCACTGCGCCCACTCGACATTCTCGATCTTGGCGATCACGCCCACCTTGGCCAGCATCGCGGCCACCACCTCGCCGCCCTTGCGTGCATATTGCGGCGGCGGCAGCGTCAGCGTCACGCTGAGCGGCATGGCCACGCCGGCTTCCTTGAGCAGCGCCTTGGCTTTTTCCGGGTCGTAGGGGTACAGGCCGGTCAGGTCGACATAGCCCGCGTCGGTGGGCGCGAAGTGGCTGCCGATCGGCTTGGCAAGGCCTTCGAGCACGCCGTCGATGAACGCCTTGCGGTCGATCGCGTGCATCAGCGCGCGGCGCACGCGCACGTCGTCGAAGGGCTTCCTCTTGTTGTTGATCGTCATGATGCCCTTGCCGGCCGTCGAGCCGAACTCGACGGTGAAGCGCTTGTCGGCCTCGAACTGCTTCAGGCTCTGCAGTGCGCCGAACCGCGGCATGCCGTCGACGTCGCCGGCCAGCAGCGCAGCCACCTGAGCAGCCGTGTCGTTGATGATGCGAAAGGTCACGCGCTTGAGCTTGATCGACTTGGCGTCGCGAAAGCCGTCCCATTTGGTCAGCGTCACCGCGCTGCCCTTCTTCCAATCCTCGAACTTGAACGGCCCGGTGCCGATCGGGTGAGAGGCCGTGTTGGCCGCGCTCTTGGGGTGCAGGATCACCGCCGTGTTCTCGCCCATGCGGAACAGGAAGTTGCCGTCGGCGTTGTTGAGCGTCAGGATCACCGTGTTCGGATCGGGCGCCGCGATCGAACTGATGTTGTTGAAGACCGCGCCCTTGGCCTTGTTGGTGCTCTTCTCGTCCTTGGCGCGCTCGAAGCTGAACTTGACCGCCGACGAGTCGAACGGCTCGCCGTCCTGGAACTTGACGCCCTTGCGCAAGTGGAAGGTGTAGCTCTTGCCGTCGGGGTCCATCGTCCAGCTCTCGGCCAGCAGCGGCGTCACCGAGCCGTCGACGTTGATCTTGGTCAGGCCCTCGAGCACGTTGTAGTGGACGATCTCGCCGATCGCCGCCGCCGGCGCGATGGTCGGGTCCAACCCGGGCGGCTCGAGCACCATGGCCAGCGTGACGCTGTCTTTCTTGGACTGCGCAACGGCCAGCGGTGCGGCGAGCGCGACCGCCATAACCAGCGCGGTGGCCAACGCAGCGCGTCGATGCAAGGTCATCGGTTTCTCCTGTGCAGGCGGTGTCAGCCAGCGATGGTGCCCGATTTCGCATGTCCGGGCACGGCGTGCCAACCCTAGCCAGGGCGGTCGGTGACCGCCCGCAGGCACCTTCGACGTGGAACGCGGGTACACGCAAGGTGCACACCACCGCGCACGCATCGTCGCCGAGGAATCGGGCTCCGGTGGCGGGCGTGATCGACGACGATTTGCCAGGGGGAATCGATGCGAACCATCCGGTTCATCACGATCTGTGCCGCCGTCTGCGTGGCCCTGCTTGCCAGCGCCGCCCAGTTGCTGGCGGCCAGCGCCGAGCGCGTCGCCGAGACCAGCCATCCACGGTGCGTGACCGGGCTCGATGCGCTCAACGAGGCAACCGACATGCCGCCGGCCGCGACCCAGACCCGCGCGATGGCGCTGCCCGGCCTCAAGCGCCACGCCGCAGCGTCGCAGTAGAGACTCGCCTGCGATTCAGGCGGACTGCGGTTCGGCCTGCGGTGCCGCGGCCAGCAGCGTGCGCGTGTAGTCGTGCTGCGGATGGTTGAACACCTCGCGCGTGGCACCGCGCTCGACCACCACGCCGTGCTGCAGCACCAGCACCTCGTCGCACACCAGGTCGACCACCGCCAGATCGTGGCTGATGAACAGGTACGTCACGCCATAGCGGTCCTGGAGGTCCTGCATCAGGTTGAGCACCTGCGCCTGCACCGACACGTCGAGCGCGCTCACCGGCTCGTCTGCCACGATCAGCTGCGGCCGCGTGATCAGCGCGCGTGCGATCGCGATGCGCTGGCGCTGGCCGCCCGAGAATTCGTGCGGGTACTTGTCGAGGTCGCTGTCGCGCAGGCCCACTGCGCCGAGCGCCTCGACGGCGCGCTCGCGCTGTTCGGCGCGCGCGGCGCCGTGCAGCACGGCCAGCGGCTCGGCCACCGTCTGGCCCACCGTGCGGCGCGGGTCGAGCGAGCCATACGGATCCTGGAACACCATCTGAAAGCCGCTGCGCGCAAGTCGCAGCGCCGATGCGTCGAGCGCGGCCAGATCTTGGCCATTGAAGCGCACCACGCCGGTGTCGGGGCGTTCGAGTGCCATCACCAGACGCGCCAGCGTGCTCTTGCCGGAGCCCGATTCGCCGACGACGCCCAGGTTGCGGCCCGCGTGCAGCGTGAAGCTGACGTCGCTGAGCGCACGCACGATCGGTGGCCGGCCGAACACCGTGGCGCGCGGCAGGCGGTACTGTCGGCCGACCCTGTCGACCTGCACCAGCGGCGGCGCGCCGTCAGTCATCGCGGGCCTGCGCTGTCTTCATGCGCGCGGATGCAGCGCGCCTGGTGGGCGGCGGCCACCGCCACCGCAGGCGGCAGCGCGTCGCGGCAGGCGTCGATCACCCGCTCGCAGCGGTCGGCGAACGGGCAGCCGACGGGTAGGTCGGCCAGTTCGGGCACCCGGCCCGGGATGGTGGCCAGCCGCGTGCCGCGCGGCAGCCCCAGGCGCGGCCGCGATTTGAACAGCGCCCGCGAGTACGGGTGCGCCAGCCGCTGCAACACGCTGCCAGTGGGGCCGGCCTCGGCGACGATGCCACCGTACATCACCATCAGGCGCCGCACCGCGCGCGCGACCACCGCGAGGTTGTGGCTGATCAACAGCAACCCCATGCCGCGTTCGGCCACCAATTCGGCGATCAGGTCGAGCACTTCGCGCTGCACGGTGGTGTCCAGTGCGGTGGTCGGCTCGTCGGCGATCAGCAGGTCGGGGCCGCAGGCCAGCGCGATCGCGATCACCACGCGTTGGCGCTGGCCGCCGGACAGTTGATGCGGGTAGGCGTCGAGCCGGCGCGCGGCTTGCGGTACTCGCACGCGCTCGAGCAGCTGCAGGGCACGTTGGCGCGCCTCGCCGGCCGAGAGCTGCAAATGCAGGCGCAACGGCTCGGCGACTTGGTGGCCGACCGTGTGCAACGGATTCAATGCGGTCATCGGTTCCTGGAACACCATGCCGATGCGCCGCCCGCGCAGCGTGCACAGCACGCCTTCGTCGAGGCCCACCAGTTCGCGGCCATCGAGCCGGATCGAGCCGACGACGCGCGCGTCGTCGGGCAACAAGCCCATCAGCGCCAGGGCGGTGATCGACTTGCCGCAACCCGACTCGCCGATCAGGCCCACCGTCTCGCCCCGATCGATCGTGAACGACACGCCGCGCAGCGCGTCGGCCGGACCGCGCGCGGTTTGCAGCGTGACCCGCAGGTCGGCGACGTGCAGCAGGCTCATGCGCGGCCGGCCAGCAGGTCGACGTATGCCCCGGCGATGCGCTCGGCGCGCGCCAGACCGAGCTCGCGCATCAGGCCTTCGGCGATCGCCGTGCCCTCGTCTTGGCTTTGATCCTCGCGCAGCACCACCTCGAGTTCCATGAAGTCACCCAGGCCGGCGACACGGTCGAGGTGGATGCGGGTCTGGCCCACGTGCAGCAGCCAACGTTGCTTGACCACGCGCCCGGCTCCCTCCAGCGCACGCTCCAGCAGCTCGCGCATGGGCGCGGGCTGCACCGCCAGCCGCCGGTAGTCCGACAGCTTGGCCGCAGGCGTGTCGGGTCGCTGGTAGTGGATCAACTCGGCGCTGCCGTCGGCGAACTCGCGCAGCTTCAAGCGACCCATCGGCACTCGAAAGAAGGTGTCGTCCTGCGTGATCAGCTCGGGCTCGCCGTCGGCCAGCGCGCAAGCCGCCGGCAACAACGCCTCGACGCTGGGAATGCGCGCCTTGACCTCGACGTTGCGAGCCAATTCAGGCTTCCTGTCCGGCGATCTGGCGCAGTGCCTGCTCGAACACCTCGGGCGGCTGGCCGCCCTGGATCAGATGCCGGTCGTTGATGACGATCGACGGCACCGAATGGATGCCCGCCTGTTGCCAAGCCGATTCGGCTTCGCGCACCTCGTTCGTGAACTGGCCGCTGTCCAGCACCTGTCGCGCCGCATCGACGTCCAGGCCCACCGCGCCGGCCAGCTCGAGCAACACGTCGTGCGCGCCGGGGTTGCGGCCCTCGCCGTGATAGGCCTTCAACAGCGCATGCTTCAACTCGCGCTGCTTGCCATGAATGCCAGCCCAGTGCAGCAGTCGGTGCGCGTCGAAGGTGTTCCACACCCGCGCGCGCTGGCCGAACGCGAAACCCACCGCCGCGCCACGCTCGCGAATCGCTGCCTGGTTGCGCGCGATCTGCTCGGGCGTGATGCCGTATTTGTTCGACAGGTACTGCACCGTGTCAGCACCGCCGGCCGGCATCGTCGGGTTCAGCTCGAAGGGCTGGAAATGCAGCTCGGCTCGCAGCTCGGGGCCCACGCGCTCGAGCGCGCGCTCCAGCGCGTTCAAGCCCACCGCGCACCAGGGGCATGCCACGTCGGAGACGAAATCGATCTTCAGTGTCTTCATGTCGGAAACTCCGATGCGTCGGCGCAAAGCGAGCGCCATTCAAGCAAACACCGCGGATCTGGCGTTGCCAGGCCGCCGGTGTTGCCCGTTGAGGGGATGCGGCCGCCAGGCGGCAACGGGGTGGTCATCTTCGGCGCGCCAGCTTCGGATCGAGCAGATCGCGCAACCCGTCGCCCATCAAGTTCAGGCCCAACACCGCCAGCACGATGGCCATGCCAGGGTACACGGCGAGCATCGGCGCCTGGAACATC